>Ga0070729_10007725_pt1 | contig 10239 bp, 6 predicted proteins | sample tdDd472_FD_66725 | JGI IMG/M metagenome (GOLD analysis project Ga0070729, IMG submission 66725) | Marine sediment microbial communities from the Atlantic coast under amendment with organic carbon and nitrate - tdDd47.2 | ecosystem: Environmental > Aquatic > Marine > Coastal > Sediment | place...
AGACTCGGTCACGGTCAACACCACCCTGGTCAATCGCTCCGGCTCTCCTTTCAGACTGAAGAGCATCTCGTTTGAGGGCATCGGGTCTTCCAGCGTCCAGGACGTGGTGCTCGACAACAACACGCCGCACACGATCGAGAGTGCGGTACAGATTCCACCCGGCTATCCCACATCACAGCCGTTCTGGTTGAAGGAGAGCCCGGAAAAGGCCCTTTTCTCGGTCACAGATCAGTCACTCATCGGCGTGGCGGAGAATTCGCCCTCGTTGCAGGCGAGGATCACTCTGAGCGGTCTGGGTGAGGAACTTGAATTCCTCGTCCCGGTTCTTTACCGCTGGACGGACAGGGTCGACGGTGAGTCCTACCGATTGTTCGAGATCCGCCCGAAGGTCACGGTGGAACTCGGGGGCGGTGTCAGGATCTTCGCCGGCACCGACCCACAGGAAATCCGAGTCAGAGTGAAGGCGAACTCAGCGGGAGTCGATGGCACGCTGCGGCTTTCGGGAGGTTCGAATTGGCGGGTGGTTCCGGAGAGCATCCCCTTCTCCCTGCCTCAGAAGTTCGACGAAGCCGAGTTCTTGTTCCAACTGACCCCACCGGAGGCCGCCGGCGACGCCGTTGTTGTCGCCGAGGCGGAGGTCGAGGGGAGGCGGTTCTCCCGTGCGCTGGTCACGATTTCGCACCCGCATATCAAACGCCAGGTGTACTTCCCCGAGAGCACGCTCAAGGTGGTCAAGCTCGATGTCGAAAAGCGGGGCAAGACCATCGGCTACATCATGGGTTCGGGCGACGAGGTGGCCGAGGGTCTGCGCCATCTGGGCTATGACGTCAGCTTGCTGAGTGATGAAGAGCTGGAAAGCGGAAACCTGGGTCGTTTCGATGCCATCGTGGCGGGGATCAGAGCCTACAACACCAGGGAGCGGCTCGCGATCGTGCAACCTCGACTGCTTCGGTATGTCGAGGAGGGTGGGACGCTCATCGTCCAGTACAACGTATCCCGCGGGCTGGTGACCGAAGACATCGGACCCTACCCGTTCACCATCGGACGCGATCGGGTCAGCGAGGAGGATGCGGCGGTGACGATCCTCGCCCCCGAACACCCAATCCTGCAATATCCCAACACGATCACTCAGAAAGATTTTGACGCTTGGGTTCAGGAACGTGGTCTGTACTTCGCGACCGAGTGGGATGACAGGTACGAAACCGTCCTGGCGTCTCACGACGCGCAGGAATCGGACACGGCAGGCGGCCTCTTGTTCGCCCGGTACGGTGAGGGCGTGTTCATCTACTCCGGGATTTCCTGGTTCCGCCAGCTGCCGGCCGGCGTACCGGGAGCCTATCGCCTCTTTGCGAATTTGATTTCGTCGGGGAACGCAAATGCAGACTGAGGGAAACGGCATCGAGAGAACGGATGAGGGCAAACCCCCGCTGGTTTCCTCCTGGAAGCGTCTCTATGCTCTCGTGCTGGTGAATCTGGCTGTGCTCATCGCTGTCTTCTACGCCTTTACGAAAGCCTTCGAATGACCACGCCTGTTGGAATCGAAGACGAGCGGATCTCAGTAGCCGAACTGCCTTCGCTTTCGCCGCTGGTTCGTGACTATTACTTCGACTTTGACGAAGTTCGCGAGTTCTTCAACGGCGACTTCCGTGACATCACCGTTTACGAACGGCAGATGGAGCAATTGAGATCCCGCGAATACGCTCGAGGGCGTTTGGCTGAGATCCTCAAAGAGCAGAACCAAAGCTACGGTTGCGGGCCCCGAACTCTGCAGAACATCGAAGCGCTGGCGAAGGACAACGCATGTGCGGTTGTCACCGGGCAGCAGGTCGGGTTGTTCTCCGGCGCGCTCTACACGATCTACAAGGCCCTGACCGCGATCAAGCTTGCCGAAACACTCAGTCAGCGAGCCTCGGCTCCCGTCGTTCCGGTCTTCTGGCTGGCCACGGATGATCACGATTTCGCCGAGATCAACCACGTCGATCTCCTTGATCAATCGGGTGAGCTGCAGCGCATCTCCTATGACGACCATCCATCCGAGGAACGGGTGCCGGTCGGTGGATTGAAGTTCTCGGCCGAGATCGAAGCCTGTATCGACTCGCTGAACGGGATGACACCCTCGTCGGAGTTCAAGACGGAGGTCCTTTCACAGCTTAAAGAGGCCTATCAGCCCGGCCGGACTTTCGCCGAGGCGTTCTCGATCTGGGTGACGCATCTCTTCAGCACCCACGGCCTGGTCCTCCTCGATCCTTCTCATCCCGGTCTCATCGCCATGGCCCAACGGCCGCTCGAGAGGGAAATCAGCGAAGGATCACCATTGAGCCGGTGTGCCATACGGACATCAGAACGACTGACCGAAAAGAACTACAAACCTCAGGTGCAGCAGCAGGAGGGAAAGCTCAACCTGTTTCTGGCCGAGCGCGAACGCCAACCGATTCACGTCGAAGGTGACGGCTTCATCGTCAAGGGCCCGAACCGCCGATTCACCAGGGACGAACTGGTCGAATTGGCCCGCGACACGCCGCATGCCCTGAGCCCGAACGTGCTGATGCGTCCCCTCGTCCAGGACACGATCCTTCCAACGGTCGCCTATGTCGGCGGGCCGGGCGAAATCGCCTACTTCGCGCAGCTTCGAACGGCGTACCAGGAGTTCGAGATACCAATGCCCGTCGTGTATCCCCGCAAAGGCTTCACCCTTGTCGAACGGCATATCGAGTCATCGTTGGAGGCGCTTTCCCTCTCGATTCAAGATGTCTGGGGTGGACTCACGGCGAAGAGGAACGCTCTTGCTGCAGAGGAGATCCCGGAACCCCTCAAACAGGCGTTGTCGATCGCAACGGATAATCTCGATCGCGATCTGGGCACCGTCTGCCGGGAGGCGACGGCGATGGATGGGTCCCTGGGACAAACAGCTGAAGGCGTGCATCGCAAAATCACACATCAACTGAACCTCCTCGAAGGCAAGATCATCCAGGCCGCAAAGAGAAAACAGAAGATCGTCGGCCGGAAACTGACGAAACTGGAAAACACGCTTTGTCCCAATCGACATCTCCAGGAGAGAATCTTCAATGTGACTCCGTTCCTCATGAAGTACGGCTATTCCTGGCTGGACGACCTCTACGAGGCTGTCGACCTCACTCATTTCGACCACCAGATCCTTGGATTTGATGAATGATCGATCGGGGGACCAGTGAAGCTTGACGTCATCGCGTTCGGTGCCCATCCCGACGATGTTGAGCTCGGGTGCGGAGGGACCATCATCAAGCTGGGAGCCCAGGGCTACAAGACCGGCGTCGTCGCTCTGACCCGCGGCGAGATGGGCACCCGGGGAAGCGCCAAAATCCGAGCTCGTGAGTTCGCGGCCGCGGCCGAGGTAATGGGCGTATCGATGCACAAGGCGCTGGACATGCCCGATGGCCGGGTCGAACCGAATTGGGACAACAAGGTCAAGGTGATTCGGGAGATCAGGGCCCTCCAACCGAGGGTCGTCTTGGCACCGTATTGGGTCGCTCGCCACCCCGACCACGAGGCGACTTCCAGGATCGTCCGCGAAGCGAGCTTTCTTGCAGGTCTGAAGAGACTCGACACCGGGCAGGAGGCTCACCGGCCCTTCAAGGTGCTCTTCTACCAGTCAAGGTTCGAGTTCACTCCCTCATTCATCGTCGACATCTCCAGCACCCACGACCAAAAAATCGAAGCCATCAGGTCCTACGAGTCACAGTTCGACAACCCGAACAAGGCCGCCCACGGGGCGGACGAGACCCGGATCAGCAGGCCGGATTTCATCCCGCGCATCGAGACGAGGGGCCGACAGTACGGAACCTATATCGGAGTCGAGTTCGGAGAACCGTTTCTGACCCGGGAAGCGATTCGAATCGACGACCCGATCGATTTCTTTGGTCCCCAATGTCTGGAGACGATCCCGTGAAGATCGCAGTGCTCTGTTATCCAACCCACGGCGGGAGCGGCGTGGTGGCGTCGGAGTTGGCGATCGGGATGGCTGAACGGGGGCATGAGGTCCATATCGTCAGCTACGCGACCCCCTTTCGTCTGCAGGGGTTTCACCCCAACATGCATATGCACGAGGTCGATTTCGCGACCTATCCTCTGTTGAAATATCCCCCATACGCCCTGGCGCTGGCAACGAAGTTGGTCGATCTGGCCGAGTCCTTTCACATCGAGTTGATTCACGCCCACTATGCGATGCCGCATGCCACCAGCGCGTATCTGGCCAAACAGATCATGGGCTCCCAAGGCATCAAGACGGTCACCACTCTCCATGGAACCGACATCACGCTGGTGGGCGCCGACGCCTCATTCCAGAAGGTGATCAAGTTCGCCATCGAGGAATCGGATGGCGTGACGGCGGTCTCACAGTATCTCAAGCGACGCACCATCGAAGAGTTCGGAATCCAGCGCGAGATCAAAGTCATCCACAACTTCATCGATCCCGCCCGGCCGGCGCTCAATCGAAATATGTGCTCGCGCGAGACCTTCGCCCCCAACGGGGAGAAGCTTCTCATGCATGCTTCGAACTTCCGGCCGGTGAAGCGGACGGAGGATGTCGTTCGCATTTTTGCTCGGGTCCAGGAGCTCATTCCAGCTCGACTCGTCCTGATCGGCGATGGCCCGCAGCTCCGCCAGACACAACAGCTTGTGAACGATCTGAATCTGACCGACAGGGTTCACTTCCTGGGAGAACAGGATCAACTCGAACCGCTGCTTTCCTGCGCCGATCTCTTTCTGCTGCCGAGCGAGCAGGAAAGCTTTGGCCTGACCGCCCTCGAAGCCATGAACTGCGGTGTGCCGGTGATCGCCACCGAGATCGGCGGGCTCCCTGAACTCGTTGTTCCAGACGAGACGGGGCACCTCTTTCCCATCGGCGAAACGGATCAGATGGCCGAGGCCGCGGCAGCTCTTCTCGGCAATCACGAACAACACACACGTTTCGGGAAGAAAGCGAGGAATCGCGCCGTCGAGGGCTTCAACGCGAACCGGATCATCCCCCAGTACGAGGCGTATTACGAGGAAGTGTTGCGTGGGTAGCCCATGAGCACCATCGACTGGATCGTAATGGCCGCCGCACTCACATTCGTGGTCGTCTTCGGCGTCTGGAAATCACGCGGCAAGAAAGACATGGACGGCTACATCCTGGCGAACAGATCCACACCCTGGTACATGATCACTCTTTCGATCATGGCCACTCAGGCCAGCGCCATCACCTTTCTATCCGCTCCCGGCCAGGCCTATGTGGACGGGATGCGATTCGTGCAGTTTTATCTGGGGCTTCCCATCGCCATGGTGATCCTCTGCGTGACCGCCGTTCCGCATTTCCACAGACTCAAGGTTTACACGGCCTACGAGTTCCTCGAACAGCGTTTCGATGTCAAGAACCGCACGCTGGGAAGCATTCTCTTTCTGACGCAGCGGGGTCTCGCCTGCGGCTTCACGATCTTTGCCCCATCGCTGATCATTTCGGTCCTCATGGGGTGGGATATCCGCCTGACGATCCTGGTGATCGGCGGACTGGTGACGATCTACACCACGACGGGCGGGACCGATGCCGTCAACAAGACCCACCTCATGCAGATGGGGATCATCACCATGGGGATGGTGGCGGCATTCGTCATGATTCTCCGTCTCCTGCCCCCCGACATCTCCTTCTTGGACGCAACCAGGGTGGCCGGGAAAATGGGGAACCTGAACGTCATCAATTTCGAATTCGATTTGAAGGACAAATACAACGTCTGGTCGGGACTCATCGGAGGGACGTTCCTGGCACTCTCCTATTTCGGTACCGATCAATCGCAGGTCCAGCGCTATCTCTCAGGCCGCTCGATCGCCGAGAGCAGGCTCGGATTATTGGCCAACGGCATGCTGAAGATCCCAATGCAGTTTTGCATCCTATTCATCGGGGCGATGATCTTCGTTTTCTATCAGTTCGTCACGCCACCGTTGTTCTTCAATCCGGTCGAGACCGCCGGGGTCAGAAACGGTACCCAGGCTGGTGCCTACGAAGCCTTGGAATCTGAGTTCGAACAGCTCCACGACGAGAAACAGGTCTACCTTCGTCAAATGCTCTCCGCGATCGAGGGCGGCGAAGACAGAGCAATCAGACAGGCACAGGAAACCCTCGAGGGATCCAAGATTCAGGAGCGGCAGTTGCGCCAGGAAGCCGCCTCGCTCATCGCGCTTTCGGATCCAGGGGCCGATACCAACGACATCAACTACATCTTTCTGAGTTTTGTCATCAATTACCTTCCGGTGGGTCTGGTGGGACTGATCCTCGCGGCAATTCTCTCGGCCTCGATGTCATCCACAGCCGCAGAGCTGAACGCACTGGCGTCGGTTTCGGTGATCGATATCTATCGACGCGTTTTCAGACCCGATGAAACCGATCACCACTATCTCACCGTGTCGAAAATCATATCGGTGTTCTGGGGAGCCTACGCGATCGGTTTCGCCATGTTCGCCAACAGCCTCGGCTCGCTCATTGAAGCCGTCAATATCCTCGGGTCGTTGTTCTACGGTTCGATCCTGGGGATCTTCCTGGTCGCGTTTTCGTTCAAGAAGATCGGCGGAGATGCCACCTTCATCGGGGCAATCGTCGCGGAGACCGTGGTCCTCTCATGTTTCTTCTTCACCGAGATCCCCTACCTGTGGTTCAACGTGATCGGTTGCGTCGTGTTGATCGCGGTCGCATTCCTTCTCAATCCTCTCTTTACCTCTGAGAGGGGACGCATCTGAGTTGATCGGCGGAAGGGGCTGCGGCGTCACTATTGAAACGCAATGAACCCTATGACCGCCATGGCCATTGCAAAGAGGCCATTTCAAAAAGTCATCGCAACAGATGTCGGATGACGGCATCCGTCTTGAAGAACAACCTCACCGGGTGGTCATCATTTCAGCGAACCTGAGTGCTTGACCCTCGATGAGTTCACGCGATGGTGCGATGGGTCAATAGTGCGATGTCCTTTGCGATGGTCTTTGCGATCATCGCGATCTTTGCGGTAAAACTGCGATGTGTCTTTGTCTGCTCGCTGTCAGTGCCACATGATTCGGGTTGAACTTCGAAACCTTTTCGTCCGGTGCAGCATCTCAATGACAGTGGGCCGGCTCTGGGCAGGATCAAGTGACGCCCATGAGAGATTCAAAAGCCGCTAAGGAGTGAGAATTGAGAGCACATCGTTGGCAACAGTGGATTATCGTCGCGATCGCTTTCCTCATTTTCGCCGCCGGCGCCGGGGCGCAGGAACAGCCGACCAATTTCTCCAGGCAGGTCGACGAGCTCCTCGCCGAGTGGAATCGTACGGATGCGCCGGGCGCCGTCGTGGCCGTGGTACGCGATGGGAAGATCGTTTTTCAGAACGCGTATGGCATGGCGGATCTCGAACGGGGCGTGGCGCTGACGCCACAGTCGGCATTCGAGATCGGCTCGATCTCAAAGCAGTTCACCGCCATGTGCGTGCTGCTGCTTGAACACGACGGAAAGCTGGCGCTCGATGACGACATCCGCGCCACGATTCCCGAGATGCCGGCCTATGAAGAAACCATCACGCTCCGCCACCTGCTGCACCACACGAGCGGTATCCGCGACATCGAAACGCTCGTTCCCCTCGCAGGCCTCCCCTGGGTCAACTACCAGTCCCCGAGCGATCAGCTCAAGCTGATCGCTCGCCAGAAAGCACTGAACTTCTCACCGAACAGCCGTTTTCTCTACAGCAACTCCGGCTACTTTCTTCTTGCGTTGGTCGTCGAGCGGGTCAGCGGTCGGTCTCTCAGAGATTTCGCCGAGGAGCGCATCTTCGAACCGCTGGGTATGCGCAACACCGTCTTCTGGGATGACCCGAAACAGGTGATTGCCAACCGAGCGATCGCATACTCGCCCAACCCTGACGGCGGATGGGGCATGGAGATGTGGAACCTGCCGTTCGCCGGACCGGCGGGCCTGTACACGACGGTCGGCGATCTCGCTCTCTGGGACGCGAACTTCTATGACAATCGATTGGGTGGGGACGCGGAGCTGATCGAACGAATGGAAACCTCCGGAGTGCTCGACGACGGGGAGGCGACCGAATACGCGTTCGGCCTCGATGTCCGCACCAAGTGGGGCCTCCCTGCGGTGCGCCATGGTGGCGCCTGGATGGGCTACCGCGCCTTCATGATGCGGTTCCCCAAGCAGCGGCTGACCATGATCTTCCTCTCGAACGCTTCCTCGATAGATTTCAGGGGGACGAGCATCGCCAGGCTCTATCTGGCCGATCACCTTGATTCCGACGACGACGATGTGGTCTTCGAACCACCCGAGACAATTGAGCTCTCGCCTGAAGAGCTCGCATCCTACGAAGGTGCGTACTGGGCCGAGAGCGCCGGTTTGCTGCGAACAATCGAGGTCAGGGACGGTTCGCTGCACTATGTTCGCGGCGAGGACAACACCACAGAACTTGGTGCTGTGGAGCCCGGAAACTTCTTCATGTTGGAAACCGACTTCCGGGTCGATGTCGTGTTCAATACCGGTGCCGAGAACCCGGAAGGTACATTAGCCGCGCGAACCATGACCGTCGTCATCGAGGGCGACGATGACCTCGTCTTCAACGTGGTGACTCCACCCTCCGGCGCCGATCTCTCCAACCTGGCCGGCAACTACTGGAGCGATGAGCTTCAGCGGGAACTCCACCTCCAGGTCGATGAAGACCGGCTGCTGGTCTTCTGGGCCGGTGATCCTAAACCCGCACGGGCTTTACCGATCGGTACCGATAATTTCCTCATCCGGCAGTTCATACCAGTGCCCTGGTCACCGATGGACGTGCGGCTGCGTGCCGAGCGGAATGCTGATGGTCAAATCGTCCGGCTCACCCTCGATTGCCGGATGGTGAGCGGAATCGTCCTCACCAGACGCGATTCCTGATGGGCGTAGCCCTGCTGTATCGCCCTTCGCTGACCTGAGCGGCCCCCGTTTGTCGCGATCCTTCTCCAGTAGCGGTCCAGACTGAGGTGAGCCCAACCCATCGGACCCGACTGCTGGAAGATGGGTGGATCTCAGGGAGCCAATCTTCCTGTAATGGTCGCGGGGAGTTCGCCGCCGGCGAGGCTGATCAGTTCGAGAGCGACCGTATCACCGTCGAACAGAACGTCCCATTGCCACAGGTTGATGAGCCCGATCTCGTCGATGACCGCAGAGAACAGATCATCGGACACCCAGCGGCCTTTGGCAGCGGTCATGACGCCGTGCCTTCCCGGGGTGAACCGGTTGATGTTGTCGAGGCCGATTCGATATTCGATCATCGGACCGCCGATCACTTCCGGCATTCCGACCTCGAGAGTTGCCTCATCACTCCCCGGAAAAGTCAGGCGGAGTTCACTCAAGCCGTAGCCGTTGGGATCCAGTACATAGGTCAGTCCCGAAATCGCATGAGCCAACGCGGGGAGTTCCCCCACTTCATCCGGTGGCCCCTCGATTGATTCCGCCGCCTCGGTGATCTTCGAATCGAGAAGCGCAACGGCACCCGGATTGGCGGGCAGGGGGTCCGCAGACTCGATGGCGCCGAGGACCCAGGTCTCGAGGAACTCACGGTGAATGTCGAAATGATCGCCGATACCGTCACCGGCATTGAATCCGACCACGAGATCCTTCTCGGGAAAGACATAGATCAACTGGCCACCGCGACCGGAGGCGTAGTAGTAATCGGGGGCGTAGTACCAGAGGTAGGAATAGCCCTCGCCGACGGGCCAACCGGGGATCTGCTGGCCCGCACCGGTAGTGGCCTCTTCGGCCCACCAGGAGGACACGATCTGGCGGCCCCGCCAGCGCCCCTCGTTGAGGAAGAGAAAACCGATCTTGGTCATGTCGATCGGTCTCAGATGCAGGTCACCCCATCCACGATGGATGCCCTGTGGATCGGTCAGCCACATGACATCGCGGATGCCCAGGGGGCCGAACAGGTGCAGCCGGGCAAACTCGAGGGTACCCATGCCGGTAGCCCGCTGGAGAATCGCCGATAGCAGATGGACATTGGGACTGCAGTAGACCCGGCGCTCCCCGGGCTCATCCTCCATCGGCAGGTCAAGCGTGAACTGGACCCAATCGGCTGACGCCGTCATCTCGGTGAGGGTGGCTTCGCTGTTGGTCGGATCGCACTCGAAACCCGATCTCATGGTCAGAAGGTGCTCGAGAGTCATCCGCCTCTTACGGGGGTCGAGATCGGCGACCGTGTAGTCGGGGAAGAAGTCGAGCACGCGGGC
>Ga0070729_10007726_pt1 | contig 10239 bp, 5 predicted proteins | sample tdDd472_FD_66725 | JGI IMG/M metagenome (GOLD analysis project Ga0070729, IMG submission 66725) | Marine sediment microbial communities from the Atlantic coast under amendment with organic carbon and nitrate - tdDd47.2 | ecosystem: Environmental > Aquatic > Marine > Coastal > Sediment | place...
AAAAATCATATTATTAACTTTAATTGGACTATTTGTAACACAATGTTCTTTTATGAAAGCAAAATTTAATGTTAAACCGGGACAACATCCCGAAACACTTTCTACAACAGTAAAGAAGGACGTAAATATTAATTACTTAATTCATTTACCAGAGAACTACAAAGAAAATGGTGAAACATATCCATTATTGATTTTTCTTCATGGAGCAGGAGAAAGAGGTGATGATATCAATAAGGTCAAAGCCTGGGGACCACCAAAGATTGTGGAACAGGATAAGTCATTTCCTTATATTTTGATTTCACCTCAATGTCCGGAAGGTGATTGGTGGTCAAGTTTTACGCAAATGGAAAACCTGCATACATTGATTCTGGAAATTATTGATAACTATGAAATTGATAAAAGTCGAGTTTACCTTACAGGTTTGAGTATGGGAGGATATGGAACCTGGGCTATGGCATGTGAATATCCCGAATTATTTGCTGCAGTTGCTCCAATTTGTGGTGGTGGGCAACCCAGAGTAACGCGAAAAATGGTCAATATTCCAGCTTGGGTATTTCATGGAGCAAAAGATCAGGTTGTACCTTTGAGTGAATCAGAAAATATGGTCAAAGCTCTCAAAGAATATGGTGGGAATGTAGAATTTACAGTTTTTCCGGAAGCGACTCACAATTCCTGGTCTCAAGCATATAATGAGACTGATTTGTTGACTTGGTTTCTTAAACATCAAAAAAATAATTATTAACTAAATTAAATTATTAAAAGCCTTCATTAATTGAAGGCTTTTTTAATTTTTATTAATCAGATAATTCTTTAACTTTTCAGGTTAATGAAAAATCTATTGGAGAACGACTTGTTAAATAAATTTTTAATCTTTTTACTACTTGGTACTCAACTTTTTGCGCTTGGAAATAAAGTCAGAATTATGACTTATAACCTGGAAAATTATGGCGGTTATTATAGCAATAATACAAATACAAGAAGAGATGAAGATAGTAGGAATGATGATTACCGCACAATTATTAATGAGTTAAATCCTGATATCATAGTTGCAGAAGAAATATGGGGGCGCTACGATGGTGATTCCAGGTTTCTTGATGATGTTCTTAATCATAATAGCCAGATATATGCTTCAGCTTTTATAGATCAGAAAAATGATGATAATGGCAATGATGTTTCTCATGATATTGGAGTGTTTTATAAAAATCAAATGTTTCAAATGCTATCTATCCAGGAAGTGGAAACTGCGAATGGATATTTACGTGATGTTTTAGAAGTAAAACTCAAATACAATGAAACAGGAGATACAATTTCTGTATATGGTGTTCATTTAAAGGCCGGTAATGAAAATTCTGATATACTGGAACGTCGCAAAGAAGCGCACAATTTAAGATTATATTTAAATGAATTACCTGTTAATACACCTTTTGTAGTATGCGGTGATTTTAATATTTATACGTCTACTGAAGATATGTGGTATAGATTGACGGGGGACTGGGATGACAATGATGGCCGTTCTTTTGATCCCATCGATCAGGTGGGTAACTGGCACAATAATGAATCCTATGAAAAAATTCACACTCAAAGTTCACGTTATGAAAGCGGTGGCCTTGATGATCGATTTGATTTTATACTAATTTCTAATGGCATCAAAGAACACAACAAAATTGAATACTTTCCTGATTCCTATACTGCTTATGGAAATGATGGTGGTCACTTTAACAGTTCTGTCAATTGGCAGGGAAACTATTTTGTAAGCGGTACAATTGCTGATGCACTCTATGAAGCATCAGACCATTTACCGGTTTTTGCTGACTTTGATTTTACTGGAGTTGTGGGGATTGATGATGAATTGGAGGTTGTTGATGGTTTTGTGTTGGAACAGAATTATCCGAATCCTTTTAATCCGGCAACTACAATCTCTTTTCAATTACCTGATAACCAATATGTAAAATTGAATATATATGATGTAACTGGTAAACTTATGAGAGTTTTGGTGAATGAAAAAGTTTCTGTTGGAAGATATCAGGCTGTGTGGGATGGAATTGATTTAGGTGGGAATCGTGTGGCTTGTGGAATTTATTATTATTCACTTGAGTTATCAGATGGTCAAAGAGTATCTAAGAAAATGGTATTGGTGAAATAGGGAATGTTTGGTGGACTTGATTTTTAAATATCTTAAGGAAATTAATTAAATGTTTAAGAAATTAATATTCACATTATTAGCCTTTTCCTATATTGGTTTTGGTAGTTCATTATTTGAAGGTTCTGGATTTCGTTTAGTAAATGATCATGAAAATTTTAGATCAAGAATTATTGATATTGCCCAAGATTCAAAAGGGAGTATTTGGCTTATTAACCAACACTATGGACTTATTAATTATGATGGTGAAAATTATAAACGCTATATTAATATCAATAAACCCTTTAATCTTGAAGTAAATGATAATGATGAAATTATTGTGAGAGCTAGAGGTGCCTTATATATATATAATAGAGATATAGATGTTTTTGAAAAAATTATTGAAAAAAAGATGATAAAAAGTCCAAAATTTTTTGGTAATGAAAAATTAATTTATGCAGGTAAAGATTCTTTATTTAATTATGATGAAATAAATCAAAAGTCAAAACTAATTTATAAGAATTTAAATGTACGAGATATATTGGTAATTGATACTAATACTATAATAGTTGGAACAAGTGAAAAATTATTAAAATTTAATTTTTCTGATTCCAATATTTCAGTACAAGTGATATTGGAAGGCTATGTTTTTAAAATGGAACAGGATTATTCTGATCATAATAGTATATGGATTTCTTATAAAAACATAATAAACAAAACAAAAAAAGAATCAAATCATTTTCTAAGTAAAATAAATATTAACAAAAACAAAGTTGAATATTTATCCCAACTTTATAATGAATTATCTGTCAATGATTTTTTACATATTGATAGTACTTTAATGCTTTTGGGCACTAATAAGGGAATGTTTTTAGTTGATAAAGGAAATTATGCAATTGAAGAAATAGTAATTTTAAAAAACTGGTCACCTATTGTTTTAAAATTATTAATTGACAACTCAAATACTTTATGGATTGCAACGGGTAAAGGACTAGTTAAACAATATCCACTTGAGGATGTTAATAATTTTAAATTTGATCAATTTGAAAATCATATTAATCAAAGTAATAGTGTAAAATATATTTCTGCTAATGATACAGGTAGTGTTTGGATACTAACTGGTAAGAATCAAATTAATCTAATTGATAATAATAACATAAAATTAATAAATAATAATAAGATAAAAAAAGAAGATGAAAATATTTTTGGTTTAGTAGATGATTCAAGAGGTACATTGTATACAATGTATAAAGATAAAATGAAAATTTATAAAACTTCAATATCTACAAAATTACATAAAGAATACACAGAAATTAAAATAGATAATCTACTTTATATGTCAAAAGATAAAACCAATAATGTATGGGTCAGTAATAAATCAAAATTATATAATTTTAATAAAGGTGAAATAAGAGATTCACTTAATTTTTCTAATATCAATTCATTCTATTTTGAGAATGATTCCATTGTATGGTGTAGTCGTTTAATAAAAGCACAAAGATATTTTCTTAAATATAATATAAATAAAAAACAAGTAATTTATAATATTATAGTTAATAAAGATGATTTAGGAAATATATATCCAATTTTTAATCATATAATGTTTGATAATACTACTAATCAAATATTTGCAGGAACCAATAGATTCGGTTTATATATATATAATTTAGATAGTAAATCTGGTAGATTTTATACTTCAAATAATAGTTTACCATCAAATAAAATTTTAGGAATTATCAAAGATTTGAAAAATCGTATTTGGATAAATACTTCAAATGGACTAATGATATATGATAATGGAAAATTAAGTGAAATAGATAGGTCTTCATTAAATTGTTTTAATAAAATGAATGCTGAATTAGCTGAGTTTGATTTACGCAACTTGCGTTCACCTAATCTATTAACTGCTAGTGGGAAAAATATCATTATCGGAGGTATCAATGGCGTTTCAGTTCTAAATACTGAGTTATATTTTAATAAAACAGAAAAGCAACCATTGGTGCTGAAAGAAATTAAAGTATTTTATGAAAATGTATTTAAAAAAAATATTCAAAATGATGAAACACAATTTAAATTCTCATACAGAGATGATATTGTTTCATTTTCTTTTGCAGCATTGAATTATAAAAAACTTCATTCCAATAAATATTCATTTTTTCTTGAAAATTTCCATGAAGAATGGATTAAATCCGATGATAATTCAATTACTTTTAACAACCTTGATCCTGATGAATATAAATTAAAAACAAGGTATGCTGATTATACTGGTAAATGGTGGAACGGCGACGATTACACAATCATTATAACACCTCCTTTTTGGCAGACCTATACTTTTTGGATTGTTGTGATAATATCTCTGGGATTTTTAGTATTTGCAATTATCAAGTTTCAAACCATTAGGATCAGAAACCAGAAAAAGACATTGGAGCGGAGAGTAATTCAGAAAACTAAAGAATTACATGAAAAAACAGATGAATTGGAAAAAGTTAATCAGAAACTTGAAGATATTGTAGAGATCAGAACAAAAAAACTCTCTATCGCCAATCAACAGCTCATTAACGAAGTTGAAAAGAAAGAACAGTTAAATATCAAATTACAAGAAAGTCGTGATATTATAAAACTAAATTTGAAACGTCAAGTGATATTATCTATGATTTCAATGGATTTTATTTCTCTGGAAGATTTCGAAGAAAAGGTATATAAAGCATTACAGACTATTGGTATGGAATTTAATCTATCTAGCGTATTTATCCTCGAAGATGATCATGAAAAAAATGAATTTTCAGAGTTTACACAATGGCTTGCAAGTAAAGAACTTCTCGCATTTCCAAAAATTGTTTATTCTGAAAATTTAGAATGGATGTCTTCTTTGATGAGTAATGAATCAATATTTATTGAAGATATTAACGATGCTGATCCTGAAGTGAAAAGTGATTTAGAAAGATTTGATATAAAAGGTTTATTAGTTTTACCCATTTATGTGAATGAAAAGTTTTTTGGATTTTTAGGTGGAGATGTCCGAACAAAAAACTTTAATTGGGATAGTTCTATTGTAACATTATTTCAGACTGTTGCACATATTATTAGCAATGCTTATGAAAGAATGATAAATCAAAATGATTTGTTAGAAAGTGAAAAGACATCAAAGGTACTTCTCAATGCAGGTGATAGTTATGCTGTTTTATTCGATGACAAAGCAAAAATAATATTGGCTAATAAGAATTTTCTATCATTAATAAATAAATCACTTTCTGATATTTCGGGTACTACTATTTATGATCATTTTCCTCCTGAATATGTTGAAATGAGAGAATTAAATTTCAAGAAATGTATTGAAACAGGATCACCAGTTCAATTCGAAGATGAATTGGAAAATTTTATTTTTAACAATATAATTAATCCAATTTTTGATAGTAGTGGTAACATCAATAGAATCGCATATTTTTCATATGATATCACTAAACTTAAAGAAGCTGAAAAAATCCTAATGCAACACCATGAAGAGTTGCAGCGAGAAGTTGACGCACGTACAAAAGAACTAAGATTCATTAATTCAGAATTAGTAAGAGAAATTGAGCAAAGGGAAAGAGCCGAAAAAGACCTGAAAATTTCTGAAAAGATAAAACGGGAAAATCTAAAGAAACTTGCTCTTCAACTTGCCCATGAAATCAAGAATCCACTTTCTTCAATCAAAAGTTCGGCACAGTTGGTTGAGACTATCCAGAAAATGAAACCAGATGATATCACCAGTACACTGAAACATATGGAAAAGATCAATCGTAATGTGGATACATGTCATCGTGTAATAAATGAATTGTATGAATTTACCCATGATGCAGAATTACAAGTGCAAAATGTAAAGACGTCCTCATTATTTAGTGAGTTAAAAGAATATGCAAGTGAACTTGGCTCTCTGAACTCCATAACTTTCAACGGGGTGAATAATGTTATAGGTTACACTATTAAAATCGACAGATTTAGAATATTGCAGGCACTGAAAAACATAATCCGGAATTCACTGGATGCAATGGAAGAAAATGGTGAAATTACTATTGAATTTGAGCAAGATAAGAATGAACTTCAGTTGAAGATTTCTGATATAGGATCAGGGATGAACAAAGAAACCCTTGAAAAAATCTTTGTACCCTTTTTTACATCCAAGAGCTCGGGATTTGGACTAGGTTTAGCGATTGTGAAAAAAAATATTGAGAGACATGATGGGGAAATTTTTGTTGAAAGCAAATTGAATATTGGAACCACAACTACAGTGAAATTACCAGGATTAATGAAACCTTTGGAGAAATAGATGGATAAAATTCTCATTGTTGATGACAATAATGATACAAGAAGCAATATAGATGAACTGTTGACACTTTTTGACTATGATACAGATACTGCTGCAGATGGAAGGCAAGCACTTGAAAAAGTAAAAAGTTTTCAACCGCACTGCATGATATTGGATTTGAAACTTCCGGAGATTGATGGCTGGGGAGTTATGAAAACGCTAAAGGAAGAGATGCAAGATGGACTTATTATTATTGTGATCACCGCTTTTGGAGATGTCTCCAGTGCTGTAAGAGCTGTAAAAGCCGGCGCTTTTGATTTTATAGAGAAACCCTTCAATAATGAAGTTCTACTTTTGTCAATTAATCGGGCAATATCCAATTCCAGGGTAAAAAGGGAATTGAAAAAGCTTAAAAAATCAATAGGGCAGACGCCAAAAAGTGATGAAATTTTTGGAAAAAGTCCGGCAATCAGCAAAATGCTGCGGCAACTGGAACCTATGGCAAAGACCAATATCTCTATCATGATTCATGGTGAAACTGGATCCGGTAAAGAGGTAGTTGCAAATTATATCCATTCCATTAGTGAAAGAAGAGATAAGCCATTTATTACAGTTGATTGTGGGGCGATTCCTGGAAACTTGATCGAATCAGAATTATTCGGATATGAAAAAGGTGCATATACCGGTGCAGTGAAACAGACAATGGGAAAATTCCAGGCAGCTCATGGAGGAACATTATTTCTTGATGAAATTGGAAATTTACCAATGAAACAACAAAGGACAATTCTCCGAGCAGTTGAGCAGAAAACAATTACTCCGGTAGGATCAACAAAAGCAATAAAAGTTGATACAAGATTATTTTGTGCCACAAATGATAATCTGGCAGAAAAAGTTGCCGACGGAACATTTCGTGAAGACCTTTTCTATCGTCTTTCTGAATTTGTGATTACTATACCTGCGTTAAGGGAACGAATGGAAGATATTCCGGTAATTATTAACAGTTTTATCGATCAATTTGGTGAAGAACTCAATCCAAAAGTGAAGAGTATATCAGATGATGCATTGAAGTTCTTGATGAAATATAATTGGCCTGGGAATGTTCGTCAATTGAGAAATATTATCCGTCGTGCAATGGTACTTGCCGAGGAGGAAATCAAAATTGAACATTTGAACTTTTCACAACCAGCAAAAAAGGATTGTTCAAATCAGGATTTAATAGCAGAAATACTAAATAGTGAACCTCCAATTAAGCATAAAATTAAAGAAATTATTGATGGATTTGAAAAAAAGGTCATTCAGGATTTGATGATTAAAAATAAAAATAATATATCCAAAGTATCCAAAATAATAGGTTATGATAGAAAAACAATCTATTCTAAATTGGATCAGTTTGGATTGAATGATAAATTGAACTAATAAAAATAGGTGATAAATTGTTTGTTGATTATACAAAAGTTTTAGTGAGATCAGGAAAAGGAGGCGATGGAGTCATTGCCTTTCGTCGTGAAAAATTTATACCAAAAGGTGGCCCTGCTGGTGGAGATGGTGGAAATGGTGGTGATGTAATCGTTGTTGGAGATGTCAATCTTAATACACTCCAGGACATCAAATATCGAAAAAGTTATAAAGCTACTAATGGACAAAATGGTCAAGGTAGTAAGAAATATGGTAAAGCTGGCCGTTCTGTAGAAATTAAAGTACCAATAGGAACTCTGATCAAAAATAATGATACCGGTGAAGTACTGGCTGATATTGTAGCAGATGGCGAGCGAGTAACTATTGCAAAAGGTGGTAGTGGTGGATATGGAAATGCAAGATTTGCAACGCCAACCAATCAAACACCACGTTATGCAAAACCTGGATTACCTGGATTGGAATTAAACCTGGTTATGGAATTGAAACTCTTTAGTGACGTCGGGCTCGTAGGAATGCCGAATGCTGGAAAATCCACTTTGATTTCAGTATTATCCCATGTGAAGCCCAAAATTGCTGATTATCCTTTCACCACAATTATCCCAAACCTTGGAATTGTAAAATATGGTAATTACAGAAGTTTTGTAATGGCTGATATTCCGGGATTGATAGAAGGTGCTTCTGAGGGAAAAGGACTGGGTTTTCGATTTCTAAGACACCTGGAGCGTACAAAAGTTTTGGTGTTCATGGTGGAATCAATTGATGAAGATCCAACTGCAACATACAAAATGCTGAAAAATGAACTCTACCAACATATGGAAGATTTCAGAGATCGTCCAAAAATTATTCTTATTACCAAAAGTGACCTTGTACAGGAACTACCTGAATTAGAAGTTGAAGGAGTAGATATTCACGCGATTTCGGCTGTAACTGGTGATGGTGTCAGCGAATTAGTGGATAAACTGGTAAAAATACAAGAAAACAAAGACCAACCAAATTCATGGGATATATAGAGACTGCATTAAAATTAACCTCAATAAAAGGAATGGGATGTCGGAAGATTCTGAAACTGGCTTCCCAATTTTCTGATATAAACGAAGTTTTTGAAGCAACTCCGGCTGAGTTGCATCATCAAAAAATAATTAGTGAACAACAATGCAGAGAACTTGAGGTAGGATTCGATCAAAAATTTATTGATGAAACAATGGATGTTCTATCAAAGAGCCATTTTCAATTATTAACAATTTTTGATGCTGAGTACCCTGAACTTTTGAAAAAAATCTATGATCCACCGATTGTACTTTACATCAATGGGGATTTTGTACCCGAAGATTACGATGCTGTATCTGTAGTTGGAACTCGTGTACCATCTGCTTATGGCAAAAGTGTAACGGACAAAATTGTCCATGAGTTGGTGAAAAATAATATAACAGTAGTCAGTGGTCTGGCTCGTGGTGTAGATACTGAAGCACATCAGGCAGCTGTCAAATATGGCGGACGGACTATTGCTGTTCTTGGGAATGGAATTGATATTGTTTATCCTGCAGAAAACCGTGGTCTACGGAATAAATTGATTCAGCAAGGGTGCTGTTGCAGTGAATTTCCGTTTGGTACACGACCAAATGCACCAAATTTCCCTCGTCGTAATCGGATTATTTCAGGGTTGAGTTTGGGAACTATTGTAGTAGAAGCAGGTAAAAGAAGCGGTGCTGTTTTGACAGCATATAATTCCCTGGACCAAAATCGTGAGGTTTTTGCTGTTCCAGGAAGAATTTTTGACAAAAAAAGTGTTGGCACAAACCACCTGATCCAAAAAGGTGCAAAAATGGTAACTGATATTGACTCTATCCTTGAAGAAATCGATCATAGGAGAAGATATTATAAACGACAAAAACAGATAGAATTGCCCTTGGATATTTCTCAGGAGGAAAGAAAGATAATGGATGTATTGGTTGAAAGTGTGCATGTGGATGAAATCGCAGAAAAAACCAATATGAATATTTCAGAACTTCTTTCAACCCTGTTAACACTGGAAATTAAAGGACTGGTTCGCCAGTTTCCCGGAAAAATGTTTGCTAAATCGGAGTATTAATGAAAAAATTAACTTTGCTGCTAATGTTATTATTAATTGTAAATCTCTTTGGGAAGAATAATACCCAGGTTCGTGAATATGATCTTGAGGACTGGATGAGCATAAAAAATTGTAATTATGTTACCAGTGTTTGTGAAGGTAGGGATTATATTTATTTTGGCACAAATGGTGGTGTTATACCGTTTCACAAATATGAATATTACGAAGAACCTGCTTATACAACTAGCGATGGATTAGCGGATGATTATATTACAGCAGTATTTTATGATAATTCCACACAATATCTCTGGGCTGCCCACAGAAAGGGTATTAGTTATCTTTCTCCTACCG
>Ga0070729_10007728_pt1 | contig 10238 bp, 9 predicted proteins | sample tdDd472_FD_66725 | JGI IMG/M metagenome (GOLD analysis project Ga0070729, IMG submission 66725) | Marine sediment microbial communities from the Atlantic coast under amendment with organic carbon and nitrate - tdDd47.2 | ecosystem: Environmental > Aquatic > Marine > Coastal > Sediment | place...
ATGTTCCTGAGAACGATGCAATTTACGACGGACTTGGGAGAATAGGACCGCGAGTTGTTACATTCGGGCCTATACTAAGGCAGAGAATGTTCCCGCTTCCACAAATACTCGACCTTCTCCTCGATATGGGTACATGGGGCATGGGAACACCTGTGGAGATCGAGTTTGCCGTTAATATGTCTGTTCCCAGGGGTAAAAATAAAGAATTTGGCTTGCTCCAGATGCGGCCGCTTGTGATCAGTCACGAACTTGAAGAACTTAGTATTGAAGATGATCAAGAAGATTCTATTCTTTGTTACAGCGAACAGGTTCTGGGGCACGGGAGGATAGAAGATATTTATGATATGGTAGTGGTTGATTATAATAAATTTGATCGCTCTAAAACCCAGACTATCTCTGAGGAGGTAAGTTATTTTAACTCTATGCTCATTAATCAGGAAAAACCATACTTGTTAATAGGGCTTGGGAGATGGGGTACACTCGATCCATGGTTAGGCATTCCTGTAAATTGGGAACAAATTGCCGGCGCAAAAGCTATCATAGAAGCGAACTTCAAAGAAATTTCCGTTACTCCTTCTCAGGGTTCACACTTTTTCCAAAATATAACTTCCTTCATGATCGGTTACTTTACCGTTAATCAACACAAGGGACATGGAAAAGTTGACTGGGATTGGATTGAAAAACAAAAAAGATTTGAAGAAAAGGAATATACTTATCATATTAAATTTGAAAAACCGCTCAAAATAAGAATGAACGGGCATGAGCACAAGGGCATAATTCACAAGCCGGAGGTGTAAATTGAATATACCCGATAAACCTAAAAAAGAAAAAATGGAAAATTGCCCCCATTGTGGACAACCTTTAAGTCCATGGCAAACTGTATTACTGGAGGTTGACAGGGCTATCGTCTGCAAAAACTGCTGGTACAGGATCATACTTAATCCTTTCGAGGAAAAAAGCAAAAAAACTAATAGTTCTGAAAATGATGAAAAACAAAACTTACAAGACGGGTGAATAATATGGAATCATATAATTCGTTTAAAGTGGCACAGCAGCAGGTTCTGGAAGCGGCAAAAATTTTAAATCTCGATGAAGCCACGGTTGATTTATTAATTTATCCGCAAAAAGAATTTAAGTTCACACTGCATGTGAAAATGGATAGCGGGAAATCTAAAATATTTCACGGCTATCGTATTCAGTATAACTATTCACGCGGACCCGGCAAGGGGGGCATTAGGTTCCATCCTGATGAAACTATCGATACGATCAGGGCACTTGCTTCCTGGATGACATGGAAGACCGCAGTTGTGGATTTGCCCCTCGGAGGTGCAAAAGGGGGAGTAAAATGTAATCCTAAAGAACTTTCCGTCAATGAGCTTGAAAGACTATCCCGTGCTTATGTTCGTGCAGTTTCCACAATGATCGGTATAGATAAAGATGTTCCTGCCCCCGATGTTTACACCAACCCCCAGATAATGACCTGGATGATGGATGAATATGAAACTCTTGTCAACAGTCATCATCCCGGTGTTATGACAGACAAACCACAGCAAGTTGGTGGAACCGAGGGCAGACGAGATGCTACTGCCAGAGGAGGCGTTATCACAGTGCGTGAAGCTTGTAAAATGTATGGGTACGATCCCCATAAATCATTCGCTATCCAGGGTTTTGGAAATGCCGGGCAACGGGCTGCATTGCTTCATCATGAAATATTAGGCGGCGGGAAACTTGTATCAGTTTCAGATTCCAGAGGTGCAATTTACAATCCTGACGGCATGGACCCGAAAGAATTAGTAACTTATAAACTCACGCATGGTACTGTTGCCGATTTCCCCGGCGGAACACAAATTCCACAGGATGAATTACTGGAACTTGATGTTGAAGTTCTTTACCCTGCAGCACTTGAAAACTCCATAACCGAAGATAATGCAGGTAAAATAAAAGCTAAAATTATTTGTGAACTAGCTAATGGTCCTACAACACCGGAAGCCGATAAAATACTTAATAAAAACGGCGTACATATTATCCCCGATATTCTCGCTAGTGCCGGCGGTGTAATTGTTTCATACTTTGAGATGGTTCAGGATCATTACTCGTATTTCTGGGAAGAATCGATGGTTCACGAAAGACTGGATAAAAAAATTACAAAGGCATACAAAACTGTTCAGGAAGCAGTAAAAGAAAAAAATATAAATCACCGGTTAGCGGCAATGGTGGTTGGTGTAGCAAGGGTTGCCGAGGCTTGTAAACTAAGGGGTTGGGTCTAACCCTCCCCTATTCAACCCTGTGTTTAATCAACTGGGCTTTTACGATAAAATAAACTTCTTCGCAAATATTGGTAGCGTGATCGCCCAGTCTTTCCAATGATTGAAAGATATCATAATACAATACACCTCTGGCAACATTATCACTCGATTCTTTCATTATTTCAACCAAAATTACGGTGTCTTCATCTACTAAACTATCAAGTTTATCTTCATCAACCAGAACTGTTTTTGCCAGCTCGGAATCACTGTTGATGAATGAATCAATTGCCTTTTTTATCATATCCCTTGTTATTAAAGAAACATCAGCAAAATGCAGCCTGTTGTGAAAATCTGGTTTCGCACCTATATCAATAACATTACGGGCAATAGAAACCGCGAGGTCACCTATCCTCTCAAGGTTAGCGTTAATTTTCAGCGCAGACATGATCAATCTCAAATCCATCGCAACCGGTTGATTGAGCGCGAACAATCTCTGACAAATTTTTTCAATTTTTACATCATATTTATCCACTTTGGAATCTCGGTCAACAACAAACTCAGCCAGTTCAATATCATCGTTTTCAAGAGATCTTATGGCAAACTCAACTTGCTCATCTACAAGACTGCACATTTTTATCAGTTTTGTTTTTAACTTTTCTAACTGTATGTCGAATGGTCTTTCCATTTTTACTCTTCATGGCATTACAAAAAAAAAGCCAATCACATCTGACGGGCTTTTTATTAATAACGTAAAAATAGTAAAAAAAGCAATAATTTAATATACTTAAAACTTTATTTAACAATTTGACAACATTATCTATCCAAACCTTCCGGTAATATAGTCTTCTGTTTGTTTATTGGTAGGATTAGTAAATATTTTTGTAGTCTTTTCATATTCAACCAGTTGCCCAAGGTAAAAAAATGCGGTATAATCGCTAATCCTCGCTGCCTGCTGCATGTTGTGCGTTACAATTATTACCGTGTAGTTTTCCTTCAAATCGAGTATAAGGTCTTCAATCTTGGCGGTAGAACTCGGGTCAAGTGCGCTCGCCGGTTCATCGAGTAGAATTACATCCGGTTCAACTGCTAAAACTCTTGCTATGCACATTCTCTGCTGTTGCCCGGCAGAAAAACTCAAGGCATTATCATTTAATCTGTCTTTTACTTCATTCCAAATCGCGGCACGGGTACACACGTTTTCAACTATTTCGCCCAGTTTTTCTTTGTCTTTAATGCCATGTAACTTCGGTCCGAAAGTAATATTTTCGAAAACTGTTTTTGGAAATAAATTTGAGTTCTGAAACACCATTCCAACAAGGCGGCGTAAATTCACCACATCAATATTATGGTCATAAATCTCTACACCATCAAGTATAACTTCACCGGTTTTTCTAAAACCAAGTATTAGATCATTCATCCGGTTAATAGTGCGTAAAAAAGTAGTTTTACCACAGCCAGAGGGTCCCACGATCGAAGTTATTTTATTAGTGTATAGCTCGATCGACACGTTGTTTAATGCCTGCACATAGTTAAAAAATACATTAAGGTTCTGAACTTTTACTTTTACTTCTTTCATCAGGAAGAAACACCCCTTATTTCATCAATTATTCTCCGGAATTTATACCGGAATATTACTGCCGTGAGATTTAACGCGACGATCAAAATTATCAGAACAAGCGTTGTGCTGTACTGGATCGGCTTTGTCAACATCGGATTAGTAGATTGTGTCGCCAGGATAAATATGTGATACGAAAGATACATGAATTGTTCTGTCGGATTGATCATCGGGATCGAAAATAACCCCATGTTTATGTATCCTATGGGTAGATCGGGCAGGAAAAATGCGCATCCCAGGAATAATACCGGAGCTGTTTCACCCGCACCCCTGCTTATGGCTAATATTATTCCGGTTAAAATACCGGGGCGGGCTTGCGGTAAAACAATATCCCTGATAGTCTGCCATTTAGTAGCACCCATACCGTAAGCAGCGGCTCTTTGCGAAAATGGGACTGACTTGAGCGCCTCGGTAGTGGATACAATTATAGTTGGTAATACCAGTACCGCCAGAGTTGCAGATGCCCATAACATTGCCGGCTGTCCGAACAATAAACCGGTTTGTAGCACTTCATCTAATTTTTGACCTATAAAAAGTATAAAAAATCCCAACCCGAATAACCCGAATACAATCGAGGGTACCCCGGCAAGATTATTAACGCTTAGCAATATTATTCTTGTCCATAGCGTATTCCCCGCGTATTCGTTTATAAAAATTGCGGCACACACACCAATAGGAACAGCCATCAGGATCATGAGAACCAAAACAGTTACAGTCCCGAATATCGCCGGACCAATCCCCCCTTCGGTCATGTTGTTCGTTGGAAACTCGGTGAGGAAACTCCAGCTTAAACTACCACTCCCCTCGATAAATATTTTACCAAGTACAAACATCATAATCAAAAGAAGTAGCCCGGTAATGAATCTGATGCCGTTAACCGCAAGAAGATCACTCAGCTTATAATCCCACTTTTTTGGCGTCGAATAAACCAGCTTATTTTTATTGGGGTCATTCACTCGTAAAATTTCCTATTTTTATTCATCTTCCCAAGAACCAGAGAAGCAATAAGATTAAGGATAAAAGTGGTTATAAAAAGTACTACTCCGATAAAAAAAAGAGCGTAATAGTGGCTAGACTGGTGTGAAACCTCCCCCATTTCAGCCGCAATTGTGGCGGTCATTGTCCTCACGCTACGGAATATATCAACCGTCAGCTCGGCAGCGTTCCCTGTTGCCATGAGCACGATCATTGTTTCACCTATTGCTCTTCCAAATCCCAGGATAATACCTGCCGAGATCCCGCTCAAGGCAGAAGGCACAACAACTTTGATGATGGTCTGCCACTTTGTTGCGCCAAGAGAATAACTTGCCATTCGCAACTCCCTTGGTACAGCCCGCATCGCCTCTTCCGAAAGTGACGCTATGATAGGAATAATTATCAACGATAATCCTAACGAGGCAACGAATGCATTCAAACGGTTTAAAAATCCAAAAAGATCCTGAAAAAATGTTGCGACAACCGCAATAATAAAAAACCCCATCACAACGGTTGGAATTCCTGCAAAAAGCTCAATAACAGGTTTAAGAATTTCACGGGTTCTGCTTGACGCAATTTCCGCCAGATAGATGCCGACCGCAATTCCGAAAAAACTGGAAATTATCGTCGCGGGAAGTGCAGTCATCAAAGTACCCATTATCAATGGAATCAGCGAATAGCGTGGGTCTTCGCTTGTAGGGTACCATTCGAAAACTCTTACTTCTGCCCCTCCCTCAAGAACTTTATGAGAATAAATAAAGTCTAAAATACCGGAATCAACAATTACCATCGAGGCTTCCTGGATGAGAAAAATAAAAATCAACAAGAGGAATAAAACCGCCGTATATCCATTTAACATGAAGAAAAACCGAATAGATTTTTCCTTCCATTCCCTTCTCCGGGAATTTTTTTTCAGATATGGCGATTTTATTTTATTCTCATCCATTAAATACTAATTCCCGGTAGCGTTCAGAGGAATATATTCCATATCCTCAACAATTTTCTGCCCTTCTGCGGAAGTTATAAAATCGATATAGTTTTTTAGGACGCCGGTTGGTTTCCCGTTAGTGTAACAATAGAGATATCGTGCAAGGGGATATTTTCCATTCCTGATTATCTCATAGTTTACATTACCGTTTTCAGCGGGTGTTACGGCTTCGCTGTTTTTATCCGATTTTATGTACAAAATTTTAAGGTCTTTCCTACCAACAAAATACCCTACACCCCCGTAGCCTATTCCCCTTTTGTCAAGTGCAACAGCCTCACCAAGTGAGGATGTACCCTGCAGTACCTGTGTTGAGGTAGCAAAATCTGTTGTGAAATTTTCCTCTTCATTTTCCAATATAACGCCCTTAAAATACTCATAGGTGCCGCTGCTGTTTTCTCTGCCGTACAAAACAATTTTGTCGTCACTCCCCCCAACTTCGGCCCAATTTTTTATCTTACCGGAAAAGATATCTTTCAATTGTTCAATTAAAAGTGTATCAATTTTATTTTCCGGGTTTACAATAATAGCAATGCCATCAAGCGCAACCTTTATCTGATAAGGTTCAATTCCCCTCTCTTTTGCATTCAGGTACTCTCTCTCTTTCAATTCCCTGCTGATATTAGCAATAGTTGCAGTTCCGTTCAATAAAGCAGCAACGCCTGTGCCGGAGCCACCCCCTGTAACATGTATTGATAGATCATTATATCGTTTCATGTAGGTTTCTGCCCACTTTTGGGTAAGATTTACCATCGTATCAGAACCTTTTATCGAAACTACATCCTTGCTATTGCTTTCCCTTTTTTTGCAGGAAACAACCAAAAATAAAATAAGTATCCCGTAAAACATAAATCGAAATGATAGTTTCACTTAACTTCCGTTTTTTTTACATGAATGCTCAAAATAGGCTTAATAATAATTTAATAAAAGAGTTGATATTAAATTCAATGTTAAGAAATTGTAAAATCTATTTAGCGCCCGTATGTTTTTTGGCCATATAATCAACAACTACCTGTGGAACAAAATCACTCACGTCGCTATTGAATTGTGCAAGATTACGGATAATTGTAGAATTGAGATAAGTATATTTTTCATGCGGCATTAAAAATATCGTGGAAAGGTCACCATTAAGTTTTCTATTCATCAGCGCCATCTGGAACTCGTATTCAAAATCACTTACCGCACGTAACCCGCGGATGATACCAACCGCACCAATAGCCTTAGCATGGTCAACCACTAAACCGTCAAATGAATCTACCTTAACATTATCAAGATGTTTTAAACTTTCATGCAGCATTACAGTACGTTCTTCCACGCTGAACATGCATGTTTTAGCAGGATTTTTGGCAACGGTCACAACTACTTCATCAAATAAATCGCTTGCCCTTTCAACAATATCTATGTGTCCGAAAGTCACGGGATCAAAAGTACCAGGATATATAACTCTTTTCATATCACCATCGTTTATTATTTAATGACGATAATATAACATTTTTTAAAGAGGTTTAAAAAGTATCATTATATTTTACTTTTTTACCGTCAAGCCGGATCCATAAGCACCTATTTCCGTGTACTTTAACACCGTTTCATTCCGCAGGTCAATTACCGCAAGCAATCCGGGTGCTGGATTTAGCGGGTTTGGATAATGCGGCTGATACATCCCCTCGGTGTTCCTGAACGATACATACAGAAATTTGTCGTCAGGTGTTATATCGCATCCATGCGGCATCATAAATGCAGGATGACTAATCTCACCTGTTTTAGTCCATTCACTCCCGTCAAATGTTACTACATTAACCTTCCCGTTCATCATCGTTGGAACGTAAATCTTGCTCCCGTCTGATTTTATTGCCAAATGCATCGGACCGGGACCGACCGCAACTTCAGAAATAATTTCCAAACTTCCTGTATCCATCACGAGTAACTTGCCGGTACCTCTTGCCGAAATATAAAGGTACTTGTCATCAGGAGAAATTGCTGTTTGCATCGGCTGGTGATCCACGCTCCCCGAAAGGGATATATCATTTTTCAAATCCCCTGTCTCAGCATCAACAATACTTATCCTGTTTTTGGTAAGATTTGCCACGTACAAAGTTTTATCATCGTGGCTCAAAGCAATTCCATGAGGTATCCCCTCTACCGGAAGTACAATTTCACGAATCAGCTTCATATCTGCTAAATTAATTTCATAGATTGAACTGTATGAACCCGGGGCAGTTGAAGACCGGGATACATACGCTTTCGTACCCGATGTGTTTATCTGTATCATCCCGGGATATTCAAGTCCTTCGGTAGCTGTAACTATCGTGAAATCATCAGAGCGAATCTTCAGCAATTTGCCCGATTTAATGGTTGTTGCATAAATGTAACCATCAGAGTATTTAACCATGTGAGGCGCATCGTTCTCAGAAATAAAATCTGTGTTTATAATCCTTATCACATTGTTAAGGTCACCATCTACAACGTTAATCCTGTCTGCATTTTGCGAACAGGCATAAACCGTGTAACCCTCACCAGGTAAAGGTACAACATCATTTTCATCACGGGCGCCGTTCTCTATCCACGTTTTAATAATCTCAATATCTCCGGAGGCGAGAATACCTCTTCCCATTGGCATGGATGGAGTTGTCTGGCCTGATATCATCCTGTAAAGCAAACTTTCTTCGGGTCTGAAGGGTATTACTACCGCACCCCCGCCGTTTGTTGTTTCCTTGTAGGCTCTGGACGAACTTCCTAACATCAGATTACCGTGACTTTCAAGACTTAAACCGTTTGCCGGATTTGATCCTGCATGACATCCTGAAGTGGTGCAGTTCGTTTCTAAAATTTTTCCCACACGCTCGTCAGAAAACCCGACGGATGTATATGTTTTCTCAGTATCCACCGGGTTGTTGTTATCCCTGCATGATACAATAACCAGAATTGTCACCATCAAGACGGCAACCAGTTTTACTTTTTTCATTATTTCTGCAACAACATCTTTATTGATTTGGAATATTTTTCTGTTTTAAGATGAGCAATATAAACACCGGAAACAAGTCCGGAAGCATCAAATTTTTGCGAATAATTACCTGCGGGGAAGTTCCCCTCTGCTAGTACACCAACTTTTTCACCTGTGATGTTATAAACAACCAGCTTTACATAACCTTCCTCCGCAACACTAAACTTAATATTTGTAGATGGATTAAACGGATTCGGGTAATTCTGTTGAAGTTCAAATGTATTCACTATACCATCAGAAACTTTTAATGTATTATCTACATTAACATACCATGTTACCGTAGAGGTTTTGTACCCGTTTGTTACAGAAGCAGTTACAGTATCAATTCTTGGCGCAGGCCCTAATGTGGTTGAAAGCTTAAATGTTTCTCCCGAACGTCTCCTGTTATTATTTACCAGCCAGTCTATAGTGATTTGTAAATCCGTGGTATCATAAGCCGCGACGCTAAATTCTAACGATACACCTTTTGCTACAGTTGTATCCATCACCGTCGGTGAATATGATGAGATTACAGGTATTCCTGCAACTACTACAGTATAATCTAAAAATGACGAGGGCGGATTATTCCCAACCGGATTTGTACCACTTCCCCCCGCGGGTAAAGTTGTAACTTCACCATCGCTGTCAAGAGCAGCAATGTAATATTCAACTTTCGTTAGATGTAACTGTCCCGGAATTGTAAATCCGTAACTGTTTTCAACAGGACCATCAGTATCACTCACCATGCTCCAGTCAGATGTATCATCAATTGTAATAGTGCGGTAGTAAAGTTCAACATCCATTATATTTTTATCATCGTTTACATCAGCAGAAATAAGAACGTCGCCATTATTATCAACAAATTCCGGTGCAGATGTAATACTTATCTGGGGTGGGATATTAACAATATCATAAGACAATATAAAAAGTCCCGTGTTGATATCAGCTATAATTGTATTTCCCGAAGGGAGATAAGGATAACACCCCCAAGCACCATTAAAACCGCTGCTTGTCGCGGGATCTGTATCATAACTTCCCACCAGCAATGGTTGGGTAGGGTTTGAAATATCCAGTATAACGTAACCATCAGAATAGTATGATATATGCGCGTAATTTCCCTTGATGAATAAATTGTGTACAATACTTCCGGTATTCATTTGCCATTGTGGTACAACCAGCTCCCAGGAAGTTCTGTCCTGTAAATCCCATACGGTAATATCACGTTGGTTAAACTCCTCACATGCAACAAAATACCTTTTATCTTCGGTCATCCACCCTGAATGGGCATAGATACCGGGTAACGCCGCACTTTCACTTATCTTGAAAGGATTGCTTTTATCGGTTATATCAACCAAATCATATGTAGAGGCGGCACATGCAACAATCGTGTCACTCCATACGTAAACATCATGCACGTAACCACTGCCTGTGTAATAG
>Ga0070729_10007729_pt1 | contig 10236 bp, 8 predicted proteins | sample tdDd472_FD_66725 | JGI IMG/M metagenome (GOLD analysis project Ga0070729, IMG submission 66725) | Marine sediment microbial communities from the Atlantic coast under amendment with organic carbon and nitrate - tdDd47.2 | ecosystem: Environmental > Aquatic > Marine > Coastal > Sediment | place...
ACGGTCGGGGCGCTGAAGACAGGCATGGCGTTAACCGATTCTTGGACGGTTTTGGTTTCCTGAACATCAACAATTTTAGACTTTTCGCGGGATTGGTGCGGCAAGCATTTGAAAAATGTCTGTTTTTTGGGGGATCAAAAAAAATAGACAGACTGTTTCCGATGAAAATATTAAAACTATATGGAAGAGTGGTAAATTGAAACGTGGCGAAACCGGGACGAGATCACACCCGTTTTCGTCCGCGACGCGGCCGGGGCATCTGTGGGGGAAGGTCCGGCAACACGCTTCGCAACGCGCGCCCGGTCAAGCTGCTTTGACGGGCAAACGGACGTTTGGACGTGGGGTGGTGCGCAGAAAGGTCTGCGCGCGGGTCTGCGGTTATGTGCTGTGCTCAGGAGAGCCGACAATGAGTTTGTATGACGACATGCGCAGCGAAGCCCTGCGTTTCCCCCCGAAGCCAACGGCGGTCGCAACACGGTTCATCGTGCCGAGGCCGGCCAATCTGGACAGACCTTTTCGCGTCCTCCCGGCGACGGCGCCGCAGGCGGTGACCGGGGATGCAGGATGGTATGTGCACTTTGGCAAACGCGCGTTGGACCTCGTGCTGGTCATCCTCACGCTTCCCGTATCGCTGCCGATCATCGCCCTGTGTGCGCTGGCACTTTGGCTCGAAAGCGGCCTGCCGTTCTACTGGCAGGACCGGATCGGGAAGGGCGGGCGCCGGTTCCGGATCGTCAAGCTGCGCACCATGGTGCGCGACGCCGATGCACAACTGGCCCGATACCTTGCCACCGATCCGGCGATCCGAGACGAGTGGAACCGGACGCAGAAGCTGCGCAACGATCCGCGCATCACCCCGGTCGGGAATATCCTGCGGGCGACATCGCTCGACGAGTTGCCGCAACTGTGGAATGTCATCAAGGGCGAGATGAGCCTGGTCGGACCGCGCCCGATGCTGCCCGAACAGGTCCGGCTGTACGGGGATGACAGCTGTTATGCCTCGGTGCGGCCGGGAATCACCGGCCTGTGGCAGGTCTCGGCCCGCAACGACAAGGAATTCAGCCATCGCGCCAGGGTCGATGTCGCCTATTGCCGGTCGCTGTCGCTGTGGCGGGATATCGTCCTGATGGTCCGGACAATCGGCGTCGTGCTGCGCCGGACCGGCATCTGATGGGCTGTTTCCAGTTGGCTGATTGTTTGGAGGACGGGCTGTGAGGGACTATCTTGATGAGGATGCAGCCGCCGGCGGGTCCATGTTGTTTTCGCTGGCAAGGACGGGTGAAACGGAACGGATGACCGGCCAGGACCGAAGGATCTTCCGACGCAGGGCGGCGCGCGATACCTCTGACGGCAACTTGCCGTCGGTGCCGCGGATCAGCAACCTTCCGGCGACCCTGCCGGAGGCCTGGGACCGGCTGCGACGCGTCAGGATTGGCGGGCGCGATGCCCGCAGCGATCCCGCGCCGCTGGTCAGCCTGTACCGCGACGACCCGGCGGCAAGGTCCTTCGACCTGTTGCGCACCCGGATGAAACAGGCGCTGCGCACCCACGGCTGGCGCCGCGTCGCCATCGCCGCCCCGACGCCCGGATGCGGCACCACCTTTACCGCGGTGAACCTCGCGCTCAGCCTCGCGCGGGTCCCGGGAACGCGCACCGTGCTGATGGACATGAACCGGCGCGATCCCGGCGTCGCCCGGATGATGGACATGCGCGGACTCGGCGACATGGAGGGGTTTCTTCGCGGCGACATTTCGGCCGAGGAGCACATGGTGCGCTGTTGCGACGGCCTCGCGCTGGGCCTTGCCGACGCGCCGGACCGCAACGCGGCGGAAACCCTGCATGATCCGCTTTGCGCCCGTGCCCTGGACGACATGATCCTGACGCTCGATCCCGACGTGGTGCTTTACGACCTGCCGGCGATCCTGTCGTGCGACGATGCCGCGGCCTTTCTGCCGCAGATCGACGCGCTGCTGCTGGTGGCCGACGGCACCCAGACCACCGCCGAGCAGATCCGCGCCTGCGAGGATATCCTGGGCGATCATGTCGAGCTTCTCGGGGTGATCCTGAACCGGGCCCGCGGCGGCGGCCGCTAACAGGCGGAGTCGCCTTAGTTTCGCCCGCTTGCTATGATCTTTTCCAGGAAAGGCCCGGTCAGCGGGCGGTGCGGGGCCAGGGCACTGGCCGCGCGGAACTGAGGTGGGGCGATGGGGCCGGTACACTCTTTGGCGGATGTTCTCGACATGGTGCGCCGGCGCGCCTGGGTGATCCTGTTGGTGACGGTTCTGGGGTGTGCGATCTCGGTCCTTTTCGCACTCGCCCAGCGGCATCTGTACCGGGCAACCGAGGTGATTCAGGTGGTTCAGCCCAAGGTCGCCGGCGAATTGGCGCGCAGCACGATCGAAGGGTCAGCGGCGCGGCGGCTGGAGTCGATCGAGCAGCGGGTGATGGCACGGGACAGCGTGCTTGAGGTGATCGCGCTGTTTGATCTCTATTCCGATGTTCCGGCAATGACGCCCAGCGAAAGGGTGGATGCGCTGCGCGAGGCCGCCACGATCCGGCTGACCGCCGCCGCCGGCAACGGCCACGACGGGTCGGTGTCGATCCTGACCGTCACCGCCGAGATGCCGACCCCGGAGCAGGCCCGGCAGATTGCCCATGAGTTCGCCCGGCGCACGATCCGCCTGAGCCGCGAGAGCCGGCTGGAGAAGGCGCGCGAGACCCTTGCCTTCTTTTCCGCGCGCGAGGACACGCTGCGCCAGCAGGTCGAGCGGATCGAGGACGAGATGACCGCCTATCGCAGGGCCAACGACCTGGCGATGCCGGGGACGCTGGACTTTCGCCGCGATGAGGTCGCCGGGATCAACCAGGAATTGCTGACCATCGCGCGCGAGCGCATCCGGATCGAGCGGGCGGCGGAACAGGCCCGCCAGACCGAGCGTCAGGCCACCGCCGATCGCATGCAGGCCGACTTCAATGCGCAACTCGCCACGCTGGATGCGCAGGTGCGGCTGCTGGCGGGGCGCAAAGCCGAACTGGAAAGCTCGATCGAGACCTCACCGCAGACCGAGCGGCAGATCGGCGCCTTCGAAAGCCAGCTGACCGGGCTCCGCGCCGAACTGGAGGTGGCCTCGGCGCGCCGCACCGAAGCCGAGGTGGGATACCGGCTGGAAACCCAGGGACAGGGCGAGCAACTGACGGTGATCGAGCCGGCGATTGCGCCCACCTATCCCTATACCCCCAGCCGCAAGAAAATGGTCATGGCCGGGGCCTTCGCCAGCCTGCTCGCGGCGCTGGCTGTGGCGCTCGGGCTCGAGGTTCTGAACCCGGTGATGCGGACCGCGTCACACATGGAGCGTGACCTGGGGATCAAGCCGGTGGTCTCGGTGCCGCGCCTTAACCCGCGTCGCTACCGGCGCGGGCTCTGGGCGCGGCTCTGGCGCCGGTCGCCGCGACGGGACGCCCCGGACCGCGCCGCGTTCTGACCCGCGCCTGCGGGGGCCGCGACGATCACGACAGCACGCCGATCAGCGCGGCGACCTTGGACCAGTGCAGGTGCAGGGCCAGCGCGCAAAGGGCACCGGCCGGAACCGCAAAGCAAAGATCGGCAACCGGATCCCAGACCCGGTGCCGCCGCGCCAGCCAGACCAGCGCCGGGTAGGTGGCGATGTGGGTCAGGCCGATGGCGGCGATCGCGCCAAACAACCCGTACCAGGAGATGCCGGTCAGGATCAGCCCGGTCTGCGTGGCCGCGCGCACCAAGGCGTAGATGAAATAGGACCGGCTGTCGCCCGCCGCGAGCGCCGCCTGGTCATAGGTCATGCTCAGCGTTGCCGGCACCATGGCGCAGGCCATCAGGGTCACGATTTCGCCCGAGGTCAGGTAGCGGTCGTCGTAGAGGAACTGCACCAGCGCCGGACCGATCAGGGCCATCACGATGGACAGCGCGGCGACGCCGCCGGTCAGGGCCAGGCGCAACAGGCGCTGCTTGCGAAAATTCTCGCGCGAGGCGTGGGCCGGGCGGTCGCGGTAGATCGGGATCATCAGCCCATGCGCCACCGACTGCCCCATCAGGGTGGGAAAACTGGCAAGGAAATAGCCGATATTGTACAGCCCCAGCAGTTCCAGCGACAAAAACCGGCCCAGGATCAGCCGGTCGCCCTGGATGGTGATGAACCACAACCCGGTGCTGAGAAAGATCCACTTGCCGAAGCGGATCAGCTCGGCGGCGAGCTCTCGGTTCCAGCGAAACCGGTTGCGGTGCCCGGGCAGGGCCAGGTTCATCAGAAAAAGCCGGGCGGTTTCCTGCAGGATGCCGCCGATCACCAGCGCCACCACCGACCGCGTGTAGACCGCCAGCAGCACCATTCCGGCGATACCCACCGCCTGCGCGATCAGCTCCAGCACGGTGAGCCGGCCCAGCAGCAGGTGGCGATGCGCGCTTTGCACCTTGGTCGGCACCAGCCCGTTGATGGCGATCGCGAACCCGGCGATGGGCAGGTAGAGCGCGAGATCCGGCTCGCCGTAGAACTGCGCCACCGGCAGCGCCAGCAGGCAGGTGGCCAGCCAGAGACCTATGCCGCGGACCACCTGCATCGCCCAGGCGGTGTCGAGGAAATCGGGATCGTCGCCGCGCGGGTTCTGCGAGATGGCCGGGCCAAGCCCGATGTCGGAAAACAGCGACAGCCCGGTTGTGACCATCGCCACCAGCGCCATCAGGCCGAAGGCCTCGGGGAACAGGATGCGCGTCAGGATCAGGTTCGAGGCCAGCCGCAACCCCTGGGTGCCGCCATAGCGCAGGCCCAGCCAGGCGATGCTGCGCAGCGCGCGCGCCATCAGGCCGTCGCCTCGGAATGCGGAAATCAGTCGGGTCACCGGCGCCGTTCTTGTCTGGGCCCGCATGGGGCGTCGGGCGCAGGCTAGGGCGCGGGCGCCGGGCGGTCAATCGGCGCTGGCGGCTTCCCTCGCGCGCCGCCAGCAGCTAGGAAGGCGGGGCCGCAGACCCGCAGGATCGCCGCCGTGAAGATCGCCTATGTGCTGAACACCTATCCCTTGCCATCGCACAGCTTCATCCGCCGTGAGCTTCGCGCGCTGGAAAAGGGCGGGGTGGAGGTGATGCGGCTGGCGATGCGGCGCAGCACCCTGCCGCTGGTCGATCCCCGGGACCGCGAGGAAGAGGCACGCACGCAATATGTGCTGGAGCGTGGCGCGCTTGGTTTGCTGGGGGCGCTGGCGGGCCGCGCGCTGCGCCATCCGCGCCGGTTCCGGTCCGCTCTGCGTCTGGCGTTGCGGGCCGGGCGGGCCTCGCATGTGGGAATGCTGCGGCATATGATCTATCTGGCCGAGGCGGCCGAGGTCGCGCGCCGCTGCGAGGCCGGGGGGATCGAGCACATGCATGCCCATTTCGGCACCAATTCGGCCATGGTGGCGATGCTGGCGAACGCGCTGGGCGGGCCGGGCTACAGCTTTACCGTTCATGGACCGGAGGAGTTCGACGCCCCCGCCGCGCTGTCGCTGGGTCTGAAGACCGACCGCGCCGGTTTTGCCGTGGCGATCAGCCAGTTCGGTCGCAGCCAGCTTTGCCGCTGGGCCGCGTTCGACAGCTGGGACCGGATCAAGGTGGTCCATTGCGGGATCGAGCCCGGCGCCTTTGCCGAGCCCGCGCCGCTGCCGGAGGGGCCGCTGCGGATCGTGAGCATCGGCCGCTTTTCCGAACAGAAGGGCCAGATGCTGCTGATCGAGGCGATGGCGCGGCTGCACCGGGTCGATCCGTCGCTGCACCTGACGCTGGTAGGCGACGGCGAGCTGCGTGGCGCGCTGGAGCAGGCGATTGCCGCGCGCGGGCTGGGCGCGGCGGTCACGCTCACCGGCTGGCTGGACGAGGCCGGCGTGCGGCGCGAACTGGCGGCGTCGCACGCGCTGGTCCTGCCCAGCTTTGCCGAGGGGCTGCCGATGGTGGTGATGGAGGCGATGGCGGCGGCCCGCCCGGTGATCGCCACCACGATCGCCGGCCTCCCCGAATTGGTGCGCCCCGGCGAAACCGGTTGGCTGGTGCCGGCCGGAGATGTCGAGGCGCTGGCCGGGGCGGTCTCCGAGATGGCGGCGATGCCGCACGGCACGCTGGCCCGTATCGGCGCCGCCGGGCGCGCCCGGGTTCTGGCCCGGCACGACGCCGCGGCCGAGGCGGCCCGGCTGGCGGCGCATTTCGCCGCCGCGATCGAACAGGGCTGACGACCCGCCCCTATCGGAACGCGGCGACCGCGTCCCAGCGCGGGTTGTCGTCGGACAGGTGGCGCAGGGTGCCCCAGCTGCCCCATTTGCTCGGTGGGTTCACATCCGCGAACAGGGCGAACAACCGCCCGCCCGCCGCGTGCCATCCCGCGATCAGATCGGTATAGAGCGCGCCCATTTCGGCGCTGTAGTTGACGTGGATGAAAAAGTCGGTCAGCGCCTCGTCATCCACCACCGGCCCTTGACCGACCAGATGCGTGCCGCCCTCGTACATGACGAGGTCGAGCCCATGCGCCCGGGCGACCCTGGCGTGATGGGGGAAAAGCGTGGTCAGCAGGTGGTTCAGGGTGCCGCTCTCGGAGCCGCTGCTCAGACCGTCGCGCAGTTCGGCCTCGGCCAGGGCGGTGGCCACGTCGTATTGATGCGCCTCGACATAGGCGGCGAGGGCCTGGCCGGTCAGCCCCTCGGCCTCGGCCGCCTGCTCGGCCAGGGTACGGCTGTCGGCGATCCAGTCGCGGACCATCGGCGCGCGGTCCTCCTTGCCCAGCGAATGGCCGAAATAGCCGGTGATCGCATAGGCGTCGAAATAGCTGGAAACCTGCGGCCTGGAGGGCAGCTCCTGCTTCAGGAGCGGCGGGTCGAGAATGTCCTTCTCCAAGTCCAGCCAACCGGTCTGGGTGGAAATCACATTGATCAGCCGCGCCTCGGCATCGGCGCCATAGACCTCGGACCAGATCGCCGCCGCCTGGCTGGCGCGCAGGGCGTAATACTGCACCCAGGCGTTGTCGCGCCCCCATCGCTCCTGCGCCATGCGGCCGGCCCAGCGGGCCTGCTCGAACTGCCAGTTCCAGACCTCGTTGGAAAACTCCACATAGGCGGTCAGGTCGCGCCAGAGCCCGTCATGCACCAGGGTGGCAAAGCGCCGGATGTAATCGTCATCGGCCAGATGCGGCATGTTGAACCAGGCGTCCATGCCCAGAAGGTTGGCCAGGTCGAGCATCACCTCGGTGGGCACACCGCGCAGCGAATAGGTGTAATCGGACCGGCGCGGGCGGTCGGACCAGCTGCTTTGTTCGGAGTCGTTGGTTTCCATCCAGTCCATGAAGCGCAGCGCCTCGAACCCCTCCAGCCGGTGCAGGAAATCGGGATTGAACACCGCGCCGGCCTCGAAGATCGCAAGGTTGTCCTCCTTGACCAGGGTGATGTTGCGGACATGGTCGCCGGTCTTCTTGCGGTCGGTGCGCTGGATGCGGATATCGACGAGGCCGGGCCCCGGCTGGTAATCGAATCGCACCTCGCCCCTGCCATAGCGGACGTTCTTTGCCCGGCCGCCGACCTCGACGATGCCGTCGCCTTCGAAGCGCAGGACATAACGCCCGGCCAGGTCCTGCGCTGCCTCGGGCATGCTGGTCAGCACCACTGTGCCGATCGAGCCCAGTTCGGGCGGGATTTCCACCGGCCAGCCGTTTTCATCCAGATAGCCCGCTGCGGCCAGGTCGTCGTGACCGGCCCCGCCCCACCGGCCCGGCTTGTGGCCGATCCAGGTGCGGGCGGTCTTCATCACGTCGATGAAGGGTTGCTGCGTCTTCCAGTCGGTGACGCTGGACAGGTGCACCATGATCGGCACCGGGTCCGCCGGCGGCGGCGGGGCATCCTCGGCCCCGGCGGGCATGGCGAACGCGCCGCAAAGCGCGACGAGCATCAGGGCGAGGCGGATCAACCCCGTCATTGGCGAACTCCTGTCATCGGGTTGGCGGCGACCGTCTGCCAGACGATCCGCTGCATCAGCCGGGCCGCCTCGGGTCCGGGTGCGGTGGCGGCGCTGCCGTCGGCACGGGTCAACTGGCGCGGCAGCCCCTCGGGGCTGCGCCCGTAGAGCACCGCGTAGTGGGTCAGCGCCACAAGGTAGGTGCCGAGGTCGCCAAGGTGGATCTTGTCGACCCCTCCCGCTTCGTCCCGGGCAAAGAGGTCGTCGCGCCCGGTGATGTTGTCCACCCCGCCGGCCGCCTCCACCGCGCGCACCACCGCCGCAATCACCTGGCCCGCCGGGATCACGCGGATCGGACGCGTCGCGCCGCCCGCCGCGAGGTCGGGAAGCAGGAGCTTGTTTTTCCAAAGGGTTTCAGGATCGCTGTCGAGGCGGCTCAACCAGCCCTCGGGATCGTCCAGCCGGTGCCAGGTCTCATAGAGATACACCCGCGTTTCGTCCGACCCGCCGCGCGCCAGATCGGCCCATTTCGACAGGTAGCGCGCGCTGTCGTGGTATTTGATCGCATCGCGCAGCTCGACCATCTCGGTCAGCACCACGGCGTCATAGTCGCCGGACCCGATCGCCTCCCGCGCGGGGCGGAAGTGTGGCGTGTCGTTCTCTGCCTCGAAGCCGTTGATCTCCAGCCCCGGTTCCCAATGCTCTTTCAGCGAGGTGCCCCAGCCCAGTTGCAGCGCGTAGCTGTGCCCGGCGCCGCCAAGCTGCGCCAGCATCGCCGGCATGTCGCGCCCCACCAGGCTGTGACCCAGGTGATAGACCGAAAGCGGCCCCTCGCGCGGCGGCAGCGGCGTGGCATAGGCGGCGGCGACAGCCCCCGCATCGGGCTGGCGCGGCTTGAACCACAACCACCAGGCCAGCCCGGCAAGGGCCAGCGCGGCAAGGATCAGGATCGGCAATGTTCGCGGGCTCATGGTTTGGCGGGCCTTGTTCGGGTTGGGCGTCTCGTCATTCCCGATCTAGCGCAAATGGTGGGCCGGAACACGCGGGAAGCACAACCGCCGCCACGATCAGCCCGCCGCCGGTGGCAAGGCGTCCGTTCAGGCAGGCTCCGGTGGCGAAGGGCGCGACGGGGCGCAGGAAATGCGCTGTGAAGTGGCGGTGTGTATCGGTGAACCCGATCCGAAGCGTCTGGAAGTCGAACAGGGTTCGGCTCAGCGGGTATTGCGCCTTGTAGGCGGCCTCCTTGGCGCAAAAGATCCGCTTGGCCATCGGGGCGCGCTCCGCGCGGGGCAGGGTGGCAAGGCCCGCGCGCTCCTCCGGGGTGCAGACGGTGTCGATCAGCTCGTCGGGAAGCGGGGTATCCTCCTCCAGGTCCAGCCCCAGGGCGCGGATGTCGCGCCGGTGCGCCACTGCGGCAAGGCAGGCGGTGGCGCAATGGGCAATGGTGCCGGTCATCCCCCTGGGCCAGACCGGCGCGCGGTCGGCCCCGTGCAGGACCGGGGCAGGGGGCAGGCCAAGCTGGACCATCGCCGCCCGTGCCGCCGCGCGCCCGGCGTCGAATTCGCGCAGCCGCGCGGGGCGTGCGCGGGACAGTGGCGCGCGTTCTTCGGGCCATGCGACAGGCTGCGGCGCGCCCGGATCGGAGGACGCAAGCGCCACCGTTCCGGGCAGCAGCACCCGTGCCTGCGCCCAGGCGTCCGGCTGTTGCAGGGAAGGGGCCGCCGCACTCATCCGGCGCGCATCCGTCGCCGGTCGCGCATCGCGCGCCGTTTCGAGATTGTCTCGCTGCGGTCCTGCGGGGCGGTTTCGGGCGGCGGGGGTGGCGGATCACCTGCCCCCAGATGCGCCGCCAACCCGCCCAGAGTGGGAAAGCGGAAGATGTCGGTGATCGACAGGTCCGGCCGGTCCAGCGCGCTGCGGATGTCCCGGTGCGCCTGCACCGCAAGCAGGGAATGTCCGCCGAGGGCAAAGAAATTGTCCTCCGCCGCGATCCCGGCGGGATCGAGACCAAGGATGCGGCCCCAGACTGCCGCGATCTGCGCCTGCGGTCCGACCTCGCCGCCGGGGGCTGCGACCTCGCCCACGGTGGGGCGCGGCGCGGTCGTGGCCGGTGCCGGATCGGGCAGCGCCTTGCGGTCGATCTTCTTGTTCGGGGTCAGCGGAAAGGCATCCAGACGGCTGATCCGCGCCGGCACCATCACCTCGGGCAGGTGGCGGGCCAGTTCGGCGCGCAGGGCGGCTTCATCCGGTGCCGCCTCGGAGGTGACATAGGCCAGCAGGCGCTGATCTCCCGCCGCGCT
>Ga0070729_10007730_pt1 | contig 10236 bp, 8 predicted proteins | sample tdDd472_FD_66725 | JGI IMG/M metagenome (GOLD analysis project Ga0070729, IMG submission 66725) | Marine sediment microbial communities from the Atlantic coast under amendment with organic carbon and nitrate - tdDd47.2 | ecosystem: Environmental > Aquatic > Marine > Coastal > Sediment | place...
ACCCCCAACGTGCCCCCGGCGGCCACCGTAGCGGCGGCCAGTCCATCATCGTAGTTTCTGCGCCGCATTTCCGGCATGGCAACACGGCACATGGTTGCGGCCGTCGCCAACGACGACCCACAAATCGCACCAAACGCGGCACATGCGCCAACGGTGGCCATGGCGAGGCCACCCCTGAAATGACCGATAAAAGCATGCACAGCTTCGTACAGGGATTTGGACAACCCAGCCCGGGCCGCAAACACACCCATCAACACAAACAGGGGGATAACCGACAGGCTGTAGGGAAAAACCGTTTCAAACGGGACCGAGCCCATGATGAAGGCCACACTGTCATAACCATTGAGGGCCCATCCCCCCACAAAACCAACCACCCCCATGGAAATGGCCACGGGAACGCGCAACGCGATAAGGCCGAACAAAGAAATGAAGGCGATTAAACCCAGTGTCGTTCCGTCCATGGTTCAGCCCCCTTCACGGTGCGAAGGATGCACCGTGTCGTTGGGGCGCGGTGTTAAGGAACTGCGACCCGTCATAACAATGATCAGGGACCGAACGGTTAAAAACAACGACACCACCGCCGATAACGCCGACCCCGCCAAAAGCGGAATCCAGTAATACGTTTTCGGAATCCCCAGGGTCAAAGACACATCGCCATATTCGGCCTGCATGGCGGCTTGGGAAAACCCGAACCAAGCAATGGCAAACATAAATCCGGTCGCCAAGATGGATGCCAACGCCCCGCTCAACGCCGCCGCACGGCGCGAAAACATATCCACCACGACGGACACCGCCACGTGGCTACGTGTCATGAAGCCGTGCGGAATGGATAGATATGCGGCCGCCATGATCATCAGCTGCACGATGTCCACCGCACCAAAAATGCCTTGATTGTCGATCTTGCGCATCACGATATCGATGCTTGTGACCGCCATGGCCCCCAAAAGGAACGCCATACCAACCCACGCCGTCCAACGTGTGAGCATCGAAAGAATGCGATTGACGTATTCGGTCATCAAAAACCCCAGAGAGGATAAGCCGCACCGGTCCCAAAAGACCGGTGCAACCGTCCCCGGTATCGTTTATTCGTACGTGGACACCAATTTTTGTGCCTTGTCATAGATGGCGCGGGCGTCGGATACCCCTTTGCTTTCAGCATCCTTCAAATAGGCATCAATCATCGGCGCCAAGGCTTCACGCCAGCGCGCACGTTCCGTATCGCTCAGGGTTGTGACGGAACTGCCTTTTCTTGCGATGTCTTGCATGCCTGGTTTGTCCCAAGCGTTCCACCACGGGCCAAATTTGTTCACCAAAACATCACCGGAAATGTCATCAATGGCTTTGCGCACATCCGCAGGCAGAGCGTTGTACTTTTTTTCGTTCATCACAAAATAGAAACTGGTGGTGTAGGCCTTGGCATCCAAGTGGTGGTTCAAAACTTCATGCAATTTGAAACCGTGCACCGCCTCATACGGAAATACGTTCCCGTCGATGACACCCTTTTGCAGGTTTTCGTACACCTGGGTTGGGGGCAATCCCACAGGCGTGCCGCCAAGTTGTTCAAGCATCATGGCGATGGCCACCGATGGTGTGCGCAACCGCAACCCTTTAAGGTCATCCATGGTTTTGACTTGTTTGTCGCGCGTGTGAATCAAGCCCGCATTGTGCGCATGCAACGCCAACACCTTAAGCCCCTTATATTCCGGCGCGATATCGCCGTCGGTGTACAGTTGCCACAATGTGCGAGACGCGGCATTGGACGTTTTCACCAAAAACGGCAAGTCCATAATCAAGGTCCGTGGCAAGCGGCCACGTGGAATGCCCGTCAGACCATGGGAAATATCGACAACACCCGCCCTGACCTGGTCAAGCTGCTTGGCCACATGACCAAAGGCGGAACCCGCCGGATAAATTTCAACCTTCACCTGACCGCCGGTTTTTTCTTCAAGTTGCTTGGCCCACGGTTCCAAAAAATCCTTCTGCGTCGGATGAGACGACGGCAAGAAGTGACTCAGTTTTAAGGTGATCGTTTCCTGGGCGTTCGCCGATGGCGTCACCATCGGCGTGAACGACACCCCCAACACCGCCAGCGCCGCGAAAAAAGTACGTTTCATCTTGTATGCCTCCCATATTTTATAGATCGCATGACCTGGCCGAGCTTCTGAACGACAGCCCTTTGGGCAGGATGAAGTTTGGTCCCTGTTAGATCAGGTGAATTATTGCTTACATATGAAACTAATTTCAAGGCTTTTTCGAACACTTTATTAAAACACTGATTTTAATATATTTTAGACCATATAAACGCTCTTATTGTTATGCTCAATTCCTCTTTAACACTATTTTTTTGGTTACAAATGAAATTTATTTGTTGATTTGATTTCATTTGTAACTAATAATTTCCTCCGTTCCGTGGCCGCACCTTTTTTATGAGATGGCACCCACGCAGAACGACCCGAGCGGAGAGAGCATCCGTCCGCTCCAACAAAGATTGGGGAACGCGAATCATGAAAATCGAACAAATTCATCACGTTGCATACAGATGTAAAGACGCCAAAGAAACCGTCGACTGGTATGTCAAATACCTGAACATGGATTTTGTCCTGGCCATTGCCGAAAATCAGGTTCCATCGACAAAAGCACCCGACCCGTACATGCATATCTTTATGGATGCGGGCAACGGCAACATCTTGGCATTCTTTGAAATTCCAAATTCTCCGCCCATGGGCCGCGACCCCAACACACCCGATTGGGTTCAGCACTTGGCGTTGCGGGTTGGATCACGCGAAGACATGATGGAAACCAAAGCCAAGCTTGAAGCGGATGGCATTGAAGTGGTTGGGCCCACCGATCACACCATTTTTGAATCCATCTATTTTTATGATCCGAACGGGCACCGCTTGGAACTCGCCTACAACACCAGCACTCCGGATATGAACAAAAAGCTCGACGACGTCAAATGGGACATGCTCAACGAATGGGACAAAACCAAAAAAGCCCCCACCCATGCCCAATGGATGCACGAAAAAGAATTTTCTTAAAGGACGTCGCATTATGAAGCTTGCTACGCTGAAAAATGGTACGCGGGACGGTGCCCTGGTCGTCGTTTCACGGGATTTATCCATGTGTGTCGAGGTCACGGACATCGCGCCGACCCTACAGGCCGCTTTGGATGATTGGTCCTCTGTTTCGCCCAAGCTTGAAGACGTGTCAAATCGTCTCAACGCCGGTGACATCACCACCACACAGACCTTCAATCAAGACACCTGCGAATCCCCTTTGCCACGTGCGTACCAGTGGGCCGATGGATCGGCTTACGTCAATCATGTTGAGCTGGTGCGCAAGGCGCGTGGTGCGGAACTGCCGGACAGTTTTTGGACCGATCCGTTGATGTACCAGGGTGGTTCGGATTCTTTCATTGGTCCGTGCGACGACATCCCCCTTGGATCCGAAGATTGGGGCATCGATTTTGAAGCCGAAATCGCCGTCATCACCGACGACACACCGATGGGTATTGACCCCGCCGCTGCGGGCCAGCACATCAAGTTGTTGATGTTGGTGAACGACGTGTCACTGCGCGGATTGATCCCGGCCGAATTGGCAAAGGGATTCGGTTTTTTCCAATCGAAACCATCCAGCGCGTTTTCACCCGTTGCCGTCACGCCGGATGAATTGGGATCAGCGTGGATTGAAGACAAACTGCATTTGCCCTTGCTGTCGTTTCTCAACGATCAGCCTTTCGGCAAACCCGAAGCCGGGCAAGATATGACTTTCAACTTTTCCAAGTTGATGGCCCACGCCGCAAAAACCCGCCCTTTAAGCGCCGGTGCCATCATCGGGTCCGGCACCGTTTCCAACAAATTGGACGGGCACCCCGGAAAATCCATTTCTGAGGGCGGGCTTGGGTATTCCTGCATTGCTGAAATTCGCATGATCGAAACCATTGAAACCGGAGCCCCCAAAACCCCGTTCATGCGCTTTGGTGATCGTATTCGCATCGAAATGAACGATGCCGACGGGCATTCAATCTTTGGCGCAATTGACCAGACAGTGGTGCGGTACGAACCCAATCAATAAGGCGTATCGCACGGGGAGACTTTCACATGTTACAGACCTACACCTATCCCGAATTTGAATACACCCAGTCGGAAGAACAAAAAAATGCAACCGTCGTTCGCCACCAAGCGGTGGTGATCGGTGCCGGCCCTATCGGTTTGACGACAGCCCTGGATTTCGCCAAGCAAGGCATCAAGGTCGTGGTTTTGGACGACAACAACACCGTGTCCATCGGTTCACGTGCCGTGTGTTACGCTAAACGCCCCTTGGAAATTTGGGATCGCCTCGGCTGTGCCGATAAAATGATCGACAAAAGCGTCGAATGGAAAATCGGCCGCGTTTTCCGCGATGAAGAACAGGTTTATCAGTTTGACCTGCTTCCCGAAGAAGACCACAAGGTCCCCGCATTCATCAATCTTCAGCAGTACTATCTTGAAGAATATATGATTGATCGTTGCAAAGATTTTGGCGACCGGATCGACATCCGTTGGAAATCCAAGGTGATCTCCATCAAAAATGCCGATGATGGTTCGTTCGTCAAAATGCAAATCGAAACCCCCGATGGCGTTTATCCCCTGGAAGCCGATTGGGTGGTGGCGTGCGATGGTGCAAATTCCGACACCCGCAACGCGATGGGCATGGAATTCGAAGGCCAATTTTTCCAAGACCGCTTTCTCATTGCCGACGTGGTGATGAAAGCGGAATTCCCGGCAGAGCGTTGGTTTTGGTTCAACCCACCTTTTCATCGCGGTCAATCCGTGCTTTTGCACAAACAATCCGATGACGTGTGGCGCATCGATTTTCAATTGGGTTGGGATGCGGACCCCGAAGAGGCAAAGAAACCTGAAAACGTTCTGCCGTTGCTCAAACAAATGTTGGGCGAAGACAAAGAGTTCGAATTGGAATGGGTTTCGGTTTACCAATTTGCCTGCCGCCGTATGAAAGATTTTCGCAATGGCCGGGTCTTTTTCGCCGGTGACAGTGCCCACCAGGTTTCCCCATTTGGTGCGCGCGGCGCCAACACCGGGGTTCAAGACATCGACAATTTGGGCTGGAAACTCAAATTGGTGATGGATGGCAAAGCCCCTGAAAGTTTGTTGGATACATACAGCGAAGAACGCGTCTTCGCCGCCGACGACAACCTCATGAATTCCACCCGTTCGACGGATTTCATCACCCCCAAAAGCACCGTAAGCCGCATTTTCCGCGACGCGGTTCTGGACTTGGCGCGTGATTACGACTTTGCCCGCCCGTTGGTCAATTCGGGTCGCCTGTCGATGCCGACACCGTATGTGGAAAGTTCTTTGAACACCGCAGACACCGAAGAGTTCTCAGGCACCATGGCCCCTGGTACCAATTGCGCCGATGCGCCGGTCCGCAAAGATGGTGGTGATGGTTGGTTCCTCAATGCCATTGGCAATGAATTTATCGCTTTGGTGTTTGGTGACGACCCCGGCGTCAGTGACATTGTCATCAATGGCATTTCGTGCGCGGTGATGGTCGTCGGCAAAGATATCGTCGACACCAAAGGTCGCTTGGCGGAACGTTATGATGGTCAAGCCGGAACGACGTATCTGATTCGTCCCGACCAACACGTCGCTGCACGATGGAAAACCTTTGACCAAAACAAAATCGCCGAGGCGCTCAACCGCGCCACCGGCCGATCCAAAGATTGAGGAGTCGCACACATGCCGCTCAACACCCAACCCAACATCGCCAAGCCCGATGATTTTTATCAAGCTTTGATCGACACACACCGCGATTTAAGTGATGACGAAAGCCAAGCCGTCAACGCCAAACTGGTCTTGCTGCTTGCCAATCACATTGGGGATCGGGAAATCCTACTCGAAGCCATGTCCATTGCCCGCAGCGAACAACCGGGCTGATTACCACCACCACCTTAAACGTCCTTCAGACCATCAACAAAGGAACGCGCAAACCATGACCAAGACTTTTGCCTCCACCGGCGACCTCGGTGAAAAAACCGTCACATTCGCCAAATTGGGTGAAGGTGCCTATGCCTACACCGCCGAAGGCGATCCCAACACCGGCGTGATCATCGGTGACGACGGCGTCATGGTCATTGACACCCAAGCCACCCCTTATATGGCGCAAAAGGTGTTGGACAAGATTCGCGAAGTGACGGACAAACCCATCAAATATATCTTGTTGAGCCATTACCACGCTGTGCGCGTTTTGGGTGCTGCCGCTTATGAGGCGGAAAACATCATTGCATCGCGCCTGACCTACGAACTGATCGAAGAACGCGGCCAGTTTGATTACGACAGTGAACTTGGACGTTTCCCACGCTTGTTCGAAGGGGCCGACAGCATTCCCGGTTTGACCTGGCCGAGCATCGTGTTTGACGGCAAAATCACCATCGACCTCGGCAATTGCCCTGTTGAGATTTGGTCCCCAGGCAAAGGCCATACCCAAGGCGACACCATCGCGTGGCTGCCGGATCAAAAGATCCTCTACGCTGGTGATTTGGTGGAATATGGCGCAACACCGTACACTGGCGATGCTCACCTGACCGATTGGCCCGCAACGTTGGATGCCCTGCGCGCACTGAACCCCGAAAAATTGGTTCCCGGCCGTGGCGATGCGCTGATGAACGCCCAGCAGTGCGAAGAAGCGATGTCCAGCACCCAGGCGTTCCTCACCGATCTGTTTGAAACAGCCAAGAAAAGCCGTGAGTCCGGAAAATCATTGAACGAAACCTTCGATGCCGTCAAAGCGGTCATGGATCCCAAATTCGGCGATTGGGTGATTTACGAACATTGCATGCCGTTTGATGTTGCACGCGCCTACGATGAAGCCGGGGGCATGGTGCGCCCACAAATCTGGACCGCGGAACGTGATCAAGACATGTGGTCATCACTGAACACCGCAAAAAGTTGATGGACCAGCGGCGGCTGAGCTTACTTGCAATTCCCATTTTGGGCGTGATGACGGGCAATGCCGCCCTGTCCTTGGACATGTACCTGCCGGCGTTTCCCGCCATCGCCGCAGATTTCGGCGTCGGTGAAGGGGATGTTCAGGTCACCATGAGCACCTTTCTGGCCGGTTTCGCCATCGGCCAGATTTTTTATGGCCCGTTGTCCGATCGGTTCGGCCGTCGCCCCGTCATCCTCATCAGCTTGGTTCTCTACGGCCTGATCAGCGCCCTGTGTGCTCTCAGTGTCGATATCGGAAATCTGGTTTTTTGGCGCGCGGTTCAGGGCCTTGCCGGTGCGTCCGGGTCTGTTCTGGGCCGGGCCGTCATTCGCGATGTCTACGATGGGCCCCGCCTTGCCAAAGCCATGTCCATGTTGATGTTGGTGTTGACCGCGGCCCCAATGGCCGCCCCCATGTTGGGCAGTGTGGTGTTGGCGTTGTATGACTGGCGCGCCGTGTTTTGGACTCTTGCAGCTTACGCCATGGTGTGGAGTGTCTTGATCGTGCTCACAATTCCCGAAACGCTGGATGTCGAACGGCGCATTTCCTTAAAACCCATGTCCGTGGCAACACTTTTTCTCAGCGTGCTGCGCCATCGTCAGGCGATGGGGTATGCGCTCACCGTTGCATTGGGTTTTGCGGGCATGTTTGCTTACATCACCGCCACACCGTTTCTTTATATGGACCTTTATGGCATCACACCGCAGGCTTATGCGCTGTTTTTTGCCGCCAACATCGGCGGCATGGCGCTCAGTTCTTTCCTCAATGGTCGCTTAAGCGGACGCTATTCAATCGATCAACTCTTGGCGGTTTTTACCTGGGTTTTGATCCTCGCCGCGCTGACACTTTTCGTCACCGCCATAACCGGATATGGCGGCATTTGGGGGTTGGCTGTACCATTATTTTTTTATGTCGGCAGCCTCAGCGCCGTGGCCGCAAACGGAATTTCCGGGACACTCCAATTTTTCGGTCATTCAGCCGGGACGGCCTCATCCGTGTTCGGTGTGTTACAATTTGGTACCGGCAGCCTCGCCGGTGGCGCGGTTGCTCTGCTCAGTGATGGGTCCGCGATGCCAATGGCTATCCTCATCACCCTATGCGCATTCAGCTCGTTCACAATTCTGCGCACGTTGAGCAGAGCCTAAAGCCCGCCCGCGTCTTAAAACCGCATCACCCTTTTTGACCACGGGCCTTGGCGAAGGCTTCGGCAAGCGCCCCGCCAGAAGCCGGTGAACTTTCGCGTTTTTGGTTTCGCTGTTTTTGGCGCGGTTCTGCATGTGTGCGTGATGGGGGTGGAACATCGGCATTTTGCGTATCGCTTTTCATACTCAACGCAATACGTTTACGGGCCAGATCGACGTCTTGCACACGCACCTTGACCACATCGCCGGGTTTGACCACATCGCGTGGGTCTTTGACGAAACGATCCGCCAACTGTGAAATGTGCACCAAGCCATCTTGGTGCACGCCGATATCGACGAATGCGCCGAAGTTGGCAACGTTGGTGACAACCCCTTCAAGTCGCATACCCGGTTTTAAATCACTGAGTTTTTCCACACCGTCTTTGAATTCGGCGGTTTTAAATTCGGGTCGCGGGTCGCGGCCTGGTTTTTCCAGTTCGGATAAAATGTCCTTTACCGTCGCCGGGCCATGGTTTTCATTGGCGTATGCTTGTGGGTCTAGCGACCGTAACGTCTTGGCGTTGCCCAGTAAATCCGCAAGGTTGGTGGCGGTGGCGGTTAAAATGCGTTCCACCACAGGATACGTTTCAGGGTGGACGGACGATGCATCCAACGGGTTGTCACCGCCTTTGATGCGTAAAAATCCTGCGCATTGTTCAAATGCCTTGTCGCCAAGACGTGGAACTTTTTTCAGTTCAGCACGGTTTGCAAACGCCCCGTGAACGTCACGGTGCGTGACGATGTTGGCCGCCAAACTGTCCCCCAATCCAGACACCTGTGCCAACAAGGGTTGGGATGCGGTGTTCAAATCCACGCCGACAGCGTTGACGCAATCTTCCACCACCGCTTCCAACGCACGGGTGAGGCGGTGTTCCGACAAATCGTGCTGATATTGTCCCACACCAATGGCTTTGGGTTCGATCTTCACCAATTCCGCCAAGGGATCTTGCAAGCGCCGACCAATGGACGCCGCACCGCGCAATGATACATCCACATCGGGAAATTCTTTGGATGCATACGCAGACGCCGAATACACCGATGCCCCGGCTTCGGACACCATGATTTTTTTCAAACCCAGGTCCGGATGGCAGTCAAGTATGTCCGCTGCCAACTTATCGGTTTCGCGCGATGCCGTGCCGTTGCCGATGGATATCAATTCCGCATTGTGCTTTTTTGCCAACGCGGCGACGACCGCAACACTTTCATCCCAACGGCGTTGCGGTTCGTGGGGGTAAATGGTCGCGGTGTCGACCAATTTTCCGGTTTTGTCGACCACCGCCACCTTCACCCCAGTGCGAAACCCAGGGTCCAGCCCGATGGTTGCGCGTTGGCCCGCAGGAGCGGCCAGCAGCAAATCGCGCAGGTTTTGCGCAAACACACGGATCGCTTCTTCTTCTGCGTCGCTCCACAGGCGTTGCATCAAATCCAATTCAATATGCAGGGCGATTTTCACCCGCCACGCCCAACGTGCGGCTTCCATCAACCAACCGTCCCCGGCACGGCCTTCGTCGCGCAAATTAAAATGATCGGCAACGCGGCCTTCGTAAGGATGCGGATAAGGTGGGTTTTCAGGATCACCGACCACCAGACTGACGCGCAAAATTTCTTCTTTGCGGCCGCGGAAAATGGCCAGGGCGCGATGCGACGGCATTTTATGAAGTGGCTCATTATGGGCGAAGTAATCGGAAAATTTGGCGCCTTCCGTTTCTTTGCCATCCACCACGCGTGCGGACAAAACCGCCTCATTCCACATGTCATCACGCAAATGACCCACCAATTCGGCGTCTTCAGCAAACCGTTCGATAAGGATTTGTTTCGCCCCTTCCAGGGCGGCATCCACATCCGCAACACCGTCATCCACGTTTACATAGGCTTGGGCCTCAACACGTGGGTCCAGGTTTGGATTTTCCAACAAACCAAGGGCCAATGGTTCCAACCCGGCCTCACGGGCAATCTGGGCTTTGGTGCGGCGTTTGGGTTTGTAGGGCAAATACAAATCTTCCAAGCGCGCTTTGGTCTCTGCCGCTGTGATTTTGCCGCGCAGCTCATCGCTCAGTTTGCCTTG
>Ga0070729_10007731_pt1 | contig 10236 bp, 5 predicted proteins | sample tdDd472_FD_66725 | JGI IMG/M metagenome (GOLD analysis project Ga0070729, IMG submission 66725) | Marine sediment microbial communities from the Atlantic coast under amendment with organic carbon and nitrate - tdDd47.2 | ecosystem: Environmental > Aquatic > Marine > Coastal > Sediment | place...
ACGATGTGGTTCTGCTGGAGGCCACAAGCCCCGCAGGCCTGCTGATGGTCACTGACCCTGAAACCGGCGCCCCGGCGGTGAGCTTCAGCCCCCGCAATGACGACGGCGCATTTGGCGACCCCGACACCCTCTTCTCAAACCCCCAAACAACCACCCGGCTGAGTATTTCGCCCTGGCATGTGTTTATGCTGGACGCCGCCGGTGACGACATGGTGGACAGCTACAGCGCCACCTCGGGTCTGCGGCCCCTTTCACGGTTGCGGGCAGGCAACGGCAGCCTGCTGGTGGTTGATGTGGCAGCCGCCGCACCGGACCGGGCGTATGTGTCCCGCCGTGGCTCCCAGGAACTGCTGCAGTTCAATCCCCTCACCGGTCTTGCCACCGGCACCGTGGATCTTTCCGGCTTTGCCGATGACATCGATGGCCGTGCCGAGCCCGGGGCCATGGCCATTGCCGGTGATTATTTGTATGTGGAGATTTCCGGCCTTGACGCCACAAACGATTTCGCCCCCAGCGACAATGGCCGTATCGCCCTGATCAACGCCGCCACCGGCGAGGTTTTCGACACCGATGCGGTGGTGCCCGGGGTGCAGGGATTCCGGCTTCCGGCTCCCATGCCCGCGGGCCATCTGCGCATCCACAACGGGCTGGCATTTGTTACCGCCTCTGGTCTTACCGACGGCGTGGACGCCGATGCGGGGCTGTACGCCATTGATGTGGGCAGCGGCGCTGTGGCAGCCATTGTGCTGGAAACCGGCCTTGACGCCCACATGCTGGACGCCGCGTTGCTAAGCACCGAACGGGGCGTGGCCCTGATACAATCCCCGGAAGGCGACCGCAGTCTGGTGACCTTTAACCCGGACACCGGCGACCTTGAAGCCACCATTATTTCGCCGGACGACGCCATGGTGTACGCCATTGAGCCGGTCTTTGACGAAGGGCTGGTGCTTGTGGCCACGGACAACGGCGTGGTTGCCTTTGACGCCCTGGCGGGACAGTTGATTCTCGACCTTGGCCCCCCCACTACCGATGCGGTAACTGCTCTGCGGCTCATGCCGGTGACAGGAAATCAGTGCGCCTCCGACGCCATGTGCGAAAGCGGCGTGTGCCAGATTGTCCCGGGTCTGTGTGGGCTTGACTGCACCGCCGGTGACGGCGCGCTTTTGGGTGACGACTACTGCCGCAGCCTTGATCTTTCCTATGTGTGCCACGCGGAAGCCATGGGCATGTGCGCACCGTTGTGCGCTGACGACGAAACCTGCCAGGCCTTTGACGAGGCCCTTGTCTGCGGCGAAGACGGCTACTGTACCGAGCCTCCTCCTGTTGACGGAGACGAAGATCTGGAAGACGAAGCTGAGGTGGAGCTTGAGGCGGAAATCGAGGTGGAAACCGAGATTGAAACGGAGATTCCTGACGGCGATATAAGCGAGGACGAAGCTGAAGTAGAGCTTGAGGCGGAAGTCGAGGCAGAGACTGAGATTGAAGCAGAAATCCCTGACGGCGATATAAGCGAGGACGAAGCTGAAGTAGAGCTTGAGGCTGAGATAGAGCCTGAAGTCGAGATCGAAATTGAACTGGAGCTTGAGGCTGAAATCGAAGTCGAGGTCGAACTTGAAGCCGAGATTGAACTCGAAGCTGAAATTGAGCTTGAGACAGAGATTGAGACCGAGACAGAGATTGAGACCGAGATAGAGCCTGAAGTCGAAATTGAGCTGGAACCGGAAGTGGAAATTGAGGTTGAAATCGAAGCCGAAATCGAAATTGAAGCGCCTCCGGTATAAGCACTGATATTGCTCTGACAACCATGACGGCGGCGGTCTGCGGATCGCCGCTGTTTTTTATATAATAACAGGGTAAAAAATTGCTCTGCCGGACCTTGACGACCGGCGGAATATGTCCATAGTATTACCCGAAAACAAAACAGCGAATCAGAGTATCAGCGCCTTTCCGGCGGCTCGTATCGCGTCATGAAACCTTATGGATGGACAGGACAATCATGGAAACATTGCAGTTCAAAACCGAAATGAAACAGTTGATGGACATCATTGTCAACTCCCTTTATTCCAAAAAGGAAATCTTCCTGAGGGAACTCATCAGCAACGCCAGCGACGCCATTGACAAGGTGCGCTTTGAATCCATTCAGGATGCCGCCATTGCCGAAGACAACACCGACTGGAAAATCAAGCTCATTGTTGATAACGAGGCCAACACCCTGACAGTGTCTGACAACGGTATTGGCATGAACCATGAGGATGTTATCGAAAATCTGGGCACCATCGCCCGCAGCGGCACCCGCCAGTTCATCGAAAATCTCAACCGGGCCAAAGAAGAAGACCGTCCGGACCTTATCGGTCAATTTGGCGTTGGATTCTACGCCTCCTTTATGGTGGCCAAAAAAGTCACCGTGGTTACCCGCCGGGCCGGAAGCCCTGGCGAAGGCGTGACCTGGGAAAGCGACGGCAGCGGCGAATTTACCGTGGAACCCTGTGAAAAAGCCACCCGGGGCACCGATGTCATCATTCACCTGAAGGACGACGAAAAGGAATTCCTCAGCGACTGGCGTCTGCGCTCTTTGGTGCATCAGTTCTCCGACTTTATCGAGCATCCGGTGACCATGGATGTGGAACGCACCGAAGGCGAAGACGACGACAAAAAAACCGTCATTGAAGAGGAAACCCTCAACAGCCGCAAGGCCATCTGGCTGCGCAGCCCCTCGGATGTCAGCGAAGAAGAATACAACGAGTTTTACAAGCATCTGACAAACGACCACGCCAACCCGGCCCATGCAATCCATTACAACGTGGAAGGCTCTCAGGAGTTCCGGGCCCTGATGTATATTCCGGCCCAGAAACCCGCTTTCCTGTTCCAGAACGAAACCAAGTACGGTCCCAGCCTGTACATCCGCCGGGTGTTTATCAAGGACAACTGCGACACCCTGCTGCCGCCCTACCTCCAGTTTATCAAGGGCGTGGTGGACAGCGCCGACCTGCCCTTGAACGTCAGCCGCGAAATGCTGCAAAACAACGCCATGCTGGAGCGCATCAAACGCAACCTGACCGGCAAAATTCTCAAAACCCTTGGCGAGCTCAAGGAAAACGAGAACGAAAAATACATTTCTGTTTACAAGGAATTCGGCCCCATCCTTAAAATGGGCGTGTACACCGACTTTGAACAGCGGGACCGGCTTGCCAACCTGCTGATGTTCGAAAGCACTGCCACGGAAAACGGCGTGTTCACCACCCTGAAAGACTATGTGGAACGCATGCCCGAAGACCAGAAGGACATCTATTTCCTGGCGGGTGAAACCCGGGACAAGCTGGCGATTTCCCCGTATCTGGAAGTCTTTAAAAAGCGTGGCCACGAAGTGCTGTTCATGATCGATCCCATCGACGAGTGGGTTGTCCAGGGCCTCAACGAGTATGAGGAAAAGCCCTTCAAGGCCGTGGACAAGGGCGAAATCGAGGCCACTGAAACCGAAAAAATACAGGCGCAGGAAGCACAGGAAAAATACAGCGACCTGCTAAGCGCTCTGGCGGCAAAACTGCCGGACGTAAAGGAAGTACGCCTTTCCTCCCGCCTGACGGACAGCGCATCCTGTCTGGTGGTGGATGACGCCGCCATGGGAGCACATCTGGAAAAACTGCTGCGGCAACTGGATCAGGAAAGCGTGCCCCAAAGCGCCCGTATTCTGGAGCTGAACCCGGAGCATCCTGCGGTTGAAGCCCTGCAGAATATTTTTAACGCCAATGGCGAAGACCAGCGCATCGAAGACTGGGGACGGCTGCTGTACGATCAGGCGGTCATGGCCGAAGGAACCATGGTCAGCGATCCCGTGGCCTTTGCCCGGCGGGTCAACGACCTTATGGTGCAGGTTGCCAAAGCCTGAGCCCTCATATACTGACAAATATTTTAATACCTAAAGCCGGTGCCCAAAGCACCGGCTTTTTTCGTTCTTGCAATTGAGAACCATTACAGTACTATTTACCATAGTTTGTCGTAACTATTAGCGCCAATGGATGTACTACATGCCCAGACACAAAGACGCCGCCCTGCCCACACGAAGTGTTTTCAGAAACCTCCTGCTTTCCATGCTGGCCTTTGGCCTTCTTGTGGGGATGACGTTTCCTCCTTTTGCCGCAGCACTGCTGGACAGTGACAAAGCCCTTTCCCCAGGCTTCTTTGCCCTGTGCGTTGCCGCAGGACTGCTGGTGGGTGCGGTAAATTACGGTCTGTTCAGTTTTGTGGTATCCCGGGAGCTGCTACGGGTGGTTGGAAGCATGTTGAGAATCAACGATTCCGTTGCCAAATCCCGCACCGAAAGTCATCACAAGCAGTGCCAGGATAAATGCCGCATTGAAGTTAGCAGTAACGATGCCATCGGCGATATCGAAGCCTCTTTCAATGTCATGAGCGAAACCATTTACAACCGCATTATCGTTGATGATGCGATTCATGCCCTGATGTCCAAACTCTCAGTGAGCGTTGAAATAGACTCGGTAGCCGAAGTGATTCTGGAATCCTTTTCCCGTGTATGCCATTCTCAGGTGGGTGTTCTGTATGGTGATACGGGCAGCGAGTTTGAGATGCTCGCCCACACGGGAATCGACAGTGGTGAGAATCTGCCCAAACGCATAAACAACAGCATGGGCATGGTGCAGCGGGCAATACACACCGGCGAAATCGCCATGGTGGATGCCCGGGCAGATAATCTGCAATGGGTGAAAACCTCGACTCCTTTGGGAAGTTTCGCCCCGACACTGGTGGTGGTGGTGCCGCTTTCCGTGGAAAACCGGGTCACGGGCATCGCGATTATTGCCTGCGCCTGCACAGAGTTGCAAACAATTGATCACGATCTCCTTGATGCCCTGCGCCTCAAGGGTGCGCCGTATATCCAAAACGCCATTTTGCACCGGAAAATCCGGGATCTGGCCGCTATTGACGACCTTACCCGTATTCTTAACCGGCGCTTTGGCAAACGTCGCCTTTCTGAAGAGTTTTCCCGCTCCGTGCGCCATGGCGTCCCCGTCAGTGTCATAATGCTGGATGTTGACCACTTCAAGCGGTTCAACGATTCTTTTGGTCACGATGCCGGTGATGAAGTACTGAAAATGGTGGCAGGGTTGATGGACAAAAACCTGCGCTCCGGTGATGTGTTATGCCGCTACGGCGGCGAGGAATTCCTTATCGTGGCTCCGGGCACCGGCAGCGCCGACGCCGGTATTTTAGTGGAGCGCATCCGTCATGCGGTGGAGGAAAGCCGCCTGAAGTGGGGCGAGGAATACCTTGCGGTCACCATCAGCGCCGGAGTGGCCACCTGGCCGGTAATCCGGGCATCAGAACCGGAAGAAATCATTACCGCCGCGGATCTGGCCCTCTACGCAGCCAAGGAAGACGGGCGCAATCGGGTGAAAATCAATACCGGTGAACGCATGGAAAACGCCGAATAGCGCCATCTAACTCATTGTAATTACTTGTCTTCAGGGAATTCAACGAACAATGGAAATATTTTTCTGCAAAAACATTTGACAAACGCTTGTTTAACTTCTAAGGTGTGATTAAACGAGTGCTTAAAACCATCGTTTGATTAACAATCAGGAGTAAGTCATGGAGCAAAGCGCGATGTCAAAGAAAATTTCCATTGTCATTGGTATCCTGGTGTTCATTCTGGTGATGACGGTTTTGCTGATGCCGGCACGGGCGCATGCAGGACTGTTTGAAGACGCCCTTAGCGGCGACGCCCCGCCCCCCGCAGAGCAACCCAACAGCGACAACAGTGAAAAAAACACATCCTCCGGCGGCACCTTTGGCGGCTTTTCCGGTATCAACTTTGAGCTCAACGGCTATGTCCGGGGCGTGACCTATATAGGCAAGGTTCCCGATGCCGAGGAAGCCGAAGTAAAAAGCGGTTATGGCGAAGGCGCGTTGAAGCTGCGGGTCCGCACCGGAAAATACGGCGACGGGTTTACGGAACTGCGGTTCCGCGCCGGATACGAGAACAACGAAGAGCTGGTTGAATTCGATTTGCGGGAAGCCTATGTCAACGTATTTCTGGGCCCTGTGGACATTCGCTTTGGCAAGCAGATCATTGTGTGGGGCCGGGCCGACGGCTTTAACCCCACCGACAACCTGACCCCCAAAAACATGCTGTCCCGCTCCCCGGATGAAGACGACCGCCGCCTTGGCAACCTGGCGCTACGCACCTGGTTCAACGCCAACCCCTTCCGGTTCGAGCTTATCTGGGTGCCCTTTTACGCCGAAAGCAAGCTGCCGCCCTTCCAGCTTGACGGCCCCATCAGCTTTGCCAATCCCCTGTATCCCAACATGAACCTGAACAACGGCGCGGGCGCGGCACGCTTCAATATCAACACCCCGGCCATTGACGCCTCAGTGTCCTATCTTTTTGGCCACGCGCCACAGCCGGGCCTCACCCTGGTGGATATGCAATTTGGTCCCGGTGTTGACCCGGGACTGACCGTGGCCCTGCGGCCCTATCGCCAGCATGTGGCGGGCGCGGATTTCTCCGCCGCAGTGATGGACTGGTTCGGTATTCGCGGTGAAACAGCCTTCCGGTATCCCCTTGATTACGAAGATAACGATTACGCCCCCAACCCGGAAATCCAGTATGTGCTGGGTCTGGATAAGGAATTTTTCGGTGAACTGAATTTCATCCTGCAATACACCGGAAAATACGTCTTTGACTGGGAAAGCATTGACGACGATCAGCGCATTTCCTATCTGATGGAAAACCCTTCAGCCATCACGGGGCCGGTGGATATTCCGGGCATGGTGGGTAACGAAATTGCCTTCCGCAACCGCATGATCTCCGGCCAGAGCGAACGGGTGCAGCACGGCCTTACCCTGCGGGTGGAATGGAAAACCCTGTATGAAACCCTGAGCCTTTCGGCCCTTGGGTATTACAATATCAGCACCGGCGAATGGATGACCCTGCCAAAGATTACCTACCAGATTACCGACGCGTTGCAGTTCAGCGCCGGTGGCCAGATCTACGGCGGCCCCGACGACACCATGTACGGCATGATCGATGAAGTGGCCAGCGCCGGATATATCGAATTCAAGGCATCCTTCTAAATCAGGAGCAGAACAATGAGTGACAACATTAAACAGGAAACAGAACCCAAAGAACGCATTCTTGACACCGCCATCCGGCTGTTCGCCCAAAAGGGCTACTCCGGCACCGGGGTGCGGGAAATCGCCCGGGAAGCCGATGTCAACGTGGCCATGATTAACTACTACTTTGGCAGCAAGGGCAACATCCTGAAATGCATTATCAATGACTTCTTTGACGCCTACAAAGTGGTGCTGGATGAGGTCATGGGGGAAGACAAACCCCTGGATGCGCTGGTGCCCCATATCCTGGGAAAAATTATCGGACTCTTTAGGGAAAACCCGGACCGTATGCGGGTGGTGTTTACGGAAGTCCCCTTTGACCTGCCGGAAATCGCCGATGTGAAGGCGCAAAATCTGGGCAGAATGCTTCCGGCGGTATTTGGTAAAATCATCCCCGAGCTGGAAAAACTCGGCGTCACCGAATTCCGCCCGGAGATTGTGGGACCGTCCCTTATCGGCGGTGTGCTGTTCCACTTCCTCATGAAACCGGTGCTGGGAAAGGTGCTGGACGTAAAATTTGATGACGCATTTTACGAAGAATATCCCGAATATCTCTCCCAGGTTTTCCTCTATGGCGTAACCAGCCTTGGCACACTTCCCCAAAAAAAGGACGAATCCCATGTTTGAGCGACTCTCGACATTTGTGACCCGCCATCCCTGGCCCATCATTGTGGTGTTTTTGGGCATCAGCATCTTTTTTGCAGCCCAGCTTCCCAAGGCGGAAGTGGAAGGCGATGTAAAGGCCCAGTTACCCGCTGATTTTCCTTCGCTGGTCACCATTGATGAAATCGAGGATATTTTCGGCGGCACCGACATGATTATGATCGTGCTGACCGCCGACGATGTGCTGGCCACCGACACTCTGAAGCGCACCAAGGCCATGAGCCGCAAGCTCAAGCGCGTCAAGGGCGTGGATAAAGTTCTGAGCCTCTTTGAACTCAAGGACATCCGGGGCGAAGACGGCAGCATGATCGTTGATCCCGCGGTAAAATCCATTCCCAAAAGCGAAAAACGCCGGGAAAAGCTGCGGGCCAACCTGAAGAAAAATGATCTGGTATACGGCAATGTGGTGTCCGAGGATTTCAAGGCCACCGCCATCATCGGTCTTTTAAAGGCCAATACCAAGGATGGCGATATTGTAGCCGCCGCGAATACCATTGTTGCAGAAACTCCGGGGCCGGAACCCACCTACATCAACGGCATGGCCTATATCCGGGCCATGGTGGGCAAGGATATCAAGGGCGATCTTTCCAAATTCCTGCCCGCGGGCCTGCTTATCATGCTTATCTTCCTGTACTTTGCCTTCCGCCAGCTTCGCGGCGTGATTCTGCCCTTCTTTGTGGTGGTCATGTCCATATGGGTGGGTATGGGGCTGATTCCTCTGTTTGGCTGGAAGATACAGGTGGTGACGGTACTGCTGCCGGTGATTCTCATTGCCGTGGCCAACGACTACGGCATCCACGTCATCGCCAGCTATCAGGAGCATAACACCGCAGGGACGCCCCTTGATAACCGGGCTATTGTAGCCAAAACCATCAAGGAACTGGGCATGCCGGTGGTCTTTACCGGTATCACCACCATGGCGGGTCTGTTAAGCCTGTTAAGCCACGTCATCGTCCCGGCGGAGCAAATGGGTATCCTGGCCTCCCTTGCGGTGGGTTGGGCGCTTTTAGGCAGCCTTATGTTCATTCCTGCGGTACTTGCGGTTATTCCCCGGGCCAAACCCATCATTGGCGTGCATCCTGACAACGGCAATGGTAACGGCAACGGAAAACACATGCTGGACCGTATGCTTCACGCCACGGCGCGGGTTGTCACCACAAAGCCCAAAACCGTGATTGCAACTCTGGTTATCATCACCTCCCTGATGAGCACCGGCATCTATTTTGTCAGCGTGGACACCAATGCGGTGAATTACTATGACGAAGAATCAGAAATGCGCCAGTCTTCGGACCTGGTAAACGAATACTTTGGCGGCGCTACCGTGGCCAACGTCATTGTGGAAGGCGACATCAAAGACCCGAAAGTCCTCAAGGCCATCGACACCTTTGAAAAGAAACTGAAGGAGCATCCCAATGTGGGAGAGACCTCTTCGCTGGCAAAGGTGGTGCGCCAGATGAACGAATCCATGAACGACGACGACCCGGCCTTTGACAAAATACCGGACACCCGCAACGCCATTGCCCAGTACCTGCTGCTGTACAGCATGAGCGGCGACCCCGAGGACTTTGACCGCATGGTGGATTTCCCCTATGAACACGCCCTGCTTACGGCCCGAATCAACAGCGCCGGAACCTCGGAAATCTCGGAAGTCGTGGAATTCATGGAAGACTATGTCGCCAAAGACCAAAGCGGCGTATTCAAAAAAGTCGGCGGCTTTGGCACCCTGTTCTACGAACTGGTTGACGCCGTGGTAAAAGGCCAGATCATCAGTCTGCTGCTGTCGCTGTTTATCGTGGCGATTCTTGTGATGATCCTGTTCCGCTCCGTTACCGCAGGCATCCTGGCCAGCGCCCCGTTGGGGCTTTCCATGGGAGCCCTGTTCGGTTTGATGGGCTACTTTGGCATTGAACTGAACATCCCCACCGCCATGCTGAGCTGCATCATGATCGGTGTGGGTATCGATTATACCATTCATTATCTGTGGCGCTACCGGACTGAACGCCAGCGGGGCCGGGATTACAACGAAGCGGTCTTTGTCACCCTTACCACCACCGGACGCGGCATTACCTTTAATGCCCTGTCGGTGATGATCGGCTTTATCGCCACCTTCCTGTCCAGCTTCTCGCCGGTACAGTACTTCGGATTTCTGGTGGTGGTGTCCATCAGCAGTTGCCTGGTAGGCGCACTGGCTTTTTTGCCCGCCGCCACGCTGCTTCTCAAACCGTCTTTTCTTGAACCGAAAAATCAGTAACAGCATACACAGGAGATTGCCATGAAAACCAACACTATCGTTACCATCGTTATGGTTAGCATTGCCCTGAGCATCTGCGGTCTGGTAAGCGCCGCCGATGCCCTGACCGGCAAAGCCATTGCAGAAAAAGCCCGCACCGCCACCCTGCTGGACGGCAGTGAAGGCGTATCCACCCTGACCATTTTCAATGCCAA
>Ga0070729_10007732_pt1 | contig 10235 bp, 5 predicted proteins | sample tdDd472_FD_66725 | JGI IMG/M metagenome (GOLD analysis project Ga0070729, IMG submission 66725) | Marine sediment microbial communities from the Atlantic coast under amendment with organic carbon and nitrate - tdDd47.2 | ecosystem: Environmental > Aquatic > Marine > Coastal > Sediment | place...
CTGCTTCTTTCTACTTCAAAGCCCTTGTTGTTTGTTTCCGTGGCTGTTTCCCATGCCAACTGTATGGTTTCGCCTACTACATTGGCTGCAAAGCTTGTCAACTCTACAGGGATTGGGCCATTATAATCGACAATCAGTTTTAACTCTGTTAAGTTAGCGTTTGTAACTATTATTTCAGTGTTACCTTCTAGTATCGTCTGGTTTATAATACTACCACCAAACGGGTCTATTACGGTCATTGATACTGTTCCGGGCACCGGCGGAATATTTACTGCCAGCTTGAAGTTAACGGCATCATCACCTAATTGCCATTTTAGTTTATACTCTTTCTGACCAGTGGTTTGTGAACCACCTGTACGGAAGTCTTTCGGTGATGATGTTAAATTGTCCGGGAGGACTAGTCTTGCATCATATACACCTGTGGGTGGTAACGGGGGTAGTTCTGTTTCACCAAGGTCATGATCAATCGCATCTGTGGCAGAAGGATCGATACCAAGCTGCAACTGGTAAGCACCTGAACCGCCATCTGTCGTGTTTACGGTAATTGCATAAAATGCATTTGCATTGGGGTTTTCTGTTTCTTTACCGTGTTTTGCTGTCATGTTAAGTATCAGTTCACCTGCTGCAGAGGTCTTTACCCAGTAGCCGTAGCCTGGCATAAGGTCTGTGGCATTGGAATAGTTTTCATCAAATCCAAAAAAGTTAGAAACTATAATGTCCGCAGGCTCTGTAGCTATTGAAGCAACAGCAACAGGATAATCAAAAGGTCCAACCATATTCCAACCTTCCGATAAAGTAATGTTGGCTTCAACAGGTGTTCCTTCAACCATCAGAGAATCGTCATTCTCAGATTTAACCCAATATCCATAGCCATTCATGAAAACTTCAGCCTGAAAATAATTATTATTATAGCCATAAACAGGAGCAGTATTTCCAACTAAAATTGAATCAACGCTCATCTGCTCAGCTGCAACAGGGATAGAAACTAAATTCCAGCCGGCATTAAAATAAAGTTTTGCAGAAAGGATATTTTCTGTTACATGATATCCCGGTGTACCGCCATCATTAAAACTTGCTCTCCAGTTAAAAGGATCATTGTGATCCATATTATAATCAATTAAAACAAGTGAAGGTCCGCCGCCATCGGGTGAAGTTACCCAATCGCCACCATCATCATAGGTTACTTCATCAAGAACATTGTCAAAATTATCACTTAATGAAACAGTTTCGCCACTATTGCCCAATGCACCGCTTGTCCACTGGAAAACCTGATATTCACCCTGATAATTAGCTTCATTAACAGTAACAACTATATACTCGCCCGGTTCAATCATAGTAGCATCAGGGAAAGTAAATTCAACACCTGCGCTCATGTAAAAACCGCTCATGTCAACAGTTACATCATCGTTATTATAAATTTCAAAAAATTCCCATAACGTATCGTCACCAAGTGCAGTGGCAGGATTATAAAATATCTCTGAAATTACGAGATCATAGTCTACAAAATCGTTATCCGATAATGTTAATTCTGTGCTGCTAACACTACCAATCTCAGCACTAAAACCGCCTGAAATATTCTGAAGTTCGAAAGAAAATGTTTCAGTTCCTTCTATTTCATTATCATCTGTAATTGAAATAGCAACTGGCTGCGATTCTGATGAACCTGCCGGGAATACAACATTTACAGTAGTATATGAGTTAAGATCGGTTGCATCGCCTGAAATCAATACAACATCAACACTTGTTTCATTTGTTGCATCTTCATTAGCAATGGTTAGTACAAGATTAACAGTTCCGTCACCTTCACCAGCTTCGTAAGTGGCTGATTCAAACTGAACAACTGTAGGAAGCGCGGTATTAGTGCCAACAAATTTTATATTATCAACAAACAGTGCTTCAGAACCTGAGTTAGATTCAAATTCAATATATAAAACAGCGGAAGTATAGCCTGAAAGATCAGCTGAAAGAGGTGTCCAGATACCTTCTACACCCAGATCATTAATATCCTGACCAATGGAATTAAATAAATCAACTTCTGTTTCGTCGTTCGTAACAGCATAAATTCTTATAAAGTCATCAGCCTCGTATCCGGTTGCCTGAACAAACATGTCTACTGAAACCTGTGTAGTGGAATAGCCTGAAAGATCAACCTCGGCAAAGACGGTCTGCATTTTACCATCGGTGTCACTAAATTCGAATCCATTATCACCGTCAGTATAAGCACCAACCGTTGATGTAAAGTTGGTTACCCCAACATAATCACCATCTGTAAGTCCTACATCATTTCTAGTGTTGAAATAAAAAGATGCGAAAGGTAATTCTGAAGAAGATTCGTTACCAAAAAAGTTGACCGGTGCCTGGTCAGCATTATTAACCAGCGGATGATCCTGTGTTTGATCGCCCAAATCCACATACTGAGCACCTGTTCCTAAAGTATCCTCAAAACTGGTATATGCGATAACAGTTTGAGCTGATAGAGAAACTGCCATAAATAGCAGTAAGAATATTGTTGATTTAATCTTCATTAAACCTCCTTAGTTTGAAATATTATCATCTGAAAAGATAATTATTATTCCAATACTATAAAAAGGGGGTTTTATTAATTAATCATTATTTTACAGGACAAATCGTACAATTATTGTGATATTTTTAAAGTTTGAAATTCTACTTGCCTTCAGTAATATAACGAGTGAGTTCATTTATCTATTTTCCCTTGATAACCGCGCCTATTTGCAAACCACTGATATTGGATTAAAGTCTTTCACCGGGCATTCCAAAATTTTTCTAATTATTATTCAAACCGCTTCAACCTCTCAGCAGGGTCGTAAAAAATTACACTATCAGGTTCAAAAACCTCCGGATCAAAATCTTCTTCCAACCAATCCATTATATCATCATATTCACTATGATTTGGCTCCTTTATCACGGATAATAAATGGTAATAACCATAAACACCTCCACAATCTTCCGGCGGACAGGCTCGTTTTCCCGCAATACATCTTGGAATTTTTTCAGATGAGTCTAGTTCGAGTATTTTTTCAAATTTTACTGTATGCTCCCAGTTATCTCCAAAATCATAGACATACTTCGCAATTGTATTATCTTCGTTGAAGTAGTTTGAAATTATCATTTCCTGCTCTTCCGATTCGTTTCCAATTATGGCAAGGAAATCATCAATAGGAATGTAAGTTCGAACCGGATTATTTGAATCAGGGTCGCTTATCAAAAACGAGTGGAGGTGTTCATCTTCCCACCCCATTGAATCCTGAATAGTTACATGTAAATCCCAAAAGCTGTAAGAAGAAGGAATCAATATCCTTCTCCAGATTTGTGGCTTAAAATTGTTCAATGATATCTTGAATTGAAAAATACGAGTATTGCCACTTTTCATTTCATCGCAGTTTTGTCAAAAAAAAATATTTTTTAAATGCCCATTAAATACTTACGATTAAACAACAAATTACTGCTGTTTGTTTTAACGAGAATTAAGAGGTTTAGTGAAACTATCTACCCTCGGTAATATAACGTGTGAGTTCATTTATCTCGTGTTCTTTACCCTTGATGATTGCTTTTACCACGTCACCAATAGAGATCACACCGCTGAGTTTCCCACCGGAATAAACGGGTAAGTGCCGGATATGTTTTTCCGTCATCAGGGCCATACATTCTTCAACAGTTTGATCTTCCTCAACGCAAATAACGTTTTTTGACATGATTTCTTTAACCTTCAATTCCCTTGAAGATTTACCGGCAAGGATAACTTTCCGGGCATAGTCACGTTCGGAAAAGATTCCATGTAATTTACCCTCTTCAAGCACGAGTACAGCGCCAATTTGCTTTTGAGATAAAAATTCCAGAGCTGAATAAACAGTATCCTCGGGAGAAACTCCCCAAATTTCCGAACCTTTTCCGGCTAAAATATCTTTAACTTTATGCATTGTATTCTCCCTGGTTAGTTTTTATCTATAAGATATCCGATAAAAAAAGTAATGTAATTTTTGTTAAGTGTCAATATCCATAAAAAAAGCCCCCGCTTATTTACCGGGGGCTTACATCAACCACTATTATAACCATAACCAATTAAGGAGGATTAAACTTCTTGCAACTCCCTTTCAAGATGCTTCGGGGCAGTAGTGTGATTAAACTTTAATACTTTTTCTATATCAACTATCATGTTGAGGTGCTCATTCATTTTTGCAATTGCCATGATGTAGTTTAATTCATCGGCGCTAACAAAAGCCGGGGGATTGCTAATCTGGTCTGCTGTAATGTTACTAACCTCATTCACACCGTCAACGGCTATACCCATTTGGATTATATGATTGCCATTATCATGTTCAAGAACTATAATGAAATTTTTGGAAGTGTATTCTTTCTTCTCCATGTTAAAAAGAACACGCGAATCCATCACAGGAATCACAGAACCGCGAAGATTAATTACCCCGAGTACATATTCAGGACTTTGCGGATATGTACGAACCTTTACCATCCTGATAATTTCTCTTATTTTCATGATGTCAAAACAATATTTCTGACCCTCGAGATTAAAAATAAGGTATTTACCTTCCTTGTTGAGAAGCTCTTTCGCGCGTGAATCATTTTTCGTTAAAGCACCCCTGTTCATAAGATGATTGAAGTGTTCACTTGTATCTTTAAGAACGGAAACTTTTTGCGAATCTGCATCATTACCGCAAGCAACATCCGCGAATGAAAGGTCTACAAATTTGTGAAGATCGACAATTGCTCCAACTCCCATTACATCATGCATGTAATGCTGAATTTTATCAAGTGCTTTAACATCGGGATAAAGGTCGTTTGTTTTAATGCCGTTTGGCTCTGTGAGCACGTTCTTGAGAAGAGGTACTTTAAGTCCTAATTTTCCGTCCGGGTCTAAAAACTTAACACCAATTTCAGCAGCAGTTCCGGGACTATTTTCAATAAATTTACCTGCATGAACCAACATCTTGGTAAATTCCTGCATGGCTGCTTTATATTTATCAACTAAAACCTCCTGAACTGTCACAACACAACAAGGGTGGTTTTCCCAAAGCTCGGAGGATAAAAATTGAAGGTCGGCGTTACCCGCCGCAATTGATTTTGTACCAAGAGGTTCGGCAACGAAATATCCGGCGGCTTCTTCAGCAGAGGCAAGAAACTCGGGCATCTTTACAGGTGGAACTACCTCAAACGCCACGTCAACACCTTCCTGCCCCGTAACACCGGGTTTAAGACCAATTCCATTGAAAAACATGTGACCGAGCATGTTATGTATAGATAATGTATGAGGTATATAAAACGATTTCTGTTTGAAAAATCCTGATTTCGAAACCTGGTAATCACCCCCCTTGCGGTTACGCACCATTATACTGCCGTCTTTATGCGCAAATAAGATAAGTTTTAGTGGTGCACCATTACTGTATAAATCCATTGCAATAGGAGCCAGAACACAAGCGCCGTCAACCTGCCCTTGGTCCAGTGCATCTGCAACCGGGTTCCAGCTTGACATAGAGACGGTTTCAAGCTCAAAATGTTCAGGACGCAATTTGCCAGATTTTATCAAATCTTTTAATACACCAAGTACAAGATGATCTGTAATTTGTATATGCGCGATACGTAATTTTATCTTACCATCGGGAGTAATTTCCGGTTCACGCCTTATAATATTTTTTTTATCTATCTTTTCAAGTTCACCAATTGCTTCCAGGATTTTTGTTTTTAATTCTGCCGCATTAAATGGTTTGGATATAAAACTGCTAACCCCGGCTTCCTCTGCCATTGTAACTTCTTTTCTTTCACCCCTGCCGGTTGCCATTACAAAAGGTATTTCAGAAAACTCTTCCTGCGATCTTACCCATTTTAACAACTCATAGCCATCCATGACCGGCATATTCCAGTCTGAAATGATCACATGAGGTCTTTCACCGGTTTTTAATTTTGAAATGGCATTTTCACCATCTTCTGCTTCAATTATATTTGTTATACCAAGTTCTTTGAGGGTTTTCACCTCCATTTTACGCATCACACCTGCGTCTTCAACAAGCAGTACTGTTAATTGCTGTAGTAGATCCACGCCAATTTCCCGATTTTTCAGTTTTTAGAATGCACAATCAATAACATTATCGGGCTTTTTCATTAATTTATAAGTCCTGTTTATATTAAATTTTAAACTATTTCTTGTCAACGTGAACGTTTTATAATTTTATCTTGATTCAAGTAAATATTGGGAATCAATGTATGGAAATATTCATTTATTATTTTTTACTCACTTTTTTAATAAATTTAGAAATCAGCAATTTGTTAAGGAGAAAATCATGAGAAATAAGCTCCATCTTATACTATTCATTATTCTTACAGGGTTCACTTTAGTTTCCGCTCAACAGAGCATTTACACACCTTATGAAAAAGCAGATATTAAATTTTCACCGGAAGACTTCGGGAAAATGTGGACTTTGGACAATTTCCCTTTTGAGTATATTGAAAAAACCTACAATGTTTCTCTCGACAAAAATTGGCTTGATGATGTTCGGCTTTCGGCACTGCAATTTGGGAATGGCTGCTCGGGAGCATTTGTTTCGGCAGATGGTTTGATAATGACCAACCACCACTGCGCACGTGACATGATGGTGAGCAGTGAAAAAGAAGGTGAAGACCTTCTCAAAACAGGGTTTTATGCTGAAAATTTTGAAAACGAAAGAAAAATTCCCGGTTTGTTTGTCGATCGCCTGGAATTAATGGAAGATGTTACATCTGAAATAATGTCCGTTGCAAATAGTGTTTCTGATAATCAGGAAAAGATTAAACTGGTTGGAGAGAAAATCAAGGAGATCGAGGATAGTTATTCTGCTGAAACAGGGCTGGTTTGCCAGGTAGTTTCTTTATACAACGGCACAAAATATACCCTGCATGGTTATAAAAGGTTTAACGATATCAGGTTAGTGATGGCACCCGAGTTCCAGATTGCCTCTACCGGATGGGATTGGGATAATTTTACCTACCCCCGCTACGAGCTGGATTTTATGTTTTTCCGTGCTTATGAAAATGATGTACCGGTAAATGTTGAAAATTATTTCTCGTGGAGTGAAAACGGCGCATCTGCCGATGAACCGGTATTTATAATTGGAAGACCGGGCAATACAGATCGTCAGCTTTCTGTTTCACACCTTGAATATCTGCGTGATACCGATTTTAAATCCCTGTTACTCCTTTTTAATGGCAATTATAACGCAAACAGAAAATTATACGACAAATATCCTGAACGAGAGAGCGAACTTCTCAACCGGGTTATGTCCATGGGAAATGCACGAAAAGTGTACGCGGGAAGAATTCAGGGGTTAAGTGATGAAAATCTAATCGCACTCAAGAAAAATTTTGAGACTGATCTTCAATCTAAAATTGAAGCTGACCCGCAATTGAAAGCAAAATATGGCAATCTCTGGAAATCAATTGATGATGTCATTAACGAGTTACGTACATATTACCCTGGTGATTGGGCTTACAGATTATTCAGATTTTTAAAACCGGTCTGGTTCGATTATGCAGAAGAACTTCTGGCAATCGCGACACAACAAACTCTGCCTGAATCCGAGAGAGCAGAAGGATATAGTGATAAAGATATTGAAGCTAAAAAAGCAGAATTAGCCGAGTATAAATTTGATGAAGAATTAAATCATCTTTTGCTTGAGGGGCATGCAGAGTACCTGTATTATTTGCTTGGTAAAGATGATCCGCTTTATATAAAAATGTACGGCGGATTAAAAGGTTATGATGCTGCCGAATATGCACTTGGTCATTCTTATATCAGTACTGCAAAAAATTTGGCGACTTTCCTGAATGAGGAGAGTGAAACAATACTCAACTCTGATGATCCTTTCATTTATTTTCTGACCTTCACAGGCCCGAAACTTTATGAAATAAATCGGGACAAAAGAGAAGCCATGGCAACTCTTACAATATTAAATCAGCAGCTTGGAATGGCTATCTCCGAAGTTTACGGCGAAACCCTTCCCCCGGATGCAACCAGTACCCTCCGTATTACCGATGGAGTTATAAAAGGTTATGAATATAATGGAACCATTGCGCCGGGTCATACAACATTTTACGGCTTGTATGATAGATTTAACTCATTTAGTGGAAAAACCTATCCCTGGGGTTTACCCGAAAAGTGGAAAACAGTTCCGGAGGGTCTTGATTTAACTACACCGCTCAACATTTCAACCACCAATGATATCGTGGGTGGTAACTCCGGGTCGTCGGCTGTTAATAGTAAGGGTGAAATTGTAGGTCTTGTTTTCGATGGGAACATGGAGAGTTTGTGGGGTAGCTATGTTTTTATGCCCTCGAAGAACAGAACCGTTGCTGTTGACTCGCGCGGACTCATGGCTTCATTAAAACACGTTTATAAAACTAACCGATTAGTAGAAGAATTAAAAACAGGTAAATTAGTTAAAAACTAAGGTACCAGTTTTATTTGTTTATATACCCGGTAACCCCAACGCTCCAGAGGGTTGCCGGGAATAATATAATTACAGGCATGTTTTTTACCCTATCCCGGAGAAACCTCAATTAAACTTGCAATAACCAATTGTTGTTAATAATCTGTAAATTATTCATTATTTTAGAGATGGAAACATTTTTTATTCACAAGGAAATAAATGATCAAAAAAGAAAAAATTGGTGTAATAACTCTCGGTTGTTCAAAAAACACCGTAGATTCTGAAAGAATTTTAAGTCAGTTACAGGCAAACTCGTTTGAAATAGTAGATGATCCCAACGATGCCGATACTGTAATAATAAATACATGCGGTTTTATTGATGCTGCTAAAGAAGAATCTGTTGATACTATTGTTGAGGCAGTTGAATTAAAAAATAGCGGCAAGATTAAAAAGGTGCTTGTAGCAGGATGCCTTTCCGAACGTTATAAAGAAGACCTTATTAAGGAAATTCCTGAAGTAGACCAGTATTTCGGAACAGAAGATTATGAAGGTATAATCAAAAGTCTCGGGGGCGAGTTAAAGTATGAACTCCTCGGGGAAAGAATGGTCACTACTCCAAAACATTATTCTTACCTGAAAATTTCAGAGGGGTGCGACAATCCCTGTTCATTCTGTGCTATACCACTTATGAGAGGTAAACATGTTTCCCGACCAATCGATTCTTTGCTCGATGAGACTAAAAGACTGGCTGATAAAGGTGTAAAGGAACTAATTATTATTGGTCAGGATACAACTGATTATGGTAAAGATATTTACGGCAAGAGAATCACAGCCGAATTGCTCGATAAACTTTCCGGGATAAACGGGATAGAATGGATTAGATTGTTATACGCCTACCCCTCTCACTTCCCGGATGAATTGATAGAGGTTATGGCAGAAAACCCCAAGGTATTGAAATACCTTGACATGCCATTGCAGCATATATCGGATAATGTTTTAAAATCTATGCGCCGCGGAATATCATCTCGCAGAACAAGAGAGTTATTATACAAGTTGAAAGACAGGATCCCGGATATAACATTGCGTACCACTTTTATTACCGGATACCCCAACGAGGGGGAAGCAGAGTTTAATGAACTTGTTGAGTTTGTGAAAGATATAAGGTTTGACCGGTTTGGTGTTTTTAATTATTCCATTGAAGAAACAACTCCTGCTTTTATACTTGGAGATACAATCTCTCCGGAGGAAAAAGAGGAACGTAAAGGGATACTGATGGAATTGCAGAGTGAAATTTCACTTGAAAAAAACCGTGAGCTTGTCGGTAAAAAAATGAAAGTACTGGTTGATGATATTGAAGGTGAGTATTATATAGCACGCTCGGAACGTGATGCTCCCGAGGTTGACGGTGAAGTTTTAATAAAACCGGAAAGTGGGCTGTTAAAGTTAGGAAGTTTTTATACCGTTGAAATTTACGATTGTAATGAGTATGATCTGTATGGAAAATTAAGCTAACATTAGGGGATACCGCAATGATTAAAATTGTAACGGTTTTACTTTTTTTAAGCGTGGCAGTCTATTCGCAAGTTGAGCAATCGGGTGAAATAAATCCTTATGCGGTTGATCCAAGATTTTTTATTGATTTTGCTTCTTATCCAACCGAAACGAGTGGTAAAACAAGGCTTGACGTGTTCCTCAAGGTTCCATATTCAAGTGTGCAGTTCGTAAGGTATGGTGCAAAATATAAAGGTGGATATTCTGTAACAATGACGTTCTACGATGAAAATAAGGAAAATGTTCAGTTTG
>Ga0070729_10007736_pt1 | contig 10230 bp, 6 predicted proteins | sample tdDd472_FD_66725 | JGI IMG/M metagenome (GOLD analysis project Ga0070729, IMG submission 66725) | Marine sediment microbial communities from the Atlantic coast under amendment with organic carbon and nitrate - tdDd47.2 | ecosystem: Environmental > Aquatic > Marine > Coastal > Sediment | place...
GCGAGGGGGGAAACAGCCAGGTCTGGTCGATCTCCCAGGTACGGAAGGGCTTGCTCATGGCGACATCATCAAAGGTGCCACCGACAGCCAATCTGGCTAATTCCCCGACAGGCTCCTAGCTCGCGCGGATCGTGTCCAGCACGCGTTTGAAGCCCGGCAGCGCGCGGCGGATCGTTTCGGTGGGCACGGCGTAGCTCAGGCGCACGTAGCCCGGCTGGCCGAAGCCGGTCCCGGGGACGACCAGGATCCGCTCCTCGAGCAGGGCCTGCACGAAGGCCACGTCGTCCTCCAGCGGCGAGCGCGGGAAGAGGTAGAACGCGCCTTCGGGGGTCACGCACTCGTAGCCCGCCTCGCGCAGACCCTCGAGGAACACACTCCGCCGCTCGGCGTAGACCTCGAGGTCGACGGTGACCTCGTCCAGGCGCGCGATCACGCGCTGCATGAGCGCGGGGGCGTTGACAAAGCCCAGGGTCCGGTTGACGAACACCGCCGCCGCCAACAGCCCCTCGCGGTCGGGGTGGTCGGGGTGCACGGCGAGGTAGCCGATCCGCTCGCCGGCGAGGCCGAGGTCCTTGCTGAAGCTGGTGGCCACCACGCTGCGCGGGGTGACCGCGAGCACGCTCGCGACTTCGTGCCCCTCGTAGACGATCTGGCGGTAGGGCTCGTCGGAGACCAACGTCGCTTCGGGCGCCTTGCGCTCCATGAGCTCGCCGAGCTGCTTCAGGGTCTCGGCAGAGTAGACGCGCCCAGTGGGGTTGTTGGGCGAGTTGATCAGCACGATCCGCGTGTTCTCGTTGAGCGCGTCCTCGAACGCGTTCAGGTCGAGGTCGAAGTCCGGGGTCGTGGGCACGAGCTCGAGCACGCCGCCGTGGTTGTCGACGTAGAAGCGGTATTCGGGGAAGTAGGGCACCGGGACCACGACCTCGTTGCCCGGGTCGAGGGTCGCCTTGAGCACCACGTTCAGCGCGCCGGCGGCGCCGACGGTCATGATCACGCCGGCGGCGCCGGGGTCGACGCCGTGCTGCTTGGCGACCCGCTCCGCGACCCGCGCTCGGGTCTCGGGGAAGCCCGCGTTGGGCATGTAGCGGTGGACCCCGGGGACCTCGGCGGCGACCGCCTGCAGCGCGCGGCTGAAGGCCGGGGGCGGGGGGAGGTCGGGGTTGCCGAGGCTGAAGTCGAACACGTTCTCGGCGCCGTGTTCGTGCTTGAGCTTGGCGCCCTGCTCGAACATGCGTCGGATCCACGAGGCCGACTTCATGTATTCGGAGACCCGGGCCGAGATCGCCATGGTCTTTGCCCCCTCCCGGCGAGCACAGGAGACCACACGCCCCCCGCGGGCGCCAGCCAGAGCAGACCCTCCGACTGGCAAGCCCTGTAGGGCACGGCCACAGTGGCCCAGGGGGCTCCTGCGAGACCCCCTCGCCCGCGACGGGCTGAAGGTTCGGGTTTGATGCGAAGTTGGATAGCGGGAGCGATCGGCGTCGGCCTGCTGGGGCTGGCGATCGCCGGCTGCAACGAGAACAACCACTACCCCTCGGGCAGCGGAACCTCGACCGCCGACTCGAACAACCCCGGCGACACCCTCCCCACCACCCCGCCGGTGTTCGCCGCCGAGCTGGAGGTTCGCGACGAAGCCAACGCTCCCGTCGGCGGCGCCACGGTGCGGATCGGTGACGCGACCTTTCAGACCGGCGGCGACGGTCGGGTCACCCTGCTCAACCTCGACCAGCCCGTGCTGGCCGTGATCGAGGCCAACGGCTTCCTCCCCGAGCCCGTGGCGATCGGTCGGGGCAGCGTGGGCGAGGTCGTGAGCGCCCAGCTGCTCCGCGACGCCGGGCCTGGCGGCGAGCGGCGGGTGGTCATGCACTTCGGCGGCGACAGCATGCTCGGCCGCCGCTACACCGACCCCGACGAGAACGGCCTGGTGCGGGTCAGCACCCGCGACGGGGGCGCCCAGGCCCGAGAGGTCGTGGAGACGCTCGCGCCGCTGTTCAAGGTCGCCGACGTGCGCGCGCTGAACTTCGAGTCGCTGGTCGCCGACCTCCCGGAGTCGCTGGCCTACCCGCGCAAGCGGTTCTTGATCCAGTCCCCCACGGCGACCGCGATCCCGGCCCTCCAGGAGCTGGAGGCCAACGTGGTGAACCTCGCCAACAACCACGGCTACGACTGGCAAGACTCCGGCGTGATCGCGACCCTCGGCGCCCTCGCCAGCGCGGCGATCCCCAACTTCGGGGTGGGGACGACCGAGGCCGAGGCCGGCCAGGCGCTGAGCATGACCGCAGGCGGGCTCAAGATCGGCTTCCTCGGCTACACCACGATCAACGGCGACGTGATCAACGACGCGCTCCCCCGCGACTCCACCCCGGTCCCGAGCAGCGTCTCCGCCAACGAGCTCTGGAAGTACGAGCTCCGCCCCTTCGGCTTCTCCCAGGGGCCCGTGGTGATCGCGCAGTCCGCGCGGCGCGCGGGCGAGGTGTGGCGGTTGTTTCGCGACGAAGAGCGCGGCGGCCTGACCGGCCCCGACCTCGACGCGTTCTGGGCCGCCGTGAGCGAGGCCTACCCCGAGCTGCAAGACCTGGTCGCCCGGCGCGGACACGGGGGCACGAACGCCTACGACAGCTCGGAGATCGCGAACGACGTGGCCGCGCTCCGCGCCTCCGGCCACGACCTGGTCGTGGTCCAGCTGCACGGGGGCTACGAATACGCCGAGCAGAAGAGCATTTTCGTCGAGGACGCGGGCCACGCGGCGATCGACGCGGGTGCGGACCTGTTCGTCGGTCACCACCCGCACGTGGTGAACGGGGTCGAGCTCTACAAGGGCAAGCTCGTGGTGCACAGCCTGGGGAACTTCTTCTTCGACCAGAACCTGTTCACCACCTACGCCTCGACCATGCTGCGCGTGGTGTTCCAGGAGGGCGCGCTGATCCAGGCGCGGCTCTACCCGCTGACCATTGACGATTACCGCCCCGCCCCGCTGGTGGACCAGGCGGCGGAGCAGACCCTGCGGATCCTGCACGAGCGCAGCGAGGTGCCCGCGCGCTCGGAGCGCGACAGCGAGCGACATGTGCGCAACGTGCTCCGCCCCCGCGACCCCGACGTGCAGATCCCGCGGTTCGTGCTGGAGCGCAGCACGGCGCGGCTGGTGGCTCCGGTCGGCAGCGCGACCTCCACGGCCGGGCTGCAGCTGGCCGCGGGCGAGGTGGTCCCCCTCGGGGGGCTCGAGCTGACCCGTTCACGGACCCCGACGGGCGGCCCGCTGAACGTGGACTTCGGCCGGGACCTCTACCACGGCTGGGGGAAGTTCGAGGACCTCACCGCCGACATGCGCGCCAGCGCCGGCACCCACTGGGGGCTGAACGCGAGCACCCACCGCGCCGAAGCGGTGCCCGACGCCCCCGACGGCGAGGGGGTGCTACGCCTGCGCCGGGTGCAGTCCAACCTGGGGCGGACGACGGTCTTCCCCCGCTCGCGGGCCCCCATGCAGTCGGTCCGCTACTACCAGGAGAACGCCGGCGCCTTCGTCCCGGCCACCGACGCAGCGCGCTACTCGCTGCGCTTCGACTACAGGCTCCAGGGCGAGGCGCCCTTCGAGGTGCGGTTCAACGTCTACTCGTTCTCCGACCCCGATCCGTTCCTCCTCCCGGACACGCAGTTCCTCCGCGAGACGGTGATCCCCGTGGAGCTGATCGCCGACGGGGAGTGGCACGTGGCCACGGTCGAGATCCCGCCCGCCGCCTACGCCCCCAACGCCGAAGGCCTGGAGGCCGTGTTCGGGATCCCGATCCTCGACCTCTACCCCGCGACCACCCCCGAAGCGGTGCTCCTGATCGACCGCTTCCAGTTCCTCGAGTGGCACAGCGCGGGGTCGCTCCCCGACGGCTTCTACGGGGTCGACGCGGTGCGTCGTGAGGGCGGAGGCGGCGTGCTGACCCTCGAGCAGAGATAGGGAAGAACACCCCATTTCTTCCCGCTGGCAAGCCGGCTTTGCACGAACGTGCCCCATTTTTGCCGGGTTCGCTTAGCCGACCCTCTACACATTGGACTTACCGTCTGGACCTCACCGTGCAGTAGGGTTCCTTGGTTCGGTTGTTCGAGTGATAGGTGCAAGTCCCCCGCCCATACCTATCCACTCAATCAGGAAGGCCCCCGACGGTGTGTTGCCGTTCGGGGGCCTTTCTCTTATCTATGGGGGGCCTCTCCGAGGCCCCCTCGCCTGGTCTCAGGGGACCTCTCCGAGGCCCCCTCGCCTGGTCTCAGGGGGCTCTCCGAGGCCCCCTCGCCCTCGCAGCTAAGCTGCTCGGGCTCACCCCCAACGGGCTGAGGGCTCGAGCAGCTAAGCTGCTCGGGCTCACCCCCAACGGGCTGAGGGCTCGAGCAGCTAAGCTGCTCGGGCTCACCCCCAACGGGCTGAGGGCTCGAGCTAGCGCCGGCGGCGGGCCTCTGCGGCGAGCTGATCGAACATGGTCGCGATACTCCGGTTGAGGATCGCGTCCTGGATCTTGCGCTTGATGAACCCCGGGAGCGGGGCGTTGACCTCGATCTCGGCGTCGTAGTCGATCTTGGCGCCGCCGGGGGCCTCGCTGAAGCTCCAGCCGCCCTTGCTCTCGCTGATCATTTTCCCGCGGACGAAGGTCCAGCGGGTGGTCAACTGCTCGGCGTCGTGCACGATCCGCAGGGTGTAGCTGACCTCCTTGACGACCTTGGCGGTGAACTCGACCACCTGCACCCCGTCGCCCTCTTCCGAGACGATCCGCACCCGGGTGAAGTCCTTGAAGAAGGTGGGGTAGGCGGGGTAGTCGGTGACCACGTCGTAGAGCTCTTTGGGCGTCACCCCAGGCACGACGGTCTCGCGGGTCACTCCAGGCATTGCACCTCCCCAGGTCTGCGGGTCCACACGTGAAACGCCCCCGCGGGGACCGCGGGGGCGTGAAGCATACGGCTGTCGCCGGCTAGCTGCTAGCGCCGGCAGGCGCGGGCGCGGGCGCAGGGGCAGGAGTCGGCTCGACCGCCGGGCCGTCGGCCTCGGTCCCGGTGCTCTTGCTCGGCCTGGTCGGCTCGGGCGCCTGCCCGCCGAAGAACGCGAACTGGCGCGGGTCGAGCCCGGCCTTGACCAGCAGCTTCTTGGCGCCTGCGACGTGGGTCGCGTTGACCGCCTGGCGGGGCGTATGGAAGGTCCGGTAGCTGCGGGTGGCGAGGTTCGTCGGGGTCGGGGCGCTGCCGCTGGCGATCCACACCGCGAGGCAAGCCTCGGAGACCTGGGGCGCGCGCTTCCCGCTGCACACCGCCTGGGCGATCTTGTCCAGCGGCGAGTTGGGCCGGGCCATGCGCAGGGAATACTTGACCCCGGCCTCGGGGCCCTTGCGCCTGTAGGTCGAGCAGAACACGGGCACGGTCACCGTCTCGCTGCTGTGCAGCGAGCCCATCAGGATCACGGCCCCCTTGGCGAGGATCAGCTCCTGGCAGCGGGCGCCTCCCTGGGGAATGAAGCGCGTGCCCGGCGGGACCGCGACCAGCATGTCGCCAGAGGACGAGACCCCCGGCTTGCGCTCGGCGAAGAGGGTCATGCCGCGCTGGCGGCTGTCGAACACCGCGGTCAACTCGACCTGCTCGTGGGCGGCCCAGGTGTTGGCGTAGTCGAAGCGGGTCAGGAGGCGGTGGCCCGCGTCGCGCGTGCCCGCCTCGTAGTTGGCGAGGATCTCGCGCTTCAGTTGCCGGGTGGGCTCGGTGGGCTGACACGCCAACGCGCCGCTCAGGGTCACGCCAGCGAACACGGTCACAAGGCTCAAGGTCTTCAGCATTGGTTGCTCCTCCTCCACTCCCCGTGCACTCACACGCTACGGGCAGTCGTGCACGAGCGACAGGGGGTGCCTGGAGGAGTCGCCCGTGCGAATCGGTTTCTGCTGCGCGGAGCTCGAACTCGAACCTCGTCGGTGTGCACGGGGCGAGTAGAGTCGAAGCATGAGCGACGCCGAACAGCGCGCCCGCGAGCGCGAAGGCAAGACCGGCGATCGGGTGGCCGAGACCGGCGCCCTCGCCGGCCGCCTGCGCGCGGGGGAGGTCCCCCGCGAGCGCGTGCTGCTCGCGGCCAAGCTCGGCCACCCGGAGGCGCGCGAGGTCCTGGGGCTGCCCCCGGAGCGCGAAGCGGCGCGCGACCTGCACGCCCTCGACCCCACGTCTCGGGTGCGGGTCCTGATCGGCGCGGCGCGAGCCCTGATCGCGGACTCCAAGGAACAGGCCTGGCGCGACAAGCAACAGCAGGCGCTGGTCGCCCTCGAGGCGTGGGCCCTCGACCCCGACCCCAGCCGGCGACCCGTGGTCCGCGACGCCGTGCAGCGCACGCGCTGGGAGACCAACGAGGTCGACGAGGTCACCCCCCTCCTCGGCGCCGCGAACCAGATCGTGCAGGGCTTCGTGGGCGCGGCGCCGCTGGAGCTGACCCAGGCCGTGTTCGACGCGGCGATCCGCGAGGTCTTCGCCTGGGCGCTGGGCCCCGACGACCCGCTGCAGACCCTCGCCGCCGAGCGCCGCGAGCGCGCGCGCCGCGCCTGGCGCCAGCGCTCCTTCGAGGCCTGCGGGCGCTTGCTGCACGAGCCCCTGCGCCCCGCGCAACGCGTGGAGTGGGCGGCCAGGATCCTCGCTGCCTGCGCGGCCCAGGGCCTCCCCAGCCGCGAGGTGAACCACGTGCTGGACCTCGCCCGCGACCCGAGCTCGTGGGGCCAGGCGCACACCGCGTTCCAGTCGCTGCGCCAGTTGACGATCCAGGCGGCCCACGACGCCGACCCGCGCGTCGTCGCGCTGCTCGAGCTGGCGGAGACCACGGCCAAGGTGGTCTACAACGCGAGCGACGAGCCCGCCCCCTTCCACTTCCACCGGGGCTGGCGGATCCCGGGCCGCGCCTGGGCGCTCGGCCAACTGCGTGGCGACCGAGCGCTGTCCGCAGAGCTCGAGCAGCTCGTGTTCGCCCCCGTCTAGGGGGCCTCTCCCAGACCCCCTGGACGGCACTCGCAAGGGAAGGGCCCGGGGTCAGCACGCCTGGCAGGTGTGACGCTCTCGGTCGTCTCTCGGCGGCACCCGCAGGGCCAGGTCTCCGCCGCAGTCAGGGCGGCAGTTCAGCCCCGCAGGGTAACGCCGCCCGCGGCGCGCAAGAGGTGCGGGTCCACGGACGCACATGCCCCTTACCCGCGTGCCTCGACACGATCCCGCAGCGGATCGCCATGCCCCAGCGCCCAGGCGATCAGCTCGCCGGTGGCGAGGGCCTGGCCCTCGGCGAGGCCGCCCCGGGGGAGGAACAGCGCGCCCGACACGATCACGCCTGCGTGCTGGCCACGGCGATTGGCGACGGTATCGCTCACGGCTCGGGCGCAGCGGCGGAGGACGTCCTCCAGCCGGCCGAGCTCGCGCTCGCGCGCGGTGAGTTGGGCCCAGGGATCGCGGTGGGCGGCGCGCGCCGCGGTGAGGACCTCGGCGAAGCGCTCGGCGGGGCCCGCGAGGTCGCGGGCCGAGCGCCGCACCCGCCGCTGGGTGCGCGCGCAGGGTTCGAGGGCCCAGGCCTCGAGCTCGGCGAGCAGGTCGAGGAGCCGCGGGCGCAGGGCCGACTCGACCAGCCCGTCCCCGTAGAGCCTCGACGGCTCGCGCTCGGGGAGGCTGGCGAGCACGGGGGTCAGGATCGCGAGCACGGCCCGGGTGGGGACCGCCTGCCCCCAGCGGAGCAACCCCTCCCCCCAGCCCCGCGCGCTGAACCAGTCCTCGACCGTGGGCGGAGCCGGCTCGAGCGGACCGCCCAGCTCGAGGGCCACGGCCGACCCGCAGTAGGCGGCGAGGGCCAGCGCCTCGCGCTCGAGGGCGCCGGCCTGCAAGCGGGCGTGCAGCAGCGCGCGCTCGTCGGCGAGCGCGCCGCTCTCGGCGTAGGCCCGCTCGAGCTGGCGGAGGCGGGCGTCGCTCACGCGACGCAGCGCGTGCTTGGCGGGGTGCTGGAGTTCACCGGGGCAGGATAGCGCCTTGCGAGGCCCCCCGACGCGATCGCCCTGGAGCGCCCGCGGCGGCGCACCCCACGACGCGATCGCCCAGGAGCGCCCGCGGCGGCGCACCCCACGACGCGATCGCCCAGGATTTACCGCCAGGCCCTGGCGGAATTATCCCGCCCAACGACTTACGCCCCGGCAGGATGGTTGCCCCCCTCCGGGGCATGCACACGATCCGTCTCGCCCTCGCGCTCGTCCTCCTGGCCACCCCCTGCCTGGCGGGAGGCAAGGTCTACGCCCACCTGACCCACCGCCCGCGGCTGACCTTCGACGCCCGCGACACGGCGCACACCCAGCGCCAGGTCGCCAGGATCAACGCCCAGACGGAGCCCTGGGCCGGGGCGTATCGCACCCTGCGCACCCTGGCCGAGACGGGGACGCCGGTCCGCCACGGCGCCAGCGGCTGGAAGAGCAAGCCCGACAAGTGGGCCGTGCTCTACGGGCAAGAGGCCAAGAACGGGCGGATCGCCGCCGCTCAGGCCATGGTCGCCTGGCTCTACACCCAGGGCTGCGACCCGGCCTGGCTGCCGCTGCCCAAGCTCCCGGGCGACGCGACCCCGGAAGGCTGGCTCGAGCAGCGCGCGGGCCTCGCGCGGCAGACCATCGAGGGCATGTACGACGACTGGCCCTGCTGGCGGGGCTTCAGCGTGATCAACCGCGGGATCGTGATGGCCGACAGCCTGACCATGCACTGCGTGGCCTACGACCTCCTGGCCGCCCTGCCCCGCAGCTGGCGGGGGTCGCTGGGCGACAGCGAGAAGCGCCTGGCCTGCCTCGCCGGCGACGCCCGCCGCTGGGTCGGGGCGCTGGAGTTCGAGAACAACAACCACCCCATGCGCGTCGCCGCGGGCCTGGGGGTCGCGGCGCTGACCCTCAACACCTATGACCGCTCGCGCTGGTGGAAGCCGGGGACCTGGTATTCGCGACCCAAGGGCTGGCTCAAGAAGGCCGAGCGGATCAACCACCCCACGCGGCGCGGGAGCGAGCTCAAGTATCAGGCTCGCACCGGAGCCTACGCCGAGGGCAGCTCGTACTACCACTACGCCCTCGACCTGGTCTTGCCCTACGCCTACGCCTACGAGCGGACCCTGCGCAACGAGCGCGGGCGGGTGAAGCTCATGCAGAGCGGCCTGCTCAACGAGCTCATGCGCTGGCCGATCATGCTCCGCCGCCCCGACGGCAAGCGGCCCCAGGTGGACAACTCGGTCGTGTTCACCGACACGCTGCCCCTGTTCTTCCAGAACCGGCTCCCGGCGGGGGCCCGCTCCGGCGCCGACCGGGCGCGGCTGCTCTGGGACACCCGCCGCAGCGGGGTCGGCCTGGGCGGCGCCCGGGCGCCGTTCCTGCTCGCGGCCTACGACCCGACCGCCGCCGAGATCCTGGCCGCCGACCAGGCCACCGCTCCGGATCCGGGCCTGCGCCCCACGCGCTTCTTGCCCGACCAGGGGGCGGCGGTGCTGCGCACGAGCTGGGAGGCCGACGCCGCGCACGTCATGATCCAGGCCCAGCACGGCGAGCTGCGCAAGCGCGGGTCCGGGCACGAGTCCGTCGACAACGGGAGCTACGCCTTCTTCGCCCACGGCGAAGCGATCACCGTCGACCCCGGCTACTTCGGCTTCTCGCAGGTCGAGAAGACCAACCGCGGACGCCACCGCTCGCTGGTGCTGGTCGACGGCAAGGGCGCCAAGCCCGCGCACCTCAGGCTCGGCTTCCTCGGCTGGACCTCGGGGGGCGAAGACACCCACCTCCAATCCGGGGCGCGGACCCAAGCCGGGGCGCGGGTGCGCTCGGCGGAGGTCGCGTCGCGCTACCGCAAGGCCGACGTGCGGCGCACCCTGGCCCTGGTCGACGCGCGCTACCTGCTGATCGAAGACCGCTGCAGCGCGCGGCGCGCGAAGACGTTCACCACCCAGGTCCAGGCCAACGCGGGGGCGCGGCACAACCGCCCGCTGACGATCCAGGGCGCCCAGGTGAGCTACGCCACCAAACAGCTGGGGCGCCTGACCGCGGTCGGCGCCGCGAGCACCGGCAGCCTCAGCGTGCGAACCACCGTCCGCGAGAGCCGAACCGGCGACGGCGCCGAGGGGCACGAGGCGATCGAATACTCGACCCGGGGCAAGCGGGTGCGGTTCGTGACGGCGGTCGCGGTCGCGGCGGCCGGCGGCGCGGCCCCCAGCGTGAGCGAGCTCAACGCCCCCGGCGACGCCCT
>Ga0070729_10007739_pt1 | contig 10228 bp, 8 predicted proteins | sample tdDd472_FD_66725 | JGI IMG/M metagenome (GOLD analysis project Ga0070729, IMG submission 66725) | Marine sediment microbial communities from the Atlantic coast under amendment with organic carbon and nitrate - tdDd47.2 | ecosystem: Environmental > Aquatic > Marine > Coastal > Sediment | place...
GCCAGGCCCAGCAGGCCGGCGTTGACCGCGTGCATGAGGTAATCGTTGTGGCTGTGGGCGCGGGACTCGTAGATTCCGGGCACCTCGTGCTCCTCCAGCATCACCCGGAATTGACCCTGCCCCCAGCCCAGCACCGGCTTGTGCGCGATGCCCGCGGCCGACGAACGCCACAGATTGGGACGCGTGACCTCGGCCTCGTCGGTGAACCCCTCGATGATCCGTCCGCGCACCGACGGCATCACCGCCGCCAGGGCCAGCACAGCCACCACGGCGGCCACACCCACGCGTCGCCAGCGCCCTGGCAGGGTCGGCACCAGGGCCACGGCGGCCACCAGGGCGCCCAGCTGCGCGCTGCGCGCGAACGACCAGATGAGCCCCAGCCCCAGCATCACGCACACCGGTCCCGACAGCCAGAGTCGGCGCGGCCACTCGAGGAGGTCGCGGCGCAACCAGGCCATGGCCACCACCAGGGCCAGCATGATCTGACCACCGAAGCTGAGATGGTGGGAATGGAAGGCCGTGGCCACGTACTCGCCGTTGGAGGTGAAGAGCAGGCGGTCACGCACCAGGTCGCGGCCGGTGAGCCACTGGTAGACCGCGTAGAGGGCGGTGATCACGCCGGCCAGCAGGGTCAACTCCACGGCCCGACGAACCACCTCGGGGCGACCCGCCGCCACCACCGGCACCGACACCAGCAGCAGCTCCAGCCACAGCTCCTCGACGAACTTGTCCCAGCGGGCGGGGCCGGGCGTCGCCAGCCAATTGGCCACGGCATGGGTGAGGAAGACCGCGCCCAGGGCCAGCAGCACCTCGCGGGGCGGCCAGTGGATGTCGCGGCCGCGCTGCACGACGATCACCAGCAGGGCCGTGGCCAGCAGCAACCCCGCACCGATGTTGCCCGCCCCCGTGGAGAGGGTGCAGGCGACGCCGAAGAGCAGCAGGGGCAGGGCGGTGGCGGTGCGGACCATGGGCTCGCTTTCGGCGTGGTAAGGGTTCGGACCCAAGGATGAACCACGAACGCCCCGGTCGCAACGGTTCTGCCGCGGAAAGTGTGCTCGATTGCGAAAAGCCCCGGTGGATTCGCCTGCCGATTTTCCGATATCGCTACGATTGCCACGCAGCCGATGCCGGTTACTTGACCAGCGTGACCTTCGTCGCGCGGTGATCGTCCGCACTCCGGTAGACCAGCAAGTAGACACCGCCCGCCAGGCCGCGGCCGTGGTCGTCGCGGCCATCCCAGGTGACCTGGTGACGTCCGGCAGGTTGCCGTTCCGACACCAGATGCCGAACGGCTCGCCCCCGGGCGTCGTGAACCGTGAGTTTGACCAGAGCGTCCCGGCCGACATCATAGGCCACGGTGACCCGCGGATTGAACGGGTTGGGACCGGCTGCCAGGAAGCCACCGGTACGTGACGACGGCCCCGTTTCGACGACGGCGGTCACCGCTTCGCATGGCAGCGGGATCTCACCCCAACCACCATCGAACCGACCCACACCGACCAGCTGTCCTTGCGAGAATCCTAGCGCCGCCGGTTCCGGCGCCACCACCAGGGTCCCGATCGCCACCAGCGTCTCCAGGTCGAGGACGGAGACCAGATCTCCGTCCAGCGAGTAACCCAGGGGGCCGTCGATCAGGATCACGTCATCCACCTCGCCACGCGGTGCGTTCATCAGGACCTCGGGTGCACCGGCGCCGGTCAGGCGAACTCGCAGCAATTCGGGGCCGTTCCTCACGATCGCAATGCCATCCGCGGAGATCGCCGACCAGCGCGCATCGGCCGTCAGCAGTGTTCCGCGCAGGATCGGAGCGGAGAGGTCGCTCACATCGAAGCAGGCGACGCCGGTCTCACCGCAGGCCAGCATGAACGCACCCTCCCAGGCCAGGTGGGCGATGGTACCGATTCCGGTGATGGCGATCGTCGACTCGACGATGGGCGCCTGGGCGTCGGCGAGGTCGAAGATCGTGAGGGCCGTTCCGTCGAGCAGGGCGACGTGATGGTCAGGACGAACGGCCAGCCTCGTCACCGAACGGTAGCTCAGGCCGCCGTCGATCGTCGACCCGTCGGGGGAGACGTAGTAGTGGAAGAGCGTGCCGAACGATCGCACGAAGACGTTCCGGCGCTGGAGCCAGACATCGGTGGCGTCGTCATCGGCGTAGATATCGGCGGCGAACGGTTCGCCCGGCGCGGTGAAGAGATCGACAAAATATCGGCGATTGTGGATTTCATTCTCCTCGTACCGCAGGCGCGCCAGAAATGCTGACCCGGCGGCCGCCGCGACATACCGGCCGGACTGCACGTACCCGAAATCGACGGCGGCCCGGTTCGGGATCATCAATTCGTCCGCATCCAGGGTGCTGGCGCGCTGCGCGGAGACGACGACGACGTGGCCGGTTGCCGTCGGGAACACGCCGTCGTTCACAGGCTGCCCGGTGGGAAGCCAGGCGACGGTCGCCAACGAGCCGGAGGCGGGATCGAAGAGCATGCGACCGTCGCTCAGGCCGGTACCGAAATCCGCGAGGGTCTGATCGACGTAGGCCGGGTTTTCGGTCGAGGACGCCACCTGGACGGACTGGAGCGTGACGGGATTCTCCGGGTCGCCGATATCGACGAGGCGCCGGCCGTAGGCGCTGAAGAACTCGACGTTGCCGTAGATCCAGCTGCCGGTTCTCTGATAGCTGTTCTCGGTCATCAGGAGCTCTGAACCCGACAGCCGAGCGCCGTTCACATACGTCGTGGCGTACAAGAAGGGCTCTTCGACGACGGGATTGATCTCGCTGTAGACCACCGTCGGCGCCGTCGGGTCGGCGATGTCGTAGATTCGGATCCCGTTGGTCAATAGCGCCAGCAACGAATCGTCGAGCAGCGTGGGATCACCGGGGTGAGGGATCACGCCGATGGTCGCAGGCGCCGCGGGATCGTCCAGAGAGCAGAGCGACGTGGTCTCGTGGTCGGAGACAATCAAGAGGTCGCCGGCCGGCTCGACATTGCTCGCAAACTGTGGCAGGTCGCCGACAAGGATCGGGGCCGTGGGATCGGCCAGGTCGATGATGCCGCTGATTTCACCCATCACGACATAGGCATGATGACCCACGACGGCGAGATCCGTGTGCCAGTGATCGAAGGCCCCGGCGAGGCTGCCGACAGGGTGCATTAGCAGCGGGTCGGTGATGTCGAGGACCTGGAGTTCGCCGTCCAGGATGACGACGAGGTAGTCGTCGCCGAGCGGGGCGGCTGCGACGGCGCCGGCCGGGTTCAGTTCGGTGTGCGTCAGCGGCTGCGGCAGATCGCTGTAGGTCACGCAGTCTGGCATCTGAGCCAGCACCAAGACAGGGCTCAAGGTGATCAACAGCCAGAATCGGGCAAGACGACCAGGCATGAGGTTCCGGCCCCCTATTCAGATCGACATCCGTTTGCTATCACTGCGGTTACGTGACCGAGAGTATATCACGTTCTAGCCCTCGATGTCGGCCCGCATGCCCGTTGCGCCCGCTCACCCGACGTCGTGAGAACCGATGCACCGGGGGTAGACGAATATCGAGAAGGCGCCGGGCGATGGACTCAGGTCACCGTGGTGGTGATGATGGCCGGCATGACGCAGGCCACCATGATGGCCATCTGGGCCGCTTCCACGGCCTCCTTGGCCATGCCCCCGGCCAGGTCGCCCTCGCAGAGCTTCTTCAGGTGATCCTTGCGGTTCTTGAGGCGGTGCTTGTCGAAGGCCAAGGGCAGCAGACTGGCCGCCTGGCAGAGGGCCACCAGCACCAGGGTGCGCGGATCGACGGCGGCGCCGTCGTGGAAGATGGCTCGTTCCAGGCGACGCACCACCTCGCGCTCGTGCCGGCCGTCGCGCTCGGGGTAGTGGGTGGTGTTGAACACCCACAGCACCTTGCCCTGCTCCTCGCGCAGCACGCCCTTGGCCACCAGACCGTCGGCGATCTGTTCCTTGAGCTTGCTCCGACCACCGAATTTCTGCACCCACTCGGCACCCTTCTTGGGCTTCTTCGCTCCGGCCATCTCGGCCAGGGCCGCGTCCAGGACGGCGTCGCCCAGGGGCGTCGGGTCCACCACCTCGAGCCTGGGTTTCTTGTCGTCGGTGGTGCGCACACGGCCGGCCAGCAGCAATTCGCTCACCATGGCGCCGCCGGCGGCGTTCTGCCACATGCTGGCGCTCATGGGCACGCTGCCCTTGTCGTCGTCCAGGGCCAGAAGCAGGATTTCCTCGTGCAGGTGCAGGGTCGGTTCCCTCATGATCGAGACCTCCGTTGGTGATGACGGAGACGGTTACCCCCGCGCCTGCCCGCCTATTCCCCCGACTAGAACAGCGACATCTCCATCATGGCCTTGGGATTGCGGCGCATCTGGTCGATGAGCCGATGCAGCGACTGCAAGGTGCTGTCGGTCTGGGCATAGAGCGACGGATCCTGCAGCAGCATCCCGGCCGTGCCCTCACCCGCTTCCAGGCGGGCCAGCAACTCGCCGAGTCGATGGTTGGTGGAGTCGAGTCCGGCCAGGGTCACCGACAGATCCTGGGCGGCCGTGCGCACCGCGCCCATGGTGGTGTCGAGCTTGCCCTCGCCCAGGGCCACATCCAGGGTCGCGGTGAGCGACGCCAGGTTGGTGGTGACCACGCGCAGAGCCTCACGGTTCTCGGCGATGGTGCCCTCGGCCTGGAGGATGGTGCGCTCGGCGCTGGCCAGGGTGCCGGTCACCAGGCCCTGCCCACGCAACTCGCCCACGAACCCCCGCACTTCCTCGCTGAGGGCCGCCAGCTGATCAAGCGACGCGTTCACCTTGTCGCCCAGAGCCAGCATGGACGCGGCGTTGCGACCGACGAAATGATGCCCCGGCTTCACCAGCGTGCCCGTCCCGGGCTCGATGTCCACCAGCACCTCGCCCACGATGCCCTTGAGCACCAGCACCACCTCGGCGTTGTCGTAGAGGCGCACCCAGTCCTCGATCTCCAGATGCACGCGCACCTTGTCGGGCAGGATCTCGAAGTCCTGCACCGCGCCCACCCGGATGCCGCGCACCTGCACGCGGTCACCCTTGCGCAGTCCTTCAACGGCGGGGAAGTCCACGGCGTAGTAGGTCATGTCGGTGTCCAGGCTCACGCGCTTGAAGAACATGAGGCCACCGATCAGGATGATGACGGCGGCGATCACCATCACACCCACCTGGATCTCGCGACTGCGTTGCTGACTCATGACACTCTCCTGGAGAGCGGTGTCTCCGGACCTAGGCAGCCCCGCTGCCCTCGTGACCTAGAAAACACCAAGCGGGCCCTCGGCGCGACCCTCGATGAACTGGCGAACGGCGGTATGGTCGGTCTCGCGGACCTCGCGCACCGAACCGTGGAAGACGATCTGGCCATCGTTGAGCATGGCCATGTGGTCACCAACCTTGAAGGCGCTGGGCATGTCGTGGGTGACGACGATGCTGGTGACGTTGAGCTCCCGCTGGAGCTTGATGATGAGGTCGTTGATGGCGTCGGCGGTGATGGGATCGAGGCCGGTGGTGGGCTCGTCGTAGAGGATGTACTCGGGCTCCATGACGATGGCCCGGGCCAGCCCCGCCCGTTTCTTCATGCCACCCGACAGGGCGCTGGGCAGCTTGTCCTCGGTGCCCACCAGGCCCACCAGCTCCAGGCATTCGCAGGCCCGGGCGCGGATACGCTCGTCGCTCCAGTCGGTGTGCTCGCGCAAGATCAGCCCGATGTTCTCGCAGATGGTCATGCTGTCGAAGAGGGCCGCGCCCTGAAACAGCATGCCGAATTTCTTGCGGAGTTCCATGAGCGGACGACGGGCCAGATGGGTGACGTCCTGACCCTCGACCCAGATGCGGCCGCCGTCGGGCTCGAGCAGGCGCACGATGTGCTTCAGGAGCACCGATTTGCCCTGGCCGCTGCGCCCGATCACCACCAGGGTCTCGCCCTTGGCGATGGTGAGGTGGCAGTGGTCGAGCACCACCTTGTCACCGAAGGCTTTACTCACATCCTCGACCACGATGCCGTCGTAGCCGGCCGGGTCGGGGTGGCGCAGGTCGGGCACGGGGAAGGGAGCGTCGGTCATCGCCCACCTCCGAACAGGATCTGCATGAACACGGTGTTGAGGATGTAGTCGGCCACCAGCACGCTGAGGCAGGTGGCCACCACGGCCTGCATGGTGGCCTTGCCCACGCCCTCGGCGCCGCCGCGGGTGGCGAAGCCGTGGTAGATGCCGCTCATGGCGATGATGCCGCCGAAGAAGAACGTCTTGCCGATGCCGGTGATGGGGTCGGCGATGTCCCAGAAGAGGCGCATGCCTGCGGAGAAGGTCTGGACCGTCACATCCAGGGTGGCCACCGACACGAACATGGCGCTGATGCAGGCGATGAGGTCGGCCACCAGGGTGATCACCGGCATCATGAGTACCCCGGCCACGAAGCGCGGCAGGCCCAGGTACTGCACCGGCTCGATGGCCATGATCTCCATGGCGTCGAGCTGCTCGGTGACCTTCATGGTGCCCAGCTCGGCGGCGTAGTTGGCCGACAGTCGGCTGCCCACCACCAGGGCGGCCAGCACCGGTCCCATCTCCAGGATCACGCTCTTGGACACGATGGTGCCCAGGAAGATCATGGGCACGTACTGCTTCATCTGGTAACCGGTCTGCACGGCCACGATGGCCCCGGTGAACGCCGCGGTGGTGAGCACCAGGGGCAGCGAACCGATGACCAGGATGTGCATCTGCTCGAGGATCTCCCGGCGCCGCTTCCACGACACGTTGAGATGGCAGACGATGCCGCAGAACACCATGAAGCCGCGCCCCGTGGTCTCGAGGCTTCTCAGGATCCAGCGTCCAATGGCAGCGAAGAGATTCATGCTCGCGTCACCCGGTCCCCTGGTTTCCACTGTCCACGTACTCGATCATTCCGCGGAGGGTCTGCTTCGTGAAGCTTCGTTCACGGACCAAGATATCAGACGGGAGTTCCCGGCCAAGGGCAAAGTTCGGGTCGGTCTCCCGGAGCCGGCCCACCACGTGCTCGACGAGGCTGTCGAACTCGGCATCGGGAGCATGCCGACGCGCCTCGCGCACCACCTCCACCCAGCGGCCATGCTGCTCGTGCGAACGCTGCAACAGTTCGGTCACACCCTCGGCCAGCAGGCCGTGATGGGCGAAGGCCAGGCGCTCGGGCACGGGGTCGAGGGCCAGCAGGCGGTCGAGGCTGGTCTGGGCCACCTCCAGCTTGAACCGCGGCGGAGTGGCCGGACGCAGGTACCAGCGGCCATCGTCCAGGGCCAGGAAGGTGCCGGCGGCCTCCCCCACGAACAATGTGCCGTGGTGCTGGAAGCTGATGTGGTGCGGCGCGTGGCCCGGGGTCTCGATGACGGTGATGCCGGCGGCGGCCAGGTCGTCGTAGGTGGCCAGAGCGTCGTCGGGAATGGGGAACGGCTCGCCGTAGGTCTCGGCCATGTCGCCCAGCACCTGTTGCGACCCCTGCCACAGGCGCTCGGGGGCCAGCAAGTGCTTGCGGCCGTTGGCGTGGCAGACCACCCGGCAGTCGGGATAGGCATCGAGCAGAGCGTGCACGCCGCCACCGTGGTCGAGGTGGATGTGGGTCAGCAGGACGTAGTCGAGATGCTCGACGCCCAGGGCCTCCAGACGCTCCACGAGATGGGCCGCCGTGTTGGCCGGACCAGGATCCACGATGAACGTGGGACCGTCGTCGCGACTGAGCCAACAGCTGATAAAACGGCGGTACCCCTCGAGACCGGGCTGGTCGAGGTCGATGAGGTCGAGGCGGGGGGGCATGGATCCTCCGGGCGATCGGTGGAGCGGGGTCAGGGGCTAAGATAACAGATGTTATCTTAGCGCCAAGATCGATTTTAGGGAAGATACCATGGGAGGGGGTGGGGGCTAGTGAAATCGGGGGAGATGGCGCGCGATCGGAGCCGTGCGGGGGGACGCAACCCAGTCAGCGTCGAATCGCCCCGACGCGGTCATTGAACGGAGTATCAAAACCGCGGTACAATGAACGTCGCCTGCACCATCGCAGGCAGCACAATGAGGGGGAGATCTTGAAACGAATCACCTGGCTACTCGTCCTGGTCGCCATCCCGGCCATTGCCGCGACCATCAACGTTCCTGAAGACCACACCACCATCTTCGCAGCCCTACAGGCCTCCCAGCCAGGCGACGAGATCGTCGTCCAGCCCGGCCTCTATCAAGAGAACCCGGTCCACTGCGCCTGGGGCGTCACCCTGAGAAGCGCCACGCCCGGCGAGTACGTCGAGATCGACCTCATGGGCGGAAACCCCATGGCCATCGCCTGCGCCGGTGCGCCTACAACACTGAGCTGGCTCAAGATCCGCAACGGCGGCAACGGTGGGTTGATGCTGTCCGGCGACCCCTACGGAGGCAGTGATGCCGAGGCCACTCTCGAGCATTGTGTCATCACCCAGAATAGCGGCGATTACTCCGGTCTCAGCATCGGACGCGGCAACATGGACAGCGCCGACATCGTGATCCGTGATTGCGAGATCTCCGAGAACAGCAGCACCGGACCAGGGGGTGGCATCAGTGCCGGCGATGAAACCAACCAGTGCACCATCATCATGGAGCGGGTGACGGTTCGCGCCAACACCTCCGAAGATCGCGGCGGCGGCCTGGCCACCTGGATACCCGTGGAAGCCCTCGACTGTGAGTTCCTCGACAATACTGCGCCGCGAGGCGGCGGGGTTGCCACCAGCATGCTGTCCCCCGCAGCCACGTTCCAGGACTGCGTGTTCTCCGGGAACGCAGCCAGTGTCGAGGGCGGCGGGTTCTACGCTGGAATGGATGGAAGTGTGGAATTTCACGGCTCCGCCTTCGACAACAACACCGCCCCCGCCGGCCCTGACGGCTGGGTCACGTCCTTGGTCAGCGTTCTCATGCACTGTTGCGAGTACGAGGACGGCGGCGTCGAGTTCGATCCGGATGCCATGGGGTTCGTGGTAGACAACGAGAACTGCGGCGTGGCCGTGCAGGCCAGCAGTCTGAGTCAGATCAAGGCGCTGTTCCGGTAGCGACATCGCCGATCGTGCCCGCAGAAGCCGTCGCCATCAGGAGAGGAACTGCCATGAAAACGATGCTCGCACTCACACTTGTCGCCCTGCTCCTGGCCCCTTCCCTCGCCCTCGACCTGGGCACCGAGCGTCCAGCCAAACCCCCGATCCAACATCCCCACCAGCCCGGCGAGCCCGACCGCCAGGGCGGCGACGTCATCGCCGACGCCGTGCCCCTGACCCTCCCCGCGGCCAACATCACCGGCTCCACCGTGGGCTACACCGACGACTACGACGAGGTCTGCCCGTACACCCAGTCCACCTCGCCGGATGTGGTCTATAGCCTGAACCATGCCCACGACGCCCACGTGACCATCGACATGCTCGGCTCGACCTACGACACCAAGATCTACGTCTACGACGAGACCATGGACCTGGTGGCCTGCAACGACGATTTCTACCCCGACTACGTGTCCAGGATCGAGAACCTCGAGCTCTTCGCCGACGTCACCTATTACCTGATCATCGACGGCTACGGCGGCGACGCCGGCGACTACGTCCTCAACATCGTCGAGTTCTGCGCGCCGGTGATCCTTTGCCCTCCCGGGGCCGAGCTGGAAGGCGAGCCCGAGCTTGTGGACGGCTACGAGGACAGCCACAACGGTGGTTGTCAGTACCCGGAGTTCGGCTACAACTTCGGCACCATCACCCAGCAGATCTTCTGCGGCGTCAGCGGCTGGTTCTTTGCCCCCGGTGGTGGCCAGACGCGGGACATCGACTACTTCGAGGTCATCCTCCCGGAGTCGGGCGTGCTGGAAATCACCGCCGATGCCGAGCACGCCACGTACGTGTTCGAGCAGTCGCCTCCGGATTGCGCGGACGGCACGTTCGTGCAGAGCATCGTCGTGGGCCCGGCCAACGAGGCGAGTATGACCATCACGGGCGCTCCGGGCAGCCCGGTCTGGGTTGTCGTGATTCCCACCATCTTCGATGGCGAGGGCGAGTACAACTACATCATGGAGACCAACCTCGACGGGCTCGTGGCCACCGAAGCCCACAGCTGGTCGGAGGTGAAGACCATCTTCCGCTAACCCGGAATATTCATGAAAGAGCGTCACGAGGTTGTGTATCTTCGATTCTGACAGGGCGCCCGCAAGGTTATGGGGCCGAGGCGTGCCAGTCGGCACGTCGAGGGTCCAGAACCGAG
>Ga0070729_10007743_pt1 | contig 10219 bp, 9 predicted proteins | sample tdDd472_FD_66725 | JGI IMG/M metagenome (GOLD analysis project Ga0070729, IMG submission 66725) | Marine sediment microbial communities from the Atlantic coast under amendment with organic carbon and nitrate - tdDd47.2 | ecosystem: Environmental > Aquatic > Marine > Coastal > Sediment | place...
CCCAATGCGGCGAGGAACACCGTCGGCGGCGTCCCGCGTGCCGCTTCGACCCCGTCGGCCCGATCGCGCAGCGCCTCGAAGGCATCGGCGTCGCGACGGGGCGTGAGCGGCTCGATCCGGATCGCGGCATCGGCTTTCGGCTTGGACCATTTCGGCTCGATACCCAGGGTCTCCGGAACGGCTTCTGCGAGATTGGCGAAGGCGCTGGTGCCGGTGATCAGCCGCTTGCGGCTGGCGAAGCCGGCCTGCCGCTGGGCAGCGGCATCGACGACGGCCTGCTGCAGGGTTCCGGCCCGAAGGGCGGCGACGATGCCGCCCTGCTTTTCGATGTCGCGGAACCTGTTCCAGGCTTCCTCGGCGAGGGCGTCGGTCAGCGTCTGCAGCGCGCCCGCGCCGGCGGCCGGGTCCGCGACCCGGTAGAGGTTGGATTCCTCGATCAGGATGGTCTGCAGGTTGCGGGCGATCCGCCGGGCGAAACCGTCGGCAAGCCCGAGCGCCTGGGTGAAGGGCAGGACGGCGATGCTGTCGGCGCCGCCGACACCGGCCGAGAACGCCGCGACCGTCGCCCTCAGCGTGTTCACGTGCGGATCGCGCCGGGTCAGCATCCGCCAGGCGGTTTCGGCGTGGATGCGCAAGCGCGCCGGTTCGAGCCCGCAATGGGCCATGAGCGACGCCCACAATTTCCGCATCGCCCGGAGTTTGGCGACGGTCGCGAACTGGTCGGCGTCGGCGGCGAGGCTGACGCCGATGCGGCCCGCCATGCCCTGAAGGTCGAGCCCGTTGTCCTCGACGGCGCGGAGGTAGGCGAGGGCGGTCGCCAGAACCGCCGCCAGTTCCTGCGCCTCGGTGGCGCCGGCGGCATGCCAGGGGCGGCCGTCGGCCTCCATCAGCGGTCCGGCGAAGCCGTCGCCGGCAAGCCCGCTCGCGGTTTCCGAGAGCCGCTCCGCCACGACCGGCCAGTCGGCGGCGAGGTCGCCGCGCGCGGCGAGATTACCGATCGGGTCGAGGCCGAACGAGACGTCGAGCCCGGCCGGGTCCGCGCCGCTTCCGACGAGGTGGTCCCGCAGCTTCTCCGCCGCCCTGCGTCCGCCCGGCGACGGCTCGAGGCGGATCGCGATCCAGTCGCACCGGACTCCGTCGAGAAGCGTCGCCAGCGCGTTAGGACGCGACAGGTCAAGGCCGAAACCATGGGCTGTGGGCGCGCCCCGGGGAAGCAGGCTCAGGCCAGCGGCGCCGCCTTTGAGATCGTCGAGCGCCAGGGCGTTGGCGGCACCCGGATCGGGGTGGTCGCACCGGCTCAGGGCCTGCCAGGGTCGTGCCGGCGCCCGGCCGAGGATCGGCGCCTCCGAGCCGCGCGGGTAGAGCGGTTCGATATCGATTCCGTCGGCCGTCTTCGACCTCAGGACGTCGAAAGAGGCGCCCTTGAGTGCGGTTTCGACGGCGGCGCGCCAGTCGGCTTCGTCATGATCGAAAACGGAATTGGCCATGTCGCGGTCCTCGTTGGCGGTTGCCGCATATAACGGGAGCGGTTCGTGCAGCGCAACATCGTCGAAAGTCGCGCCCATCCTGCGCGGTCGAACGGTCCGGTCCGAACCGGGAAAACACCGGGCCTCAAGGCCGGAATACTTAACAAGGAAAATAGTTTGACCTTTGTTCTCGAACACTTAAAGTCCGCTTGGGGATATTTTTGGGGATGGGTGATCGGTCACCGGAGGCGCTCGATTCATTGATCGGGCAGCCGGCAGGTACCTTCGGACGGTGCTGAGGGTGCGATCGGTTCGACAAGGTAAATATGGAACACGCCGGGTGGATATTTCGGGCTGCGGCCGGCATCGGCGGGATCGATTCAGCAGACGCGGTACTTGACAAGCTTGTTGCGAGCGCCCGCAAGCTCGGCGCGACCCACTACCTGATCACGGGCCTGCCGATGCCCAATCGGCCGATCGGCCCGCTCGTGCTGAGAATGCACTGGCCGGAGCTTTCGAAAGAGGACGGCGAGGGCAATTCCCCGCTCCAGGGCGATCCCATCCTGAACATGTGCCTGACCATCGACACGCCGGTCAATTACCGGTTGAACTCGTCGGAAGCCGCCGCCGGGATGCTGACGTCGGACCTGATGGAGGCGGTGACGCAGAACGGCGACGCGCAACTGGTGGCGATTCCCGTACGCACGATCCACCCCTATCAGGGATGTATCGTCCTTGCCGGCCAGAATATGCGCATGCAGCCGGAAGACCTCGTCGCCCTGCACTACCTTTGCGGCCGGGCCTTCCGGCGGATGCTGCATCTGAACAAGCTGTCCCAGTCGCGGCCGGGCGATCTGTCGGCGCGCGAACGGCGGGTTCTCGAACTGACGGCCATCGGCAAGACCGCCAACGAGATCGGACAGCTTCTGAAGATTTCCCAGCGGACCGTTCACGCCCATCTGCAGAACGCCAGCGAGAAACTGAACGCCTCGAACAAGACCAACACGGTCATCGAAGCCGTCCGCTACGCCCAGATTTCCATCTGAAGGTTCCACCTCGACCGTTGCCGAACCGGGCGAATCCGCCCGGCAGCCTCCCCCGACCGCCGGACGGCTTGCCTCAGTAGGTCATCATCGCCTTGAGTTCCTTGGCCTGGGCGACCCACTTGGTGACGGATTTCTCGCTCGGAAGCAGCCGGACGAGCTTCTTCTTCTCGTTCACCTCTTTCATCTTCTCGACGAGGTTGGCGACGTTGCGGCGCTTGAGTTCCTTCACGGTATCGACGCCGGCGGCTTCGAGCAGCTCCGAATATTCCTCGGCCACGCCCCTGATGCGCATCAGGTCGGCCATGTTGGCCCATTTCAGCACATGGGTTTCGTCGATGCCGGTATCGGCCGCCACCTGCTTGCGGCCCTTGGGGCTCTTGGCCCGTTCGAGCAGCGTGCCGGTCGAATGAATGCCGGCGGCCTTCAGTTTCTTGGCGTAAGTCTTACCAATGCCTTCGATATCGGCGATCGGATAGGATGACATGTTGAGTTCTCCCTGATGTTTCAATCAATACAAGCCCGGCCGAAGCACTCATACCAACTGTCCCAACCCCGGGATGGACCCGATCACGTCTTCGACGACACCGTCTCCGGCCTTTTCCTTGGCAAAATCGACAATTTCCTTCGTCACCCCTCGGACCTGTCCCATATCCAACCCGGCCGAAGTCAACTCGTTCAACGCAGCCATGGCCCCGCCGCCGCCCATCAGGCCGCCAAGCAGACCACCGCCAGTTCCCCCATTTTCGGATTTGTCGTTGCCGGCGTCGATAAAGTCGGAAGCGCCCGGTATCGCCGACAGGATCTTCTGCATGCTGTCGGAGGGACCTTCACGGTTGAGGAAGCCCATGATGATCTTGATTGCCGATCGAGCGACATCGTCGGAAAGTCCGACCTTGTCGCAAATTCGCGCCACCAAGTCTTCCACGAACGACCTCCCTTACCGCGCCTGAATCTTATCCTTGTTGGATTCGGGGCGAGGTCAAGGGGCAAAACGACACGCAACTCCTTGAAAATCGCGATTCTATCGCCCGCCGGCCATTTTCCGCGCGTCGATTGCCTGCTATTGAGACGGCATCCATCGAAGACAAGGGATTCCGAACCGGGGAGAACGGCGTGACGATCCTTGAAGAAGGCAAGGTCTATCTGGGCACCAGCGACAAGCCCGAATACCTCCTGTTGAACCTGGCCAACCGCCACGGCCTGGTCACCGGGGCGACGGGCACCGGCAAGACGGTGTCGCTGCAGATCCTCGCCGAAGGCTTCTCCGCCGCCGGCGTGCCGGTGTTCTGCGCCGACGTGAAGGGCGACCTCGCCGGCATCGCCATGGCCGGCACGCCGAAGAAGTTCCTCGCCGAGCGGGCCGAGAAGATCGGCTTCGCCGACGATTATATATTCGAAAGCTTCCCGACCGTGTTCTGGGACCTGTTCGGTAAGCAGGGCCATCCGGTCCGCGCCACGATTTCCGACATCGGGCCGCTGCTGCTGTCGCGGCTGCTCGACCTGTCCGACGCCCAGGAGGGGGTGGTCAACATCGCCTTCCGCATCGCCGACGACGAGGGCCTGCTGCTCCTCGACCTCGCCGACCTGCGCGCGCTGCTGCATCACATCGGCGAGCATTCGCGCGAGATTTCCGTCGCCTACGGCAACGTCTCCAAGGCCTCGGTGGGTGCGGTGCAGCGCAAGCTGCTGGTGCTCGAGGAGCAGGGCGCCCGCAACCTTTTGGGCGAGCCGGCGCTCGATATCACCGACCTGATGCTGGTCGCCCCCGATGGCCGCGGCGTCGTCAACGTCCTCGCCGCCGACCAGCTCATGACCGCGCCGCGTCTCTACGCCACCTTCCTGTTGTGGCTCTTGTCGGAACTGTTCGAGGAGCTTCCCGAGGTCGGCGACCCGGAGAAGCCGCGACTGGTGTTCTTCTTCGACGAGGCGCATCTTCTGTTCGACGAGGCGCCGAAAGCCCTGATCGACAAGGTCGAGCAGGTGGTCAAGCTGATCCGCTCGAAAGGCGTCGGCGTCTATTTCGTCACCCAGAACCCGCTCGACGTGCCCGAATCCGTGCTCGCGCAGCTGGGCAACCGCATCCAGCACGCGCTGCGCGCCTATACCCCGCGCGAGCAGAAGGCTGTAAGGACGGCGGCGGAGACCTTCCGCCCCAATCCCGATTTCGACGCCGTCGAGGTGATCACCCAGCTCGGCGTCGGCGAGGCTCTGGTCTCCACGCTCGAACGCAAGGGCATTCCCTCCGTGGTCCAGTTCACGGTCATGCGGCCGCCCTCGACCCGGCTCGGCACGATCACCAAGAAGGAACGCGCCGCGGTCATCGACGCGAGCCCGCTGCTGGGCAAATACGACGAGACGGTCGACCGCCACTCGGCGTCCGAAGTGCTCGCGGAGCGGGCCGAACGCCAGGCGCGGCTCGAGGAGGAGCAGCGCGAGCGCGAGGATCGCGAGCGCGAAAGCGGCGGACGCATCTCGCGCACCCGCACCGGCTACCGGATTCCCGATTTCGACCGCGACGACCGTCCGACCAGCACCAGCCGCTCGCGCAGTTCCTCAAGCCGCAGCCGCCGGCAGGCGCAGCAGCCGGAATCGATGCTCGATTCCCTCGTGCGCCAGGTCTCCTATTCGCTCGGCAAGGCGCTGGTGCGCGGCGTGCTGGGCAGCCTCAAGCGCGGCCGCTGACCGGTCCGGCATTCCCACGGAGTAGACCCATGCAGACAGACACCATTCTCGGCCGCATCGACGACGGCCTCGACGACAGCCTGCGCCGCCTGTTCGACCTGTTGCGGCTGAAGAGCATCTCCACCGATCCCGCCTTCAAGGACGAGTGCCGCAAGGCGGCCGACTGGATGGCGGCGCAACTGACGGAGATCGGTGTCGACAGCTCCGTCCGGCCGACGACCGGCCATCCGATGGTGGTCGGCCACCGCAAGAGCGCCAATCCGTCCGCGCCGCACGTGTTGTTCTACGGCCATTACGACGTCCAGCCCGTCGATCCGCTGGAGCTTTGGGCCTCCGATCCGTTCGATCCGCAGATGGTCACCCGCGACGACGGCAGCCGGATGATCGTCGCCCGCGGCGCGGTCGACGACAAGGGCCAGACCATGACCTTCGTCGAGGCCTGTCGCGCCTGGATAACGGAAACCGGCGACCTGCCGATCTCGGTCACCGTGCTGCTCGAGGGCGAGGAGGAATCTGGCAGCCCGTCGCTCAGGCCGTTTCTGGAAGCGAACGCGGAAGAATTGAAGGCCGAATATGCGCTCGTCTGCGATACCGGTATGTGGGACCCGGACACCCCGGCGATCACCACCATGCTGCGCGGGCTGATGGGCGAGGAACTGGAGATCTCCGCCGCCGCCGCCGATCTGCATTCCGGGATGTTCGGCGGAGCGGCCCAGAATCCGATCCGGGTCCTGACGCGTATCCTCGGCGGCCTGCATGACGAGAACGGCCGCGTCGCGGTGCCCGGCTTCTATGACGGCGTCACGGAACTTCCCGAGGAGATCGCCCGGCAATGGGAGGCGCTCGGCGTCACCGCCGAGAAGTTCCTCGCGCCTTTCGGGCTGTCCAAGGCTGCCGGCGAGAGCGACCGCTCGGTGATCGAGCAGATCTGGTCGCGGCCGACCTGCGACATCAACGGCATCATCGGCGGCTATACCGGCGAGGGCTTCAAGACCGTGATCGCCGCCAAGGCCCGCGCCAAGGTGTCCTTCCGGCTGGTCGGCGACCAGGACCCCGACAGGATCCGCGAGGCCTTCCGCGCCTGGGTCACGGCCCAGGTGCCCGAGGATTGCTCGGTCACGTTCCACGCCCATGGCAACGGCCGGGCGATCACGTTGCCGGTCGATGCGCCTGCATTCGCCAAGACCCGTTCCGCGCTTGCCGACGAATGGGGCCGGGATCCGGTTCTCGGCGGTTGCGGCGGCTCGATCCCCATCGTCGGCGAGTTTCGTCGCCTGCTCGGCATGGATTCGATCCTGGTCGGCTTCGGCCTCGACGACGACAACATGCATTCGCCGAACGAAAAGTTCGACCTTCAGAGCTTCCACAAGGGCATCCGCTCCTGGGCCCGGATCATCGGTTCGCTCGGCGGAATGTCCTGATGCCGCGCATCTGCGTCTATTGCGGCTCCAACGCCGGCTTCCGGCCGGACTATGCCGACGCGGCGAAGGCGCTGGGGGCAGCGATCGCCCGTTCGGGGCAGGGGGTCGTCTATGGCGGCGCCCATGTCGGGCTGATGGGCATGGTCGCCGACGCCGCGCTCGCCGAGGGCGGCGAGGTGATCGGCATCCTGCCGGAGTCGCTTCGTGCGAAGGAACTGGCGCATGACGGGCTAACGAGCCTTGAGATCGTGGCCTCCATGCACGCCCGCAAGAACCGCATGGCCGACCTCTCCGACGGCTTCGTCGCGCTGCCCGGCGGCATCGGCACGCTGGAGGAGATCTTCGAGGTCTGGACCTGGGCGCAGCTCGGCGATCATTCCAAGCCCTGCGGGCTGCTGAACGTCGCCGGCTATTACGACAGGCTCTGCGCCTTCCTGGACCATCAGGCGGAGGAGGGCTTCATCAAGCCCGAACTGAGGGCGACGCTGATTGTCGAGGCGGAACCGGAAGCGCTGCTGGAGCGGTTCGCCGCTTACGAGGCGCCGGTGGTGGAGAAGTGGATCGGCCGCAAAGAGCGGTGAGGGGCGCGGTTCGTCCGCGCCCGTTATCTTCGGTAATCGAACGGCAATGTGAAGGTTATCCGTTCGTTCGGAATACCGTCGGGGAACGGAGGAAAGGGCGCTGCACGAAATATCGCCCGAAGCGAGGCGTCGTCGAGGGCGGAATGGCCGGCGCTTCTGGACAGCTTCGCCGAAAGGAGCGCACCGGTTTTGTCCACGACCAGCTTGAAAACCGATTTGCCTGACTGCCCTCGTTTCAGGGCTTCCGGCGGATAAGACCTGTAGGTTTCGATCCGCTTCTGGATGCTTATGCCGTAGGCAATCGTCAATTGCCGGATCTTGCGTTTATCCAACGGGCTCGGTTTGGCTGGCTCGGAATTCGACTTGGTCCCTTGCGCAGGCACGAACGGCGTCCGCGAGCGTCTGGAGGCGAGGGAGGAGCCGAACCAGATTTGTTTCAACCGCCATCCGTCATCGTAGAGGACGAATTCGGCGCGGCCCGATTGGGGAGACCGCTTTCTGAAACCGATCTGGCCCGGTTTCAGCATTCGCCCGAAAAGGGTCGGCGCGTTCACGTATGCAAATTCCACCTGCTTGAGATGCCTGAGCGGCGAAATGATGCCGGTCACGCCCACGAGTTTCCGCGAATAGGAAATAGCGGTCACGGCCAACACCGCCGTCTTGGAGCCTTTAACGAAGGTTTTTGCCGTTATCAGGTGATCGACCGATCCCGTTATCGAAAACCCATAGTCGCAGGTCAGGCTGTAAGTGGGATTCGGGACGAGCAATTGGTTGGCGGTGCCCAGGAGCCCGGTCTTGTGAATGCCGTCGACCAATCCCGCCTGGAGGAATTCTGCGGCGTAGAGATGGTTGAACAGGTCCGGATAGGTGACCAGATCGATCATCGCTCGATCCAGGGGGATATCGGGGCACTTGTCGACACTCAGCGGCTTGCGGGCTTTGACCTGCTTCCTGAACCGCAAGTTTCCCAGCCGAAACTGAAAGGTCTCGTAGTAGTAGGGAAGCGCCTTGGAGAGATGGTCGGCGGCCACGGGCCGGTCGAAAGGAAAGGTTTCAGATCGGGCTGCGTGAACAGACAGGGCGAGAAGCCCAACAGCCAGAAAGGGCAGACCGAATATTTTCTTTCGTCGATTCATGCCCTGTCTCCTCCAATCGGCGTGAACGAATGAGAGACTTCTGCCGCGACGCTTCCAACGGCCGCCTACGCCAGGCCGATCAACCCATCCAGATCCTTCAGCACCGCCGCCGGCTTGAGATCCTTGTATTCTTCCGGCTGGCCCATGCGGTTGATCCACACGCAGCGGAAGCCGAAGGCCTGGGCGCCGGCGATGTCCCAGCGGTTGGACGACTGAAAAGACACCGCCTCGGGAAAGATCCGGTAGGCGGTGGTGACCATGTCGTAGACCTCCGGCTTCGACTTGAAGGTCTTGAGCGCGTCGACCGAGAAGATGTCATCGAGAATGGTCTCCAGTCCCGCCGATTGCACGGCCGCCTCGAGCATCTTCGGCGACCCGTTCGACAGGATCGCCAGCCGCATGCCCTGATCCTTGAGCTGCTTGAGCACCCGGTGCACTTCCGGATAGGCGTCGAGATGCATATAGGCGTCGAGCAGCATCGGCTTCAGCGATTGGTCGGCGCTGGGGAACTTGCCGAAGCAAAAATCGAGCGCCTCCTCGGTCAGCCGCCAGAAATCGCGATAGCGGCCCATCAGCGCCCGCGTCCAGGAATATTCGAGCTGTTTCGCCCGCCACAGGTCCGAGAACGCGGTGGCGTCGGGGCCGACCGCCTCGATATGCCGGCGTACCGCGGCGTGCACGTCGAACAGGGTTCCGTAGGCGTCGAACACGTAGGTGGTGTGGGTCATAGGCCTGTCAGCGCTTTTTCGTTAGCCGGTTCCGGTTCGAACCATAACCGGTAAGACGCAAACAGAAAAACCCAAACCGGTGCGTGCGGCAAGGGCGCGTTGTGCGACCGAATGATATTTCCGGTTTTCGCCCATCGGGGACGGTTCTTCCCGTTTTTACGGAAAATCCGAAAGGATTCGCCAAAACGCGGGGGCTACGAAGAATCGGTTGACGGGCGAGGCCGAACGGAGTTCGATCCCCGCTTTCATGGGCGATCCCGTGGGGAACGCCGCGCAAGAAAAGGCAATGGAGACGTCAGATGGTGGAGTGGTCGCGAACCTGGAACTGGATCGACGGGGAATGGATCGAGGGCAACCCTCCGATCATGGGACCCAGAACCCACGCCGCCTGGCTCGGCTCCTGCGTCTTCGACGGCGCCCGCTCGTTCGAGGGCGTCACCCCCGATCTCGACCGCCACTGCCAGCGGGTCAACGCCTCGGCGAAGACTCTCAATCTCAAGCCGACCATGCAATGGGAGCAGATCTACGAGCTGTCGCGCGAAGGGGTGAAGAAGTTCGACGACGACGTCGCGCTTTATATCCGGCCGATGTACTGGGCCGAGGACGGCGGCTTCCTCGCCGTCGCGCCCGATCCGGACTCGACCCGCTTCTGCCTCAGCCTCTACGAGACGCCGATGCCGAAGGTCGCGGGCTTCTCGGCGACGAAGTCGAAATTCCGCCGGCCGACCATCGAGACCATGCCGGTCAACGCCAAGGCCGGCTGCCTCTATCCCAACAATGCCCGGGCGCTGCTCGCCGCCCGCGACGCCGGCTTCGACAACGCCATCGTGCTCGACATGCTCGGCAATGTCGCCGAGCTCGCCACCGCCAACATCTTCATGGTTCGCGACGGCGTGGTGATGACCCCGGCGCCGAACGGCACCTTCCTCAACGGCGTCACCCGGCAGCGGACGATCGCGCTGCTGCGCGAAGCCGGCCAGGAGGTCGTCGAGACGACGCTGAGCTACGAGGATTTCGAGAATGCCGACGAGATCTTCTCGACCGGCAACTATTCCAAGGTGGTGCCGATCCTCAAGATCGACGACCGCGACCTGCAGCCCGGCCCGATCGGCAAGCGGGCGCGGGAACTTTACTGGGAATGGGCGCATTCCTGATCGTC
>Ga0070729_10007746_pt1 | contig 10214 bp, 9 predicted proteins | sample tdDd472_FD_66725 | JGI IMG/M metagenome (GOLD analysis project Ga0070729, IMG submission 66725) | Marine sediment microbial communities from the Atlantic coast under amendment with organic carbon and nitrate - tdDd47.2 | ecosystem: Environmental > Aquatic > Marine > Coastal > Sediment | place...
TCGATCAGCGCGTCGATATCGGCGCGGCGGTTGTACAGCCCCAGCGAGGCGCGCGCCGTCGCCGGCACGCCGAAGCGCGCCATCACCGGCTGGGCGCAATGATGCCCGACCCGGATCGCGATCCCCTCGCCGTCCAGGATGGTGCCGATATCGTGGGGATGGACGCCCTCCATGACGAAGGACAGGACGCCGGTCTTGCCCGGCGCCGTGCCGATCGGACGCAAACCCGGCACCGCCGCCAGCCGCGCCATGCCATAGGCCATCAGGTCGGACTCGTGGGCGGCGATCGCGTCCAGCCCCAGCCCGCCCAGATAGTCGATGGCGGCGCCCAGCCCGACGGCGCCGGCGATGTTGGGGGTTCCGGCCTCGAACTTGTGGGGCAGGCCGGCATAGACGGTTTCCTCGAAGCTGACCGACAGGATCATGTCGCCGCCCCCCTGATAGGGCGGCAGGCGTTCCAGCATGTCGGCGCGGCCGTACAGCGCCCCGATCCCGGTCGGCCCGTACAGCTTGTGGCCGGAAAAGACGTAGAAGTCGCAGCCCAGCGCCTGGACGTCGACCGCCATATGGGGCACCGCCTGGCAGCCGTCGATCAGAACCGGGATGCCGCGGTCGCGGCCCAGGCGGCAGATCTCCGCCACCGGAACCACGCTGCCCAGCGCGTTGGCGACATGGGTGACGGCGATCAGCTTGGTGCGCGGGCCGATCAGCCGCCGGAAATCCTCCATGATCAGGGCGCCGTCCTCGTCGATCGGCGCGACCTTGAGGGCGATCCCCTTGCGGTCCCGCAGCATCTGCCAGGGGACGATGTTGGAATGGTGCTCCATATGGGTGATCAGCACCTCGTCGCCGGCGCCGAGCAGGGCCTCGCCGACGCTCGACGCGACCAGGTTGATCGCCTCGGTCGCGCCGCGGACGAAGACGATCTCGCGGGAATCGGCGGCGTTCAGGAAGGCGCGGACCTTCTCCCGCGCGCCCTCGAAGGCCTCGGTCGCGCGCTCGGACAGCCAATAGACGCCGCGATGGACGTTGGCGTATTCGGCCTCGTAGCAATGGCGCACCGCGTCGATCACCGCCTGGGGCTTCTGGGCGCTGGCGGCGCTGTCCAGGAAGGTCAGCGGCTTGCCGCGCACCGGCCGGTGGAGGATCGGGAAATCGGCGCGCGCCCGCTCGGCGTCGAAGCCGGCCGCCCGGTCGATAGCCGCCGCGCCGCTCATCGCCCCGCCTCCTCTGCCAGCTCGGCGGCCAGCCAGCCCTCGGCGGCGGCGCGGAAATAGCCGCGCAGGGCCGGATCGGCGACGGCCTCCAGCTCGTCGGCGATGAAGGCCTCGATCATTATCCGCCGCGCCTGGGCCTCGTCCAGGCCGCGCGCGCGCAGGAAGAACAGCGCCGCCCGGTCCAGATCGCCGACCGTCGAGCCATGGGCGCATTTGACGTCGTCGGTCAGGATCTCGAGCTCCGGCTTGCTGGTCGCCCGCGCCGTATCGGTCAGCAGAAGGTTGCGGTTCAACTGCCGGGCGTCGGTCCGGGCCGCGCCCTCGGCGACGTGAATCTTGCCCTGGAAGGCGGCGCTGGCCGAGCCGGCGACGACCCCCTTGAACGTCTCGGCGGTGGCGCCGTGGGGCCGGACGTGATCGACCCGGGTCCAGATGTCCAGATTCTGCCGGCCGCGCGCCAGATAGATCCCGTCCATGCGGCAGTTGGCGCCCTCGCCGGCGAGACGCACCCGCATCTCGTCGCGCGCCCGATGGGCGCCGCTGGCGAACAGGAAGCTGGACAGCCGCGCGTCCCGTTCGACGGTCGCGTAGACGGCGCCTACATGGAAGGCGTCCGCGCCTTCCGCCTGATGCTTCAGATAGGCGAGCGCGGCGCCGCGGCCGAGGGCGATCTGGGTCACCGCGTTGGTCCAATAGACGCCGGGCCCGGCCGACCCGTAGCTCTCCAGAATCGTCGCCGACGCCCCGTCGCCCAGCAGGATCAGATTGCGCGGATGGCTCATCTCCGGCTCGGCGCCGGGCATCGCCAGATATTGCAGATGCAGGGGCCGGTCCAGCGCGACGCCGGGCGCCACCTCGACCACCGCGCCGTCGGCCGCCAGCGCCGCGTTCAAGGCGGCGAGCGCGAAGGGCCGCTTGTCGCGGCGCCCGGACAGGCGCGCCTCCTCCAGCCCGCGCGGGTCCAGGAGATGGGCCTCGATCAGATCGGGCCGGGCCGCCAGGGCGTCGGCAAGGCCGGCGACCGTCACGCCATCCGGCAGGCCGTCCAGGTCGGACAGGTCCGGCCGCAGGGTGCCGTTGACGAAAGTCAGGCGGTGGCAGGGCGCCTCGACCGGACCCAGCGCCGCCGCGCCGCCGGCGTCGATGCCGTTGGTGCGCGGCCGCGCCGGGACGAAGGCGGTCCCGGCAAGGGGATTGAGGTCGGCGTATTTCCATTCCTCGACCCGGACGCCGGGAAAGCCGGTCGCCGCGAAGGCCTCGATGGCGCCGGCGCGCAGCGCGTCCAGCCAGGGAAGTCCCGCGCCCGGCAGGTCCGCGCGCCGTGCCGCGAAGGCCTCGGCCAGCGCCCGAGCGCCGGCCGCCGGGTCCGTTGTCGCCTGTTCCGTCATGGTCTCGTCCTTGCGCCTAGCCGTCGCCCACCGCCGTCTCAGGCGGCGGTTCCGAACTCCGCATACCCTTTCTTTTCAAGCTGTTGTGCCAATTCCTTGCCGCCAGACTTCACGATTCGGCCTTGGGCCAGCACATGCACCCGGTCGGGCACGATATAGTCCAGCAGCCGCTGGTAATGGGTGATGACCAGGCTGGCGCGGTCCGGCGACCGCAGCCGGTTGACCCCGTCGGCGACGATCCGCAGCGCATCGATATCGAGGCCCGAATCGGTTTCGTCCAGCACCGCCAGGCGGGGCTCCAGCATGGTCATCTGAAAGACCTCGTTGCGTTTCTTCTCGCCCCCCGAGAAGCCGACATTCAGGGCCCGAGAGAGGAACTTCTCGTCCATCTCCAGTTCGGCCATCTTGGCCTTGGCCAGCTTCAGGAAGGCGACCGCGTCCAGCTCGTCCTCGCCGCGATAGGTCCGCGACGCGTTGACCGCCGCGCGCAGGAAGGTGGAAACGGCGACGCCGGGGATCTCGACCGGATACTGGAAGGCCAGGAACAGGCCGGCGCGGGCGCGTTCCTCCGGCGCCATCTCGGCCAGGTTCTTGCCGTCATAGAGGATATCGCCCTCGGTCACCTCGTAGCCGTCGCGTCCCGACAGGACGTAGGCGAAGGTGCTCTTGCCCGAGCCGTTCGGCCCCATGATGGCATGGACCTCCCCCGGGGCGACGGCGAGGTCGATCCCGCGCAGGATCTCCTTGCCCTCGATGGCGACGTGCAGATTGCGGATTTCGAGCATGGGGGCCTTCCCTTCCGGTTGCGCGGCGCTCATCCGACCGCGCCTTCCAGGCTGATGCCGAGCAGTTTCTGGGCCTCGACGGCGAACTCCATCGGCAGCTTGCGCATGACCTCCTTGCAGAAGCCGTTGACGATCAGCGCGACCGCGTCCTCGTCGGACATGCCGCGCTGGCGGCAATAGAAGAGCTGATCGTCGCTGATCTTCGAGGTGCTCGCCTCGTGTTCGACATGGGCGGTGCGGTTGCGGGCCTCGATATAGGGCACGGTGTGGCCGCCGCACTGTTCGCCGATCAGCAGCGAATCGCATTGGGTGAAGTTGCGGGCGTTCTCGGCCTTGCCCGAGATCCGCACCAGCCCGCGATAGGTCTGCTGGCCGTGGCCGGCGGAAATCCCCTTCGAGATGATGGTCGACGACGTGTTGCGGCCCAGATGGATCATCTTGGTGCCGGTATCGGCCTGCTGATAGTTGTTGGTGATGGCGACCGAATAGAACTCGCCCACCGAATTGTCGCCCTGCAACAGGACGCTCGGATATTTCCAGGTGATGGCCGAGCCGGTCTCGACCTGGGTCCAGGAAATCTTGGAATTGGCTCCCCTGCAGGCGCCGCGCTTGGTGACGAAATTATAGATTCCGCCCTTGCCGTCCTTGTCGCCGGGATACCAGTTCTGGACCGTCGCGTATTTGATCTCGGCGTCCTTCAGGGCGACCAGCTCGACCACGGCGGCATGCATCTGGTGCTGGCTGCGCTGGGGCGCGGTGCAGCCTTCCAGATAGCTGACATAGCTGCCCTCGTCGGCGACGATCAGGGTGCGCTCGAACTGGCCGGTCTCGGCGGCGTTGATCCGGAAATAGGTGGACAGCTCCATCGGGCAGCGCACGCCGGGCGGCACATAGACGAAGGAGCCGTCGCTGAACACCGCCGAATTCAAGGTGGCATACAGATTGTCGGCGACCGGGACGACCGAGCCCAGATACTTGCGCACCAGGTCGGGATGGGTCTGCACCGCCTCGGAGATGGGACAGAAGATGACCCCCATCTTCTCCAGCTTGCTCTTGAAGGTGGTCGCCACCGAAACGCTGTCGAACACCGCGTCGACCGCGACGCCGGCCAGCCATTCCTGCTCCTTCAGGGGGATGCCCAGCTTCTCGTAGGTCCGCAGAAGCTCGGGGTCGACCTCCTCCAGGCTCTGGGGCTTCTCCGTCTGTTTGGGCGCCGCATAGTAGTAGGCGTCGTCGAAATCGATCGGCGGATGCTTGACGTTGGCCCAGGCAGGCTCTTCGTGGCGCCGTTCCTCGAACAGCCGATAGGCCTTCAACCGCCAGTCCAGCAGCCAGCCGGGCTCGTTCTTCTTCGCCGAGATGAAGCGGACGATATCCTCGTTCAGCCCCTTGGGCGCGAACTCGGATTCGATCTCGGTGGTGAAACCGTACTTGTACTCGCCGGTCGCCGATTCGACGGTTTCCACGGTCTCTGGTGTCGATACCATATTCGGCTCCTCTAGCCGTGCCTGTCGGCGCGCGCCGCGTCGCCGTCGCCGGGAACGAAGGCGGGAAAGGCCGGCGCGGCCAGTTCCTCGAGGGTCACCTGACGCAGGGCGTCGCGCACCGCCTCGTTGATGCGTTGCAGATTGCTGCGCGACGTACAGAAGGAGGCGACGCCGCATTCGGCGTCCTCCTCCAGGCACATGGTCAGCGCGATCGGGCCGTCGACAGCGGCGATGATATCCTCGGCAGATACCTCGCGCGCCGCGCGCACCAGGCGAAAGCCGCCATTCTTGCCGCGCACCGATTCCAGCACCCCATAGCGGGCGAGCCGCGCCAGCACCTTGCTCACCGTCGGCGCCGGCAGGCCGGTCGCGGCGGCGAGGTCGACAGCGTTGTGCAGCGCCTCGGGGTCCCGGCTCATCCGGCCGGTCAGAAGAATGCCGTAATCGGCGAAACGGCTAAGTCGTATCATCCGGGATCTCTCGCTCGAAATTTCCCCGCCGCCGGCATGCGCGGCTCTAAACAAGACTCATATAGTCCTGTTTAGGCGGCGTATACAAGACTAAATTAGTCGTGTTTTTCGGGCGACCGGCGAATCGGCTCTAATCGATTGAAAATAAAGGCTTTCATACGCGGCGCGGTCGCCGCCGGCCGCCGTCAGTCGACGATCAGACGGGCGTTTTCGTGACCGGCGCCGATGACCCGTTCGAGCAATTGGTCGGCCTCGCCCAGCTGGGCGATCGGACCGACGCGCACCCGGAAGAAGGTGCGCCCGTCGATTTTCGCGGCGCTGACGCGGGTGGGACCGAGGACCGAGAGCTTGGCCCGCAACCGGTTGGCATTGTTGAAATCGAGGAAGGCGCCGACCTGCACATACATCGCGCTCGGCGCCACCGGCTCGACCGTCACCTGGGCATCGTCGGCCTTTTCCAGCGGCTCGACGCTGGCGACCTGGCGCGGCGGCGCGGCGCCGGCGTCGGACGCGCCCGTCGTTCCGGGCGGCGGCGGCAGGGTCTCGGCGCGTACCGCGCCGCGCGGTGCCGCGGGCAGCGACGCGACCTGGGACTCGCCCTGGGCGACGGCCGCCGCCATCCGGCTTTCGTCGGAAAGAATCCGGACCCGGACCTTGGCGGTGCCCTGGCGGGCGAAGCCGAGAAGCTGCGCGCCGCGCCGCGACATGTCGATGATCCGGCCATGGGCGAAGGGACCACGGTCGTTGACCCGCACCGTGATCGCGCGTCCATTCTCCAGATTGGTGACGCGGACGATGCTGGGCAGCGGCAGGGTCCGATGCGCCGCGGTCAGCGCGTTCATGTCGTAGGTCTCGCCGTTGGCCGTCTTGCGCCCATGGAAGGGATCGCCGTACCAGGAGGCGACCCCGGTCTCGACATACTCGTAATCGACCTTCGGGTAGTACCAAACGCCGTCGATCTTGTAGGGGTTGCCCACCTTGTAGGCGCCGTCGCCTTCCTGGCCGGCCTTGACCCGCTTGGCGGCATGGATGGCGAGTTCGGTCTCGGCGCAACCGGCGAGGACGAGGCCGCCGAGGACCGCCGCCGCCAGCCGCAGGCCGCGCGGGCGCGAATGCCGAGAATGGCGGTTCTGGCTTCTCACCCTCTTAAGGGTCCATCTTGTGGGCATCGACGACCCACCCCCAGGATATTGCGGCGGCGACACTCTATCCGCGGCGGCGGCCGGGAGCAAGCGCCGCGCGGCGTTATTCGGCCGCCGGCGTCTCGCCGTCGCCATTTCCGCCCGTGTAGAATTGCGGAAATTCGAGCTCGACGACGCTGCTGTCCGTCCGCAGGGCGTGACAGGCATTGATGAACCGGGGCACCTCGCCGCCCGGGCCGGTCATATAGCCGCCATCGCGCACCGTCTCGGAGCGCTCCCGCGAGCCGATGGTCTGGAACGCCACCGAGCCCATCGGCGCCAGCATCTCGACCAGATGGGTGCAGCCGCGCACGCCGCCCAGCAATTCCTTCACCTTACGGGTCCAGCCGGGGCCGATATGGACCCCCTTCAGCTTCTTGAAGGACGGCGTGATCCGCTCGCACAGCGCGTAGGGCCGGGCGTCCATATGGGCCTCGGCATCGTGGATGACGAAGCTCTCGTCGACGGTCAGGCGCAACCACATATCGTGCACCGGATCGCCGACCGCCAGGCGGCCGCGCTCGCGGTTCTCGAACTCGAAGGTCTTGGTGTCGCGCAGATGGCCCTCGATGTCCCACAGGCCATCCTTGCGACGATAACCCTTCATGGTGATGGTGCGCGTATGTTCCTGCTCGCGCGGGGCTGGCTCCGAAAGGGGCATGGTTCTCCTCTTCGCGTTGTTGTTGTTTTTCGCGTTGTCGTTGGTCGGGACGCGCCGCCCGCCTAGCGTCCGGCGATCCGGTCGGCCAGCAGCCCGACGGCGAGGGCGAAATAGTTGGAGCGGTTCCATTTGAGGGTGACGCGGAAATTCTCGTAGACGGCGAAGGCCGGCCCGCCCTCGCCCGCCGGCAGCAGGATCGACGCGGGCAGATCGCGCCCCGGCAGGTCCGATCCGTCGGCGCGCCGGACCCCCAGGCGTTGCCAGTCTTGCAAGCCCCGGCGGACCTTGAGCCCCGCGGCGCTTGCGTCGAAGCCCGCCGGCAGGCGGACGGCCCGGCCCCAGGTCTGGTCCCCCTTCCAGCCCGACCGGGCCAGATAGTTGGCGGCCGAGGCGAAGACGTCGGCGCGGGTCCGCCAGATGTCGCGGCGCCCGTCGCCGTCGTAATCGATGGCGAAGCGGCGGAAGCTTGAGGGCATGAACTGGCTTTGGCCCATCGCGCCGGCCCAGGAGCCCTTCATCGCCGCTGGCGTGATATGGCCTTCCTCCAGGATATGCAGCGCGTCCAGCAGCTCCTTGCGGAAATAGGCGCTGCGCCGCCCGTCGAAGGCCAGGGTCGCCAGGGCGGCGATCACCGGAAAGCCGCCATCGACCCGGCCGAAATCGGTCTCGATTCCCCACAGGGCGACGATGAAGCGCGGCTGGACGCCGAACCGGGCGCCGACCTCGTCCAGCAGGGCCTTGTTCTCGCGCAGCTTGGCCCGGCCCTTGGCGATCCGCGCCGGCGGCACGACCCGGTCGATATATTGCCGGAAGGTCAGGGTGAATTCGGGCTGGCGCCGGTCGAGCTCGATCACCCGCGGGATCGGCGCCACACCCGCGAGGGCTGCGTCCAGGATCTCCGCCGAGATACCGGCCGACCGCGCCTCGGCCCGCAAGTCGCCCAACCAGGCGGCAAAATCGCCGCCGGCCGCCGCCGCCGGGCGACTGCCGGCGACCGTCGCGCCCAACAGCAGCACGACGCCCGCGATCCAAACGATACGCTTTACCATGAGCCCTCCCGCCGATGGATCCGGCCAGGGTTGTGCCACAGGGCGGAAGACCGCGCAATCGCCGCCCCCTTCACGAAACCGTTCACGGGGCGGCGCCCGTCGGTCCCGGCGCGGGGAACAGCTCCTCGGTGCGTCCCAACAGTCGGTAGGCGGCGAGGCCGATCCATTCATGGACGGCCTTGTTGAAGGCGCCCAGCCCCGAGGTCACGCCGAGGGAGATATCCCAGAAACCGCGATAGATGGTGACATAGTCCACCGGATAGGGAATCGGCGACCAGCCGGCGGCGCGGAAGCTGGCCATGGCGCGGGGCATGTGAAAGGCCGAGGTGACCAGCAGCCAGGCCTCGCCCGGCGCCGGCTCGGCCATGCGCAGGGTATGAAGGGCGTTCTCGTGGGTGTTGCGCGACTCGCCCTCGAACCCGACCCGCGCCAGGTCCAGGCCCTGTTCGGCGAAGAACGCCCGCGCGACCGCCGTCTCCGGCGGCAGGGCGCGGTTCAGCAGGCCCGATCCGCCGCTATAGATCAGCCGCGCGTCGGGATAGCGGCGCGCGAGGGCGACGAAGGCGGTCATCCGCTCCGCATGCTGGTTCAGGCTCGGCTGGCCCCAATGGGCGGTCAGGGACTGGCTGACCGCGCCGCCCAGAACGACGATGCCGGCGACCTTCTCGGGCAGGGCCGCCGGCGGCGGGAAACGCCGCTCCAACGGATCCAGCAGGGCCGGCCCGACGGGAAACAGGGCGACGAGCCACAGAACCAGCGCCGCGCCGGCCACCAGCCACCGCCCGGCGCGCCGCCAGCGGGTCCATAACAGGACCGCGCCCAGACCGAAGGCCGCGAGCAACAGGTTCGCCGGCGTCGCCGCCAGCCAGAAGATCTTCGAAAAGACGAACATCGCAGGATTTGATAGCGGCGCATCCCCGGCGGCACAATGGCGGCGCGCGGCCGACCGGCGGCGATGGAAAGGACGAGGCGGCCATGAACGACCCGACGACCCCGGCGACCGGCCGCCGCGAGCAATGGGGTTCGCGGGCGGGGTTCCTTCTGGCCACCATCGGCGCGGCGGCCGGGCTCGGCAATATCTGGCGGTTCGCCTATGTGGCCGGCGAGAATGGCGGCGGCGTTTTCCTTCTCGTCTATCTCGCCTGCGTCGCCCTGATCGGCCTGCCGCTGGTGATCGCCGAACTCGCCATCGGCCGGCGCGCGCGGCGCGACGCGGTCGCCGCCTTTCGCGCGCTGGCCCCGCGCGGCCCCTGGCCGATCGCCGGCGGCGTCGCGGTCGCGGCGTCTTTCCTCATCCTGTCCTATTACGGCGTCGTCGCGGGCTGGGCCCTGAAATACTTCGCCGGCGCCGCGACCGGCGCCTTGTGGCCCGCCGCCGCCGATGGCGCCGGCGCCTATTTCGCGGCCTTCACGGCCGCGGGCTGGGAACCGGTCGCCTGGCAGGCGACGATGATGGCGGCGGCGGCGGTCCTGGTCGGGCGCGGGGTCGCGCGAGGAATCGAATGGGCGAGCCGATGGTTGGTCCCGGCCCTGTTCGTCGTGACCGCCGGGCTGGCGGTCTTCGTCCTGACCCTGGCGGGCGCCGGCGGCGGCGTGCGGTTCCTGTTCGCGCCCGACTGGGCGGCGCTCGCGCGCCCCGGCGTCTATCTGGCGGCGCTGGGCCAGGCCTTCTTCTCGGTCGGGATGGGGATGGCGATCTTCATCACCTATGGCAGCTATCTCGGGCGGCGCGAAACCTTGCCCGGCGCGGCCACCGCCATCGTCCTCGGCGACACCCTGATCGCGCTGATCGCCGGGACCGCGATCTTCGGCGCCGTTTTCGCCTTTTCGATGGACCCGGCGACGGGGCCGGAGCTCGCCTTCGTCACCCTGCCGCAGATCTTCCTACAGATGCCGCGCCGACGACGCGCCCGGCGGGCATCTGTAGGAAGATCTGCGGCAGGGTGACGAAGGCGAGCTCCGGCCCCGTCGCCGGG
>Ga0070729_10007747_pt1 | contig 10213 bp, 9 predicted proteins | sample tdDd472_FD_66725 | JGI IMG/M metagenome (GOLD analysis project Ga0070729, IMG submission 66725) | Marine sediment microbial communities from the Atlantic coast under amendment with organic carbon and nitrate - tdDd47.2 | ecosystem: Environmental > Aquatic > Marine > Coastal > Sediment | place...
GCAGTGGATTTCCTGCCCAAGAACTTCGAGGAAATTGCCAGGGACACCAGTCAACTTCAGAAAATCCTTATTCAGCGTATTCTGGATGTGGCCGGTAGTCGCCCGGGTGCCCGATCGGCGCCTGTGGCCCCGAGGCCGGCGGCACCGGCTGCGGAACCTCGCCGTGAACCTGTCGAGCGCGCCGGTTCGCGCCTGCATCGCCCGGTAACGACGGAACCGCGTAAAGACCCTGCGACCTCCGAGCCGGTTCGTAGACCCGCCAGAAAAACGGCCGCCAGGCACTACAGTGTGGTAGCCATCGGCACTTCCACCGGTGGCCCCGTTGCGCTGCAAAAGGTGCTCACGGCGTTACCGGCTTCGTTCCCCGCGCCTATTGTGCTGGTTCAGCACATGCCCGCCAGCTTCACTCCGGCCTTTGCTGAGCGGCTCAACAAGTTGTGTCGCATTGAGGTGCGTCAGGCCGAGGACGGCGATGTGCTTCGTCCGGGACTGGCCCTGCTGGCGCCCGGTGGTAAGCAGATGATGATTGAAAGTCGCGGCGGGCAGGCGAAAGTGCGGATTCTGCCGGGTGATGACCGCTTGAATTACAAACCCTGTGTGGATGTTACCTTCGGCTCTCTGGCCAGGAGCTTCCCAGGCAAAACCCTGGGTCTGATCCTCACTGGTATGGGTTCCGACGGCAAGGAAGGCTGCAGGATGATGAAGCAGTCCGGTTCCGTGATCTGGTCCCAGGACGAGAAATCCTCCGTCATCTATGGCATGCCGATGGCTGTGGCCAAAGCCGGACTGAGCGACGAAATTCTGGCGCTGGAAGATATTGGCGCGCGGCTGGTTGAAGGTGTGAGCTGATGGATATTCTGAGCCTGCTCGGAATCATCCTGGCGTTCGTGGCCATCCTGGGTGGCAATCTGCTGGAAGGTGGTGCTGTGAGTTCACTGTTCAACGGCCCGGCCGGGTTGATCGTGGTGGGCGGAACTCTGGCGGCAACCATCCTGCAAACCTCCTGGCCAATGCTCAAACGTGCCTTCGGTCAGGTTCGCTGGGTGTTTATTCCGCCCTATATCTCGCTGGAAGATGGCATTGGCAAGGTCATCGACTGGAGCGTCAAAGCCCGAAAACAGGGCCTGCTGGGCCTGGAAGGGCTTGCGGAGAGAGAGCCCGAGCCGTTCGCCCGGAAAGGGCTGCAGTTGCTGGTTGATGGTGCGGAGCCCGAGTCCATTCGCAGTATCATGGAAGTGGACCTAGAGACCCGGGAGCAGCGCGATCTGGAGTCGGCCAGGGTCTATGAGGCCATGGGTGGGTATTCCCCCACTATCGGTATTATTGGCGCGGTGATGGGCCTTATTCAGGTCATGACGAACCTGGAAGATCCCCAATCACTGGGGGGCGGCATCGCCACGGCCTTTGTGGCGACCATCTACGGCGTTGCCCTGGCCAACCTGTTGTTCTTTCCGGTGGCCAATAAATTGCGGGGCATCATCAAGGAACGCACCCGTTATGAGGACATGATGATCGATGGCATTATCGCCATTGCCGAGGGCGAAAACCCGAAATCCATCGAATTGAGACTGCGGGGCTTCCTGCAGTAATTCCGGGCCAGGGCTTCCTATGCGCCGTCGCAGACCACCCCAGGATGATCTCCACAACAAGGAACGCTGGCTGATTTCCTACGCGGATTTCATCACGCTTCTGTTTGCCTTTTTCGTGGTGATGTATTCGGTATCGTCCGTGAATGAGGGCAAGTACAAGGTGCTGTCGGAAACCTTCACCGGTGTCTTTAACGCCCCCCAGCGCTCATTGCAACCGGTCACCGTAGGCGGCCAGCCGGTCCGGGCGCCGCAACAACAGCATGAAGATGTTATTCCGCCGCCGGTTACCGAGGCGCCCCGTAATCCGGAACTGGATGCAGAGGGTCGCACCGAGGCTTTGCGAACCATGGCCAACCAGCTTGCCATGGAATTCGACGAACTGATCAATCAGGGGGTAGTGAGTCTGGAAACCAGCAGCGAGTGGATTGAACTCAATCTGCCGAACAGCATGCTCTTTGGCAGTGGTGATGCTGAGCCTCATTACGACTCTTTTGAAGTCATTGAAAAGATCGCCAGTGTACTGCGCAACCGCGACAATGCGGTCAAGGTGGAAGGCTTTACCGATAACCAACCCATTCGTACCAGCCGCTTTCCGTCCAACTGGGAACTTTCGACCGCCCGTGCAGCGGCTGTCGCCCGGATGTTGATGATGGAGGGCATCGAGCCAGAGCGCCTGGCAGCGGTGGGTTATGGTCAATACCAGCCTGTGGCCCGCAACGATACCGAGGAGGGCCGGCGGCGTAACCGCCGGGTGGTTCTGCTGATCTCCCGGGATGCAAGCATCCGGGGGGCGGTGCGCTGATCACCTGCCGGTGGCAGATGCGTATGGCTGAGCTGGCACACTTCCTGTATTACCTGTTGTTCATCGTCCGAATCGGCAAGGGGTTGCCGCAAAACCATCGATTCGGCTTTCAAGTTACCCGTATCCTTGCCGATAAGTTGAACAGAGGCCGGCGCATGACGCCAGGCTGAGCCGTTACCGGAGAACAAAACGTGCGTATCTGGGCTGTAGCCAATCAAAAAGGTGGAGTGGGGAAGACAACCTCTGTGGTCGCCCTGGGCGGACTGCTGGCCCAGCGCGGCAAGCGTGTGCTGGTGGTTGATCTGGATCCGCACGGATCGCTGACCAGCTGGTTTGGTTATGACCCGGATACCATCGCCCACAGCGTATTTGACCTGTTTCAGCATCAGGGCAAGGTTCCTGAAGGCCTGCCGGCGCAACTGATCACCGATACCGGTTGCCCCGGGCTGTCGCTGCTGCCTGCCAGTACTGCACTGGCCACCCTGGAGCGTCGGATGATTGGCGTTGAGGGTATGGGGCTGATTGTCTCCCGTGCCCTGGCCCAGTTGTGGGATGATTTTGACTACGTGATTCTCGACAACACGCCGTCACTGGGTGTGCTCATGGTGAATGCACTGGCCGCTGCCCAGTACCTGGTGATTCCGGTACAGACCGAGTTTCTGGCCATCAAGGGCCTGGAACGAATGCTGCACACCCTGCAAATGATCATGCGCTCCCAGAAGAACGAATTACCGTACATGATCGTTCCCACACTCTATGATCGCCGGACCCAGGCTTCGGTCAAGAGCCTTAATCTGTTGCGCAAGACCTATCAGGATACCCTCTGGCGTTTCGCCGTACCGGTTGATACCAAATTCCGGGATGCCAGCCAGGCCGGGGTTATTCCCTCGCAACTGGATGCGGAAACCCACGGTGTCCGGGCCTATGATCATCTGTTGGACGACCTCCTGAAGCGAACCGGTTCGGTGAAGGAGCGTCAGCATGGCTGACAGAAAAATGACGCAACTGGCAGCGCCGGAAGCGGCCATTGCCAGTTATCTGGATGAATTGCTGCACACCGCCACCAGCACTGCGTTGCAGGAAGAACAGATACAGCCTGAGCCGGAGCCGTTAGTGGCGCAACCGGAACCGGAGCCGCCGAAACCGGTAAAAACCGAAGCAAAGCCTGTCACCAGAGCCCGTCCTCGCCCAATCGTTCAGGCACCTGTGGTGGAACAGAAAGCGCCGGAGCCGGTTCAGACGGAGGCGCCGGTCACGGCCCCGGGCAACGATGGCGAGGTGCCACCGGCGCGCCCGGACTGGTCGGAAGAGCCGTTCGAGTGCCTGATTTTTACGGTGGCCGGGCTGCAGTTGGCGGTGCCGCTGGTTCTGTTGGGCGCCATCCATCGTATTGAAGAAGAGATCCGGCCAATTCCTGGCAGTCCCCGGTGGTACATGGGGATGCGGCCGGATCGGGACCACAACCTGCGGGTTGTGGACACCGCCGAGTGGATTATGGCTGGCCGGGTACCGGCTGGTGCCCGGGACAATTATCGGTTTGTGATCCGGCTGGATGACAGTGAGTGGGGGCTGGCCTGTGACGATGTGGCCCAGTCTTTCACGCTGCGGCCGGATGAAGTGCGCTGGCGCACAGCGCGCAGCAAGCGCCCCTGGCTGGCGGGCACCGTGGTTGACCACATGTGTGCGTTGATCGATGTGCGCACCATGGCGCATCTGCTGGTGCGGGCAGAGCGTGAACACCATCTGGATCTGAGTTAAACAGGTCCGTTACTCAATGAAACCGTGTGAGGCTGGCACGGTTTGTGCCCTTAACTATAGTATTGGGCACTGATGATGAATTTTTGACGATCAGGTTGCCCGCCGGGCAGCCGAGAAGGAGAGAGTGCTATGGCATCCCCGAGCGGACAGCAAAATCAGGCCCAGGACGATCAGGTACTGCAGTACGTGACTTTCCGCCTGGATGACGAAACCTATGGCATCAACGTGATGCAGATCCAGGAAGTGCTGCGTTACACGGAAATCGCGCCGGTTCCCGGAGCCCCGGATTATGTGCTGGGGATCATCAACCTGCGGGGTAACGTGGTTACGGTCATCGATACCCGTCGCCGGTTCGGGTTGGCGGACGCGGAAGTGACCGATGCCACCCGGATTGTGGTCATGGAGTCGTCCAGCCAGGTGATGGGCATTCTGGTGGATTCTGTGGCAGAGGTGGTCTATCTCAAGGCCAGTGAAATTGAAACTGCACCGAACGTGGGGAACGAGGAAAGTGCCAAGTTCATCCAGGGCGTGTGCAACAAGAACGGCGAGCTGATTATTCTCGTCGAATTCGACAAGATGCTGTCAGACCACGAGTGGGCTGAAATCGCGTCGCTGTAACCGGCTTTTCACAGCGCAGTGATGGACGTCTCCCGTGGTCACCAACAACGGAGACGTCCACTATGAGTTTCACCATTCCCTCCTGGCTCCCCTGGGGCCTGACCGCTGCAGCCATCACCCTGGTTCTGGTTCAGGGCATTATCCATGGCCGTCGTATCCGGGCCTTGCAGGCTTCTGTCAAACAACGTTGCGATACCCTTGGCCGTGAACTGCATGCCACTACCAGTGGCAGCCTCGGCGTGGGGCAGCGCCTGGTAGCCTGTGAGCGGCAGATTCATGAGCTCAAGAACACTCTGGAAGAAATGCGGCAGAATGATCCGTTGCGAATTTCCTACGACGAAGCCGCGCGACTGGTTGATCTTGGCGCGGATATCGACGATCTTATGAATACCTGCGGAATTTCCCGTCCGGAGGCCGAACTGGTATCTGCCCTGAAGCGGCGACAGGCGGCCTGATCCGGCGTTTTATCGGATGCTGCTGAATGAAGAAGCTCTATCAGAGGGCCGTTGAGGCCCTCGCTGTTGTTTCCCGCCCCGATTTCGTTTCCGGTGCCGATCTCGTCCCCTCCATCACCGGCCACTCAATCCCCAGAGAAGAAACGGTTCGACACCTGCTGAGCCTGATGCCAGAGATCGAGCCTGACCAGGTCGTCATGCACGTTGGGGGCGGCTCAGGTTATGTGACCGCCGTGCTGGCGGATCTGGCTCACCGGGTGGTCTATGTTGACCGCAACCCGGCGCTGGTGGAGAAAGCCCGCGAGCGCTTTTTCAAGCACGGCGTCCATAATGTGGATGTCATTGAGGCCTCGGCAGATACCGGGCTGGAACTGGACTCGCCCTGTGACCTGATTCTGTGTACGACCTTCATCCAGGATCCCAAGGCGCTTCTGCCGAACCTGCGCGAGGGGGGGAATCTGGTGTGCCTGGAGGGTCGGGCGGGGCCGGTGCCCAGTGTCGCCATGTTCCAGCGCAAAGGCGACAAGCTGGAGCGGGTCAGAACTCTGGGCTGGGTGGATTTCAACCGTAACTCCGAACAGATTCTGATTGATCTTGGCGTGGTCTCCGAAGCGGCACTGGCGGATGCCCGCACCGAGGCGGCGACTAAAAACGAACGGGTGCTGGATGTCCTGCGTCGCCGGTTGAATCTGGAAGAGATTGATCTCTACCGGTCTCTTGCTCAGCAGCGGGGCATGACGTTTACCGATGGTGATGACGTACTCAGTCATCTGAATACGGACCTGTTCCGGCGTTTTTCCCGAACCTTTCTGGATCTCTCCCGCGTGATCCCGGTGTCGGAAGAGGACAGCACGTTGACCGTGGTCACCGACGACCCGGATGCACGCACCGATCAGATGGAACGGCTGACACCCAAGCATCGAATTGTTTGTCTGCTGGTGACACCGACGGACTTCCGGCGGATCTGGTCGGCGCTGGATCTGACGGTCAAAGGCAGCCGCTTTGTGGCGGAGCATGGCGTGTCGGTGGGCAGCACCGAAAAAACGGAGACATCGGGCAAGGATCTGCTCGGCAAGGACAGCAACAAACATATCAGCCCGTATCTGGTGTCGGTGTATGAGGCTATTCTGCTGGATGCCGTCAGCGAGAAGGCCAGCGATATTCATATCGAACAGTATGAGAACCGGGTGCGCATTCGCTTGCGGGTGGATGGCGATCTGCACGATTTACCGCAATACCAGTTGTCGGCCCGGGAAATTCGAGGCGTTATCAACGTCATCAAGCTCCGGGCGGAGCTGAATATCGCCGAGCACCGGTTACCCCAGGGTGGGCGTTCCAGGCTACAGCTCGGAGACACCTCCTACGATTTGCGGATCCAGACCCAGCCCTCACTGCACGGTGAGAACGCGATTATCCGTCTGTTGCCGCAAACCGGTCGAGCAATGACCATCGCTGAGTTGGGGATGTCATCGGCCATTGGTTCCCGTTATCAGCGCCTGCTGGATAACCCGGCTGGACTGGTGCTGGTGGTCGGGCCGACCGGGTCTGGTAAATCCACCACACTCTATGCGGGCCTGCAGACCCTGGCTGATGATGGTCGCCGTAAGGTGATTACCGTGGAGGATCCCATTGAGTACTCCATCGACAACATCCAGCAAACCCGAGTACGTTCTGAAATCGGGTTCAGTTTTGCCGATGCCATGCGGGCGTTTGTTCGGGAAGACCCGGATGTCATCCTTGTCGGTGAAATCCGGGATCAGGAGACCGCGCTGGAAGCCATTCGCGCCTCTCAGACCGGTCACGTGGTGCTCTCCACACTGCACTGTAATGACGCCGTGGATTCCCTGCAGAGACTTTACGACCTGGGCGTTCATCCCAACTCCATCGCCGGCGAATTGTTGGCAGTGATTGCGCAACGGTTGGCGAAGCGAATCTGCAAGCATTGCCGCAAGCCGGCCAGGCCCGATCCTGCCATTATGGCGGAGGTTTTCCCGGACGGTGCGCCGGCGGATTTCCGGTGTTTTGAAGGGGAGGGTTGCGACAAGTGTAACGGCCGGGGTACCCAGGGTCGGGTTGCGATTGTGGAGTACATGGAGGTGGACTCGGATATCCGTAATGCCATCTCCAGTCAGCCGCCCATCGGGGAGCTGCGCTGGCGAGCGCTGGATGCCGGCCTTGTGACCATGCGGGATAGTGCCCTGGATCATGTCATCGAGGGCATCATTCCGCTGGCTGAGTTGCCCCGAATTCTGCCCAGGGAGCGCATGGCTCCGGAAGTTCGTGGTGGCCGCAGGAGTATCGGATGAAAAATACCAGATCCAACAACAAGGCAGCCCAGCGCGAGCCGGCAGAAGTAACCTATCGCGAGGAACTGGACAAACTGATGTCCATGGATCCGGGCCCGATGCCTCCTGGCTGGCTGATGTCGCCCCGGGGCGTCGAGAAGTTTCTGCTGGGCGATGAAAAACTGGGTATAGAGCGTAAGTTTGTCGCCGACCGGGCCATGGTGGTCCGGATCATCATTTCCCTGTGTACGTCCCGGGGGTGCTTGCTGGTGGGGGAGCCGGGTACGGCCAAATCCTGGCTGTCGGAGCTGCTCGCTGCGGCGATTTCGGGTAATTCCACGCTGACCTTGCAGGGCGGCGCCATCAGCCAGGTCAGCCAGTTGCTCTATAGCTGGAACGAAGCTCTGCTTCGTACCGAGGGCCCCAGCCGAAAGGCGCTGGTGCCAACCCCGCTGTTGCGGGGCATGATGGAGGGGCAGCTGGTCCGGTTTGAAGAAATCGCCCGCTGCCCGCAGGCGCTGCAGGATGCCATGCTGTCTGTACTTTCCGACAGGGTCGTGGTGATCCCGGAATTGCCGGGGGAAGACGGCGTTATTCTGGCACGGGAAGGCTTTAACCTGGTGGCCACCTCAAACAGTGTTGATGAGGGTGTTCACAGCATGAGTGCGGCCCTGAAACGACGGATGGACTTTGAGGAAATCCGGCCGATACGGCACCTGAACGATGAGATCGATGTGGTTCTTCGGGAAGTGGCCAGAGCCAACCGGCGTGCCGGAATCGATGTGGCGCTGGAGCAGTCGGTGGTGGAAGTGCTGGTGACCATCTTCCACGAATTGCGTAACGGGCAGACTCTGGACGGGCGAAGCACCGACCGGCTGGCAGGGGCGGCCCTGTCCACCGCCGAGGCGGTATCCGTGGCCCACGCCGCCAGCCTGAATGCGTGGTATTACGGTGGCGGCGCCATGACCGTTGAACACATGATGCACCACGTTATAGGCTCGGCCCTGAAGGATCAGCCGGAGGACCGCCGACGCCTGAAGCATTACTTCGATACCACTGTGGCGCCACGCAAAGGTGAGCATTGGCAACAGGCCTGGGCGTTACGTTCCCTGATCCACTGACGGGTTATCTTCTTCTGGCCGGGCATCTCCGGGTGTCCGGCCCCGGATGTGGAAAGCAAACGCCAGAATCTCCGCGATCACCCGGTACAACTCTTCCGGAATCTCTTCATTCAGCGACAGACGCGCCAGAATGCCGGCAAGCTCGGCATTCTCGTACAACGGAACATTGTTGTCGCGGGCAATCCGGATGATTTCCTCGGCCAGTTCCCACGTGCCGGTTGCCGAGATAACCGGTGCCCGTTCACCGTCGTACTTGAGGGCGACAGCGGCCGGGATATTGTTCTGTGCGTTTTCGGTCATGCCTTGGTATCCACCAGTCGGTGCTCCAGCCGGGTTTGCATCTGCTGAGGGCTGCCCCTGCGACAATCCAGGTCAGCAACTTCCAGCCCGAGGTCGTTCAGGCTCTGGCGCAGCAGCGGCAGCTCGCGATGCACGGTTCTCAGGGTGGTCTGGTTTTCAGCCCAGACCATAGCGCTCACGGACGGCGGCCGGAAGGTGACATCGAAATGCAGCGGGCCCGCATCGTCCAGATCCATAGACAGGGACAATCGCCACTCACTGGCGCTGGTCCGTTCCGGTCGTTTGTTGCCGTCTTTCTCCTGTGAGTACTGTTCCAGTCGCAATTGTGCCGTTCGGGGTTCCTGTTGCGGCGTTAACCATGGCAGTTCAATCAGCAGAGTGTTCACGGGCGCGCCAGGTTCGCCGCCGGCCCTGGCATTCAAGGTCTGGCTGTGCAACTGGTTTACCGTAATCCGGTTCAACATGCCTGCAAGCAGTCGCAGGGTCTGCCCGACCGTGGCAGGTTCCCCGGTGTTCTGAGAGGCCGCGGGCGCTGGTGCCCTGGGAAACTGTAATGGGGCCTGTAGCAAATCCTGGCTGGCCAGGGGGGTCAGCCGGTTGAATTGCTCCGGCCCCTGGTTCTGGCTGGTGAGCAAAGCCGACACCACCTTTGCGAGTACCAGTTTAAGATCCGGTTGGCTGGCGGCGGAAGGGCCGGTCTTTAGCAATCGAGCCTCGGAAAACAGGCCGCTTTCAGACAACCACTGCCGCACCTGAGTGGCCATGGATTCGGTCTTGCCGGCGCCTGGCGCCAGGGCGTCAGCCTTGGGTAACTGGTTGATCAGCTGTTGCAAGGCCTGCTGTGCGGGCGCTGGCAGAGGCTGTGCGCTGGTGGTAGATGGCAATTGCCCGGGTGGGGGTGGCAGTTTCAGGCCCTGGCTCAGGGCACCGAACAGTTGTGTCAGGCCAGCCTGAAGGCTCTGTTGCCAGGGTAGTCGCTGGGCCAGGGCCCGGGCTACGGCACTCTCCTGGCCCGGCGCCAGCTTGCCTATCAGCTGCAATTCGTTACCGGCCCGCATGACCTTGATCAGATCGCCCACGGACAGATCCGGTGGCTGGTTGCCGGCAGCGACTTTCAGGGATTGTCCGCGCAGTTCCAGCAACAGCTCATGGCCCCCGCCTTTCTGCCTCAGGATCTCGGCCACTTTGGCCAACGCTGTCTCCCGATCAGCCAGCTGTAACTGGGCCAGTTGTTGTCTGGCCGAAAGCGCAGCCCCGGGCGCCGTGCTGGTGCCGGGAGTAACCG
>Ga0070729_10007748_pt1 | contig 10211 bp, 10 predicted proteins | sample tdDd472_FD_66725 | JGI IMG/M metagenome (GOLD analysis project Ga0070729, IMG submission 66725) | Marine sediment microbial communities from the Atlantic coast under amendment with organic carbon and nitrate - tdDd47.2 | ecosystem: Environmental > Aquatic > Marine > Coastal > Sediment | place...
TTGTCGTAGATGAAACCTGCCGATAGCGGTTGTTGGCTGGAGTATGCGAGGCGTCTCTCAAGGGGCGTCCTGGTTGGTGAAAAAAATATCAGGTATTCCTGCAGGGAGCATGTCGACAATGCGATGTTCAATGTCCTCAGTGCGTTGCCGGGCAGCATCGATTCTGCGCATGTCTTGTTGTGACTTTCCATAGCGGGTCTTCAGGTAAACAAAGCGTTCATGCAGGGGCACAACCTGGTCATGCAGCACACGCTTATCAGCATAACTTACAATTTCTGCAGCTGTGATAATGTGCCCGCCATTATCCGGGGTGACATGTTGGCGGATAATCTCTGCGACACTGTGATACCCCCGGGCGGCAACAGTCGCAGCTCCGGTCAAAGAGTGTTTTTCACCGGTTGTCAGGCTGCGGGTTTTTGTAATGTCATGTAAAAGCGCTGCGGCTTCAATTTCGGCCAGATCGTAGTGCGCATTGTGCTCATTGAGTGCACGTGCAATTGTGATTGCAACCCGGCAAACGGCATGACTGTGTTTTTTGATGTTCGGCAGCATGTCGCTTGCATTAATAAGCTCAAGACACGTCTGACGGTTTGGAATAGAATTTTTCGGGCTCATGTGTAGATATAGTATCTGCGAAGGCGTTTAGAAATAGGTCCGGTGTGATGAGCGATTGGTATTAATTAGATCGGGTTAGCTGTTTCGTGTATATGTTTTCACCTGCCGGGAATGATCTTTCTGAATAAAATTATATATCAAAAAAAAGGTTATAAGACAAACAACTCATGCGTCTGGGTTGACAAAAGTAGTATTTGCAATATACTCATATACTAAATGTATGTGTAGTATATTTTGTTTTTTTATTGCTGGAAATATATTATGAAACCCGCTTCTTCGGGCCGTAATAATTCGCCGCAAACACTTGCACGTAACCTGCAAAAAATTCTGCGGTGTCTCGATTTCGGTACGCATGCCAAAACACAGCCTGTGTTGACAATTACTCAGATGCGTGTGCTTTCATTTTTTAATGATAGTGATATTATCCATGTTTCTGATATCAGTCGCAGAGTTGATATGTCCATCCAGAGTGTTAACAATCTGATTTCACGACTTGAGGCGGGCGGGTATGTACAGCGCAGCCCAAATGTGCAGGATCGCCGTCTGAGCGACATCAGGCTTACTGATACGGGCCGCGCTAGCATTGATCTGTTTCAGCGTTTTCATGCTCAGCACCTACAGGCTCTTTTGCAGGAGCTTAGCCCGAAAGATAGACAGAATTTAACGGATGCGCTTATCAATGCCGCATATATTCTTGAAAAAGCAGAAAAAAAATCAAGGAAATCTTGAAGGCATGAGTGCAGAGCATTGGCTGCTGGTAGGGCAAATTTAAAAAGGCTGTGCGAATAGAATGAAAAAAACAGACGTATACAAAAAATGGAACAGCCTTGCTGAAAATACACGGTTGCGCCATGAACGTCTCGCAGGTACTGGGATTGCCGCGGGTAAACATGTGCGGGGTAGGGATGCTGTTGCGTTGCTGGCAGCTCTGCTTGAACCGGGTGATCGGGTGTGCATTGAAGGTAACAATCAGAAGCAGGCTCAGGTGCTGGCCCGGGCCTTGACATGTCTTGACCCCGCAAAGATACATGACCTGCACATGATGCAGTCTTGTATTCATCTGCCTGAGCATCTTCAGGTGTTCGAGCAGGGTATTGCCCGTCGTCTTGATACGAGCTATGCCGGTCCTCAGGCTGAGCGCCTGGCTGCAATGGTCCGGTGCGGCAGTGTAGAGCTGGGCTCATTGCATACCTATGTGGAGCTGTATAGCCGTTATTTTGTAGATTTGACTCCGCGCGTCTCCCTGATTGCAGCGGTAAGCGCAGATGCTGCAGGTAATCTTTATACTGGTGCTAATACCGAGGAAACCCCTCTTATTGTTGAAGCAACCAAATGCCGCCAGGGTATTGTTATCGCCCAGGTGCAGCAGGTTGTTGAAAAACTTCCACGAGTGGATATTCCAGCTGACTGGGTTGATTATGTTGTGGCGGTTGATGAGCCGTGCCAGTGTGAGCCGTTGTTTACCCGCGATCCTGCTCTCATTACCAATCAGAGTATTCTAATCGCTATGTTGGTCATCAAAGGTATCTATCTACCATTGGGTATAACTTCGCTTAACCATGGCATAGGGTATGATACTGCAGCTATTGAACTCCTGTTGCCGACCTATGGGGCCGATTTGGGCTTGTGCGGAACTCATTGTACGCATTGGGCCCTGAATCCGCATCCGACACTGATTCCAGCAATTGAATCCGGCTTTGTAAAGTCCATATATTGTTTTGGCGGTGAGGCCGGTATGGATGCCTATATCGCTGAGCGCGGTGACATTTTTCCGTTGGGGCCCGACGGCTCACTGCGTTCAAACCGTCCCTACGCCCAGATGGCGGGTCAGTACGCGGTGGACCTCTTTATCGGTTCAACGTTGGAGATTGATCAATACGGTAACAGTTCAACCGTCACGCCTGAGCGTCTGGTGGGATTTGGTGGTGCACCGCACATGGGTTCTAATCCCTGCGGGCGCCGACATGTTACTTCGGCCTGGCGTGAATGCGCGCAGGGACCATTGTATCAACAACAGGGACGCCCCGGCAGAAAGGCTGTTGTGCAGGTTGCAAGAACTGTGAGAGGGGCAGGGCACCATACGTTTGTTGAGCGACTCAGTGCTGAGAACATGGCGGACGTAACGGGAATGGACGAACCCTCTGTAATGATTTATGGCGATGATGTAACACATATTGTGAGTGAGATTGGCATAGCACATCTGTGGCGTTGCCGCAGCCTTGAGGAACGCCGCGCCTGTATATGCGCGATTTCAGGTTTGGACTCAGATCTCAGTACGCAGGTTTCAGTAGCACAGGTTAATAGGCTGCGTTCCGAAGGTCTGGTGAGCTATCCGGCAGATATCGGGGTTGATCCGGCGCGGGCAACATCTGAGTTGCTTGCCGCCCGTTCGCTTGCCGATGTTGTTGAGTGGTCAGGTGGGCTGTATTCAGTGCCTATGCCTTTGCAGTGATTGCCGGGGTAGAATAAAGGGGTTTAGGTGCGCCTATTATGCATGACCTATATGGTGTAAGCGAGTTGCAATATTTTAAATTTTGTGTATAAGTAAGAATCTTAAACTACGGTATAGTTCTGGCTAAATAAAAACGAATCGTAAATTAAGAGAAACTATTAACTGGTTACATGAATAATAATTTAAGAAGGAGGTACCTGATGAAACGAAGAATCCTACCCGTAATGATCGCTTTGATCGCCTTTCTGCTCGTTCCACTTGCAGCAAATGCGGCCCCCAAAAAAGGCCTGCTGGTCTATGATTCAATTTACGGTTCAACTGTTGAGGTTGCCTACTGGATCAAGGCAATTATCGGACATGAGCAGCAGTTAGATGTTAAAGCGATTCCTCAGATAACAACCATAGAGCCTTATGATTACATCATTTTAGGAAGTGCAACGAGAAATGAAGGCCCGACCGGCACCATGGTTGATTTTCTGGAAGCGAACAGAACCGTGCTTGCCGGTAAAGAGCTTTGTTTCTTTCTGGTGTGTGGTGACAGCGATGAAACCCAGGTTTTGAAGGTGCCGGGAACGGAACCGGGTTTGATTGCAGGCCGCAATTATATAATTAAAATGAGTAAAAAATTTCCTGAATTGAAATTTACCTGTATTGCAGGTATGGGCGGTCGGCAGGTAATGCCTAACCTGGGCATGACAGACAGTCTTCAAATCTGGGCTGTCGGCAAGCTTGCCAAAGAAGGCGCTGTATGGACCGGTCTTGAAATCTGGGAGTCAATGGTTGTTGAGCGTGTTGAGTTTTTTGCCAATGAGGTGCGTGTTAAAGTGCTGGGACTAGAGCCTAGAGAGAACGTTGAGCAGTTTCGCGGCTACTGGGAATCTCTACAGCCTGCGAACCGGTCTGATTTGAGCTTGAAAAAATTTAAGCCCAAACCCTGGACTGAAAAAGTCAGCATTGACTCGCTGTACTATTCTCGCGGCCGCGTTAAGGCCGATCTTGATTCTGCGCGTGCATTGCTTCAGACCTGGGCGAGCGAGAACGGTTATGACTTGCAGGTACAGGTAGAATCATTTTTTAACACTTACTATCATGCTGTAAAAGCTAATGGTGAGGAAGAAAGCATTATTCATATTGTGCCGGCAACCCTGCCTGAAGATCCCGGCAATGTACACATTTCATTCCGTAATTATGACAAACCTGAAAAACGTGCGGACGTTGAGAAAGATATTGAAGCAGCAGAAGCACTGCTGCAGGCTGATGGCCGTAAGCTTGACTGAGAATATTGCTGAAAAATAGCAGCGGTTGATGTGTTTTTAGTAGTGTTGATCGTCGATACCGTTGTCCAGAGAATTATACCAAAAGACCGATGTGCATTACAGCGCATCGGTCTTTTTTTGTGTGCAGTGTCAAGCCGTTGTAGGTTAGGGGGTGTGTTTTATCGGCGGAGAGTTTTAAACGCAAAACAGGCAAGGTACAGGCTTCCTGTCAATAGGACAATGGTCGCTCCGCTAGGCAAATCGAAGCTATAGCTTATCCACAAGCCGGCTGCGATACAACCCATACTCAGCCCTGCAGCACCAAGCATCATTTGCCACAGTCGGCTGCAGAACTTTCCGGCTATTGCAGCGGGCAGGCTCAGCAGCGCAACCACCATAATAATGCCGACAATTCTTACCAGCAACACGATTGTCAGGGCGGTCAGGCTCAGAAGCAGCAGGTACAGCAGCCGGGTGTTGATACCGCGCAGGCGTGCAAATTCTTGATCAAAGCATAGTGCCTGAAGCCTGTTATAAAATAGTATGCTGAGGGTGACTATAACTCCGTCAAGCATGAGTACGACCCATACATCAGCAGAGGTGATCATCAGGATATTGCCGAACAGGTAACTCATGGGGTCAGTATAACCCGGTGTTTTGGCAATCAGCAGAATGCCTGCAGCCATGCCTAAAACCCACAGCGCACTGATAACTGTATCTTCGCGTTCATGGGCATATATACTCACTAAACCGATTATGAGTGCTGCAGCCAAGGCCGCACAAAGTGCTCCTAGCATCGGGTCTGCCCAGGCTACGCCGTGAACCTGTTGCAGGTACAGGGATGCGCCAATACCTCCAAGAACGCAGTGTGCTATCGCTCCGGCAAGGTAGCTTATGCGTTTGACGACAACGTATGAGCCGATAATGCCGAAGGCGATGCCGGCAAGTATGCCGGCTGTAAGGGCATAGCGTAAAAAAGCGATATCAGGATCGCAGAGAGCTTGAAAAAAATCAGGCATGTTGATGTCCTTTTTCAGAGCATTGGTGGTCGTGTCGTACCATCCTGAGGTCCGATCCGTAGATTTCCTGGATAATTTCCCCGGTAATTTCGCTGGTTGGGTGCAGCTTGACCGTGTGGTTTACGCACAGCACGCGATCCACCCTGCGGGAGACAAATCCAAGTTCATGGGTTACGGTAATAACAGTGAGTCGTTCGGCCAGATGTGCAAGGGTTTCATTGACCTGTTCTTCCATGGCGGGGTCAACATGTGCGGTTGGTTCATCCAGAAGCAGTAGTTCCGGATCGCAGGCCAGTGCGCGGGCAATTAACACTCGCTGGCGCTGGCCGCCGGAAAGTGATACGAAGGGGCGCGCAGCAAGGTCAGCCAGTCCTGTTTCATCAAGTGCCTGCATGGAGGCCTGTCTGTCTGCCCGTGTGTAAAAAGGTCTTCTTTGTTTACCTAAACGGCCCATGAGGACAATATCGAGTACCTTTATTGGGAAATTCTGGTCAAAATGTGTGCTCTGGGGCATATAGCCGATACGGCGGCTGCTTGCCTGAGCAGAGCGACCCAGTACCTTGATGCTGCCGGTCTGAGGCTGATGCAGGCCAAGTATGAGTTTGACCAGGGTTGTTTTTCCTCCACCGTTCGGCCCAATAATGCTGGCTGATTCACGCTCAAAAAGGTTGAAGTTCACATTGTGCAAAACCTCGGACTTATCATATCCGAAACAGACATTATTGAAGCTGATGACAGGAGTTGTACTCATATTTTTTTAAACAGACTGCCTCAAAGGGTTTACAGGAATGTATTGTGTCATGGTTGAGATGGTTCCTGCGTAAAAGAGTGTGCAATTGTCCTGGCCATGATTTTAAGGTTTTCTATAGCATCTTTTGCAAGCGGGTCAAGCGGAAGCACAACCCCGTTTATTGCCGTTGCAATTGTTTGTGCGCTTTTGGTGTCGTATTGAGGTTGTACAAAGATGGTGCGTACGCCAGTTGCCCGGGCCTTTTTGACAAGAGCGGCTATGGTGCGGGGGCCGGGCTGATGGCCATTGATTTCAACGGTTTGCTGCCGCAGACCGTATGTGCGGGCGAAATATCCGAATGAAGGGTGGTATACGAAAAAAAAACGGTTGCGGTATGGTCGCAGCATTGTTGAGTTTTGAGCATGTACGGTTTCAAGACGTGCAAGCAGGCGAGCAGTGTTATTATGGTAGGCTGCCGCATGGACCGGGTCAACATCACGTAGCATACGTTCGGCAGCAGTTATAAACTGGCGCAGTTGATGAACGCCGAGCCAGAAATGCGGGTCACGTCCGGTGTGAGCATGGTCCCCTTCGCGATTGTCGAAACAATCATGTGCATCAAGAGAACTGCCTGATTCCCAAAAACTAATTTCCGTTGTCAGGTCGATTATAGTCAGTTTTTTTTGCCGGGTTTTGATTTTTTGAATCAGCATACGTTCGAACGGCAATCCAGACATCAGGTATAGATGCGTTTGTGAAAGATTGTGAAGCAGGCGCGGCCCCGGTTCAAAAAGGTGTGGGTCCTGTCCTGGGGGCAGAAGTGTTTCGACAGAGATATATGCCCCACCTATTTGTTCAATGATAAAGGCAAGTGGTGCTATGGCAGTATAGATGCGAAGCGTTTGGGCACTGTTGTCGGCGGATGTGTGTCCGGCAGACGGGTACAGTGTAATCATGATTAGAGTAATAAACAACAATCTGATCATGCGCTGAAATCGGGCGCGATTTGTTACACAGTTTCTGCGGAACAGCATGACAACAACCTTCACATAACTTTAGGTTTGGCGTGAACGTAAAGCGAGGTAACTTTTGCGTCCAGGGTTCAGCGCCTCTTCGGGGCACACTGTCTATTAATGTAAGTGTTCTGTTATAGCAATTCATATTTGGATTCGCAAGACTGAAAACCAGTACGTATTGCCTTGCTTAGTCTTCAGGGTTTGTTTCGCATCGAGCAGCTTGCATGTTGTTCTATAACAGATCTTTTCCCGCTATTTCCTTGACAAAAACAGCTAACAGTATAAAGATTGATACCGTGCAACATGCACTGCTAGTGTTGTGTGGTATACCGTTGAATTGAGAGGATATTGATGAAAGAACAGTTGCGTGAAATTATTAGCCGGACGTTTGAAAAGTGCGGCGAAGAAGGATTGCTGCAAAGTAAAACACTGCCTAACTTCACTGTAGAGCTGCCTCGCTCCAGGCAGCACGGTGATCTTGCAACCAATATTGCCATGCTTTTGGCAAAACAGGAAAAACGTCCTCCGCGTGAAATCGCTGAAATGTTGGCCATAGAACTCGCAAAGGCGGATCCATGTATAACAAAGGTAGAGATCGCAGGCCCCGGCTTTATCAACGTCTTCATTGATACCACGGCCTGGCATGATGTACTGGAGCGCATCGAGACTGAGAAGGATCGCTTTGGCGCGGAGAATGTCGGCGGCGGGCAGAAGATTATGGTTGAATTTGTGAGCGCCAACCCGACCGGTCCTTTGCATATCGGCCATGGCCGCGGCGCGGCTCTTGGGGATGCGGTTGCCCGGGTGTTGACATTTGCCGGATATGAGGTTTCGCGTGAATATTATATTAATGATGTCGGCAATCAGATGAACAACCTCGGCCGGGCGACGTATTTGCGCTATCTTGAGCTGCAAGGACGGGAGCAGGTTTTTCCCGATGATCTGTATCAGGGCGCATATGTCTATGATGTTGCGCGTGAGATTATCGAACAGGAGGGCGATCGCTTTCTGTCCGAGGCGGAAGCCGATGCGGTGCCTTTTTTTACCCGCTTTGCTTCTGATGCCATTTTACAGGGTATCAAGGTTGATTTGCAGGCTTTCGGGGTTAAATTTGACACCTGGTTTTCTGAGAGCCAGCTGTTTGAGCGCGGTGAGGTGCAGGCGGCGCTGGAACAGTTTCGCTCGGAAGGTCTAGCCTACGAGCAGGATGGCGCCCTGTGGTTTGCCGCATCTCGCTACGATGACGAAAAAGATCGGGTGGTAGTCAAGGAGGACGGCAAAACCACTTATTTTGCCTCCGATATAGCCTATCATCGTGATAAGGTGCAGCGCGGCTTTACCCACATGATTGATATTTGGGGTGCCGATCATCATGGATATATTCCCCGAATGCGGGCCTGCTTAAGCGCCCTCGGTATTGCAGAGGATGCGTTCAGTGTGATTCTTGTGCAGATGGTAAACCTGCTGCGCGAGGGCACGCCGGTCGCCATGTCGACCCGCTCCGGCGAATTCGTCACGCTGCGTGAAGTGATTGACGAAGTCGGCAGCGATGCAGCACGTTTCAGCTTTTTGACTCGCCGCTCTGATGCACAGCTTGATTTCGATCTTGAGGTGGCTAAAAAACAGAGCGATGAAAACCCGGTCTACTATGTGCAGTATGCGCATGCGCGTATTTGCAGCATTACCAGAGTTGCTGCCGAGAAGGGTATCGACCTTCCCACTTATCGGGACATCGATGCCGCACTGCTGACGGCCGACGAGGAGCTTGATCTTATCAAAAAACTATCGCAGTTTACCGCCACCATCAGTGGCAGTGCCCGGGCGCGTGAGCCGCATCGGGTAGCGGTGTATCTTATGGAGCTCGTGGGGCAGTTTCACAGTTATTATAATAAGCATCGCGTGGTCACTGATGACAAGGCTCTGTCAAGCGCTCGTCTGTATCTTATGAACTGTATTAAAACAGTGCTCAGAAACGGGTTGACGCTGCTCGGGGTTGGCGCACCTGAGAAAATGTAGTGTACGTGTTGTGATGCTGCAAAATACAAGGGTGGCTTGTGGGTTCAACCTTCGGTAGAGCCACCATCTGTTTACTGCAATTGGTTTAGTGGTGGGATATTTCAAATAAAGAGCACCGCATGTTTTAAAACCCTCTACGTGTGTTGATGACGGTATGGCCGCTGACGATTATCATAATAATAATTTCATTTTTAAAACCATTACAGTCTTCAGGATTGTTATCGGTGTTGCTGTGACGCTGGCAGTGCTTTTTGCAATGGTTTGGCTTATTGATTACAGTAGTGACCGCCCTGCCTCAACATATAATCAGCAGCCATTGCTGTTTCCCGACAACGATCAGGATAAAAAGTCTCCGCAGGCAGGAACATTTTTTGAAGCACTCCTGAACAAAAAAACGAAAAAAAAAGAGGATGTTTTTGAGACTGGGGAAAACGTGTCTGAAAGTGTGCCGCGCCAAGGCGTAACCAAACGGCCTCCCGCAGTTAAAAGGCTTGAGTCCCCGCCGCTCGTACGCAGGGCTGAACCTCCAGTTGCTGTAACACGACCTCAAGTTTCTCAATCAACACGTCGTCCTGCAGCACAGTCACCGGCTGTAGCTGGTGTTTTTGCCGTGCAGCTTGGTTCTTTTCAGCAGGTCGAGCGTGCCCGGATTTTCTCGGAAAATCTGGCTGCAAAGGGTTATCAGCCCTACATTTTGAACAGTGCGATGCCTGACGGCACGATGACCTATCGTGTGCGGATTGGTCGATTCGTCACACGTGAAGAAGCCATGAGCCTGGCTGGCAGGATAGAAAGTAATGAGAAAATTTCTGTATTTGTTACTTCAAAGTAGCAAACGCACGGCAGTGTACCGTAGTATATGCAAGAACTTTCTGCGGCCTGACGGGGCGCCATTAAAAGTCGGGACGGCATTATGATTGACAGTGGCATTGTATTCATGACCGCCGCGAATCGTGATGAAGTCGAACACATTGCACGCACGTTAGTTGAAAAGCGTTTGGCCGCCTGCGTACAGATTCATCCTGAAATACGATCCCTGTACTGGTGGGAGGGGCGTGTGTGCGATGAGGCCGAGATTCTTTTACGGCCAAAACAACCCGTTCCTGT
>Ga0070729_10007749_pt1 | contig 10210 bp, 10 predicted proteins | sample tdDd472_FD_66725 | JGI IMG/M metagenome (GOLD analysis project Ga0070729, IMG submission 66725) | Marine sediment microbial communities from the Atlantic coast under amendment with organic carbon and nitrate - tdDd47.2 | ecosystem: Environmental > Aquatic > Marine > Coastal > Sediment | place...
CTGCGCATCGGTAGCACCGTGATGCAGGTCCGGAAGCTGAGCCTGGTGAAGTAAAACACTTCACGCGTTTGAATGACCGCCGGTTCCTTCGGGAGCCGGCGGTTTTTTTCTCCGTGTTGCTTTCAGCGGGGTCTCCTCCTATGCTGAGCCTCAGGGAGGTTCTCCATGAATACGTCCGACCCCACCACATCCTGGCGCAAGTTCGTCGCCCCCGAATTCGTTTTTGGCTGGGGCTGCCGTGAACTGGCGGCCCGGAGTGTGGCCAGCCTGGGCGCCCGCCACGTCCTCCTGGTGTCCGGCCCCCATATCGAGGCCGCCGGCTGGGTGGCCGACGTGGAGAACAACCTCAGTGCCGCCGGCCTGCGCTGCACCCGGTTCCTCGGCATCAGCCCCAATCCCCGGACCTACGAGGTGGAAGAAGGCGCCGAGCTCTACCAATCGGCCGGCTGCGACGCCATCGTGGCGCTGGGCGGCGGAAGCCCCCTGGACGCGGCCAAGGGCATCGGGATCGTGGCCACCAACATGCGCCCCATCGCGAGTTTCGAGGGTGTCGACATGGTATCGGTACCCGGCCCCCCGCTGGTCTGCCTGCCCACCACCGCCGGCTCGGCATCCGAGGTCAGCCAGTTCGCCATCCTTCTCGACCCCGACCGGCGCACCAAGATCACCATCATCAGCAAATCCATGGTGCCGGACAAGGCGCTCATCGACCCGGCCATGACCGTGACCATGGACCCCACCCTGACCGCCACCACCGGCATGGATGCCCTCACCCATGCCGTGGAAGCCCTGGTCTCCAACGCTCATTCGTCGCTGACCGACCTGCACGCCCTCGAGGCCATCCGCCTCATCAAGACCCATCTCGGCCAGGCCGTCCAGAGTCCCGAAGACCGTGATGCGCGCATTGGCATGTTGCTCGGTAGTCTGCAAGCCGGACTGGCCTTCTCCAACACGAGCCTGGGTGTGGTCCACGCCATGTCCCACAGCCTCGGCGGGCATCTCGACCTGCCCCATGGGCTCTGCAACGCCATCCTCTTGCCCGTGGCGGTGGCCGCCAATTTCGCCTCCGCTCCCGAGCAGTACCGAAAGTTGGCCCAGGTGCTGGAGGTCGAACTCCCGGGTGAAGACCTCCAGGTACAGGCCGACGCCCTGGCCTCCGCCATTCTCGGCATGGGCCGGGATATGGGGATTCACCAGCAACTCCAGGATATCGGTGTCGCCAGCAGTGACCTGGCCCATCTCGCCGCCAATGCCCTGGCCGATCCCTGCATGGTCACCAATCCACGCGACATGACCCAGGCTGAAGTGGAGCAACTCTATGGCCAGGTCCTCTGACCCGTCTCCCAATCGCGAGGACCTCCGGGCTCGAATCCTCGGTTTTGGTGAGCAATCTCAGCGCAAGACCTATTATCCTGAATTGCGCCAGAAGCTGCAGGATCTCGAACGGTTCCGCCAACTTCTGGACTATGCCAGCGAATCGGTCATCTACGCCGAGTTGCCCAGCGGCCAGATCCTCGACGCCAACCTCGCCGCGGCCCAGATGGCCGGCCTACCCAGGGAGTCCCTGGTGAGCCTGTCTCTCGGCGAATTCCTTCCTGCCGATGCCTGGACCAGGATCTTGAGCATGGCCAATCTCGACACACCGAGCCAGGCCTACCTGGAACAGGATTTCAGAGATGCTTCGGGGACGATCATTCCCGTGGAGACGACCATCGGCCGATGCGTCATCGGGGACACCATCTCCCTCATCTTGATCTCGCGGGACATCAGCCGTCGCCGCCAGACCCAGGCCGAGCACCAGGATCTCGAACGTCGACTTCGTCAGGCCGAGAAGCTGGAAGCCCTGGGCACCCTGGCCGGCGGCATCGCCCATGATTTCAATAACATCCTCAGCTCACTCCTGGGCTATGCACAACTGGCTCGTGAGGACCTTCCGGACGACCTCGATCAGATCCGCACCTACCTCCAGGGAGTCGAGCGTGCCGGACACCGGGCAACCGCCCTGGTCCAGCAGATCCTGACCCTGGCCCGCCACGACGACCCTCAAGTCGAGGTCATCCAGGTGGCCGAGATCGTCAGGGAGGCATCCGAACTCCTTCGCGGATCGTTGCCCTCCACCATCAGCATCGAGCTCGATCTGCCCGAGGACACGCCGCCCGTCATGGTCGACCCGGCCCAGTTGCATCAGGTCATCATGAACCTCAGCACCAATGCCTTCCACGCCATGCAGGAAAACGGCGGCACCCTCACCATTGGCCTGCAGACCTTGATCACACCGCCCAGCGCCGCCACCACCGAAAAGCCCGGGCCAGGCTGCTGGACTCATTTGACCGTCAGCGACACCGGTCGAGGCATCCCCCAGACCGTGCTGGCCCGTGTGTTCGACCCCTATTTCACCACCAAGGCGGTGGGCGAAGGGACTGGGCTCGGCCTCTCCACCGTGCATGGCATCATCACCGGCTATGGCGGCCACGTTTCCATCATCAGCAATGACAGCCAGGGAACCACCGTCAACGTCTACCTGCCCTCCACCGAGGTCCTGGAGGACAGCAGGGGCGAGGGCGAGGTCGAGCCGGTGGCCGGTGGTAACGGCGAGCATCTGATGGTGGTGGATGATGAGGCCGAGATCGTCCGGCTGCTGGACACGGTCTTGACGCGTCAGGGATATCTGGTCACCGCGGCCGACTCGGCAACGACAGCATTGGAAGCCTTGAAGAATACTCGCCGAAACATCGACCTGGTGATCTGCGACCAGACCATGCCCGGGTGCACCGGCCTGAAATTGACGGCCGATATGCGAAGCCTGATTCCCGACATACCGGTCATTCTCTGCTCCGGCCGGACCGACGATCAGTTCGAGGAGCAGGTCAGGGAGGCAAAGATCAACAGCTTCTTGCTCAAGCCAGTCTCCATGGGCGATCTGCTGAAGGAGATCCGCAGCCAGCTCGATTCGGCGGCCGGGCCAGACTAATCCACTGGAGTGATCTCGAGTGAGATCGTCGACCAGGTGTCGCCTTGGCAGGAAATCACCGTGGTGATCAAAGCCAGGCGGTCCGCGTTGGAGGCGCCGCGTGGTTGCTGGGTCAGGCGCAAGCCCTGGGGCTCTCCAGCAATGATCACCGGCTCCATGCCCATGAGTCCATCTCCCCAGATATCCACCGGCTTGAGCAAGGATCCCGCGGCATCGTACACCTTGATCTCCAGGTACTGGTCACGACGGTTGGCCAGGTCGATGGCCGCGATCTCACGATGGCCACCCGGTGATTCGACGATGAGATTGGCGGTGAATCCATCCTCGAACGAACCCGAGAGCCTGGGCACCAGGCTGGATTCGGAGTCGAAGATCGTGTGGAAGCGCCACTGACGATTGGCCGGCGACGCCCGCATCACCGCAGCGGCCACCAGGCCGCCGCTGCCCCCGGTGGGCGCGACCACCAGGACCTCGTCCCGCCCATCACCCGTGATATCTAAAACCGTGAGCATGGGCTCATAACCGCTGGCGGCAGCCGTCGGCATGGGCCACAGCGTGGTCCCCACCGCCAGGGAGAGGTCTTCCTGGAAAGGGCTGTCGGGCATGGCTGCGCGTCCGACAAGCCGGATGGTTTCGGGGCGATGGTCGCCATCGAGGTCACCCTGGGCGGTTGCCAGAACAGTGAATCCCTCGGGGATGGAATCCTCGGGAGCCTTGTTGCAAGCAGTGAGGAAAAGAAGCAACAAGGAGATGGTCAGTAGACGGGACATGGGCGGCTCCCCGGTCTGAGGTTCCGCCCATACTCCAGTGCTCACCCCTTCGGGGCAAGTATTTATGCTTCCATCATGAAGTCGAAGATGTTGCCCAGGGTGCTCGAATCCGTGGCATACAACTCGGTATACCGGCACCGCTGACAGATCACAGTGGTGAACTTCTTCGACTGCACATTGAAGATCTTGGTGAAGAAGCCGCCGGTGGCTCTCATCTCGGAAACGTCGCACAGGTTGTGGTTGCATTTGGTGCATTGAAATTGATTCAGGCTCATGGATCGACCTCCGGTTGAATTGGGAGCCATGGGGAATACACCGCGCGAGGGGAAGTTGTTCGTCAATCAACGTAACTCGACAAGGAGTTCTTGCGTCTTTGCCCCAGACCCCACTACGCTCGCCGCGACCCCATACTCCGGGAGGGTATCCATGGCCAAGGATAGTTTCGGAAATCAATTGATCCGATCGGTCGCCGTCACACTCGCCACCCTGGTGATCGTGCTGGCCATCATCGGCGGCATCGCCTATTTCGCCTTGAATCAGGGACCCGACATCGAGGACGACAGCTGGCTCGTTCTCGACCTCTATGGTGATCTTCCCGAGTATGCACCACCGGGCAGTTTCCCTACCAACCTGCTCAGCGACGAGACCCTCACGCTTCAGGACGCCCTGGACGCCATGGACAAGGCGACCCGCGACGATCGCGTGCGCGGCGTGATCTGGAAACTGTCCGCCAGCAACTCGGCCGGCTGGGCCAAGCTCGAGGAGCTGCGCGCCGGCATCCGTCACGTGCGCGACAGCGGCAAGCCGGTGCTGGCCTATGGCGATTACCTCGACCTGAAGACCCTGTACCTGGCCGTGGCCTGCGACTCGATCTACCAGCCCCGAGGAGGCTATTGCGAGATCCACGGCATGAGGCGACAGAGCATACACGTGCGCGGATTGCTGGACAAGCTGGGCGTGACCCCGCATCTGTCCAAGATCCGCGAGTACAAGACGGCCGCCGAGATGGTCATGGAAACCAAGCTCACGCCTGAAGCCCGTGCCCAGGCTCAGCGACTGCTCGATCAGAACTGGGACGAGGTCACCACGACCGTCGCCCATGATCGCCAGCTGGACCTCGACCATTTGCTGGCACTCATGGAGAAGGTCTCCCTGCGCCCCAGTGACGCCGCCGCCGAAGGATTGATCGACCGGACCCTCTACTGGGAAGACCTCGAAGCTCAACTGCAGGCCGGCGCCGACACCGAGGTGCTACCCACGGTCTCGGCCGCCGACTACCGCGATGTCTCCTGGGAAGACCTGGGCCACAAGGGCCAGCAGACGGTGGCCGTGATCCATGCTCAGGGCACCATCGGGGGCCGGGAAAGTGGTGTCAATCCATTGCTGGGCATCACCATGGGCCATGAGTCGGTGATCCGCGACCTGCGCCGGGCCCGCCTCGATGACGAGGTCAAGGCTATCGTCTTTCGGGTGGATTCGGGTGGTGGCGAAGGGCTGGCCAGTGACCTGATCGGCCGGGAAGTGGAGCGCTGTGCGGCCGCCAAGCCCACGGTGGTCTCCATGGTCGACGTGGCCGCTTCCGGTGGCTACATGATCAGCTTCAAGGCCACCAAGTTGATGGCCGACCCCTTGACCGTGGTCGGCTCCATCGGCTCGATCAGCGGGTGGTTCGACATGAGCGGTTTCCATGAGAAGATCGGCCTGAGCAGGGACACCATCGAGGTGGGACCGCAGGCTGGTCTCGGTCGTGACGACCGGGCGCCCACGGAAGCCGAATGGAATGCCTTCACGGCCGCCCACTACGCCGATTTCAATGACTGGCTCCACGATGTGGCCGCCAAGCGGGGCATGACCTTCGCCCAGGTTGAGGACCTTGCCTACGGGCGTGTTTTCACCGGGCGCGAGGGCGTGGTCAATGGCTTGATCGACGGCCTCGGCACCCTGGACACCGCGGTTCGCGAAGCGGCTTCCCTGGCCGGCATCGGACCCGAGACGCCCTTGACCGTGGTCCACCTGCCCGAGGTCACCGACCCCATCAGTAGCCTGCTGAGTGACGAGGCTGGACTGGATTCGCCGGTCACCAAGGCGTTGCGCTGGGCTGCGTATCGACAGTTACGGCAGGAAGCCTTGCAGACACAGCGGTTGCTGCAGAGCGACGTGGTTCTGCACCTGCCGACCAAGTAGGACTGCGTGGAACGGGCCGGTCCCAGGTGGGGCCGGCCCGTTTCTTTTCAACCAGGTGAAACTCTACTCGAACAGCGTCTTCACTGCTGACAGGGATTTCGTCTCCACCGGTACCACAATGTCGTCACTGATGGCGCCGACGATGCCGTCTTCGTCCAGCGTGTAGGTGCAGAGAATCAGGAGGTCCGTGTCCTCTCCATCGACATAGCCCGGTCCTTCACCCTCGAAGCTACTCGGTTCCGAAGGGCCCATGACCATGAAGGTCTCGAAAGGTCCCTCGAGCACCAGGCAGCTGTAGGTGGCCAGGATCAAGTAGGGAGTGGCCGGCAACGGGGTCCCGTAACCCACGAGGTGATTGTCACCAGAGCCGAAGTTGGTCCAGTCGTTGGGGCCGTCGACCTCGAGAACCACGGGCTGATCCCCATCGAAAGATAGGCTGCACTCATAGCCACCGATGGTCGGCTGGGTCGGGTCCACCAGGACCACGTACATGCTGAATGGGACGTTGATGTCGATGATGTTGACCGGATCCAGGCCGTCATCGAGGGAGGAGACACCCATCTGGTTTTCGGCCAAGGCCGGCAAGGTCAGCAGGGCGAGCATCAGAACCGTCAGCAGATATTTCATCATATACCCTTTCCGTTGGCAGGGGTCATCAGGGGCAAACCGCCCCCAATCCCTGGGTGAAGACGACGATGTCGGCGAGATTGACCACGTCGTCCCGATTGAAATCGGCGCGCCAGGCCTGGGCAGCGCCATGCAGGGCCTCGGTGAAGAGCGTGATGTCTGTCAGGTTGACCATCAGATCGCCAGAGATGTCAGGGCTACGGAACCAGCAAGGGATGTGCGAATCGATAATCATTCCGACCACAACGAGGCGGGTCGGGTCGGCGGTATCGTTGCAACCGCCGGCCATCAGAGGGCTGAACCAGACGATCCAGCCATCGGAGTCCACGAGGTCAGCGGTCGAACCGCCGGCACAGGAGACCAGGCCACCCGACTCGGAGACGAGCCAGATATCCTCGGCGGGAAATCCTGCGGGCAGGGATTGAGGACCACCGGGATCACCCCAGATTGTGAACCAAGGCCGTAGACGAAGATCGCGATCCCAGAAGGAACCGTCGGGGCACCGAGCCTCGGCGGCAGCCGGCCCCGAGCCATCGGGCACCACGGTCCAGACGAGATCGACCTGGTCAGGATCGTATTCCATGAATTCGAAGAAGAGGTCGGCCAGAGCCGGATTGGCCAGCATGAAAATCGAGATGAGCATGATGCCATACTTCATCATCGAGTCCCCTCCTGACAGACGGTCCCAATGGCTCTTACCATAAGGACCACATCGCTCAGATCAATGACACCATCCCAGTTGAAGTCCGCTCCTTGATCATAGGAACCTTCGAGGGAAGCGACGAAGGGTGTGATATCCGACAGGTTGACATCGAGGTCTTCATTGAAATCGCTGCTGACGAATTCCAGGGAGGGCATTTCCTCGGTGTAGCCGTCGATGCAGAACTCGAGATCGTCAGCGAAGGCCGACCCACCGGCATGCAAGGGTTGCTCCCAGTAGACCCAGCCGTCCTCATCGATGTAGTCAGGACAGGTGTTCACGGCGCAACGGCCCAGGTTGGGACCGACCAGGAAGATGTCCTCCAGGGGGAAATCCGGCGGCAGAAGTTCCTCGACGGGCGGGAAGGAGGGCATGTCGTCGACATGAGGCCGGATTCGAAACACCTGGTTCCAGACTAGGCCTCTGGCCATGCGAGCGCCAATGGACCCGAGCCCCGACCCATCTGGTACAGCATACCAGCGGATCGGTATCTGATCAGAATCCTCCTCCAGGTATTCAACCCAGACGGCGGCGGCTGGTAGGGCCAGCAGCAAGCATAGACAGGCAATCGTGATCGTTCTCATGGTCATGCCTCTTTGAGAGTCCTCGGAATGGTTACCGGAAATGGACTAGATCACGGCGAGAGCATACCACAATACCCCCGTACCTGATATCCGGGGTGCCCTTATATCCCCGGTTATGCCATCGAAAATGTGTCTGGTCCTTTAAGTGCTTCTATAGCTCAGGTTTCGTGACTATTGAGAATGTTCATCTCAGGCTTGGAGATTCTGGGGCAAGCCTAACCATCTGGGCACCAATCATTTTCATGGTTTGGTCAAGAGGTGTGGTTGGCGCCATGCATACTTGGTCAGCATGCCCAGGTGTCACCCTCGGGATCCGATTAGATCAATATGTCAACGAGAAGACTCATGCCTCAACGGGAGAATCGATGACTACTCGTACAGGGGAGGTACTGAAGCTTGAAAATTCAAAGAAAGGGCCTGATCGATTGACCAGGCCCTAGACACATTTTCGCAGGCATAACCGATTACTTGGCCAGCACCATCTTCCTGGTGACCACGTGGCCTTCGACCTCGAGCCGATAGATGTAGGTCCCGGTAGCCATACGCCGACCGGTATCATCTTGACCGTTCCAGACGAAGCGCTGCGCCCCGGCGGCGAAGACACCGTCATGCAGCGTGTTCACTCGCCGCCCTCGGGCATCGAAGATGCGTAGCGATCCGTTGCTCTGTCCCGGGAGTTCGAAGCGGATTTCGGTGATGGGATTGAAGGGATTGGGAGCGGTGGTCAGCTGGAATTTGGCCGCAGCTGCCTTGTCCATCTCAGAGGAGTCCGCCAGCCAGAAACGAGCCGGCAGGGTGAAGCGCCAGACATCGTTGTCGACATTGAGCCAGTTGGTGAAGTCGGTGAAATCGAAGGTCTCGCGATCGCCGCCGAAGGTCAGGATGGCCGGGCCCAGTCCATTGGGGCCGGCATCGACCACCAGGGCATCCAGATCATACTTCACATCGCCAGGCGAGGCGGCGTTCCAGGGAGTATCGTCCACCTGCTCCCACAAGGCGCCGTCACCACTGGCCCAGACATCCATGGGATTGCCGGGGGCGAAGGGATCAGATGGGTCATCGCTGAGGCCGAAGCCCCCGAACAGGACCATGTGCTTGTCCACGACCACGACCTGGTGCCCAGGCCGCGCAGACCATTCGGCCTCGGGCGTCACGAGCTCCCATTCGACCCCGTCACGAGTACGCCAGACGTCGTTGAAATAGGGTGGGTCGCAGGGGAACGGAGCACAGAGGAATCCCGCCTCGCCACCGACCAGATAGAGGTAGCCGTTGAAGGATAAGGCGATTCCTCCGGCCCGAGGCTCCCAGGGCGCCGAGTCGGTCACCATTTCCCAGTTCTCACCGTCGGCCGATTTCCAGACGTCGTTGAAGTAGATGCGTGGCGGGCCTCCAGGACCACCAATGGCGTCATCGTCGTTGACCGATCCGCCAAGCACGTAGATTTCATCCCTGAAGACCACCGCACTCAGGCCGGCCCGTCCCTCCCAGCCGGCGGCAGCGGTGCGCTCGGTCCATTCGATACCATCAGCGCTACTCCAGATGTCGCTGAAGAAGTTGGAAAAGGAGATGAGGGGTGGGCCTTCCGGATCCGGGTTGTCGATGACGTTGAAGTCCTGGCCGCCGATGACGAAGATCTCGTCACCCAGGGTCAAGGCCTGGAAGTAGGCACGGGCCGGCCAGTGGCCCTCATCCTCGGTGGCGAGGATCTGCTCCCAGGTGGAACCCTGATCGCCACTGCGCCACACATCACCGTGGATGGTGCTTGCACCGGGCACGGGTACCTCCATGGGATCGAGAGGCGTGCGCCCTCCGATGAGATAGATCTGACCGTCGAGCTCGACAACCTGGAGGCCGGCTCTACGGGCCCAATCGGCGTCTCCATTCTCGAGGGTCCATTCATAGCGGCTGAAATCGCCGGCCAGATCGTTCCGGTCCTCGGCGCTAGCCGGGAGTATCAGGAACATTGCGATCAGGATGGTGGCGGCCATGTATTTCATAACGATGACTCCAATTCCCTTGGTGGCGGAGGGTCATATTTTAAACCGTGCTCACCGCTGAGCCATGAGCACGGTATTATTGGCAATGGATACATAACACAAATGGTATTCTTTTCGCCAGCCGGAATCCCTCAATTGCTCTCCAAGGCTTTCACCCCATCACGAAAAAGCTCAATAGGCTCAGTGAGTTTCATGGCCAGCACGGTGACCTCATCATCGAGCACACCCTCGGGAACGTCGATGTAGATCACTCCCGGCACCTCGCTCCATGACCGCTTCATCTTGATGTCCCAGTCCAGTTCGGTGCCCTCCCCGACGACCCTGACGCTCTTCACCTCGCTGGCGATTCCCTTGAGCATGAGTGGACCTTGGGGCTG
>Ga0070729_10007751_pt1 | contig 10210 bp, 4 predicted proteins | sample tdDd472_FD_66725 | JGI IMG/M metagenome (GOLD analysis project Ga0070729, IMG submission 66725) | Marine sediment microbial communities from the Atlantic coast under amendment with organic carbon and nitrate - tdDd47.2 | ecosystem: Environmental > Aquatic > Marine > Coastal > Sediment | place...
TACAGTTACGGTATAAGTTCCTGCTCCTAGATTACTAATATCCTCGGTTGTCAAGCCATTACTCCATTGATAAGAATAAGGAGTAGCCCCTCCCATCACCGTCAAGGCTATACTACCATTACTATTGCCGCATGTTTCGTCGGTTGGAACCGTCCCCAAGGTCGGGGGAGCTGCATTGGTAATTATGATTTGTTCAATCACCTGACAAGAATTAGCATCTGTTACGGTCACATCGTAGGTGCCCGCAGCGATACCAGTAGGATCTTCGATCCCATCCAAATCGTCATCACTCCAATTAAATGTATAGGGAGTCGCACCGCCACTTGGGCTGAGGTTGATACTGGCATTGGAACTACCACATGTCTCATTGATTTGGCTGAAACTCAGGCTGGGTGCAGGTGTATCTTCGATAGTGACGCTCAGAAAAGCTGAGCAACTCAAGGCCATCACAGTATTTGTAATCGTCACACTATAAGTCCCTGCACTTAGACCAGAAATCACTGAACTAGTTGGTGTATTTACGGGAGTCGGGGCATTCATACTCCACGCAATACTAGCGCTCGCCCCATCTGCAATGCTAACCGTTATACTACCATTGCCAGCTGTACAAGTTTCATCGACATGAACTTCCGACAAAGTAGGCGCATCAACACTATTTACACTGGCTGTCGCCGTACTGCTACAGCCATCAGCATCAGTTACCGTAACGGAATAAAGCCCCCCAGCTAAGCCAGTAGGATCTTCCGTACCATCCAAGGCATCGTCACTCCAATCAATTGTAAAGGGTGCTTCACCTGTTATGTCGAGTTCAATACTTCCATCTGTAGTTCCGCAGGTAGCATCAGTACCTGTAGCTACTACGGTCAGGTTATTAATTACTACTTCTATACTGACCGTTTCCATACATTCAAGGGCATCGGTAACTACTACGGTATAAGTACCCGAAGCTAAGGAAGCATCTACGTCTGTAATGCTGGGGTTTTGGTCTGTAGAAGTAAAACTATTGGGTCCAGACCAGCTATAGGAATAAGGCGCTTGTCCTCCAATCACACTGGCAGTTAAATCCAATGTTTCACCATTACAAGTCGTATTGGCACCGGGAACGACCGTAGGGGCATCACAACCACCTAATCCGCCAAAGGCAAAATCATGGCTATGGTCATTCTCTCCTGCTAGTCCTGTTCGCACGGATGAAGCGGCATTCCCCGGATTATCATATGCATTGTTATCTCTTTCGCCCCCATTGCTACCTTGGTTTTGGGTGGGCGTTAACAGGTGTTCGGTATACCCCAAGGCATTTCGCTGTGCAATTAATCCCGCATCAGTAGCCCAATCGGGTATCCGAATTTGGTAAAAGGTATCGGGTAAGACTCTATCCCCGACCAACCAGTTTTCTGTTTCTGGGCTATTGGCGTTACCATCGTAGCTAAAGATAAAACGGCCAAATTCGTCGGTTGTCGTTTCAGCTACTTTCACACCACTACCATCCAATGGATTATTACCTTGAGTACTTCCATTAGGATCAATCCACAATTCTATCGTTACGCCTTCAATTCCAGGTTCACTTGGGTCTTGTAAACCATTGAGATTATCATCCCACCATACTATATTTCCTACTTCAATGGAGGGTCGTTCGCAGAATAATTCCAAATCCCCGACCCCAGCACTCTTGGCAAAGTTGGGCTCCAAACCATTGGGGCTGCCTTGGTACACCTCGAGGCGTTTCAAACTAGCTCCATTGGTATTACTCATCCAAACAATACCATTGGAATAATAGTCAATCGCATCAGCAAGCGGGGTCATAATCTCGCCCGAACCCGGTAAAATAGCCAGGGATCCGATACTACCCTGGAACCTATTGGCGCCAATGCCAGTCCAATAATCTCCCCAATAAAAAGAACGGCCACCGATTCCTGAGGAGCCATTGGGGTTGGTCGTACTTAGTCCTCCTACCGATCCATTGTTTTCCATCGTGAAATTACCGGTGCTATTATCGTAGCCAGCTCTCAGTATATCTCCGAAGACCATATTCCGTTCGACAGTACTGCCAGAAGGGCCAGGGGGAGGAGGAGCCTGGTATCCCAACTGCATAGAAGTACGATCACCAATACCTAAAACCAAGGCATTGTCATCATCAAATTCTATATCACTCACAATGGGTTGGGCAAAATTAGCATCCGTAACGCCAGAAACATAGGGTGCCATTATACTCCAATTATCGATCCATCTCACAAAATAGTTGGAGCCCGTCACATAAGCTTGCCGATAATAGTCGAGGGATTGACTAAGCTCATTGGTCCAAGTTGTTCCATCAAAAGAATAAATTTCTGCGGTCAAATCGCTACAAGGGGTCCCCGGTTCACAACTACTCAAACTGGCATCACATACCACCCCCACATACAACTTCCCACGTCGAAACTCCAACGCCCACGGCCGTGCTACACCGTTGCTACACACGGAATTGTCCAACCAGGGCATTCCAGGTAAGGGCGTAGCACTATTGGCTGCCGGATTATCTAAGGCTATTTTATAAACTTTCCGATCATTAAGGTTAGTCACATATAAGTCGGTATTTTCTGGGTTGATTTCAATGTCACCAAAACCTACTTTACCTACCTGGCCGAAAGTATTAGGATCAATATTATCACAGGTTCCACAAGGGCCTTCCTCGCCAAAGCTATCGCCCGAACCAGGAAAACGAACAGCATTCGATTCTACCACACCGGCCGCCGCACCAAAATCATAAAAGACCGGAGCGGAAGTATTGGCGGCCCCATCTGTATGCATATAGATAGCACCAATACCATCAGGGCCTAGTCCAGCATGGCGTTTCAGAAAAGAGGACATGTATAATTTCTCTGTTTTGCCATCATAAGCTGTTCCCCAAATGGTACCTACAGCACCAGCTGTGACATAATTTTCATAAGTAGAAGCTGGGGAATTACCACTGTCTGTATATTCAAAACCTGCAATGCCTGTTTGCATCACATTATCACCAGCCTGAGGGTCTCCATTGACATAGCAAGGGATGACAAAGAAGGGATTAGTATCACCGCAATAATGCACCACATCAACCAGCCCCAAATCGGCACAAACCCCAGGCTCGACAAACTGAACCGCCGTCCCGGAACCAGAACCATAGGGCCCCTCGGTAAAGTCGCCGGGCACTGTGAATTCAACCCGATAGACCTGATCAGACAAACTACCAAAGGTATATTGCCCATTGGCATCTGTCGTTGTAGGACTTCCGACTACGCCATTATCATCAAACAAGGTTACCGTAACGCCAAAAATCGGTGCGTCACGTGTATCACGTGTTCCGTCATTATTTACATCTTCATAAACCGTTCCGCCAATCGTGCTGGCATTGCCACAGCTCTCGCCACTATATCCTGACCATGAACCCGCACTCGCAGATACATCTGGCGTACCTGTACAGGATATGCTGGCCTCCCACCCCGGTGAGGTGCCACTGCCATCTGAGGTAAAGGCAAAAGTCAAACAGGTACTCGAAGAAGTAACGACTCCGGGAGAGTTGGCCTCTCCTACCCCACTAAAGGTTCCGAGCAAACTGGCCCCCGTATCCTCACCATCATAAATTTCCAACTCATCACCACTGTCCAAACCAAAGTGTTCAAATGTAAAAGAGATTTGGTTCTCTTCATCGGAACAGAAAGTAACAGTATAATCTTCATTATCCCCATAATCTCCATTAGTATCGCCAGTGTCGGAGAAGATACCGGAGCAGGTTTCAATGGTTTCGCCGTCATGGTCATCTAGTATGTAGTCGGCATCGCCAGGGAGTGAGGTACAAGAGATAGTAAACTCCCAGCCTTCTTCCACCAGGCTTCCATCGGACACAAATTCAACATGCAAACAACCTGCCGTTGAAGTGAAATTGGCAGCAGAAGCAATTGTTCCACAAAGCAAGCCTGGCCCCGTAAGGATATCACCCGTATCATCGGTTCCATCATAAATAATAAGATAATCACAGCAACCTCCACAAAAAGAAATATTTTCTTCTTCAAGCATATAACTATTTCGCTGCATAACTAACTGCCCGCCATTATCCGCGCAAAAGGTTACACTATAATTCTCATCATTGCTGTAATCACTACTAGGTCCACCAGAATCATAAAGTGTCGCACCGCAGGTCATGATCTCTTGCCCATCTACATCATCTATATTATAAGTCATCATCATAGCCTTAGCGGCCAAAGATGAAGGCTTTCCTTCCCTTTGTTCGACGTCTAGGAACGGATTGTTGGATGAATTAATTTCGTTGATGTTGTTATCACCCTTAGTCCACCACGAAAGAAGGAGGAGAACCAAAATTCCTGAGGAAATAGATAGCAAAGTTGGGCCTGAAAGGGCTTTGTAAATTTGTTTCATGAGAAGCAATATTTGGACAAATAATTTTTAGGCGAATCGACTTACACAAAGTCGATTACACTCCAATGGACGTCTTAAGAAAGGAGGTGAATCCGGTAAAGATGCAGCACATTTCTTACCGTGAATGATCACTTACCAATAGATTGAGCTATAGAAAAATTCCCTTTCAATAAATGTAGGTTATTGATAGCTCTTTAGGGGAAGGGAATTTAATACAGGGTTGGGAATTCGTTTTAAACTTCTGATGTTATAAGGTATACCTTCACATTACTGAATTTGTAGTTCAGTAGATATAGGCCTTAAGCAAAACTATAATAAGCTAAGTTCCACTGCCTGGTTAGTCAAATAGATATAATTTAGGGATAGAAGCTGAAACTGGCCGAAAAGATCGGCTGGGCAAGAGAAAATAGTAAAACAAGAAGCTGGTGAATAAGGACAAAGCCCCATTCTTTAGGTTTGGTACTGTTTGTTTCATGTTTTTATTATGATTTGTAGTCTTAAATGCTTCTGGTTGCTATGAGAAAATGCTCCTTCCGTAGCTAAATACTTCGCTCTACCAGGTCAAAAAATAGCAAATGGATAGAGAAATCTCCTCTGCGATCAAAGATATATATAGTTTTTATTCTCATATAGGACACTAATCCATTTCCAAATAATAGACTTTTTCAATACAATCATCATAAAAACATATTAAAACACTTATAATCAACATTTTAAACACATAAAACGGATACCTACAGCGGTTCTCATGTAAGGTGTTCACTTCTAAAAATGTAACAGAAATGAGCCAAACGAGATTGAAAAATCGGAAACCGGAAGGAGGAAGTTGGAAAACTAGCCTAGCCCAACCGAGATTCCGACCTGTCTGTTCTGGCAAACGCCAGGCAGGCTTCCGATTTCGCATTTCCGCCTTCACATGAATTGCTGGGATGCTTAACAGCAGTTTTTCATGTGAAGGCGGAAGGCGGAATCTCGGCTGGGCTAGGGTAAGGAACCTGGAGTTAAGATGATTTGCTCAAGGATAATCAATCATTAAGATTTCACCTACAAACGCTTAATTTGCAAAAGCTATTTGTTGATGTTGTGGAAGTTGGAACCAAAAAACGGTACCCTCATTCAAGCGGCTTTTCACCTGAATACTCGCATCATGCAAATCCAACATTTTCTTTACGATGGCAAGACCAAGGCCAGTACCTTTCTTCTCTGCACCAGGTGCCGCCTGTCGATAACGCTCAAAGATATAAGATTGCTCTTCTTCTGGAATACCAGGCCCCGTATCAGCAATTTTCACCTCCACTTGACCTGCCACTACCGCTAATTCGATACTTACCGTTCCGCCTTCAGGAGTGAATTTCAAGGCGTTATCCATTAAGTTTTGAATAACTCTTTCCACCATTCCTAAATCTGCAAAAACCATCGGTAAGTCAGACGGACATACTAAATCCATTGTAATTCCTTGCTCCTTGGCCAGTATCTGGTATTTAAAGAACACATCCTGTGCTAATTCAGCGATGAAGAAAGGTTCTTTCTTCGGTTCCAATTGTTTGGCTTCGAGTTTGGAATACTCAAATAGCTGGGCAATTAGTTTAGCCAGTTTTTCATTACTATTAAGAATTGTATTGAGGTACTTTCTACGCTCCTCTCTAGAAAGATCATCTTCCTTAATCAATAGCGTTTCTACATAGCCTTGCATGATAGCCAAAGGGGTACGTAAATCATGCGACACATTGGCAATCAACTCTCTACGCAGCTTTTCTACACCTTGTAACTCTTCAATATTAGCTACTATCGTATCCGCCATGGCATTGTAGTTTTCTGCCAACGAACTTAATTCCCCTTGCCGCTTTAGATCGACTCTTGCCTCATAATCTCCTTCCTTAAAGCGGCGAACCGTATCGATAATTAAACGAAGATTACGAGTAAGATACCAGATAGCAAGTAAGCCTACCAATAAGGCCAAAGCCAATGCCAAAAAGAAGAACCAAGTGCCCAATTTTAAGATATAACTGCCAAACAAATTATCAGTTACAGCTACCTGCTCTTCACTAGCCAATATGATATAAACGTAGCCCTTCAGGACTCCATCATTGATGAAAGGAGCAGCAGAGAAAACCTTGCGATCTCCTGGATGGCGAGGATCATCTCCAACAGTCATTTTATCTCGATTCCCATCGATGAATTCACTCACTGGGCCTAAATCCACCGACTCCAATTTAATCTTCTTGTGTGGGGCCACATAAGTAATTATTCCACCCAAGGTATCTAGAAAGTAAACTTCAACGCTAGGATTGATCACCATCATGGAGTGCATCACATCCTGTAACGTGGCCTTATCAATCTCTCCATTTTCCAACATTTGCACCTTGGTGGCTGTGCTATCTGCAATCCCGCCATACAAGCGTTGATTCACCTCTTGGTGATAACGTTCTGCTACAAAACTGGTAATCATCACATATCCTAGCCCCAGAATGGTCAATAAGACCAAAAAGACCCCGGAAATTTTCCAGTACAATAAATTATTTGATTTAGACATGCTATTAGCTTGATAGTGGGCCAGCTTGACATCGTGAATAATCGATTGAAAACAGCTACCAATATTCGTTTCCAAGGCAGATTTAACTGGTCCTAAATAAAGAGATAAGGGGAGGATTTATGAGACGGGATGCAGTTCTTCGTTAAAACGATAGCCAATACCCCAGGTCGTCAATATATATTTGGGGGTCTGTAAATTAGGTTCGATTTTGCCTCGCAGGCGATTGATATGAGAATTGACGGTATGCTCATAGCCATCAAAATCATATCCCCATACCAGGTTTAAGATTTTATTTCTATCATAGCTTTTTCCAGGATTAGAAGCTAAGAGAGATAGTAATTCAAATTCTTTGGGGGACAAATCAATCCGCTCGTTTCTAATCGTTACCTTGCGCTTATCCAGATCAATACCCAAGTCGCCAAAATTCAAGACGGGGGCTTGATCGCCCTGTTTTTCAACCAAGGCTTTCCATTGATCCATACGACGCAATAGGGCTTTCACGCGGGCTTGAAATTCACGAATCCCAAACGGCTTGGTCATATAATCATCAGCCCCTAATTCCAGGCCGATCACCTTGTCGATTTCTTCCGCCTTTGAAGTCAGCATCAAAATCGGGGTTTGAATACCCGCTGCCCGAATACGACGACAAACTTCCATACCATCCATATGTGGCATCATGATATCTAATATGATCAGGTCATATTCATTGGAAAGGACCTTATCCAGACCTTCTCGACCATCAAAGGCTACTTCAATGCGATGTCCTAAATCAGATAAATGAATATTGAAGAGTTCCTGTATATTCCTATCATCTTCGACGGTGAGTATCTTTTTCATAAAGGCGTTGGTATTCACTAGTTTTGGTATGTTAATAGTCTCGATACTACAAAATAACACACTTCAGCTCGTTTTGATTGGCTAGAAAACAGAATTCTATCCCAACTGTCCCCATAAGGACACTTCGCTCAAGAATCAAGCACAAAACATTCTCTTCCAAACAGATACACCATCCTCAACAAGCAGCGACCAGCATTAAAAACAAGTAATTTGTGATACTTTTGTGATGAATTAACCAAAGAAGCACTTTTGCATTTACACGCTAAACCATGCTGGTCTAGTTCGAGGGAATTTCATACACTACCTCACTAAAACCACTTCTCCATATTCCAATTTCGTGACCATATCCTCTCCTTCCACATAGCCAAATTCTAACTGCCAAATGTAAGTCCCTGTATTAGCCATCACGCCTTGTACGGTTCCATCCCATCCCGGTGTATCCACATCATTGGTCTGAAAAACCACTTGCCCCCAACGATCGAATATCGAAAAGCGTAGTGTTTCAATGACATAGTCATCCGAAAACTTTGGGACAAATAGAGGATTCCTCGTATCCCCATTGGGTGAAAACGCATTGGGCACATATACCCGCGCCGAGCATTCTTCCAAGGTTACATTGATCCAATTGGAGGTGACCGAACCGCAGTTGGTTATCATGCTAATCCGATACTGACCTGAAGTAGGAAATGACCGTTCTACCCCTTCTACTCCATCATTCCATACTATTTGTTTTTCTGGTAAAGCATAGTAATTGGTATATTCAGAAAAATCAATTTTTTCTTTAGAGCAGATGGTTGTATCAGAACGAATCTCCAATTTCATTTTTTCTAATTTGACATTATCCAGCATACAGAAAGCCCAGCCAAACTCGCTATATGTATTGGTCCCCACACAACTATATTCCTCCAAGGGCGTATCATCGAGGAAAAAGCCGAGTAGCAAATGTCGTTCCTCGCCTGTGGCCACAAAGCAATTACCAACTTGAGTTGTATTCGCAATTCTCCGTCCGATACCACTTTCGCCAGCTGTCATATCAGGCACAATGGGATCTAATTCATCCACTACACCATCAAAATCTGCACCGACTAGCTTTATTCCTAAATTGAAGGGAAGACACCAAGGCATTACATATCGGTTCTCTGGTACAAAGTAGACCTGGGCGGCCGTTGATGTATACTCAACATAATATAAACTATCCTTTTCAGGCGCTGAAAGCAATTCACTCCATACTAATTGAGTGAGTGATTTATCCTCCCGAGCGCTCCAGTGATGTAGATAGCCAATAATTCCATCTCCCAATTCTTCCGGCCACCAAGGTGTAACTTCAGGATCACAGGTGTGGATATAATTCCGACTATTCCAAGTGCCGTTGCCCCTTCTATCCCACGGTATATTGGTATGCCAATCAGCCGCCAAATACAGACCAAAATCCTCACTCGGACAATCGGTGTAGCGTTCAAAGCCAGGATTGGGTATTAAATTCTGCGCATAGGTCAGCTTATTTATTCCCACCACCATTAATAAGAGGAGGATGCTTTGATAAACGATTAATCGTTTTTTCAACATTTTTTTCAGGTTTAATAATAGTAGTTGAATGAAGCTTTTCAACAGGATCAAGTCCTCCCTCTAAGATAACTAATTTCGGAAAAAGGCTGCTCTTCTCCGTACTTGTCCCGTCCCGGACTTTATTCGCTCATCTGTTATTCTCTTGTTACACATTTGTGATTTCTAGCCTTTTTTTGGCGGTTGGTACGATAGTCGACATGCCCACTCTATTGCCTGTATGTTCCTATATGAGATGGTATTAACTCAAAAGCCACTTTTAATCGTGCTTTTAAAAAATTCACAGGAAAATCCCCGCGCGAGTACCTTTCTCAGATAGAAAATACCACGGCTACAGTGGTAAAGAAATAAAGTCTTTGTAATTTCCCGCAAAACACTCCACATGTACAGAGAAAACCATCCGATCGCTCTATTGCTAGGGCTAGTCATGACGCTATTCTTTCTTCCGATTGATGATTTACATAGCCAAGATATTTCCACCGAACAACTAAAAGGATTAAACTATCGCAATATTGGGCCTCACCGAGGTGGGCGATCAACAGCAGTAGAAGGCGTACCCGGCGAATTATTCACCTTTTATATGGGGGCAACGGGCGGCGGAGTCTGGAAAACAACAGATGGAGGACTCAATTGGCGAAGCATCGGAACAAAAGATATCAAAGCGGGTTCTATCGGAGCTATTGCGGTAGCCCCCAATGACCCAAACGTCATCTATGTCGGAACAGGCTCCGCAGATCCTCGTGGGAATGTATCCCCTGGCGTTGGTATGTATAAATCTGTTGATGGCGGACTCAGTTTTACCCATATTGGGTTGAAAAAAGCAGGGCAAATTGCAGAAATTGTCGTGCATCCACAGCACCCAGATTGGGTATATGTAGCCGTACT
>Ga0070729_10007752_pt1 | contig 10208 bp, 14 predicted proteins | sample tdDd472_FD_66725 | JGI IMG/M metagenome (GOLD analysis project Ga0070729, IMG submission 66725) | Marine sediment microbial communities from the Atlantic coast under amendment with organic carbon and nitrate - tdDd47.2 | ecosystem: Environmental > Aquatic > Marine > Coastal > Sediment | place...
CTCAGCACCCGTTGAGTAGAGGAGCATAAACCGCCGCCTGACCTCATCATCCGAAAGCATTGCGCATGGCGATACCTCAGCCAGGAGATGCCAATGATTTCCCATGATCGCGAACCCCAATACCTCCACAGCATACACCATGGAAAACCGCTGAATCACACCTACCAACTCGTCTTTTTCCGCATCTTGAAAGGGCAGTCCGTCCAACGCCGTGCGACTGATGACATGATACACCGTTTTCTGACCTGGATCGGTCCTGACCATCCGGGGAATCCGAGGCATATTGGTCTTCTCCTTGGGCTTTCGTTTTTTTAAACTCTGGTGGGGGTATGGAATTTGTATGGGTAATTTGTCTGTGAATAAGGTTGGTTATGTGTTTGGTGTGATCATCTCATGGGATGTTTTAGGGGTCAAGCGTATTTTGCCTGTCCCCTAGTTCCCCCCAGAAGGTTTAGTGTTATACTCTTTTAATGTAGGGCTGATTTGTGATGCTAAATTAGAAATTTGTTTTTCCAGAAAATAAATTCGATCTGTTTGAATATAAAAGAATACTGAGCAACCAATAGCAAAAAAAACTATAGATACGAAAAGCAGGATGAGCGAAGCGCTTTGTTTCTGTTTTGAAAATTTTTTGTCAATATCGACAATGATATTTTCTTTATGTTGATCCATTTCTTCTTTAACAGAAAACAATCTTTCATTAATTGATTCATCAATTACATTAGATCCATTTTGATCAACATAGTCTTTAAGAGCTTTCGGAAGAGCATCTTTTAGTTCAACCATAATGTGACCTCGAATTATTATAGAATAGTATAACGCCACGCTTCACCCGACGGGCGCTGAAGCGCGAAAGTGTTTGAAATACGCCAACCGCCAAAAAGCAAAACCGCTTGAAAAACCGCACTTACGCCCGGTCGGCGTGAAAGCGATTGTTGGGCTCATGCACCTGCTTTAGAAATCCCATCAGGTAGTTCTTCAAAGGCACAATAAAATGGGATGTTTTTTGACCCAGATATAAAAGCAATAGCAAGCCGATGAAAACCATCTAACTTAATAAGTCGACCATTATCAGCTGGTTTTAAAACTGCTGGAGACAATACCTGGCCATTTAACCAATGCCCAATTACCCTAAGAAATTTATTTCGATTACCGTTGTCCCAAAAATGCTCGAAAGTATAATGCCGTCTAAGAAATATGAGCTCATACAGTCTGTCGGATGGGCAAATATATAATGAGCATGACTCAAGGTACTCTTGGTTGTGCTGATTGAAAATCATGGCGTCTTGCCCTGTATCCCAAACAGGTTCTATTCTTTGAAAAGCAGATAAATCAGCACCAACAAACCTTGAGTTAAGATCTACTTCATTCAATCCCTCCCAAAAAAGAGAAGCATCATATTTAAAAAAATCTTCGATCATTCTTTTATGTTATTTAAATTCATATTTTCAAACTGTTGCCCAACGCGTGGCTATGCCGACCCAAAAAGCTGATAGGGATGGCGATTGAAGTTACGAAAGACGTGGCCAGCTTTTTGGGGTCGGCCATTAGCCAATTGTTATGTGTATGAAGTTTTGGTGTTATTCAAACAATTGGCACATCGATATTTTTTTGAAGGCCTTGTAATTAACCAGTATGTTCCTACACCAACCATCATTGTTGAGTAGATTATTGAGCCCATGGTAAAGCCAAATATTCCGAGATAAAAAATTGTAAATAGGACCAAAAATGCACCACCAATTTCCTTGGGAAAGGTTGAAACTTTATTTCCGCATTTGATGCATTTTACCTTGAACATAATCCGCCTTATTTCTTTAAAATATTTTCAATTTTCACATAACGTATTTTTCAGGGGCCGGGCGCAAATAGTGAAACCGACCGCTAAAAGATAATGTTTGAAAGTGCTACATCCTACGAAAAACCAAGCTGTAGCCCGGTCCCTTGCAAAAAATTGTTATGTTAATTTATCAAGTAGTGATTTGTCATAAAAAATTTGTTTTAAATCTGGATTATGAAAGTCTGGTAATAAATCTACGTGTTCTGCATGGAATAAATAATAATATTTACAAAATATTATTTTAAAAGTCTCTATACATGCTTCCAACTCTGTAATTGAAGGTACTGACTGAAATAATTTTTTATCACGATGTGCCAGCCTTTGATCAGACAGTGCCTCGATTTTATTTGTGTGTTTTAATAAATGCTCTAAGTCTGCTTTTACGACCTCACGGCTAATATGATTATAAACACCCAATGAATAATCATGAAAATAAGTATCTGCCTTATGCTTGCTTGTGCTATCTTTCCATAGACTTTTAAAATAATCACTAGAAATAATTTCTGGATTTTCGATCAATTCATTTAGAAGACGTACAAGTGAAATGCTCTGCTTGTTATCTTTAATTTGGCGTCTGATAGCCATCATTACATGAGATGTGAAACTACTACACAAATAATGACCATAAATAATTTTACCCCTTTTGACAGAATCAGATTCAACCGACTCTAATAATTGCCAAAAAATATTTCGTCCAATTAGGATTTCAGATATCTCGATTTTAATAATATCGAGCCATTTTATCCATTTTTGTAATTTTGTATCCATAGACGAGGAAAACATAACGCATGCTTCACCCGACGGGTGCCGAAGCACGATAGTGTTTGATATTTGAAAACCTTCGGGTGACGAAGTCGACCGAAAAAACCGCACTTGCACCCGGTCGGGTGCAAGCAATTGTTATGCTGATTGTTTTTTGTTAGCTGAGTGGTTTCGGTAAACTTTGTGATGTCAATTTTTGAAGTCTCTCAAGAACAATAGGATCAGATAACCGTCTGTAATCTCCTTCAGAATATCCAAGCGCATTTTCATAGTACATCATCGCATTAAAAAAATTCGCATCATAGTTGTTTTTCGTTTTAATTACTTTCCCCGGAATACCTGCTACGATGGAATTATCGGGGATTATGGTACCTTCCTTGAGAAAGGTATGACCCGCAATAACGCAGTTATCCCCGATTACGCAACCATCCATAATAGTCGAATTGATGCCGATTAAGCAGTTGTTTCCAATTGTACACCCGTGCAGGGTACAATGATGAGTTATAGAGCAGTAATCTCCAACGATAGTGCCGGACATACTACCGATATGAATCATCACGAAATCCTGAATATTGGTTTTAACTCCAATTGTAACGTCATGTACCTCTGCCCTGATAACAACGTAAGGCCATAAAGAAGAACCTTCACCAAGCTTCACATTTCCATAAATCTGAACACTCGGATGTACGAACGCAGTATTTTTAAATTGATCAGATTTGACACTCATAATTTTTCTTCCTGATTTTATGGCATAACGCAGTGCTAAGGGGCCGGCGGCGTGTAACGACGCAGGCCGTTACCCCATAAAGCTTGAATTATTGAAAAATATGAAAAAACCCTGCAGTAGCCGGTCCCACTTTAGTACATTGTTATATTCTTGCTTGCCTATTGGTGATTAAGTCAAAATCATTATCTGAATTTTCAGGCTTTTCCATATAAACTCTACCTCCTTTTGTACCAAATGGAATAGCTTCAAACTTTGAATATAAGTCATCAGGAAGATTTTCTGTAATTTTGTTTATTAATTCTTGAGCTAAATCTAAATCCTGTGAACCAATCTCAGTTGGTTTTTGTCTGTTTGGATATCGAAGTTCAAAATGATTTTGAAAGTACTCAATAATCCTATTGTGTCTGCTACTGAACTTTAATGTTGGCTGTAGTTCACAAACTTTATCTCTAAGGCCTTGCAAGGAATGTCCTTTTCCGTTTTTTATTTCAAACTGCTTATTTTCATGAAGTAGCCAAGACTTGAAAATCAATTCAATTGATAAATGTAGTAAATATCCGCCAGAATCAAACAAGTCTGGGGATGTTGATGAAGACATCAATAATCGAGCAGCTTCAAAGTGATGATATGCCGATTGTAAAAAATCTTCTGATTTATAACCATCTGATTCTCTGAATATTTGTGGATTCATATCTACTCCAAAAATATAACGCTTGAGCTAACGGGCCGTGCGGCGCAGAGCGACAACGGCCAGGAAGCGAAAATGTTTAAATTTTGAAACCGCTGGAGGAGCAGGCAGCATAGCCCGGTCCGAGTTTAGCGACTTGTTCTGTGTTAAAAACAATTATGATAATCGCCAATAATATATTGCTCTGGTGTTAAATTATAATAATTTTCATCGCATCCTATGGTCATATTTCCGTTCTGATCTAATGCAACGGTCGCATATACTTCATCCCCTTGCGAGATAAATTTCCAAATCCAATATACCGTATTTTCAACTTTCGCCGTTCTGATGAATCCTATTTCACCATCGGGTGCGTAATCCTCAATTTCTAAATATTCGATCAAGTCCGATTTTAAGTCTTCTGGCGAATGAATATTCGCTAAAGGCACATGCGGAAAATCAATATCAATTTTTGCCAATTTTTCATTATCTTCTGGCATATCTTCGTATTTAATCATTTTCTCGCTCCCTATACACAGAACGCATTTTTCAGGGGCCGGGCGGCGAATGCCGAAAACTGCCACTGAAAGAAAATGTTTGTTAATGTTTTAACCTTCAAAAAACCGCGCCGTAAGCCCGGTCCCACTGCAAAAAATTGTTATACGTCATAGAACAGTATTTCTTCTTCAACTGCACCATTTTCCCCTGTAATATACGTACTTGTCATACCGCCACGACTAATAAATTCATCAATGACATCACTATTGAGGCCTTGATTTAATAGCCATTGCATCATTTCATCTTTATTTATAAAAATGGGGCTAATTGGAGTACCTTCCGATGTATTTTCATAGATTTGAAAGGCAGTTCTCGGTTGATCAAAATCGGGAAAATAAGACATAAAATCAGGTGGAGGTCCTTCATAATCCCAATAGTATCGGACTTCAGAGTCTTTGCGTCCAGGATGTTTACCAGATTCCCAATCTGATAATTCTTGTAACCACTCATCACATGCATCACTGTATGTTTGGCCATACATGGGGATAAAGTTGCCATCTTTATCTTTTGGGTGTTCCCAATCTTTGGGTATTCGTCTTATTTCCATCTATTTTCTCATACGTATAACGCGCTGCTGTGGGGCGCGAGGAACGAGCGTCCCTACCAGCAGATTGTTATCTTTTATTTTTAAATTACCTTATTCACCGCAACACTTCTGGATAGTTAAGATTCATTTGATCCCCATCAGTTGATATGAGCAGATTAGCGCTGCCCTTATTGCGCACCGAGGGTTCGATTGAATAAATATCAAATTGTATATGCCCGGATATGAATTCACTATTAGAGACCATCCACTCAATTTTGTTAAATAACAGTTCGTTTCTTGCATCTTCCCTGTCGAGTTTCCAGTAAATCAATAAAGCGAGCCCAAGATCACATTGCGGGTGATCAATAAATCGATCGAAATCTCCTTCTGAAACGTCCCACATCGCGACAATAGACATGTAAAACAACTCAAACGGTGATTCGACTTTCTTGAATATTTCCTCTTTGGAGAGGCCTTGCTCTACCCATTCGTAGGCTTGTATTCCCCAAAGTCGGTCTTTCTGTTCTGTAGTAAGATTCATTTCCCTACCAAAAGATAACATTGGGAATAACCCGCACGTTTTTCCATGTATCACCTATATAACCCGTACATTTGGACCGTATATCGTATATCCAAGGGGGTAAAGTGGACAAACAAGCGGGTTGAGGTTCCATGTTTGGTTGTTCAATACTACCGAACAATTTTTCCAGTTATTGAGGATGAGATCATAGTTCGCATTGCAAAGCAAGTGTAGAGTTTGTGGGTTTTGAATGTTGGGGTAGTTGCCTTAATTCATAGTGAATACATGGGGAGGTTCTTTGGCTCTTTTAGCTCAGGCATTGAAACGTATATTGATATACCTGCCCTTGAGAGTCCATGTTTGAGCCCTTAATATCGCGATAGGTGGACTTTTTTCCACCTTTGCTCTCAATTTTCCATGTTTGCCTTTTAATATACAGATGAAAAAAACGTTCGTGTGCCGTCGACTATTGAGAGTATGAAACATGGAAACCTGATCCATTGGAACACGTCTTTTACATCTTCTACTCTTGTCGTGTGAAGAATGTTTCTATGTTGGTAGGACGGAAGGCAAATAATTAACACAGCAGGTTTTAAATACAGTCCGCTGTGGTTGTTCCTGAGGATCGAGGGATGAAGCACAGTGGAAACAAGCTTTCAAGGTGGGTCACCTTGCCGCCGGAGGCAAGGGTTTTCTATCACCTATTGCCCATAACCTGCTTTTAACCGTGTGAACAGATAACAGGCGAAAAATGCTTATTTCCTTTCTCATCCGCATCCGCCATCACCATCCACCCCTGGGGCGTGTTGGTCAGCCGCAGCCGGGTTTTGACGGTAGTTCCGTTTTGAGTCGTTAAGTTACAGGGCCGGGTCGGCTTCATGGAGAGGAGGGAGGTGAGCTGGGATTCGGTGAGCTCTCTGCCGAAGAGGGTTTTCCAGATGACGAAGCGGCAGCCGCCTTTGTCGGCGGGCCAGTTGGCACAGCCAAAGCCGCGCTTGCCTTCGATGATAGACCCGCCGCAGGCGGGGCACGGCCTGAGGCCGGTCTGGTTGAGGCCCCTGAGGGGCTTCTGGTTTTGGGCTGGTTTAGGGGTGAGCGTTGTAGGTCTCTCAGGCTGTGACGCGTAACTGGAGGCTTCTTGGCTATGCGAGAAGGACCCTGAGGCATTCGGGGACGAACTCCAGGGTGCTGGTTCTGCAGCGGCCTTCTTGGCGCTTCCTTTTTTGCCTTTGCTGTCGAAGTCAAAGGTGATCTGCCAGGTGCCTTCCTTCTGGGCGAGGATAAGAGACGCAGTGAACCGTTTTTTCTTTTTGGAGATAAAGCCGTTGTAGGGGCCGGATTTTTTCGTGCGGAGCAGGTGGCCGACCATGTTGGGGGTGAGGTTCTTGCCGGCGATCTTTTTCCAGAGAACGAAGCCGCAGGTGCACTTGTAATTTTTGTACTCTTCTATCACCTCGCCGCCGCAGGCGGGGCATCGTCCCACCACTTCGCCGGTTCTCTTGCGACCGGCAGGGGCCTCGCCTTCCATGGCGACGGTTTTCAGCTCATCCATGGACTTTTGAACGAACTCTTTGATGGTGGCCAGAAAATTTTCGTTGTTCCCTTCGCCCAGGGCGATGCGGTTGAGGCTCATCTCCCAGCGGGCCGTCTCCTCAGGGGAGGTGAGAACCCGACTTACGGCAGTCTTCTGGAGCATCTCCACGAGGTAGCAGCCCTTGTCGGTGGCAGCCAGGGTCTTTCCTTGGCGCTTTGCGTAATCCCGCTGGATGAGGATCTCAAGAATCTGGGCGCGGGTGGACTGGGTGCCGATGCCCACCTCGCCACGGAAGAGGTCCTTCATGGCCTTTTCAGACACGTAGCGTCCCGGGTTGGTCATCTCTTTCAGGATCAGGGCGTCGGTGTATGCGGCAGGCGGGGTGGTCTCCTTTTTTTCGGCGGCCACCTTCTCTTTGTGGGCTGCATCCCCGTTTACCAGCGGCGGAATGTGCGCCTCGTCCTCTTTTTTCGCCTTGATGGGCCAAGCCTCTCGCCATCCCGGTGAGAGAATGATTTTTCCCGTGGTTTGAAAGGTCTCCGAAGAAAAGACCGTGACGATCTTTGTGTTTTCAAAGTGGCAGTTGGGGTGAAAGGCCGCCGCAAAACGCCTGAGTACCAGCTCGTAGATTTTTTTTTCGTCTGCCGTGGCACTGGGGGGCAGGCTCTTTAAGGGTATCAGGGCGTGGTGGTCGGTGAGCTTGGCGTCGTTGAACACCCGCTTGTTGGAAAGAGAAATACGCCCGTGGTCCACACCCTTAAAAAGCTCCGGGGCGGCCCCCGCGAGCTTGTCCACCAGCTTTTTTACCATATCGAGGTTCTGGGTGCCCAGGACCCTGGAGTCGGTTCGGGGATAAGAGAGACACTTTTTGTCCTGATAAAGCCCCTGGGCCACGTTCAGGGTCTTTTTGGCCGGAAAGCCAAACCGCTTGTTGGCCTCCTGCTGAAGGTCCGTGAGGGAAAAAAGATAAGGCGGTGGCTCCGATTTCTTCTCTTTTTCCGCCGAAAGCACCGCGCCCGGAGTCTCTTCGGCGGTGAGCCTTGCCACCAACCCTTGAGCCGCCTCAAGGTCAAAAATCCGTGTCTCTTTCTCCTTAAACCAGGTGCCGATCCACGTTCCCTTCTCATTGGAAAAGTGAATCTTCACCACCACGTAAGGCTCGGGCTTGAAGTTCTCCCGCTCGCGCCGCCTCTGCACCAGAAGCGCCAGAACCGCTGTCTGCACGCGCCCCACCGAATAGAGATCACCCAGACGTACCGTAAGAGCCCGCGTCCCGTTCATCCCCACCATCCAGTCCGCCACTTGCCGGTAATACCCCGCCCGCCAGAGTCGGTCGTAATCAGTGATGGGCTGTAGCTTTTCAAGGGTGCTCCGCACAACAGCAGGGGTCAGGGCCTGACTCGTCCAGAAGCGCATGATCCGCCCTTTGTCAGTGTACCCCGCCTGAAGCAAAATCGTCCGGGCAATCACCTCGCCCTCGCGCCCCGCATCCGTTGCGATAATCACCCGGTCAAGCCCCGGCGTCTTGAGGAGCTTCTTGATCACCCCAAGCTGCTTTCCGCTCTTTTTGATGGGCTTGTACTTGAACGGCTCCGGCAGAATGGGCAGGGTCGCAAGGGACCACTTCTTAAACGAGGGGCTGTAATCCTCAGGAGCAAACAGCTCCACCAGATGGCCCACGGCCCAGCAGATGAGGGTCCCGTTTCCTTCGTAATATCCGTCCCGTCGGGTCCGGACGCCCAGAGCTTTGGAGAAGTCAGCAGCCACAGAGGGCTTTTCGGTGAGGATGAGAGTGGTCATGCACCTGTCATAACGTAAATTGGGGGATTAGGAAAGATGGAACCTCAGGGCTCAGAGAACGTAAGGGAAGGGGAAAAGACTTGCCTCCGGCGGCGAGGTGAGCCACCTCGAAAGCGGGTTGCCCTTGCGCTTCGTCCCTCGTTCCTCGGGACAAATCGCAAGGGCGTTCGCCGCGGGCTTCGCCCGCCTCAGAGGCTGGGGATTGTTCGGGTGAAGTCACAAGGTTTTAAGGGTGGGGTGGCTTGTGAACCACAATTGGGGTTGGGGCCTTTTTAAAATGGCAGAACAGCGTGACTCCACCACTATTCACTACTTACTATTCACGATTCACTGGGTAGGGCGAAGCCCAATATAACCTATCTCCCATTACCTATGACCCGACTTTAAGCGGCTCCACCAAATACTCCAACCCATTCACCTTGATCTCATACACCAGCCCCAGCATCTCCCCCAGCTCCCCTTTGGGAAACCCCTCCTGCTTGAACCACACCACGTAGGGCTCTGGCAGGTCCACAAGGAGGACGCCCTGGTATTTTCCGAAGGGCATGGCTGTCCGGGCGATTTTAAGGAGCATTGTCGGGTCGAACACGGGCATTTCCATGGGGCTTGGTTCCTGTTCTGTTGTCACGGGTGTTTGTTTTTTGGGGCGTACCACTCCGATGCTTTCATCATGAATCATGGCCTGGGTCAACCCAAAGTATGATGAGAAATGGAGCCACCTTAAAATACGACAAAAGAAATGTCACCATGAAGCACATGAAGAGCTTGAAGGCGGCTTCGCCGCTTACAAGCTCTTCGGTTTTTCTTCATGTCCTTCATGCTCTTCATGGTTCAAATGTTTTATCCGGCGTGATCATGGCCCTTCGAGTGGTGAAGCAACCATTGCATGGACCGCATTTCTCGGTTGTTCAGGCATGGGGCCCCGGTCAATTGGCTAAATGGGATGTGGTGATTATATCTTTTGTAACGCCTGACAGCCGTATCCATGCCCCATGCAGCCGGGGAAGACGAGATAGATTTGATGTCCGTTATCTGTACCGTGCCGGCTATGCCCTCAATAACCAGCTCCTGTTTTTTCATAACTGATGGAGAGCAGCGACTCCTCGAACCAAGAACGACGAACCAAGCACGAAGAACGTTTTTCATAAGCCACCATGAAGCACATGAAGAGTCATGCAGGCGGCGCTGTCGGAAACAAGCACTTCCTTTTTTCTTCATGTCCTTCATGCTCTTCATGGTTTAAATGTTTTATCCGGTGTGATCATGACCCTTCGAGT
>Ga0070729_10007755_pt1 | contig 10205 bp, 9 predicted proteins | sample tdDd472_FD_66725 | JGI IMG/M metagenome (GOLD analysis project Ga0070729, IMG submission 66725) | Marine sediment microbial communities from the Atlantic coast under amendment with organic carbon and nitrate - tdDd47.2 | ecosystem: Environmental > Aquatic > Marine > Coastal > Sediment | place...
GCAGATCGTTGGGGCAATGTGGTGTCGGCCACACCGAGTGCCAATGTGCATCGGCCTACTGTGGATGGCGGTCAAACAGGCGTGACGTATGGCAATCGGTTGCGCAGTTTGAATACAACGCTCGGTCACCCAAATTGTATAGCACCAGGCAAACGTCCGAGGATTACATTAACGCCGACAATGGTGTTAAAAGATGGCAAGCCGATTTTAGCAATTAGTATTGCGGGTGGTGATTTGCAAGATCAGGCGGCGTTGAATTTGTTACTCGATTTTATTGAGTTTGATATTTGGCCAGAAGATGCGGTGCATGTTCCCCGTTTTGCAACCATGCATCATCAAGATTCATTTGACCCAAATCCTGTTCGTGAGCAGACGTTTAAAGAGGTGGGTTCATTGACGGTGAATGAGGGTGTGAGTCAGGATGTGCGAGATGAACTTACCAAGCGTGGGCATAAAGTGGATGTGAAAGAAGGTGCGATAGCGGTACCTGTTATGGTTTATATTGATCAGGAAAATGGAAAATTTTATGCGGCGGGTGATCCGAAAGCAAGGCGTCATGCGGCAGGGTTGTAAGAAGCGAAAAAGAAAAGGAAGAAGAGAATGGCTCTCTTCTTCCTTTTCTTTTTGGAGGTGATCAGAAGGCATTATTTCTTTTTGACAATGTAACACGATAGTGTTTCTGCGTCGCGGATGTAGAGGTGGCCGTTTGCGACGACGGGATAGGCCCATGCTTGTGCTTGGCCTTCGTTGGGTTGATTGGGTGGGGTGAATCGGCCGAGTTCGCGATATGCATCGGGTGTTGGGTCAATGAGAGCGACTTCGCCTTTTTCGCTGTGGATATAGAGCCGACCATCAACGTAGCAGAGTGCGCCAGAGCCTACGCTGCGGTCTGTCCATTTGACTTCACCGGTTAAAAAATCGACACATTGCATGGCTTTGTCGGTGGTGCCATAGAGGTAACCGTTGATGAAGAGCGCACCGCCAACTGCACGTGGCAGTTTGAGTGAGTGATAGACTTCAGTTGCTGTGGTTGAGCCTTGGTCTGTGTGAATTTTTACAAGGCCACCGCCACCACGGTTGCTGGCGCTGTAAACGTGGTTGTTGTGTACGACAGGTGTTGGGATATTGGCTGGGCTGCCATCAGAGGTTTTTTCGTATTGCCAAAGTACTTTGCCATTGGTGGCATCAACGCCGACCAAGCTTTTTTGGAGAAAATGAACGTATTGTTTTTTTCCGTCTATGGTTGCCACTACGGTGGATGCGTAGGCCGCTTGACCGCCTTCGGGTATAGACGATTTCCAAACGAGTTCACCGGTTGTTTTGTTGAGGGCAATGAGTGTGGCTTCGGGGCCGCCGGGTGCGCAAATGAGAAGATCGCCGTCGATGAGAGGCGATTCTGAGTACGCCCACCGACCAGGCTCTCCGTTAAATTTTTCGCGGACATTGAGATGCCAGCGTGTTTTGCCTGTGGCGGTTTCTATACATGCCAGATCGCCGTCGGAGCCAAAGACATATAACACGTTGCCATCAACAGTGGGGGTCGAACGCGCGCCTGGATAGCTGGGTTTTTGATCGGGTTTGCCTACTTTGCCAATGCGTATTGACCAGATTTGTTGGCCATTTTTGGTGTCTAATGCACGCACATATTCATTGTCTGTGCCTTCATTGGCAAGGATATAGAGGCGATCTCCAACGATAACAGGTGTTCCATATCCGCCACCGAGGTTGGTGATTTGCCAACTCATTTTTGGGCCTTCTGGCGGCCATGTTTCAAGTAAACCCGTTTCGTTTGAAATGCCGTTTCGATCAGGGCCCATCCACTGTGGCCAATCTGCGGCATTTGTAAAGGTTGGGCAGGTGAGCCATGTTATGGTGATGATGAGGCAAAATTTTTTCCATATGTTCATTTTTTATCTCCGTTTTTCTTTTTAGGTATTTTGGGCGGTTTGTTTCTGATTCGGTAGATCGGCTGGAAAATTAGGAACATATGACACGTTGTAAGCTTTAAATATACGGATCATTTTGGGTTTGACCAGCAGTATTGTGATGCTTTGTTTTTGGGTGTTGGCGATAGACCGTATTTGTGAAACCAAACGTGTTATAGCTGTGTCTCAAGTTATGGTTGTTTCACCATCTCAATTTGAGGAGGGCATTCCAGTGATTTAGATCAACCGATTTGTTCTGCAAAGGCGCATCTATGCGTTGCATGATATTCAGTCACAGTTGTGACCAGGGCTATCGGTTTGTTCAAATCACAAGGTTACCGTTTTGCCCAGGAGACATCGTATTGCCATCCAAACCTGGATGGCTTTTTTTGTTTTAATAAGGAATGCACAGATGAAACACAAATTGATCATTGTTGATGGTCAGTCAACAGTGGGAAAATCTACACTTTCCAAAAGTGTATACAAGCAAATATCAAAACACAGAGAATCATATTGGCTTCATGAAGAATGTATCGAACATCCCATACGACATGAAGAGTTTAAAGCTGGAGATTTAAGTTCTCAAGAAGGAATGGCACTGAATCAAAAAAGTATGCTTGAGAAGTGGGATGACTTTCGAGATTCGATTGAAAAGAAGAACCAAGTTTGTATCACGGAAGGCTGTTTGTTGCATGCCTATGATCGATATTTTGCTCATAGTGTTTGGAATGAAGATCAGATTCAGGATTATTATAAGAAAGTTTTGCAAGTTATTGAAAGTCTCAATCCTTTGATCATTTTTTTGCACAGGCCAGATATTCGTGCAAGTTTTGAAAAAGCTTTTAAAGCGAGAGGAAATTGGTGGCGAGATCTTATATGTGACAACGTACCAGAATCTCATAAGTACGTTCAGAGTCAGAAAAAAAAGGGTGAAGATATCGTATTTGGTTGCATATCGTTTGAACAAGAACAGATAGGACACATATTTGATCAGCTGATTTGTAGCAAACTGAAAATTGACACGAGTGAAGAAGATTGGGAGAGGTATGTAAAAACAATTACAGAGAAAGCGGGTTATCCGTACTGCAAAGAAGAATCAAAAACCAATAACTTGGTTGCATATTGTGGCACATATCGCTTACAAGATGGTGAAAAGTTATGGAAAATCGGTTTGGATAAAGACAATAATTGTCTGTTTACATCTTTGTTTTGGCCGTATATGCCTATGAGGTGTATTGATGATGGTCTGTTTGAGTTGATCTCTTTTCCTGCTGAGTTGGCGTTTCAAAAATTGAATGATGAGCTTTCTTTTACTGTGTCTGGAAACTATGGTTGGGGATATAACAATCAAACATTTGTCAAGGTTGGCGATGCTTAAATCATAACCTGAGAATGGAATCATAAAATTCTGAGAAAGATATTTGTTATGACAGATATGGAACGATACTTGTTTGACATCAATGGTTTTATGGTTTTACGCAATGTGCTGTTGCAAGATGAAGTGGAACGATTGATAGAGGCGATTCCACGAGATGAGAAGGGTGAGATTATCCATCCACCTGATGATATCGCGTTTGAGGGGTTGTTAGGATATGATGAACCGTTGTATCGCAATTTGATTGATCACCCACGCGTATTGCCGTATTTGGAGTATTTGCTGGCAGAAAAGCGGGGTGGGTCTTATGGACCGAAGTGGTCTGGGCGATTTTATTTGGGGCATGAATATGGTTTGGTGTATCCACCTGGCGATGAAGGATTTGGCTTTCACAATGGTGCAACGCCTTATAATGGGTGGTTGCATTATCATACACAAGACAATCAGATTTATTGTGGACTCACGTGTGTGGTTTGGTGTTTGACCGATTCTGAAGCTGGACAGGGTGGTTTTGGATGTTTACCTGGCAGTCACAAAGCCTATTTTTCGATGCCCGAAGAGGTTGCTGGCAAAAGATTTGTACCTCAAGATGCGCATCAACCCGTGGTGAAAGCAGGGGATGTCATTATTTTTACAGAGGCTTTGGTACACGGGCCTTTGCCATGGAAAGGTGAGACACATCGTTTGGCATTGTTTTATAAATATGTGCCAGGACACATGCCATTGTTTGAGGAACGAGAGAAAGACCTTTTGGATTTAATGACCGAGGAACAGGTGAAGTATTTGAAATTTTAATCCAGCTCTAATGAGGAGAGATTCAACATGAGTGTTTGCCCACTGATACCACCCATTTAATTCAAGAACAGACTACCTCCGAGGTAGAGCACTGGATTCTGGAACGACTCTAAACGGAGCGACTCGCTGTCTGCCTATTCGTATCATACTTTCAGATAGACTCACGCTCATTATACTCCTGTAACACCTAAAAAGGAAATAAGGGTGGATAAAAACCTGAACGAAAAATATCTCCAGTTGGCATCCGATCTTGCTACCATGATTCAAGGTCTTCCAGAAGCCAAATACATATTGCTCATTGGCTCGGTCGTCGATCAAACCGCAGACCATCTTTCAGACATTGATACCATCATTTTGTATGATAAAGAACCCTCAGAGCCAGATCTTGCAACCCTATTGGGCAAAGAATCCGTTTATAAGTTTTGGCTCGACGATGATCATTTCCACGTACATTATAAAAAAGAAAATGTTGACATGACCATGCTCTTTACGCCATTGAAGCGCATCGAAGATTTTGTCAATCAATACCCCCATATAAACTTTAACGACTATGCAGAAGTATCGAGATATATTGTAAACGGGAAACGATTGGCAGGAGATGAACAAACGTTCGATGCATGGCAAAAAAAATGTCGCATTGTTCCCTTTGAAGTGAAGGAGAAAGTATTTCAGAAAGAAATGCCATCCCTCAGTTTTTGGTTCAAAAGCGATCATCTTTTAATGTTGGCAGAGCGATCCGATTGGATCATGGTCAACAGAACCATCAATATGTCGATAGAAGGTATTTTGAGGGTGATCTATTTGTTAAACGATGAAATCATGATCAAACCCAAACGAACACGCATTCATCTTGAACAGTGTACCATAAAACCGCCTGACATCCAGATACGGCTCGAAAATCTTTATCTTCACAAAAACACCCTTGCCGATGTCAAAGACAAGATAGAGCAAATGCTTTCCATTATTGACGATTTGAAGGCACTGATTCAACAGCATCATACAACCGAAAGTTAACCTCAACTACAAGGTGCTCAGAAAAAGTAAAATGCAGCCATTAAGATATGTTGTTAGAAACGGTTAGGATCACAAAATGAAACACACCTACCCTACCCATTATGTCCAACAGAGAATGATCACCCTCGGTGGCCTCAACAAGGCCGACCTCATTGCCGCGCTCACAAAAAATGCCATTTCAATGAACACTCACGCAGAAACACTCTTTGACAGCGACTATTTCACCACCTCTGAGACATCCTATACCGTCACAACGGTCGAACTTACTGTTCGCAATCTGGGTTGTTCTCAAGGTACAATCCTCTCCAAAATTTACGCAAAAGCAAAACAACTCGGTCTTGGCCTCTGCCCACTGGAATTGGCCCCTCACTTGCGATTGCAATATCTCGACCAACCTGAAGGTCATTTTGGCAAACCTGTTCGACAACATCAAGCACCCCATGGTGCCATCACAGTCGCTTCGAAGATACCAACCGAAAAAGACGACTTTCCAAAAGGCTTCTATTTAAGAAGAATGGATGGTATCCTGTGGTTGCGAGGATATCGCTCAGATCCAGAGCATGTCTGGGCACCTGATGATCATTTTGTCTTTTTAAAGGATGAGCATGAGTGAAATGATATCAACACAACAATGGGATTTTTTCCTGAAAAATGGTTACTTAATCGTTGAAAACATATTGTCTGCACAACGATTAGACATCTTGCGAGAAACGCTGGAAAAGAGATATGACTTAGAAGGTGACTTGGCAGGATCAGAAGGATCAAACATTCAGGGTGTGCGCAGATTGTGTAACCTCTTTGGCAAAGGGCGCGCATTTGAAGAATTGGCTACCGAACCCATTGCATTAGAAATGGCCAAGCGAGCCATTGGAAACGACCTGCGCTGGCAAGCCATGAACTTTCACGACCCTATACCAGGTGACCCGCGCCCTCATCAGGCCATGCATGCCGATCGCTCTTTCTTCAAAAATTGTACCGCCTATTTCAATGTGGTATGGGCTATTGATGACCTAACCGAACAAAACGGGGCCACCCGACTGGTTCCAGGATCCCACCAAAAACCTTGGCCCAAAGATGTCCTAACCGACGCCAAAGAAGCCGTTACAGGAGAAATCTACGCCGTCTGTCCAGCTGGCGCAGCCATCTTTCTTCACGGTGATGTCTGGCATGGCGGACGAGCCAATCAGTCAACATCTCACAGGCGCGTGATCCACCAAGGATATGCCTGCCCCAACACCGCACCGCAATATGAAATTGCAAACACGCTCACACCAGAGATTCGCCAGCGGTTAGGAATGCATTGCGCACTTATCCCAAACATATTGATATCATTCAGTCAAATAGCGTCCATTTGACTCAGAACACACAATGTTAGGAGAACACCCAATGAAAACACATCAAAAAGAATCTCTGACAGAAGAACAGATACAGCAATTTCACGACATTGGCTACTTGGTGTTGGACAATGTTTTTAGCGATGAAGATTTGCAAACGGTGATTGACGGTATCAACGAAGAAGTGGGTCGATTTGCAAAAAAGAGACACGCTGAAGGCGTGTTGAAAAACCTGTATGAAGACGATGGTTTTGAACAGCGGCTGGCAAAGATTGTAGCAGAAACAGACGAAAGCGCCGTGCAAATTTGGGACAACCGAGAATCGACTTTTCCAGCTTTTTTCTCTTTGTTAACACACGAAGGATTTTTGAACCGTTTGGAATCGCTCTTGGGTGAAGAGATCATTTGCAGCAGCATTTTTCGTTTGCGACCCAAAGCGCCCAGTCAGGCACAAACCAATATGCCTTGGCACCAAGATTCGGCGTATTTCGAACCCTTTTGTGACAGCAATCTCATTCTGTCTGCTTGGGTGCCCCTCATTGATGCCACAGAAGAAAATGGGTGTTTGTGGTTCTTGCCCAACAGTCACAAAGAGGGTGTCGTGACACACAACAATTTAGAGGGCAAACCATTTTTAAGGATTCTTCAAAAGAACTTGCCCAAACATGAACGTCCTATATGTGTACCCGTTAAAAAAGGCAGCGCCGTCATTTTCACCAATCGTACGCCGCATTGCAGTTTTGAAAATCGAACTGATCAAATTCGCTGGGCCTTCGATTTTCGATACCAAAGCACACACTTACCAACCAATGCCAAAATAACCCGCCTCGAAAATGAGATCACCCCAGAAACAGACCCACATGCCCCCGTTTCCTGTCGTCCACCAGATCCCGATTTTTTGGTGCGCAGCAAACAAAGACCTCATGAAGTGATCACTACCGTGGACGCATTTATGCGGCTGCGAGAAGAACATGGCACAGGCTGGAAAATGACCAAACGGTGGGAGAAAGTTACCAGTGGTGAATGAAGCCATGGAATGACCGTATGGGAAGTAACAGAAGGCATTGAAGAATGGTTTTATCTGATATAAATCAAATGACACCTCTGAGATTATCCAAATCAAGTGCATCCTTATCTGAGTATAATAGACCTTGAAATATCCATAACAGAAAGGAATGCGCGATGTTCAATGATTATCAGTTGATGCAGATCGAGATTGAGACAGTATATCCCGTGAATGCGGAGGGGCGGTTTGTGAGTAAAAAGTCGCCTCGATTTTTTATTGGGCAGACAAAGGATGGAAATGTGACGCGGTTTCGGGATGATGTGCCAGATGAGTTGGTTGCGGAATTGAATGAAGTGGTTGATTCAGAACCCGTTGTTGCAGATTTGTTCGCGGGGCTTAAATATGAAGAAACGTATAAACAGATATTGGCAAAACAGATGCCCATTGAAGGGATAGGGCATGGGTTTGGATATCGGTATCCCAATGGGATACCGCGTTTTGAACATGTGGTTCGTGTTGGAGCGGAAAATGTGCATTGGGGTGCAGAGACGTTTCCCTGGCTTTTGGAAGAATACAAAGACTGTCAGCCAGTTATTGCTGCGGTGGATAATGGGAAGTTCGTTGCCGTATGCCACAGCCCTTATATTTCGCAACAGGCGCATGTTGCGGGTGTGGATACACTGGAAGGGTATCGACGCAAAGGGTATGCAACTGCGGTTGCTGCAGAGTGGGGGATGGCTGTGCAGGCACTGGGGCAGATACCCATTTATAGCACAGGGTTAGATAATGTTGCATCGCAGGGTGTGGCGCGTAAGGTGGGGTTGGTGCATTATAATTCGGATCATAAGTTCAGGTAGATTCACCTTCATTGTACCACTGTGACTGCAAAGCCCACATGCGGGCGTACTCGCCATCTTGGGCAAGCAAATCGGCGTGGGTGCCGTTTTCGATCAGACGTTCAAGTGTGGTATGCCCCTTTCACGAGAAGTCATTCACTGAAATAGTATGTGTCAAGTATTTTAAGACAATTGGTAAGAAAAGTTAGGGATCGTTTCGTGGCAGATATGAGATGAATCATATAGACGAAGTCGCAGTTGCCAATGCAAAGTTTATGGTTTGAACCACTTGCTGGTTGGGCCTGATTGTTGAAAGGATATCCAAGTGGCGAATAAGCCATTTTCTGATGAGGTTACATTTTCCATTTTGCCGAAGGCGATTTTTCCGCTTTGGTTTTCTGATGTGTCGAATTTTGAAGTGGTTAAGAATCATTCTCGGGTTGTTTATCGTGTTCAGGCGAATGGGGAAATTTACTATTTGAAGATTGCACCTGAATCAAAAGCCGAAGATGGTTGGTCTCCTAATAAGGAAAAGCTGGCGTTGTCTTCGAACTTTGCTCGGCATTTGTCTGATATGGGGGCACCTGTTGCGCGACCGCTTGCTTCTAAACGGGATCGTTATGTTGAAGAATATACATTTGCAGATGTTTATATGGTGATTCAGGTGACTGCCGAGGTACCTGGTATCACAGTTTCGGAAGCGTGTAAGGACTTGGATGTGTATCAGAGGTGTGGGATTGCTTTGGCGAAATTGCATGTCGCTGCGGAATCTTTTCCTCAGCGTTTAAAGTATGATGAAGATGCATGGGGAAAGTGCTGGGTTGAGACGGGCCAGAAGATTCCCAGCGACCATAAGACGTTGTTGTCTGAATATAAAAGAATAGATGATTGGCTTCAGGAGAGTTGTCCATTGCCCGGTGGGAAAGGGCTTACACATGGTGATACGAATATTTTGAACTTTATTGATGATAAAGATCGTGTTTCAATTATTGATGTGGATCATCCAGTGTTTACATGGTATGCGGTAGACTTAAGTCATCCTTTTCGTCATCGCAATGAAGATATTTCTCATGGAGAGCGGTATGACCTTTGGTTGGCATTTGAGTCGGGTTATTGCTCTGTGAGACCTATTGATTTGGACTATGAAACCATTACGTGGTTGTTGCGGCTGTGGAGTTTGGACACGTATGTGATGTATATGCCTTATGGGGTGGATAAAGAGTGGATGGTGCGGTTGTTGCGGTTTATTGAAAATCCGAGCAAATGGTAGGTGATATGAAAATGCGTATTTCATCACAGACAGATCCACCGTTGACCGTTCAGCAATTGGCGGATTTTGATGAAAAAGGGTGGGTCTATTTGGAAGAGGCTTTTGATCCTGAAGCTGCTTTAAAGATGCAAGATTTTATGTGGGCGCATTTGAAGGACTTGCACGGTATTGATCGGCAGGATAGAGACACTTGGCCAGCGGTATGGAATGGGCTTAACCAAAAAGGGCAAGATCCGATTTATCAGGATGTTGGGAGCCCGCGTCTTTATGCTGCGATTGATCAGTTGCTGGGCAAAGATCAGTGGCATGTGCCACGTGGTTGGGGTGCTTTTTTGGTGTCGCCACCTTATGCTGAAGAAGAAAGCTGGACGGTAAAACCACGTCATTGGCATTGGGATGGCAATCCTGAAAAGGAAGTAGACAGAATGAATAATTTATCGGTCTTCAGTTTTTATGGCGATGTGCAACCTGAGGGTGGTGGTACATTGTTGGTGGAAGGGTCGCATCGGTTGATTTTGAATCTTATGAGACCTTTAGGGCCGGATCGAGGTGGTTTGTCAAAAAAAGAACTCAATCGACGTTTTTCAAAATCACACCCTTGGGTGGCAGAGTTGACAGGTTATGCACCAGATCAAGGAGATCGCATTCGA
>Ga0070729_10007757_pt1 | contig 10204 bp, 2 predicted proteins | sample tdDd472_FD_66725 | JGI IMG/M metagenome (GOLD analysis project Ga0070729, IMG submission 66725) | Marine sediment microbial communities from the Atlantic coast under amendment with organic carbon and nitrate - tdDd47.2 | ecosystem: Environmental > Aquatic > Marine > Coastal > Sediment | place...
GGAAAATACGCGCTCTCTCTTTCTACAACTTATATTATTCCCCCTACTGTTTGGTTGCAGTATGTTAAATGGGCAAAGTCTCCAGGAGACCCTTTTGGGTTACCTGGAGCAGCCATTTACCCAAAAACCCGAATCACTGACGACAGCTACCTACCAAAAGCTGGCCGCTGTAGCTCAACCCTTACTAAAAGACAGCAGCTTTCAAAAAGAAGAAATGCTTTTGGTCTTTCTCGCTCAGAAAGCTATCGAAGGGAACTTGGACAATCAACAGACTTTTCTCGAATGGGCTTTTACCGAACTCCCACTGCAGTCACCAGGCTTTGCTTCTGCCCTTCTCCAACAAAGTAAAAAATTTCCTAAAGCAGCCTTTACTTCCTCTACACAATTTCAACTGGTCTCTTATTTGCGAAGCCAACCCAGGCATTTGGATCAATGGGTGCTATTAACGGGCTTTGCTACACAAGAAGAAAGTATCATTCGCGAGTTGCTCGAACAGCAACCAGGCAAGCGTGTACAGCAGGCAGGTCGATTAGCCTTGGTCAGGATGGGAGTCAAGTATTACCGAGATTCTTTCCTTAAAAACATCAAAAAAATCCCGGTCAAGGACGAATTCATTTACAATATCGTTCCACTGGCTATTTATACCCATGACCCCTCTATTATAGATTACTTGGTTCAGCTAGTAATCAATGACCAAGGTCAATGTCAAGCTGCAGACGCAGAAATCGTGGGAAGAATCAGTTGTGGCTATCGCTTGGTAGAGGAGCTATCTACAGTCATTGTAAATTTCCCGATTCCGATCACGGAAGATGGTGACTGGGAAGTAGCCGATTATCCAACAGCACTAGCCGATGCGCGTAATTGGCTGAAGAAAAATCGGCGAAGGATTGAATTGAAGACCACTACTTATTGAATGAAGTCTAATATACACCGGTACTCGCTGTAAAATCTGGACAGAATCAAGTGATTCTAAAATTGGAAAAAAACTTAGTCAAACATGCGTGCTCTCTTAACAATGGTAGGACTTAGCGGCCTTCTGCTTTTCAGTAGCGCTTTACAAGCAGCAAAGGATAGCTTATTGCTACAAGCAAAGACACTAAATACCCTACAAATACACCCTAAACCCATGAACGTCCCTGCCTACTGGCAGCAGCTTCACAACCAGAATATGCAGTTTTCTGCCAGGGAGTGGAGCGCTGCCGAAAGGTGGGTGGAAGATTATCTTCAATTCGCTAGCAGTAAGATCGATAGTATCCCTGCAGGTGCCAATGGAGGTAGTCTCGGCGGCCTGCTAGATGACGAGATACAAACCATTCAGCGAGCCAGGGCGGTTATCTCTCATATAAAAACAGCAGGTAATTTTTTGAGTAAACTGACTGGGCAAGACCTCGTTCAACTCCCCATTGGTGTGAGTCAGGAGGTGGGCAGTGTACGCTACACCATGGGGATTGCGAGCATGCAATTGCACGCCCAATATGCCCAGTTAGAAGTTTTTCTGGAAATAGATGCCCCCAATTTGGCCATGCCTTTACTCTTTTCATCTCCCGACGTCAAGTTTTCGGCAAGCGGCGGGATTGTTGGCGCCGCCACGCTAACGCTTTTAGGAAATATTCCGGTAGAGATAGTGCCTAACCGTTCCGCCCTGATTCTGATGAGAGGAACGAAAGATAACCAGGGGGCGATTGACGGAGGCACCTTTGTAAGGATAGACTGTGATGGTTTTAGTGAACTAGGGCTTGATGCGGTGGTAGAGTTTAGCCGGGCCTGGCTGAAGCCAGCAAAGGATAATGGAAGTACAAAAGTAAGTGGCCGGGTAGCCACAATAATATCCGATTGGGATGATATGCTGCTAGAAGTTGATTTAGACGATTTTGTCATCAATAAGATGGAAGATGTCATCTGGCGGGTGGATCGAGCCGTTTTTGATTTTAGTGATTGGCGCAACGCTAATGGGATAGAGTTCCCCCTGAATGGTTACGATCCTCCCCTATCGGATGACCGTTGGCGCGGTTTTTATATTGAGGAATTTCAAGTGGAGTTGCCACAACACTTCTCCGGTGCAGATTCTACTCTTCTCATCCAAGGTAACGATATCATTATCGACGACATGGGTTTTACGGGTAGCGCCATGGCTACGCCTATTCTGCCATTGGAACAAGGGGAGCTAGGTGGTTGGGCTTTTTCGATTGACACCTTTGGGATTAGCGTGATTGCCAACCAGGTAGAATCAGTCGCCTTTAATGGCTTGCTCAATATCCCACTTGCGCAGTCCAAAACGAATACGGGTGATGCGTCTAGTACTGTTAATAGGGAAGATTGTTTACAATATCAAGCCTATGTCAATACGAACAATGAGTACTTCTTTTCGGTTTCTCCCAACAGTACATTCGCAGTAGATATCTGGCAAGCTGAGGTAGGCTTTGATTCTTGCTCTTATATAGATATTTTTGATTTAGAAGAGGGCTTCACCGTGAAAGCCAATCTTCATGGCTATGCCACCATCAAAAGTGGTGAGGGGTCAGGGACACCGGTCCAGGCCGACTCCATTCACTTCCAGGCGGTCCAATTGTCCAATAGAAATCCTTACTTCAAACCGGGTTACTGGTCATTCCCTAGCGTGAGTCCCAATTTTGGTGCCTTTGCCTTGACCTTAGAGAATATCGGCTTGTATCCAGGGGATGAACATGGAGAAGCCATAGAATTAGGGTTTGATGCCTTAATCAGTCTTTCTCCCTCCAATAGCTTGGGAATAACAGCCTGTGGAGGCTTTGCTTTTCAAGGTGAACTACGACAAGAAAATGGTCGGCAGCGCTGGGCTTATAAGGGGATGAAAGTCAATGACATTTTCGTCAATGTATCTGCCCCTGGGTTTGGCGTAAATGGAGGGCTCAGTTTTTATGAGGATGACCCTACTTTTGGCAATGGTTTCCGCGGGATGGTGTCGGCATGGTTTCGAGGCGTCAATGATCCTGGCAGTACCGAGGATGTTGCTCCTCCCGAGGATCTAGGAACGAACAATAATAGTACCTCTTGCTTTGGTGAGATTCCCGATGCAGCCTGGGGTATTACGGCCATGGGGCAATTTGGCTCGATTGATGGCTTCGACTACTTTATCGTTGATGCGCTGGTGCACCTGGGAGAGGGAATTCCAATATTATCAGAAGCCTTAAAGCTCAAGAGTTTCGGAGGCGGTGTATACCATAGAATGGCTAGACAAGAGGATTCCTTTGCGGCCTTGGAAGAAGCGGAGGAGAATCTAGATCGGGTCATTCCTCCCTTAGGAAGTAGTCTAACTGGCATCCAGTATTATCCTGATCGCAATGCAGGTATTGGCATCAAAGCAACCGTGCTTTTAGCGGGTAAAAAGGAAAAGGCATTTAATGCCAATGCTACTTTCGAAATAATATTCAACAACTCAGGAGGGCTTACTCAGATTAGCTTTTATGGTACGGCAAAATTCATGCAAGATATCGCCATAGAACACCCCTATTTTGAAGAAAACCCTAATATCAAACCGCCTGTATTGGCTTCCATGTCAGCCTACGTATCCCTGGATTTAAATTTTGAAGAATGGGAACTGGATGCCAATATGGCCGTCTTTATCAATGCGGGTGCAGGCCTTGTACGCGGTGCGGGAGACAATGATAAAATGGGTTGGGCCAACCTTTACCTCTCCAAAAGTAACGGCTGGCACCTTAAAGCCGGCGAGCCGGCCCCCGGCAAACGAAATGGCGTCATTATAGGTATTCCTAAGATCGCAGAAAACTTAGTGCGTTTACAATGCTACCTAATGATGGGCACTCATGAGATTCCTGGCATTCCCCCTATCGAATCAGATTTGATGGCGAGAATCATGCAATATGACAAGAATCAAAGCCACCTGAGCAATCGGCCATCGGCTGTTTCGCAAGGTGGAGGTTTTGCCTTCGGCGCTTCTTTAGATATCAATACCGGTGAACGCAATTTCTTAATTTTCTACGGGCATTTCGCCCTTGCCTTAGGCTTTGATGTGGCCATCCAGGATTTTGGAGAAGCCCGTTGTGCCAATGGTGGTGCCATAGGGATCAACGGCTGGTATGCTTCTGGCCAAGCTTGGGCCGGGATAGGGGCTGGAGTGGGAATAAAAGTGAGACTTTTTGGTAGACCTAGAAAATTTGAAATCGCATCCGTCGCAGCAGGAGCCATTTTGCAAGCCAAATTGCCCAATCCATTTTGGGCTAAAGGTAGTATTGGCGCGCACTATAATATCCTGAATGGTTTGATCAAGGGAAATTGGAAATTTGATATAACTATTGGTCAGGAGTGTGAGATTATTGGTGCCGAAGATCCAGGGCTTGTCCAAGTGATTGAAGGGATCGACCCGAGTCAAGGTTTAGATGCGGTGGATGTCAGTACGACGCCTAAGGTCAACTTCTTGGTTCCTGTAGAGGAGTCCTACAGCTTCACGAATATAGAGGGTGAAAGAGAAACCTACCGAGTGCGGATCGATCAGGAGGCGACTTATATATTAGCTGGAGGTGAAAAAATCCAGGGTACGATTCAAGTAGCAGAAGACCATTTATCCGCTCAATTCATTCCAAGCCGAATCCTCGCTGGTGAAACAGATGCTCGTTTTATTGTCAGTGTATTTTTCGAGGAAAAAAGCGGCAATAGCTGGCAAAAAGTGAGAGAGAATAATGAAGTAGTCATCGAAAGGGACACCTTGGATTTTAAGACCGGCCCGGGGCTGGACCACATTCCCAACAGTAACATACTAGCCAATTATCCCATAGATGGACAATACAATTTTTATAAAAAAGAAAACGAATTAGGAAAGGGGTATATACTTCTGGCTCGAGCTCAACCTGATCTTTTACTTGATCTTCCTGCTAACTATAAGCAGGCGATTAGGTTGACAAAGAGCCAGGAGGTTTTTCCTTCCCTTTTTGACTTCACGGTAGATGAGGATGGGAAAAGTATAGCCTTTAACCTACCTCCCAACGCCTTGGAAGCAGATCAAGTCTACAAACTAGAGCTGATCCAACACCCTGATCAAGCTATTGAAAACGCCGACTTATTGTATCAACTTTTCTTTCGGGTGAGCCGATATAACACCTTACAAGAAAAACTGGCAGAATTACCTGATCTAAGGATGGCTGGTCGAGGTGGTATTATCGCAACAGCTGCGGTTGGCGAAGCTTTTGGCCGGTATGAATTGGGTTGGGGTGCTCAGAAAGGGCTGATCGAGCTAGTGGCAGATATGAGCCGTCCTTGGTATCAGCAGGAAGTCATTGATGTGATGTATAATGATTTTCCAGTAACTGTTAATGGGTGTGTCAATACACAGACTATCAGCTTGGCTTCTCCCCCCTATGGTGAAGATATCGCCCAGGCCATTCATTTTGGACAAAATGGAGCGGTATCGCCGATTACTAAAATGCATTTTGATGATCCTACCCAATTGCCGGTGACCGGTCCAATTGATATCAATATTAATTACCTGGTTCCACAAGTAGTGCAACAACAATATGATGAATTATATGCTAATGCAGAGGCCATTCTCACACAAGCTATGGCATATTTTGATACCGATACGCCGGGCGTATTTGCGGGAGGCTTAGTGAATGATTTTACAACGGGTGGTCCTTCTGGTGAAAATGACGATCCTCCCAACTATGAAGAGCTCAGACAATTGTGTCCCAGCGTCATTCCGGTCATTGATTTTTGTAGCCAAAGCATCCTTCCATTAAGCAATGGTAATTATCCAGTGAAATTGAAATATCGATTCCCGGGAACGGGGTCCATTGGCACGCAGATGATACTACAACTATTGAAAGACAACAATAGATAATCCAACAAAAAGAAATATGAAATACTATACTGTAGCTTTAATATTATCGGGTTTCATCCTGGCTTGTCCCTATAATTCGATGGGTCAGGATACCCTTTTTATTCAGGCCGTAGCTCACACTGATACGGAAGAGATCAAGATTCGCTGGGCACCTAGCCATCATTGGTTATGGCAATATGCCAATGAGGTGGGGTATATTCTGGAACGGGTAACCCTTAGAAATCAAGCTGGAATCGCATTAAGTCCTGCTGAACGCTTGGCCTCTCTAAAACGATGGCCTGCCCCTTTTTATCCAGCTGACATTTCCAACTGGAAGAGTAGGGTGGATACGAGTGAGGTGGCGGGATTGGCCGCAGCCGCTCTTTTTGGAGAAAATATGACGGTAGAAGACCTAAGTGTACATCCGATGGTTCAAATTTATAACCGGGTACAGGAACAGGACAACAGGTTTGGCTTTGGACTTTTTGCAGCCGACCAAGATTGGGAAGTCGCCAAAGCAATGGGATTGGCTGCAGAAGATACGGATGTTAAAGTAGGCGAAACCTACCTCTATTATGTCAAGCCAGCAAAGTTTCCTACTTCTTTTGTGGTAGAATCAAAGGCGCTCATAGCGAAGGCAGAAAGGGCTCCCCAATTGTCTGCCCCCAGTGCACTCAAGGCACAATTTGGAGATCGGGTAGTCGATTTAAAATGGGAGGCTAATTTCAGGACTAACTTTAGCAGTTATTGGATTGAAAAGTCGCTGGATGGTGGACAACAATTTGTACCCGTCAATCACCTGCCCATCGTCCCGACCCAACAAAAAGAAAATGGGCTCACTTCTGCTTTTTATCGGGATACCCTTTTGGAAAATTTTCAACGGGTGGTCTATCGATTAAGAGCTAAGTCTATATTTGGAGAACTTAGTCCCCCTTCAGACACCCTTTCTGGTTTTGGGCAACCCAAACGATTAGCAGCATCTATCGGGATTAGCAGCATCCGCGAAACGCAAGCTGGGCTGTTGGAAGTACACTGGGATTTCCCTACAAAATTGAGCCAACATTTAGAAGGTTTTGAACTCTTTCGGGCATCGCAAAAAAATGGCCCATTTGAAAAAATACATGCGGGCAAACTAAAAGCCGCAGAAAGGCGCTTTCAAGATAACTCAGCTCGTTCGGTCAATTATTACAAAGTCAAAGCTTTTGATCTCTATGGACATACCTATGAATCTTTTTCTGCATTAGGCCAGTTACTAGATGAAGAACCACCGCTGGCTCCTACTGGCTTGCAAGGAACGGTAGATAAGGACGGGAAAGTTAGTTTGTCCTGGCAGTCCAATCAAGAAGATGATCATATGGGGTACCGCGTTTTCCGATCTAACCAAAAAGAGGGTTTCTATAATCAAGTGACTGCCTACTTCACTAGGGATACTTTTTATCAGCATCAAGTAGACATGAGTACCAGTAGTAAATCTATCTATTATAAAGTTATAGCATTGGATTTCAGGGAAAACCACTCTAAAAAATCTATTTTTTGTGAAGTAAAAAGACCAGATTTAATTCCTCCGATTCCTCCTTTGATGAAGCGAGCCATACCTACAGATACAGGCGTGTCATTGGAATGGATTTTAAGTTCTAGCCAGGATTTGGCACAACACCTGCTCCAACGTCAGCAAGTGGGAGAAACAAACTGGAGGACGCTATTAAGCATTGATAAAGAGCAGTCCACTCGGCAATTCAGCGACCTGACAGCTAAAAAACAAATGACTTATCGCTATAGAGTTATAGCCATAGACGAGGCGGGCTTAGAGGCAAGTTCTAAGGTGGTAGAGGTAAGTCCTTTGGACAAAGGGGTACGAGCACCAATAGAGAACTTTGAGGTTCAGAGAGATAGCCTAACAGAAAGTATCCGCATCAGCTGGAAGTATCCACCTGCTCAAAAACTACATCAATTCGTCCTGTATCGGGCTGAGGCTGGGCGCCCCTTAGGAACCCATAAACAGATTTTAGCCAATACACTAGACGCAGAAAATGCTGACACCTTTCAGGTCTCCTTTAAAAGCTTTGAATTTCAAGACAAAAAGGTAAAAGCAGCCACGCAGTATACCTATCAATTGATAGCAAAATATAAGGACGGTGGATTTTCGCCCCTAAGTCCTAAGGTCAGCCTGCAATTACCGTAGGAGGACAAACAGAAAATTGATATAGCTCAGGAGTTCGCGCCTCCTGGTGGTTCAAAATTTAAGTGAAGGATTATTTAGGATGTATGAATTGAACCACTAATACGCTCAAAAATGTAAAATAGCCACACATGAAAACGCTCTTTCTATTAGTCATCAGTCTTTTTTCCCTACAGTTGCTACACGCCAAAACAGTGGCTTGTGACAATGTTTCCAATGCAGGTCTTATTTACCACAATAGTAATACCGATGGATTGGTAAAGTTCTGTACAGCTTGGCAACCAGCTCCTATTTCCGAAACGCAAGGAGCCAGTGGCGGCAGCGGCGGTTCTTTACTTTACCAATGGCAGTATGGCTTCAATGGAAGTAGCTGGGAAGATATTTCGATTTCAGCAGGGCAAAACAGCAATATAAATTTGGGGAGTTCTGCTTTGATTAATTTCTTCTCGAATAATAATATATCTACCGATGAGTCGATCTTTTTTAGGCGAGGAGTCAAAAGGCCCGATTGCTCGGATTACTTATATTCCAATTTGCTAGAATATCGGGTTTATCCCGACCTAAGTGATGCCAACCCTCCACTACAAGCGGGCATATTTTGTGACTTCGAAGATGCCCAGCATTGTGTTGGGGTAGGCAGTAGTAATAATACCGATACCTATGAGTACATCTGGGAGTTTTCTTTCGACAATGAAGATTACTTTTATACCTCGACCACATTCCCCGAAAACTATTGTTACGATGCAGGCACGACCGCTTATTTCAAAGTAGGTTCACGGCTTATCGGTTCTCCCTGCGAATATGAATACAAATCACCCCTACAAATTGTCACGCAACTCACCCCAGAATGGGAACTTGACATCACAGCCGTGAGTTGTGAAGGAGCGAATGATGGATCATTTAGCATTAGCGATGAAAGCGGCAACAGTGATGTGTTGACAGATGACTATACCTATAGTATTGACAACGGTCAAAACTGGCAAAGCAGTGCTACTTTTAATGGCCTGGGTGTAGGGAATTATACCGTTTCGATTCAAACGCTCTTTTGCGGAAGTTATAGCGAAAGCTTTAGCATAAACGCATCGCCCTCTCCCAGTCTAAATGATATAGATATTACTGATGAATCGGACTGCGGTGCTGCAGATGCGCGTATTGAAATTGAATTGAGTGGCGGAACAGGTAACTTCGAATATCGACTCAGTAGCACAAGTTGGCAGTCCAGCCCTAATTTCAATGGGCTGTCGGCAGGTAATTATGATGCCTACGGTAGAAATGCAGATGGGAGCTGTGAGACCTTTCTAACCCAAGTAACAATAGATGCCCCCTTATCACCTTCCATTAATAATATTTCGCTTGATGAAATAAGTGATTGTAATGAGAATGATGGGAGAATTAGTATTGAGGCGAATGGAGGAGATGGCCCTTTGCGCTATTCGATTGATGAGGGCGATAATTGGTCCAATAGCAGTACTTTCAATAACTTATCCGGGGGAAGCTATGAAGCAGGCGTCCAAAATCAAGATGGGACTTGTACGCAATTTGAAACGGTAAATCTTACGGAGCCCAATGCACCGATTATCCAAGAGGTTTCTTCAAATGATCCGACAGACTGCGATAGTGATAATGGCTCTATTAGCATCGAAGCAACGCTTAGTGGCAGCTCATTAGAATATTCTATTAACAACGGACAAAATTGGTCCGCTAATCATTCCTTTAGCAACCTCGGCCCGGGGACTTATCAAATTAAAGTTCGAAAATCTGATGGGAGTTGTGAGGTAGCTTATAATAATAGTGTTATCCTTTCCAGTCCCAGTTCACCCGAAGCCTCAAGCATTGTGGTAGAACAGCCTTCGAATTGCCAAGTAGATGACGGAGAAATTAATATCTATCCCTCCAATAGCGAATGGGGCTTTTCCATAGATGGTGGTCAAAGTTGGCAAGAAGGGTCTGGCTTGTTTTCTCAATTGAGCCCAGGCACCTACATTCCTTTTATTAGAAATGGAGACGGGACTTGTGCCCATCAAGCCGGGGCGCCCATTGAATTATCTTATCCTGATCAACCTACAATTACCGATATTGATTATGGGAACCCTTCCGATTGGTGTACTTCAGATGGCTACCTAATCATCGAAACAAGTGGCGGTGCAGGCCCTTTAGAATATACTCGTAATGGAATCACCTGGGGTTCATCTCCCGAATTTATTGGAGGCTTGAGT
>Ga0070729_10007759_pt1 | contig 10203 bp, 7 predicted proteins | sample tdDd472_FD_66725 | JGI IMG/M metagenome (GOLD analysis project Ga0070729, IMG submission 66725) | Marine sediment microbial communities from the Atlantic coast under amendment with organic carbon and nitrate - tdDd47.2 | ecosystem: Environmental > Aquatic > Marine > Coastal > Sediment | place...
TAATTATCAGATTATTAGGTACAAAGTAAATCATCAAAAAAATTAATAGTCTTTCAGGAATGGAATAGTTGATGGGTGAGCAAACCTTCAATTTCGTGTACCCAATTATTGGATATTCAAGATCAGTTCTTCTCTTTTGTGCTATAGGTAGCGAGCCAATAAGCAGGAGCTTTTGGCCTACATTGGATGCTAGCAGGAGCTCGTAACAAACATGAAATACAAAGGAGATTCAGTTGTAAATACCCAAAGCTTAGGTTGTGAGTAACCAAAATGATCTCACCTCTAGCTTTTCGCTTCTTCTCTCGTAATAGTGAAGGATTAGCTCAACAACTTTTCACCCTTTTGTATCTCTCTTATTTTATAGGGCTTTTTTTGTTGGGATTCGAAGTAGGTGCGCATTTGTATTTCAACGATGATACCAATGGTGATAAACTGTACGCCGCCCAAAACGAGCATTACACCTAGTATCATCAAGGGTTTGCCCCAGATATCCTGGCCAAGAATTTTGAGGACGACCAGGTATAGATTGATAATGACGCCAATGACAAATAAAAGCACACCGGTATTACCGAACAGATGCATGGGCTTTTGCATGTACTTTTTAAAAAACAACATTAAAAGGAGGTCACTTACCACTTTGAATGTTCTACCTAGACCATATTTGGAGGTACCGAATTGACGAGCGTGATGCTTGACGGGGATTTGAGTGATTCGAGCGCCTTCTAGATGGGCGAGGACGGGGATAAAGCGGTGCAGCTCTCCGTAGAGGCCCAGGTCTTTGGCGAGTTCGCTCCGGAATACTTTGAGGGCACAGCCGTAGTCTTTCAAATTGACACTTGTGGTGTTTCTTATGATGAAGTTGGCTATAAGGCTAGGGATTTTTCTTAAAATCATGCCGTCTTGTCGGTTGGCTCTTTCACCTGCTACCATATCCCATTTCCCTTTTTCGGCGATTTTTAGCATGGCGGGAATATCGGAGGGGTCATTTTGTAGGTCGCCGTCCATAGTCGCAATAAATTCTCCGGTAGCTTCATCAATACCAGCCATCAGTGCTAAGCTTTGGCCGTAATTTTTCATTAATTCCACCACCTTAAGTCGAGGATGGCCATTGCTGTAGAGTTCCTGTAGTGTATTATCGGAGGAGCCATCATCCACGTATACTATTTCGTACTCGAAGCCCTCAAGGGCCGTTGAGATGCGTTCGATTAGTGGCTTAATATTTAGCTCTTCGTTATAAACGGTGACTACCACCGAGATTTTAGGTCGCATAGTTATTGATTTATCGGTAGCTGCCCGATGACATAATACTTCAGATCGCCATGCCTGACTTTTACTTCTTTTGTTTTGGTATAAGGTAGTTCGGGGTAGTATCTTGGATCAATATAATAATAGGCTTCGGGTGGAAAATCGGTCATTTTCCGCTGGATGATTTTTCCATAAGCCCTCGTCATATAAAAAGAGGTAGCTGCCTGGTAAGGAGTGATACCATATACAAACAATGGATCATTGCGTAATGTTTCTCCAGTTTCAATGGCGGAAATTCGGCATTCATCTCCGTAGTCGTTTTGGTTGCGGTCGGGTAAAACAAACCAGTCGAAACCAATCCGGAAGACTACTAGAAAGACTACCAAAACGACCATACGATGAGCCTTTAACTGCCAATAGAGGTAGGCTAAGAAACTCAGCCCTCCACCTAGCGCGATCGTTTTTAGCGTTCTGAAAGGGATGTTCAGCGGCCGCTCTAGGAAAAATGGAGCGAAACTGCCAATCGCGATCAAGACGCAAACCACCAAGAAAAGATTGGATAGCAGTCGATACTGCCAGGTATTTTCGGCCCTGTGTATTTCGTGCAAATAGATGTAACTAGAAAAAATCAGCGGGGCCATCATCAATAAATACCGAGGGTATACCTCTGGCGAAGTCCAGTATAATATGATATTGACTAGAAAGATGAATAAATTATAAGTAATGAACTCATCTTGAAAAATCAATTTTTTAATATCTCGACGGAAGAAGTAGATAACCAGTAGGGTCCAGGGTAAAAAGTGATAGATCATTTCAAAAGGGAAAGAAAAAATATGCATGATCGTATCCCCCAGGCCATAATTGGTGATCGTACGTTTACTGGACTCCGAAAAAAGCGTAGCAAAAACCCGTTCTAAATCTGGGTTTTGAATATAATAGGCCAAATAATAGCCTCCTACAATAATTAGAAAAAGGAGGCCACCCAATATATGGGCTAATGAAAATAGCTTCTTAAACGCCTTTTTATAGATAAACCAGGCCAGCAGGGTAAAACCTAAAAACACCACAGATGGTAATCCTTTTAATAAGAACCCAATAGCGGTTAGGAAATAAGCGCCTATAAAAAGTTGATAAAATTTTCCTGCTTTGAATTGATGATAGATGAGCATAAAGGTGGTAAACACCACCCAAGAGAAACAGGTATCAATCAAACCTAAAAGAGAGTCCCAAAACAACATTCGTCCACAAGTCACCAAAAAGAAGGCATTAAGAAAGGCGACTTTTGTACTATAGTGCTGCTTGAAGAAATAGAAAATCGTGGCGGCATATCCCAGTAAGCACAAAACAGTAGGAAAACGAGCCACCCATTCATCAAAACGACCAAATAGATTGAAAAAGACGAGTAAAATCCAGTTGTATAAAGGAGGCTTATTATAGTAAAAATCACCATGCATGCTTGGCGTAATGTAATCGCCAGACAATTGCATCTCCATGGCTACCAATGATCGAATACCCTCATCATCAATAAAGGCTAATACCCCTAAATTGATTAGTAAAGCAGGAAGAAGTAGAATTACTCCAGCCCAGTAAAGCCACCTTAGATCAAATGATTGGATTTTCACGCTAAGTCATCAGCTGTTTCGCCGCAAAAGTAGCGTTTTTTTCAGCAAAACCTCAGGGCAAAGCTTCTACTATCCATTCGCTTACGGCTTTACTTTGGCAGAAAACAGGCTTAGCGCCTGTTTGGGTAGCACCATTTGGGCTAAAAGCATACTCTTTCCTGCCAAAAACGCTGCCCCAAAATACTCTTAACGCGTTACGGTTACATCGCCAGAGAAGGTTTCTACAATCCCATCAATAAAGCGAATATCAATCACATAAACGAAAACACCGGTATTAACCAACTTTCCATCGAAGGTACCATCCCAGCCATCTCCAAGGTTATTTAGAGAGAGATTTTCCCGTTCAAAAATCAAGTCTCCCCAACGGTCGAATATTTTTAGTGATTCGATGATATCAGCTGCAGGGCCACCATAAGCAATGAAACTGTCATTTCGACCATCATTATTTGGACTTATGGCATTAGGTATATAAATCGGCCGCTTTTTGGATAGGCTAATCAATACATCATCGGATGCCTGACAGCCATTCGCATCTGTCACGACTACCGTATATACTGTATTATCGGGAGGCGCTACTTGTATCCATGAGCATTCCGTATTGACACAATTGAAACTATCCATCGGCATCCATTCATAGGTCACAAAGGGATCAGAGGGGGTCGCTCGAATTCGAGTATCAAAACCTAGATCCACTGTTTGGTCCGGGCCTGCATCTACTGTTAGCTGAGGAGGCTCATTAACTGTTGCTACTATCGAAGCGACACAATTACCCGCATCTCTTACGGCGATCATAAATGTGCCTGCTGGTAAGCCCGAAAGGGTGGGGCTAGGTTGAAAAGGGCCACCATCCACACTATATTCAAAAGGGCCGGTTCCTCCTATACTAGCCGCGACTACGCTTCCGTTTGACTCTCCAAAACAAACATTATCTATTATTTCTGCAATTTCTATTCCTAGAACTTGCGGTTCGATTAGCGCAATCACAGCATCTATATCACAACCATTGGCATCGAGCACTTCAACACTATACTCTCCTGCGGCCAAATCTTGAATGGTGGCCGTGGTCGCTCCATTACCCCAACTATAGCTATAAGGCGGCGTACCACCACTTACAATAGCAGTCACTAATCCATCATCTGCGCCATTACATGAAATATCATTAAAATCAAAAGTGAGAGCGAGGGGTTCTGGGTCTAGCAAGATAAATTCAAACTGCCCCATACATAGATTAGCATCCAAGACATCGACGATATAAGAACCGGCAGGTAAGCCGGATAAAGAACTTTCATCTACAAAACCACTCCCGTCATTCCAATTATACTCATAAGGGGCAAGGCCATTGTCAATCGAAATAGTGATAGAGCCATTCGATAATCCTGTACAGGAAGGCGGAACAATGGCTTGGATCGTAGGATCAAGTACCAGCTGAAGCTCGCGAACAGGTATCACTAAATCCGTCAAACATCCATTTTGATCCCGGATAGTAACCGGGTAATCTCCCTGTGATATATTAGATAAAGAATTCTCACTGGTAAATCCCGTATTGTTCCAATCGAATTCGTAGGGTGGGGAGCCTCCACTGATTTGTAAGCTAATGGCCCCATCTGTCCCACCATTACAAGTAGGTTGGGTAATCAAGGTATCTATCTCCAGTGCACCTGGGCTTTCAACAGTAAAACTTGCCGTGCCCATACAATTGAAAAGATCTGTAACGGTCACCATATATTCGCCCTCGGTCAAACCAAAGGGGTCTTCCTCCGTTGTCCCATTACTCCAAGAGTAGTTATAGGGAGGAAAAGGGCTCGTCGCAGTCAAATCAATAGAACCGTTATCACCATCAGGGCAACTCGGCCCTGTGATATCGCCATCAATCGTGAATGTATCATCACAACAAGTGATCACGACTTGTGCCACTTGCGATACGATACAACCACGATCTGTTTCTACAGAAAGTAACACTGATTTCACTCCGGGCGTGGTATAAGATACAGCAGGAGGAGTTTGTCCGCTTGCGGTAGCTGGGGTTGCACCTTCGCCAAAATTCCATTGCCAATTTACTAGGTCGCCAATATAGGTGGATGCATCGGTAAAGGTCAGTGACTCTCCTACACAGGTGGTAGGAGGTTCAACCGTAAAATCAGCTTTGGGGCCAAGGAAGGTTCCCGTTCCACCAAATTCGATAGAAAAACCACTCCCCGAATTACTAAAATTACTAATAATCAGGGCGTAACTCCGGCCAGCTTCCATATCAAGTGCAGCCAAAAAGTTATTGTCTCCGACTTGGCAACCACAATCTTCCGAAACATCTGTATCGGTTAAGCTGAGGCCTGTTGCTCCGGTACAGGGTTCCCATTCATTAAAAGGGGCATTGTTATTACGACCAGAAGCCATATTGCGAATCAAGACTTTATTATTACAATCTTCAATTCCTGCTGGTAATTCAAACACCCAGAAATCAAGATCATCAGCTGGGTTTTGAGGCGTCAAAGTAAAAGAAAGGGAACCCGCTACATCACAAGTCCACTTGTACCAAGTCGAGGCATCCTCTAAGATAGCTTGTGTAGCATTACAGAAAATCCCCTGTAATTCGGAAGGGTTATTTCCAGAACCCGTTATTTTTTCAACCGCAAAAGAAGATTTATCACATAGAATCACACCGGGATTACAATCTCCGGAAGGATCGGGAACCGAATTGTAGTTATTAACACATAAACTAAACGTACCCATTCGGCCATCTTCACCACTAATTCTAATATAGTAGGTAGTCCCAATCAGCAGGTTAGTCGTTTCTGTATTTATCACATGTAGTCCTGCACCGTCGGACCCACAGGTCAGCTCTTGTAGGTTATCACAATTACCTGAGTAGATGGCAATAGAAGGGTTTTGGAGTGTTCCCCAATCTATATTGGGATCATTGAAATCGCCTGTGACACCGACACTAAGGGTATTACCAATAGCAGTAAAAGCAAACCAAACATCTGCAGGAGGTTGGTTTGTAGGAAAACAACCGGCGGTTGGAATTCCTTCATCTGTACCATTGAGGTTATTTAGTGAGGCCGTCTCTGAACACCAATTTTCAACTTCTGTCAAAACAGTAGCATTGATACAATTGTCATTGGCGGGCTGGGCCCAAAGGCGGCCTGTCATTAAGATAAAGAGGGAGAGGTATAAAAAACGCATAGTTTTCTTCTAATTTTGGCGATCGAATAGGGAGACCCATGTAGTCGCCTTGTTCAAAAATAGTGTTCAATAGCGAGTCACTATTCTCGAATCAGGCTAGTGTTTATCCATAAAGACCACATAAAGCCTTCTTTGGGTTGGAGTATTTTTAGAATTATAACGTTAAATGGTGTATAATCTCATTTTTATTTAGGTTTGTGGCGTGTTAAAGTTTGTTAAAGTTTAAATATCTATGAAAAAATGGATTCCTAATGGCCTTACCATGCTCAATTTATTTTTGGGTTGTTGTGCATTAGTGGCCCTTTTCAACCAACAGGACATGATGGCCGTCGGTTTTATTTTAGGCGGATTAGTTGCGGATTTTCTGGATGGGGCCGTTGCTAGAGCATTGGGTGTCCATTCTCCGATGGGTAAAGAATTGGATTCTTTTGCGGATATGGTCACCTTTGGCCTTGTGCCAGGGTTGATTCTATATATATTGATAGCAAAGGGGTTTAACGGAGGTGTCTTAGGTGAACAGTTGCAATGGAGTGCCTTGCCCGCTTTTATTTTGAGTGCTTTTTCTGGGCTACGGCTAGCTAAATTTAATCTAGATACACGTCAAAGTCAAACTTTTCTGGGATTACCTACTCCATCCTCCGCCATTTTTGTGGTAGGTTTGTTGTTGATCTGTCATTTCAATAGCTATCAAATGGCAGGTTTTGTAGGAAATCCTGTCTTTTTATACATCGTTACTTTTGTCTTATCTTATCTCTTAGTATCTGAGATTCCTATGTTTAGTTTCAAAATTGATAAACTTGAATGGAAAGGGAATGAGATAAAATTCATTTTTGCCGGTCTCAGCATTGTACTCTTAGTCCTTTTACAAGAAGCGGCGATCAGCATGATTATTTTGATTTACTTGCTATTAAATATTTCAGTATACTTGAGAGCATCTTGACTGTAGTTGGCTACCTCAGCTTATAGCCCAAGGGCAGGGTGCCCTTATATTTAACTCACTTACTGCAATGCTTTAAAACCTACCGTAATGCTTTATATCGTACCCACTCCTATTGGTAACTTAGAAGATATCACGCTTCGGGCATTGCGAATATTGAAAGAGGTGGACTTGATATTGGCAGAAGATACAAGAACCAGTAAAAAGCTATTGACTCATTACGAAATTGATACGCCTCTCCGGTCTTTTCATTCACACAATGAGCATGCTGTCACGGAAAATATTATTGCTCAACTACAACAAGGAAGTTCTATCGCTTTGGTATCCGATGCAGGTACACCAGGTATTTCTGATCCGGGTTTTCTGTTAGCACGAGCTTGTCATGAAGGGGATGTCAAAGTAACCGCTCTTCCGGGGGCTACTGCATTCGTCCCTGCATTGGTCGCCTCTGGTTTACCCAGTGATAAATTTCATTTTGAAGGATTTTTACCCCACAAGAAAGGTCGTCAGACTCGCCTACTCTATCTTGCTGAGTTGCCGAATACTTTCATTTTGTACGAATCACCTTATCGCCTTTTGAAATGTTTGCAGCAGTTAAGCGAATTTTGTGGCGCGGATCGCGAAGCCTGTGTAGCTAGGGAATTAACAAAAGTTTTTGAGGAAGTAAAAACGGGCCCACTATCCCTATTATGCGAGCATTATGCAGCAAAGGGTAAGGTGAAAGGTGAAATTGTAGTACTAGTTGCTGGAAAAAAGAAAAAATAATTTTTGCTGCACGACGTCTCTATCTACTACTAATCAGTCTGAAAATGTGATTTAGCAGGAATATTGGTAATTCATAAATCATTTTTTGTCAGCTTGCATGCCAATTATGACATACTACACACTTGGGTAGTTACAAGTATTGATGGCTTTTATTTACCTTTCGGCCAAAGTAAGATAGGTAGATAGAATAGGCTATATGGTCGATAATTTATGTGTCATACTTTGAACCCGAACAAATTTTACATAAACTGCACATTGAAAGCAACTATCTAAAAAATAGTGTGTCTTTTATAATAACTGACTGTTATATCAAGTAACCAAACTGGTTGCCTGAGCCCTGATTAGCATAAAACAAGAAGTAGTCCTCAGTAATCCTTCAACTTAAAACCGGAGCATTGCGGGTGGCTCTTCTTTGGATATGTTTTAATCACTGGATAGACCAAAGAAATATTTTTTCACCCGACTAATTAACTACCATGATCTTCGTAGCTATCGTGGATAGTGATAAGACTATCCGAGAAACGTGGCGGCGTATGTTAGATGCAACTGATGGATTCGGTTGTAGCGGGGTCTATCCTGACGCACATTCTGCCCTAGAACAAATAGTTGAACACAAAACGGATGTCGCTCTAGTCGATGCCCAACTAAAAGACTTATCAGGTATTGAGTGTGTAAAAATGCTCAAGCGTGAGATTCCCGATATTGATATTATTATGTCATCCCACAACCTGGAGGACGATGAAATGATTTTCCAGGCCTTCAAAGCGGGTGCATGTGGTTTCCTACCAAAAGATATTTTTCCTTCAGACTTGCTGGAAGCCATTCAAGAGGCCAAAATAGGAGGTGCTCCTATGCCTCGGGAAATTGCCAGAAAACTGGTGGTTTCATTTAGCCAGCAGCAAGCTCAGACAGAAGTTTTTTCCAAACGAGAAATGGATGTATTGGATCTATTGTGTGAAGGCAATAGTTATAGAGAAATGGCCGAAAAGCTATTTGTTAGCCCTAATACCATTCGTTTTCATTTGAAAAATATATACAAGAAACTAGATGTAAGCTCTAGACATGAAGCCGTTATAAAGGCGATGCAAAATTTTCTACTGATGTGAAAAACTACTCAAGTGGGCAGTATCGTCCGCTTGGGTTTTGAATTAACTTGCGCTATAAAATGGAATAAAAAAAAAGTTGCCAGTGACATGACAACTTCAACTCTTTAGAACTAGTGAGAGTTTTTTTCATACTAATCCAATTTAGTTGCCGCGCCGCGCAGCGCGGCAACCTTTTATTGGTTAATCAAATGTAAACAATCCTGCTGAATTTACAAAAGTTCTCCAATGAAAAGGCGAGCTATTGGCCTACTATAGTCGTTAATTGAGCTTCTATTAGGGGTAAAACCACTGTAAAGTGAACATCTGACTCTTCCACACGAACCTCTCCTTTTGAGAAAAAGGCATATCTCGTCTTTATATTTTCCAAACCTACATTCGTCGATGGCATTTCCTGTACCTTCTTTTGTAGGTTGTTACGCATCACTAATTGATGGTTTTCATTCATGAATAATTCAACCAATAAAGGTTTCCGCTGAGAGATGATATTGTGCTTGATCGCATTCTCCAACAGCATTTGTAAAGACAGCGGCACTATCTGGTGGTCATGGTAAGTTTCGGGAATGGAAAGTTGGATTTGAAAGCTATCGCCAAATCGTTCTTTTAATAAGAAGATATAGGATTGTAAAAAGCTGAGTTCTTCTGCGATGGAGATTAATTCACGGTCACGTATTTCCAATATATACCGATACACCTTGGATAGTTTGCGAACGAAGGTGACCGCCTTGTCGGGATCCTCTGGAATAATATAAATTAAGGTATTCAGACTATTGAATAGAAAATGTGGGTTGACTTGACTCTTGAGTCCTTCTAATTGGGACTGCACATTCTCTCGTTTTAACTTCTCTGTTTCTACAATCGCTTCTTTCCATCGATTGTACAAGAATATACTCTCATAAATAGATACGACCAATATGATAACGACTAAAGAGGGGAGTTTGTACTCCATATGTGACAGGCCATAATCCTCAGCTTCCTTGAATATATCGTTATGGACATAACCTATCACGGTATTGACCATCACAAAAATGACGAGGATACCTGCGGCAGTATAGATTACTCTACGAGCTGTTTCTTGATAGCCCGTAAATCTAATCCTTAATCCGAAGATCAATGCCCTTACACTTAGCCAATAACTGGCCGTATAAAGTAGTGATATACTAAGTTTTGGCAGGTAGCCGATTAGACCATCACTCATATCCTCTTGGAAGAAAAGAATGGGAAAGAAAAAGGCGGTAACCGGGATACCAATCAATAGATATGGGATATCATTGAAACCTAAGATCGCAATGGCCTTTTCCCGATTTATCATGGCTTTGAATGTTGTAGTAATCATATTTCAACATACAAA
>Ga0070729_10007761_pt1 | contig 10201 bp, 6 predicted proteins | sample tdDd472_FD_66725 | JGI IMG/M metagenome (GOLD analysis project Ga0070729, IMG submission 66725) | Marine sediment microbial communities from the Atlantic coast under amendment with organic carbon and nitrate - tdDd47.2 | ecosystem: Environmental > Aquatic > Marine > Coastal > Sediment | place...
CGGGGGTGCTCATGTGGGGCGCGCCGGCGCCCAGGAGCAGCATGGCGAAGGGCAGCGGCCACCAGGGTCGGATCAGGGCGTAGCCGTCCCAGCCACCGATCACGGCCCACTCGGCGGAGACCGGCAGCGCCACGCGAAACAGGATCACCAGCAAGCAGAGCGCGATCGCGACGGTGGTGGCTCGCTTGCCCCGCTCCCGAGCGGCCTCGTCCTCCCCGCGGTCGCGCCCGATCCAGGCGCCGAGGGCGAGGGTCGCGGCGAAGACCAGCACCCCACAGATCGCTACCGCCCACCTCATTCGTCCTCCTCGCCGTCCAACCAGGGAAAGCGCCTGCGCAGGTGGTCGGCCCTCCCGGTCGTGGCCCGCAGGATCAGGACATGGAAGACCTCGCGGGCCTCGTCGCGGCGGCCGAGCTCTCCCAGGGCCGTGACCCGGACCCCGTTGATGTCGTTGGCGATCGGGATCGCGTGCAGGAGGTCGCTGTAGCCGCCCTCCTGGAAGCACCGCAGCGCACGCTCCGCGTGCTCCAGCGCCTGCGGGAACGTCCCCTCTCCCTCGGCGATCTCGGCGAGCTCCGCGTGGACTTCGGGGAGCTCGGGCGCCAGGCGCAGGGCGAGGTTCAGCAGCTGCAGGTCGGGGGAGTCCTTGCCGACGAAGGCGAGGGCGAGCTGGGCGCGCTGAACCGGCCCCAGGAGGTCCTCGCCCTCCACCAGCTCCCGCAGCCTCCGCTCCGCGGCGCCGGAGTCGCGAGTGATACGGAGCGCGATCCGGTCTTCCACGAAGCGCTCCCAAGGGTTCCCGGGGGAGGCGCCCCAGGGGCGAGTGCCTGCTCCCTGGAGCTCCTCGAGGCTCACTCGGTAGAGGTCCGGGTGCACCGGGAGGTCCAGCTCGACCAGCACGCGCAGCAGCGACCAGTAGGTCGAGTGCTCGAGCATGTGAAAGCGCACCAGCGAGCTCAGGGCCTCGCACAGCTCGGGGGCCACCGGGGGGCGGGCGTGGCGGGGGCGGAGGCCCGCGGCCGCGATCTCCTTCAGTCGCTCGAGGCAGTCCCGCGCCAGCCGCTCGAGGTCGGTGTTCTCCGCGTTGGGCTCGCGCGCGGCGGCGAGGAACGGGGCGACCGCGACGCCGAAGGCGGCGTTGGCCAGCGGGCGCTCGTCGTCGGGCGGACCCGGGGGGAGGGCGTCGGTGACCCGGGTCAGGAGCTCGAAGGCCGGCCCAGGCGCGCTGCCGGCGCCGAGCTCCTCCGTCGCCGCGCGGACCAGCTCCGTCCGCAACCGTAGACCGAGCTGGGGAGCGCGGGAGAGGGCGCGCAGCAGCTCGACGCGGGCCGCGTCGACGTCCCCGGCCGCGAGGGCCTCGCTCACCTCGGCCCAGGTCTGGACGAAGGGGTCGACGGGCGTCGACGCGGGGGGCTGCCGCTCCGGCTCCGGCGGCGGCGTGGCGGCGAGGCGCGTCGCCAACCACCCGCCGACGAGGGCCAGCGCGACTCCCCCGAGCAGCACCCGGGGCGTCGTCGCGCGGCCGCGGGGCGACGCCGGCGCCTCGCCCAGGAGGGCGCCGCGCAGCTCGCTGGCGAACCCGCTGGCGTCGGGGATCCGCTGCTCGGGGTCGCGCTCGAGGGCGCGCAAACACACGGCCTCCAGCGCCGGGTGCACGCTGGGGTCCACCCGGCGAGGAGCCTCCAGCCGCCCCGAGGTGATCTGGACCACGAGCTCCACCAGGGAGCCCCCGTCGAAGGGCAGGCGTCCACAGAGCGCGCGGTAGAGGAGCACCCCCAGGGCCCACACGTCGGTGTGCGGGGCGTAGCGCTCGCGAGCTCCGGTCACCTGCTCGGGGGCCATGTAGGAGGGTGTGCCGACCATGGCTCCGCTGCGGGTCAGGCGCTCCATGCCCACGGCCTGGGCCATGCCGAAGTCGGTGACCCGCGCCCGCCCAGTGCCGTCGAGCAGGACGTTGGCGGGCTTGAGGTCCCGGTGGATCACGCCCTGGGCGTGGGCGTGGCCCAGCGCGTCGGCGATCTCGAGGATCGCCTGGAGCAGCTGCTCGCGGGTCAGGCGGCGCCAGGCGTGCTCGAGGTCCTCGCCCTCGACGAGCTCGTAGACGATGAACGGGCTCTCCTGGTGGACGCCGGTCCCGTGCACGCTCACGATCCCCGAGTGCCGGAGCCCGGCGGCGACCTCCGCCTCCCGGGCGAAGCGCTCGAGCCGCTCCGGCTGCGCCGCGCCGGTGAACAGCTTCAGCGCCAGCTGGCGACCGACGTCGTCTTCGACGTGGAACACCTGCCCCACCGCGCCCACCCCCAGCTGGCCCACGACCCGATACGGGCCCAGGCGGGCGGGCGACGAGCTTCCGCTGGAGGAGGAGGACATGTCTGCAGTATCGCAGGGGTCGTGCACGACCTCAGTCCGCCGTGTTCAGCCAGGGGGCGTGCTCGCGCAGGGCCGCGGCTTCGTTCGGTCCCACGGAGCGCAGCTCCCGCCAGCTGGTGCGTGCAGCCTCCCGCTCCTCCAGACGGACGAGCAGCTTGACCTGCTGCTCGAGCAGCTTGGCCAGCAACCAGCGCCTGTACATGTTCCCCTCGTACTGCGCGCGGAAGCAGGCGATCCCGTTCGCGATCGTCTCGCGGGATCGGTGCAGGTCGCCCTGATCGCGGTAGAGCTCGGCGAGCCGGCGGTGGACCTCGGGCTCCTGAGGGTCGAGCTTCAGCGCGCGCTCGAGCAGCTCCCGCCGGACCTCCTGCGAGCGGCTCCAGGGCGCGACGTAGGCTGCGGCGGCCGCCCACTGCCTGGGCCCCAGCGACCAGGGCTCCCCCGCCCAGCGCTCGGGCTCGAGCAGCGCGCGCTCGAGCTGAGCCTGCCGCCCCGGGCTGCGCTCCTCGACGTTCTGGATCCGCAGCTCGAGGAAGCGCTCCCAGGGAGCCTTGGGCTGCGGACCCCAGGGTCGGCCCTCGGGGCTGAGGCCTCCCTGGGGTTTGAGGTAGCTGTGGAACGAGGGCAGGTCGAGCTCGACTCCGGCGAGGATCGCCCGCCAGTAGTCGGCGGGGTCGACGTGCTGGAAGAGGAACAGCCCCAGCAGGCAGTCCTGTACGCGCACGCCGCTGCGAGGGTCCTCGACCCGGAGCCGACCGTCGGCCAGCTGCTGGAGCGCGTCGCAGGCTTCGCCGAGGAGCTCGCGGCTCCGCTGCTCCTCCCCCGCGACTCGCGCCGCGCTCCCTCGCTCGAGCAGGACCTCGACCGCAGCCAAGACGCTCTGGGCGGCGGCCTCGGCGTTGGCGTCTACGGGGTCGCGGGTCGCGGGGGAGAGCTGGGCGAGCTCGCGCAGGAGGGGCAGCCGGGGGAGGACGGCCTCCGGGGACGGGTCGGCGGCGAGCGTGGCCAGCCCCGCGCGCCACAGTTCTCGGCTGAGCTCGGGGTCGAGGCTGGCGTCGCTGCGCAGGCGCGCCAGGGCGCGCGCGCCCGCCGCCGGGTCGCGGGCGAGCTCGGTGAGGGCCTCGTCCAGGCGCCGCTCGAGGGCGGCGAGCTCCGCGGCCGGTTCGGGCTCCTCTGCGGGAGCATGGGTCGCCGCCTCGACGGGGGTCGGGGTCCTCGCCCTGGCCCGCAGCGTCGCCCCCAGGCCACCCGCGGCCAGCAGCGCGGCGCCCGCGGCCAGCGCCAGCCAGCGGTGCATGCCCCGGCCCAGGCGGCCCTCCACCGCGTCGCCCGCCAGCGCTCGCTCGAGGTCGGCGGCGAACGCGTCTCCGTCGGGGTAGCGGTCGTCGGGGTCCTTGCTCAGCGCTCGCAGGCACACCTCCACCAGCTCGGGCGAGATCGAGGGGTCGTGGCTGCGGGGGTCGGCGGGCTCGGCCGTGGTCAGCTGGCCGACGAGCTGCACCAGGGTCTCGCCCTGGAAGGGCTCGACCCCTGTCAGCACCCGGTAGAGCAGGACCCCCAGCGCCCACACGTCCGTGGCCGGCCCGTAGCGCTCGCGCGCACCGGCGGCCTGTTCCGGCGCCATGTAGCGCGGGGTGCCGAGCATGACCCCCGAGCGGGTCAGGCGCTCGAGGCCGACGGCGTGGGCGAGGCCGAAGTCGGCGACGTGGGGCTTGCCCGCGCGGTCGATCAGCACGTTCGCCGGCTTCACGTCGCGGTGCACGACCCCCTGGCCGTGGGCGTAGCCCAGGGCCAGCGCGACCTCCCGCGTGATCCGCAGCAGCTGCTCCCGACTCAGGCGCTCGAAGCTGGCCTCGAGGTCGTCGCCGTCGATCAGCTCGTAGACGAGGTAGGGGCGCCCGTCGGAGACCCCGCGCCCATGGACGCGCACGATCCCCGAGTGGGTCAGGTTGGCGGTGACCTCGCCCTCGCGCTCGAAGCGTTCGGGGGCCTCGCGGTTGGAGAGCAGCTTCAACGCCAGCCGGCGCCCCAGCGCGTCTTCGACGCAGAACACCTGCCTCGCGGCCCCCACCCCGAGCCGACTCACCACGCGGTAGGGGCCGATCTCGGCTGGGCCCGTCACGCCTACTCCTCCTTCAACCACGGGAAGCGCTGTTGCACGTCGGCGGCCTCGCCTGGGCTGACCTCACCCAGGCGGAGGAACTCTGCGCGCGCCTCGTCGCGCCGCTCGAGCCGGGCGAGGACCTTGATGTGCATGGAGAGAATGTCCGCGTAGGTCCACACCCTGTGCAGGTCTCGGGCGTAGGTCGCCTCGAACAGCTCCACCGCGCGGGCGCTGGCCACGAGCGCCTCCTCCAGGCGTCGCCCGTCGCGCAGCAGGCGCGCGCTGACCAAGTGCGGCGCCGGGTTGCTCGGGTCCGCGTCCATGGCTCGCTGCAGGCGCGCGAGCCCTCGCTCCCCGCCCTCGAGGCGAGCGAGGAAGGCGCCCAGGCTGGCCTGGGCGCGGGGGCCCAACCCCCAGGGCGCGCCGGCGAAGCCCTCGGGGTCGTCCAGGCACTCGCGCAGCAGCGGGATCAGATCGCGCCGGCTTCCGGAGACCTCGAGCAGGATCCAAGGTTCGAGGCAGCGCTGCCAAGGGTCTCGGGTGTCCTCCGCCCACGGCCGCTGGCGTTCCTCGGCTGGGGTGCGGCCCTGGGGGTCGAGGTAGGCGTTGAAGGGGAACAACGCGAAGTCGAGGCGCAGCCCTGCGAGCAGGACCCACCAGTAGGAGGCCTCCGAGATCGTGCCCACCTGCCAGCGGATGACCATGCCGTCGAGGATGCGCTGCGCGGGACCCCGCTCGTGGGCGCGCAGGCCACAGCTGGCGAGCAAATCCAACAGCTCGAGGCAGGCGTCCACGCGCTCCTGGTCCCCTCCTCCCTCGAACCCGGCGGAGCCTCCCTCGAGCAGATCGGCTGCCCGGCGCACACCGAGGTCCGCCAGACGCTGAGCCGGTTCGCTCGCGGGCGCACGGCCTTCTCCGGGCAGCCGCGCGAGGAGCTCGAGCAGGGGTCGCTGAGGCTCCAGCTCGGTGGGCTCTGCGAGCTGCGCCAGGCGCGCGACGGCTTCGCGCCAGAGCGCCCGCTCGCGCTCGGGGCGTGAGGCCACGCGCTGTTCCAGCCGCTCGAGGAGCGTGCGGGATCTGGGATCCCCAGCGGCCAGGGCCGTGACCAGCTGGGCGGCCTCGCCGGGGAGTCTCGCCAGCGCGGGGTCGGGAGCCGGGGCCGGCTCTGGGGTCGCTGCGGCTGGGGTCGGCTCGGGTCCCGGTGAGCCGCCGGGCTGGGTCAGGCCCCAGCCCGCGAGGCTGGCCAGCGCGAGCGCCAGCAGCACGGCTCCGGCCAGCGGTCCGTAGCTGCGGCCGGGGAGCGCGGCGCGGCCCTCGACCGACTCCCCCGCGCGGGCTCGGCGCAGGTCCGCGGCGAAGGCCGCGCCGTCGGGGTAGCGCCGCAGCGGGTCCTTCTCGAGGGCGCGCAGGCACACCTCCACCAGCCCCGGCGCGAGGTCCGGGTGCTCGGCGCGCAGGTCCGGCGGGGGCTCGCTCGTGATCTGGGCCATGAGCTGCATCAGCGAGCCCCCGGCGAAGGGCGCCTGGCCGCCGAGCACCCGGTAGAGCAGCACGCCCAGCGCCCACACGTCGGTGGGCGGTCCGTAGTCGTCGCGCTGGCCGAGCGCTTGCTCGGGCGACATGTAGTGCGGCGTCCCGACCATGGCCCCGCTGCGGGTCAAGCGCTCGACCCCCGCCGCCTGGGCCATGCCGAAGTCCGCGAGGAACGCGCGCCCCTGCGCGTCGAGCAGCACGTTCCCGGGCTTGACGTCGCGGTGGATCACGCCGTGTTGGTGGGCGTAGCCCAGCGCGTCGGCCACCTGGAGGATCACGTCCAGCAGCTGCTCCCGGCTCAGCCGCTCGAAGCAGCGCTCGAGGTCGTGGCCCTCGATCAGCTCGTAGACCAGGTAGGGGCCGTAGGGGCTCACCCCGCGTCCGTGCACGCGCACGATCCCGGGGTGGTTGAGCTGGGCGGTCAGCTCTCCCTCGCGGGCGAAGCGCTTGTCGCGGGCCTCGTTCCCCGCGCGGCCGAGGAGCTTGAGGGCCAGCTGGCGCCCGACGGCGTCTTGCACCCGGTAGACCTGCCCCACGCCGCCGGCGCCCAAGGACCCCAACACCCGGTAGGGACCGATCGTGGGTTGCTCGTGGGCGGCGCCGGGGTGCATGCGGCAGTATGGCAGCGCCGTCGGGGGCAAGCTCTGCCCAGCTACTCCGCCAACCAGGGGCAGCGCTCGAGGAGCTTGGCCGAGCGGTCGGGGCTCACCGGGCGCATGCGCGAGAAGGCGCGCAGCGCGAGCTCGCGCTCGCGCTGGGGGTCGCAGAGCTCGATCCGCAGCTCGAGGATCCGGGCCAGGACCGAGCGGCGCAGGGCGTCGCGGTCGGTGTAGAGCGCCTCGTAGCAGGCCAGGGCGCGATCGTTGGCCGCGCGGGCGAGGGCGGGCTCGCCCTGGCCGTCGAGGAGCACCGCGAGGTAGTGGTGGGCGTAGGGGCTCTGCGGGTCGAGCTGCGTGGCGCGCTCGAGGAGCGCGCGCGCCTCGCCGGGGTCGCCCCACCCCCGGCCGAGCTTGGTGTGAGAGAGCTGAGCCGCCGCCGAGGCCCACTGGTGGGGGCCCACGCGCCAGGGCCGGCCGGCGAAGGCCCTGGGGTCGGCCAGCGCCTGGAGCACCCCTTGATTCGTGACCCGCGTCGGCGTGGTCTCGTGCTGCACGATCCGTAGCTCGAGGAAGCGCTGCCAGGGGTCCTCGGGCTGGGTCCCCCAGGGGCGCGCGCGCTGCTCGGGGGTCTGGTTCCCCTCGGGCTCGTAGTGGCTGCCGTCGAGGACGAAGTCGAGCCGGGTCGCCGCGAGCAGGATCCACCAGTAGTCCTCGGTGGCCTGGAGCCCGATCACCCACTCGTAGCACAGCGGGTCGAGGACGGCTTCGCCCAGCCTGCGGTCGTCCAGCCGGAGCTCGCAGGCCGCGAGGGTCTCCAGCCGCTCGCGGACCGGGCTAAAGTCGTCGCGCGGGGTCATGCGCAGCCCTTCGCGCTCGGCCTCGAGGTCTTGTTGCACCAGCTGGACCCCCAGGTGAGCCACCCGCTGCGCGGCCGATCCCACCTCGGTGGGGCGCGGCGGCGCGCAGGCGGCGAGCCACTCGAGGAGCGGCCAGCGGGCCTCGAGGGCCTGGGGGTCGTCGAGGTCGGCGAGCAGCTCCAGGGTCTGGGCGCGGAGGAGGGACGGGTTCGCGAGGCGCGCGCTGAGGCGCTCGAACTGGACGCGGGCGGCGGGGATCCGCCCGCGGTCGAGGGTCTCGCACACCGCGCGCAGCTCGGCGACGAGGTCGGCGGTGTCGAGGGGTGGCGGGGCTGGCGGGGGCGGCTCGGCGACCGGGGGCGGGGGCGGCTGCGCGGGAGGGGTGGCGTCCTTGGGCCACACCGCCCAGGCGAGGGCGGCGCACACCGCCAGGCCGCCCAGCCCGACCCCCACCAGCAGCGCCGGGGAGCGACGGGGGATCCCGGCGCGTCCGACCACCGACTCGCCGCGCAGCGCGCGGCCGAGGTCGGCGGCGAAGGCGTCGCCGTCGGGGTAGCGGTCGGCGGGGGGCTTCTGCAGCGCGCGCAGGCACACCTCGACCAGCCCCGGCGGCAGGCTGGGGTCGTGCTTGCGCGGGTCGCGCACCGGCTGGGAGGCGATCCGGGCCATGAGCTGGACCATGGAGTCCCCGACGAAGGGCGTGGCCCCGGTGAGCACGCGGTAGAGCAGCACCCCCAGGGCCCACACGTCCGTCGGCGGGCCGTAGGCCGCGCGGACCGCGCCCGCCTGCTCGGGGGCCATGTAGTGCGGGGTTCCCACCAGGGCGCCGCTGCGGGTCAAGCGCTCCAGGCCGGCGGCCTGGGCCATGCCGAAGTCGGCCAGGCGCGCGCGCCCGCTGGCGTCGATCAGCACGTTCGCCGGCTTCACGTCGCGGTGCACGACCCCCTGCGCGTGGGCGTGGCCGAGGGCCTCGGCGACCTCGTGGGTGATCCGCAGCAGCTGCTCGCGGCTCAGCTCGCCGAAGCAGGCCTCGAGGTCACGGCCCGCGACGAGCTCGTAGACCAGGTAGGGGCGATCCCCGTGGAAGCCCTGCCCGTGCACGCGCACGATCCCCGGGTGCTTGAGGGTCGCGGTGACCTCGCCTTCGCGCTCGAAGCGCTGGGTCGACTGGGTCGCGCCGAGGAGCTTGAGCGCGAGCTCGCGCCCCACCGCGTCTTGCACGCGAAACACCTGGCCGGCGGCGCCGCTGCCGAGGGCGCCGAGTACGCGGTAGGGGCCGATCGTGCTGTCCACACCCGAGGGTAGGGCGGATCGCGGTGGGCCGCTAGTCGGCGGCTCCGACCAGGGCCGGGGGGCGCGCGCCGCTGCGGCGGCGGCGAATTCGCCGGGTCAGCCAGTTGGGGTCGTCGACGCCGATCTCGCCCGAGAGGCACTTGGCGCGGATCTCGCGCTCGCGCTCGCCCAGCTCGCGGATCGCCTCGAGCACGTGGTCGGCGCAGCGCTTGTAGAGGGTCATGCGCGGCGGCTTGTCGAGGAACTGGCTGTAGTCGAGGGGCTTGCCGAAGCAGAGAATGATCGGATCGGTGCGGCGCACGTCTTCGCGGTAGTTGAGCTTGAGCTGCTCGACGAAGTCGTTGCCGAGGCCGCCTATGAACAGCGGCACGACCATCGGCTTGGCGCGGAGCACGAGCTCGCCGACCCCAGGCTGGGCGCGCAGCAGCGCGTAGGGGTCGTCGCCCTTGTTGCGCTGGCCCTCGGGGTGCATGCCGACCAGGGTCTGCGGGTCCTGGAGGAAACCCACCAGGCGCTCCACGGCGTCGCGGTTGAGCTCGGCCTTGCTGCGGTCGCGGAAGATCGGCGGATACATGGCGCCGCCGCCGACGAGCATGTTGATCAAGACCCCGGTCGGCTTCTCGTAGAAGAACGTCGCGCGCACGGGGAAGTAGCGGTTCTTGGCCCAGTCGACGCCGGCCTCCGCCAGGCAGAGCGAGGCAATGTACTGGTCGAAGAAGCTGCGGTGGTTCGACGCCAGGAGCAGGCCGCGGTCGGGGCGGTGGGCGACGAGCCAGTCGATCCCGTCCACGTAGAGCCGGCGGTTGACGGCGTTGCGCACCCAGGGTCGGGTGACCGACTGCGCGAAGGTCTCCTGGAAGCGCTTGATCGAGGGGGTCTCGTTGGTCCAGCGCCCGATCTTGAGCGCGACCTCTTCGAAGCGACTGAGTTGAGGTCCGTCCGACATGAGGGTCCTCCAGGGGTTTGGAGGATCCTAGGAAGTCGGGGCCCCTCTGTCACAAGGATTTACGTAACGGTTCTGTGCCTTCGGTCGCTTTGGCTAGGCGACGAGCCGCGCGAGCTGGCGGCCGACCTCGGTCAGGTGCCCGCGCACGGCCTGCAACGCCACGTCGTGCATGGGCCGTTGGTGGGGTGGCGGGGTCTCGCAGCTGAGGGTCTTGAGTCGATCCCGCAGCACGCGGGCGGTGTCCTCCAAACGCTTACGACGCTCGCTCATGGGCCCTCCTCTTAGTTCCCCCCCCAAGGGGTCTCCTCGGCACACGTCTCCGACGGCTGGAGGGGAAAGTCCATTCGCGCAGGAATTTCGTCTCGGTCGGTCTGCAGAGTGGGACACGCGCGCCGCGCCGGGCTCACGCGAGCGGGGCTTAGTCTTTGGAACTCTTGGACTTGTCGTCCTTGCCGTCGAGGAACTCGAAGCAGCGCTGAATGTACTTCCGCTTGGGGGT
>Ga0070729_10007766_pt1 | contig 10192 bp, 9 predicted proteins | sample tdDd472_FD_66725 | JGI IMG/M metagenome (GOLD analysis project Ga0070729, IMG submission 66725) | Marine sediment microbial communities from the Atlantic coast under amendment with organic carbon and nitrate - tdDd47.2 | ecosystem: Environmental > Aquatic > Marine > Coastal > Sediment | place...
AGCCGAAAAACGGCCGGTTGTCGCGATCACTTGCTATCCAATCGGTCCACTCCCGTGTAACCGCCTGATTGGTTTCCACATAGCCCTTGCCGGGCACCGCAGCGAGTTTGCCGTCAACACCGGCAAACACCGTGCGATCAATCTGCGACGGACTGCCAAAGCCGACAGCACTCGATAAGAACAACTGATAGTCGCTAGCCAGCACTTGCTCCATCAGGACCGGCTGTTTTTGCGAATTATAAAATGATTGCCAATAGGTACTGGGTAACCCGTAGAAAATCGAAAAGAACCCCATCCGTGATGAGTTACCGCCGCTGTAATGGTTCTGAAAATCGAGCGCATCACGCGAAAAGTTCATGACTGCGGGCGTTAGCTGCTCGCTTAACTGATCCCGGCGCATTGCGTCGACAACAATAAACAGCATATTCGGCAACGGCCCGTCGGCATCGCAATTAAGCGGTGCCAGCGGATAGTTCAACTGCCCGGACTCAGGAATGCGTGCCTGATTCTCGACCCGGCGGCGCTCCATTTCGGCCTCGTCCATCAGGCCCAAGCTGACCAGACGGCGTTTCGCTTTCATCGGGTAATACAACGGCAACACGCGGGTGAACTGAGTCACCGGCACATACGATGTGGCGTCTGCCCAGATATGAATCGACTGGCTGGCCAGCCAACACACGAACAGTGCGATAGCGATCAGAATGCCGGGGCGACCCTTTTTCGGCGCAAGCACTTTGCGCCAGACGATGCCCGCCAGCATCACCTGAAAGCCGAGAACCGATAGCAGTGTGACAGCGGCCAGGACCCACGTCGAAGTCTCGAAGATCGCAATGGTAAGCGCGCTCATGTGATAGCGGTATTGGTCGAAGATAGTTGTGTCGACCACAACCAGCGTCAGGCCGATTGCTGCAAGCACTATTGCGATACCCGACAGCAGCTTGCGCTGTGGCCAGAGCAACACCAGCGGCAACAGCAGCAACCACAACGGCAAGGTCGCCAGTAGCGCGAAATGGCTGACAGTGGTTAATGCAACATAGAGCAGAGCCAGCGTATCGTCCGGCCATACATAGGCGAACAGGTAACGCAGCCCGACTACGGCAAACAAGACGCCGTTGACCAGACCGAACCAGCCCAGCCAGCGCAACAGGGTGCCGCGGGTTACTTTTGCGGGGAGCGGCGGCGGTGCATTGGAATCGGTCGACATACTAGTGTTGCCCCGTTGCCGCATCTTCGCGACGCTGTTTAGCCTTCACGAGCATCTGCTGAATAGCTTTCGCGGCAGCTTCGCTACTGTGACCCAGATTGAAGACCCATTCGTCGCGAATCTGCGCAATGTTCTCACGGAATGCATCCGGGTTCTCCAGCAAGCCATTAATCGCCGCACCGATCTCGTCAAGCTTATCGGTTGGCAAGATGCCGCCGATCTTATCGCGCACATAAATCTCGAAAGGCTCTAACCCCAGATCCCGCCAGTTGTCGTTACGGGTTTTTACCGGCACGTCGATATACAACACAGGCTTTTCCAGGCCCAAGCCGTAATCCATGCCCGCACCGGACCAATCAGTAATCATCACGTGGGAATCGTACAGTGAATCGTTCTCGCCCATTTGTTCCTGCAGCTCGAACTGCGGATGGTCGCCATACTTCGCAGTAATCGCATCAATGACGTCCGGGGTAATCCAGCGCGTCTGGAAGTGCGGCCGCAGAGTCACCTTGAAACCGGCGGCCAGCAGTGCGGCGGTAATTTCCACACCACAGACGTTGAGTATGCACTCGTCGCCCCAGGACGGCGCCAGCAGAACATGCACGCCCTCTTCGACCGGCGGCGGGTCACGCCGCTCGGCCATCAGTTCTTCCACCCGGTGATAACCGTGTTTGAACAGGTCCTTTTCCGGCAGGTTCGCCATCGCTTCGCGCTTGCGCGCTTCGAGAATGTGATGCGGGCCGGCACACAGAATGGCATCGTAGTGGTCATAGGTATTGTCGTGATCGGCCATGTGCATACTGATCAGCGAATGAAACATGAAGGCGTAATAAACGGGGTTAATTGAGCGCTTCAGCTGAAGATTCTGCAGGTCGACCATCGTCATCACCATGACGTCGGCATCAAGCCACTGGAAAAATGCGGTACGGACAGCGCCACTGCCTATATTGAATGCCCGGAAGTTTGGCAGATCTGCTGCCAGTCCCTGATCATCGGGCGTCGACGTTACGTAGATAACCGACTCATTGAGCTCTTTGGTAAGACACTCGATAACCGGCCGGAAGTGATGCCAGTCATGTCCGCTTTCGGCATAAATCACAATGCGTCGCTCATCCCGCGGAATGGCCTTGAAAGCGCGCGCTGCCTGCCAGTTTTTTAAGCCCTGCAACATTGTGACGCCGTGCTCTCCGGTTGTTCTTATTAGCGGCTAAAAACAACAGGCATAAAAAATCCACCTGTGGTTTCCCGTCAGGTGGATTGTAAACAAATGGGCGTGGTCCTGCCCGACTAAGCGTGTCTCTACTGAGGCTTGTCGGACTCCTCGCGGGTTTCCTGAACGGTATTTCGGGCTTTTACTTCCGGCTCTGCCTGCTTGTTACCGCCAAAGAAGTTTTTGATCCGGTACCAGTAGGTTTTCAGTGCCAGGCCCAGCGACGCCAAAATACCGAGAACCGCAGACAGAATCATACTGCCGGTACTGGGGTCCAGATAGGCGAATGCCGGCTGGGCAAAGCCAAACGCTGCCACTGCGACAACCGCTAAAACATCACGCTTTTTCATTCTGTTGGTATCCATTGCCAGCCTCCTGCTACGCAAGCTTGAGGCTAGTAAGTGTATGCGGAAACCCCGTAAAAGGAGGGTCATTTCAGGTCAGAATCTTTGCCCGAAGCCTTATCGGGACCCTTATCCTGCTTATTTTAGCTCATAGTTATATGGGGATAAACGCTATTGCGGACCCGGTCGAGGTGCGATGAATCATCGATCTCACCCCACAGCAGGTCTGCGACGACCGGGCAGGGAACCGGCATCTGGCGACCGGCATGCACCAGTGCATCTTCTTCATAGGAAACATGCAGATTGTCGGCATGGAATTCCATCTCGGCGTAGTCACGCATATAGCGGAACAATTCCGGCGATATGCGACTGATGCCTACCAGCTCCCCGGCCGGGTCGGCACCGAGTGCATCGGCATCTTTCGACATGTTGTACAGCATGCCTAAAGGGCCGTCCCCTTCGGTTTCAACATAGACTTCGTCACCGGCGCCCGTCGGGCCCGATAGCAACACAGCGTTATCGCCGCCTGCCTGCAAAACATCCAGCGCCCGCTGCTCATAAACAAGATCGGATTCCAGCAACAGAAACCCCTGATCGATAAGGTCACGCGCGCACCACAACGAATACATGCTGCCGGAATCGGCAAACTGCTCGTTGTGTACGGTATTCACGTCGGCATTGGCTGCGGCAAACTCCGTATAGAAGTCGGCGTAGTAGCCGGTCACGATCACAATCTGCTCGACGCCCGCCAGCCGCAACCGCTCCACAGATTCTTCGACAATCGATTTCTCACCGAGCTTGAGAAAACCCTTGGGCATGCCTGAGTGCGACGCCCGTAACCGCGTGCCCATGCCCGCCGCCAGTATTACTGCCAGTTTCACTGCAGCCATCAGCTGAAGCACTCCGTCAGCAACGCGCACAGACGATCAATATCGCCGTCGATATCACCCATATGCGCAATACGGAACACACTGGATGCCAGATTGCCCTGCCCTGCATAGATCACAAAGCCCTCGGCTTTCAACCGGTCGTGCAGCGCTTCATAGGTCCAGCCTTCCGGCAATAACCATGTCCACAGCACCGACGAGTAATCTGCTTGCGGCAGTAAAGTCTTAACACCGCATGCCTCCAGCGCTGCGGCAATCTTCCCGGCACGCGCCCGGTAAGCTGCGCCACGCGCCTCCCAGCCTCCCCCGGCCGCGAGTTCGTCGAGCGCGACGTCGAGCGCAAACGCCGGTTGCACCGACTGGGTAAACGGTGAAAACCCGCTGGCCTGCTGCGCCTGGTGATAACTGTGAAGATTGAGGTACACACTGCCCGCTTGCGACGGCTGCTGCCACAACGCTTTGCGGGCAAGCACGAACGACAAAGCCGGCACTGAATGCAGGCATTTGTTGGCCGTCGCTGCTACAGCACCGACATTCCAGCCATCGTAATCAATGGCTTCCGCGCCGAAACTGCTCACGCTATCGAGCAACAGTGTCAGACCACGGGTTTTGCACAGCTGGCCGAGGGGGGTTAAATCGTTCAGGCGGCCGGTAGTCGTCTCATGCTGCACGGAAACAACCGTGGTCACATCGTGATGCTCTTCGAGCAAGCCCACCACCTGCTCCATATTAATAGCTTCGAGCCAGTCGCCGCCGGTACAGACATGCGGTTTGCCCTGCATGGCCAGCATCGATGCGATGCGCTCGCCGTAAACACCGTTCGAAACGACCAGTGTTTTCGAATCTTTCGGCGCAAAACTTTGCACCATGCCTTCAACTGCAGACGTGCCGGAGCCGGTTAAGGTGGCAGCTTCATAATCCGCTACCGTCTCCGTATAAACAGCGGCCAGCCGCCGGTTAATCGACTGCATCAATTCGGCAAATTCAGGTTCGCGATGGCACCAGTCGCCGCGGTTGAGCGCGGCACGCACGCCGTCTGACAGTGTTACCGGGCCCGGGTTAAGTAGTACTTCACGCTTCATGGCACGATTCATAGTAGTTAACTTCTAAAGTAATGCTTGAGGGTTTGGCTCATAACCCGAAATAAAACCCTGCAACCGACGCGCCACTTGCTGGGGCGTGATATCAGGGCGCGGCAAGTCTTCCGGCACGCCCGGAATTGTCGGCACGTGGATAAAGCCCAAACCCTTGCTCATCGCATCCATCGACTCCTGAACCTCGGAGGGCGCAGCGACACTGGCAATTTGCGGGTAACCGCAACTGCGTGCAACACCACAAAAATCGATAGAACCCGACACCGTCGACTGGCCGCCGGTTGATTCATGCAGGCCGTTGTCGAGCAATACATGCGTAAGGTTTGGCGGACGCTCATAGCCGACTGTCGCCATGCCACCCATACGCATCAAGGCGGCACCGTCGCCGTCGATGACAATCACGCGGCGCTCGGGCTGTGCAATCGCCAGGCCCAGACCTAAAGTCGAAGCGCACCCCATTGAGCCAACCATATACAACTGGTTGTCACGATCATCGAGCGCAAACAGTTCACGGCCGGTATAACCGGTGGTCGCAATAATCAAATCAGTAGCAGCAGATGCACCCTGCACCGCCTGCAGAATTTCACGACGGCTGTGAGCCGCGACAGCGGGCGTTACTACCGGACCTGTTATCTCCACTTCGGCAGCGCTGCTCTGCAATTTGACGGCGCTGACGCTGCCTTTGCGCATTACCAGTGCGTACGGACGATTAGTGTCATCCATATAAGTCAGCGCCCGGTCAATCGCCGGCTGAATCTGGTCTTCCTCAACGGGAAAAAACTCCCAGCCGACGCGCATCAGTTCAAGCAGCTCGGTGGTGACCTGCCCCATCAACTCATGCTGCGGCTCATCCGGTGCACCGCCGGGTTCACCGCGCAGCGTGGGAATCAATAGCACCGGCAACTGGAATGTGTAGGTGAGTGACGTCAGCGGCGAAACTGCATTACCCAGGCCGGAGTTCTGGAACATGACGACCGATCGCTGACCGCCAAGCTGCGCGCCTGCACCGATAGCGACAGCATCGCCTTCATTCGCAGCACCGACATAGCGCAGCTCATCCGAATCAATGACGTAATTAATGAATGGCTTGAGGTATGAACAAGGAACACCGGTATAGAGACCAAAGCCTGCGGCGTGTGCAGCTTCGATAAAGCTTTTTGCTTCGATCATGTCGCCCCCTGACAAAAGCCTGAAGAAAAACCTGAAAAAACCGGGCTTCCTTCAGTTATGAAAAACTACCGGCTGCAACCAGGTCATCCAAAGTATCTATATCCAACCAGTGACCGGTTGTATAAATCACCCGCACCGACTCGCCATCGGCGGCCAGCGCTGCAAGCAGATGATGCAGCTTCGCCTTCTTGTTGTTGTCGTCAGCGGCCAGTTCGGCAGCCTTCGCGCGAAACCGCGGTAATGCACTTTGCGAGACCCGCAGCAAACTGGTCCACTCGCCATTGATATCGCTTTCCGCGATTTCCTCGCCTGCCGCAGTCAGCAATATCCGCTGATTAAACACCTGCCGTGAATAAGGCTCGGAGCAACTCACATAGTCGGCCGCACGATTACGGTTTACCGATTCGGCCCAGTTCGTGTCGACAGCGATAACGAAGTCTTCTTCCGGTTCGGCCATCTCTTCAAGCATATAGCGCTTAAACAGCACATCGCCGAACGAGACATACAGGTCACCAGCGTCTTCAGGATCCGCCTGCAGCGCCTTGTTCAATGACACCAGCTCACCGGTATCTTCATAGTCGGCGTTATCAACGTAGTTAACCGCGGGCAGATTAACCTTGTCGGCCAGATAGCCGCGAACCACAGAGATGTCCTTCATGCCTGCGCTGTTATAGGCCTCAATAATATGCCCGAGCAGAGGCTGGCCCTGAATATCGACCATTGCCTTCGGCTTGTTTCTTGTCAGGTCACCCAGCGCGGAGCCACGGGTTGCGGCCAGAACAATGACTTTGTCAGAGTCTCCGGTTTTGGGCAGATAGCGGTCTTCAGCTTCCTGCAACTCCGACGCACCCTGCAGCCGGAAAATTTCTTTCACCGGAACAATCTGATCCTCGATAGGCAACAAGGATTCTTCTCTTGCCAGCGTTTCAGCGGTTTTCTGATAAGCCACAATTGCCGCGCGCAGCATATGGTTGGCCCAGATAGCCATCGAGAAACCGGCCTCGCGGAACACATCAGTCGGAGTTGAATAGTACTTGGTAGGCACGATGACTACAGGCGAGCGATCAGCCCATTCTTTCTTGAATGCCAGCACTTCGCTCGGGTCGCGCAGTGCACTGTGAATAAGAATGCCGTCGGAGCCGGCTTCGTGATACGCCTCGGCGCGCTTCATCGCCTCGCTCAAACCCCAGCCGGCAATAAAGGCTTCGACCCGGGTGATGATGCAAAAATCATCATCCGACTGCGCGTCCTTACCGGCCTTAATCCGGCTGCAGAACTCGTCGATATCGGCAAGTTCCTGCTTATTGCCGTCGATAAAGCTGTTGGTCTTCGGAAACAGTTTGTCTTCGATGCAAACTGCAGCAATATTTCGCTGCTCAAGCTTGTTGACCAGCCGCCGAACGTTATTGAAGTTGCCGTAACCGGTATCGCCATCGAGGAGTATCGGCAAAGTCGTGGCGTCGGTCATGAACTCGAGCATTTCGAGGACCTGAGTCCAGCTCGCTTCATTGCTGTCGCGCACGCCGTACTGCGCAGACATGCACAGGCCGCCGGCCCACAGCGCCTTAAAGCCTGCTTCTTCGCCGATTTTTGCGGTAATGCCGTTATGCGCCTCGAGCAAGAAATCCAGCTCAGGCGATTGCAGCAGCTCTTTAAAGCGTGTCGTGCGTTTCATGCGATGAGTTTACCGGAGTCAGCCGGCAACTACACTAGACATTAGACTAGGCAATAGCGTCCGGACAAAGGTGATAGGGGCTACACGCGGTAGCGGTATTCCTTGCCATCTTCACGTTCGCAGTCGGGCGGATAGCTCTTGCGCTTGTCGATGTAGTACTGCTCGAAGTGCTCGCCCTGAGATGCGGCGTTGTAGGTGTAGTACAGCACCCGGCGCGACTGGTCAGTATTATTCGGGCCGGACCTATGCGGTGCATAAGAATCGAAAAACACTGCGTCACCCGGCTCTGCTTCAACCTTGACGTATTCCATTTCTACGGCGTTGTCATCGAGTGGCACCCACTCGTCACCGAGCAGACCGCGGTTATGAAAGCCGCCGACCATTTCCAGGCAGCCGTTTTCGACGGTCGTCTTGTCAACAGTAATCAGGCAGGTTATATGCAGGTCGGCATAGGTTCCCCAGCCAGCCTGCACATCCTGATGTGATTCGAACCCGCCGCCGCCGGCCTTCTTGAAATTAATTTTGTCCTTAAAAAGTACCGCCGGCTCACCAAAGAGCTGCCCGCAGGCACCCTGCATTTTGTCGCCGGCAGCCAGCGCCATAAAGTTCTCATGGTGAGGCAGAACATTTTCGATTCGATTGAGCAAACGGGCGTTCTCCGTTTCCTCGAAATACATCATCCATTTGCCCGGAGTTTCCGGCCAGTTCTCGACCTCGTTGACCCATTCAGTAATGGGCACCATTTCCTCCGGCGTAAACAAGCCGGGCACAACCAGATAACCCTGCTCACGGAACTGCTGTACCTGCTCATCTGTTAAAGGACCGGAAACGGTGTTCTCTGCGGCGCTGGTCATCGGAATATCCTTTTTAATCCTGCGTACTGCGGTGCTGATTATCTATTACTTGCGATAGTTCGGGTGGTCTGTAGCGCTCTGGATATCGTCCGAATAGGTCTGGCCGTCGGACACCATCTCGCTCAAGCCCACTAACTCCATGATTTGACTGAAGTCGAACATATTGTCGAGCATATTCAATGTAGTGCCATCCGTATTTAGCACATTTAGATAATCGGTTGCCGCCTTGGCAACCACCCGCACCATCGCGCCCGGATAGATCACCAGACTGAACCCCAGTTCACCGAGTTTCGCGGCCGGCATCAACGGCGTGCGGCCGCCCTCAACCATATTGACCAACAGCGGCACTTTGGCGGCCAGCCGGTCAGCGACCTGTTTAAGTTGAGCCTCGTCCGCCGGCGCTTCGACAAACAATATGTCGGCACCTGCTTCGACGTACGCATCGGCACGATCGAGTGCTGCATCGATGCCATCAACAGCCAGCGCATCTGTGCGGGCCATAATCATTGTTGCCTCATCGGTACGGGCATCAAGCGCAGCCTTGAGCTTGCCGGTCATCTCGGTAACCGGCACCAGCGTCTTGCCCGACAAGTGCCCACAGCGTTTCGGCAACGTCTGGTCTTCCAACTGAATACACGAAGCGCCCATCCGTTCGAACAACTTCACGGTGCGCTTCACGTTCAATGCGTTACCAAAACCTGTGTCGGCATCGACCACCAACGATATGTCGGTGCGCTCCCGGATGTTACCGATGGTGTCGGCCACCTCGTTCATTGACGTCAGCCCCAGGTCGGGCCGGCCCAGTCGTGTGAAAGACACGCTGGCGCCGCTCAGGTAGGCGCACTTGAAGCCGGCCTGCTCGACCAACAAGGCTGTCAGTGCGTCATAGACACCGGGTGCAACAACAGGTGCGCCAGCACTAGTACTGGCACTCAGCGCTTCGCGCAATCGTTCGGCAGGGTTCATTCGCTTGTCTCCTGCAGGCGTTGGTGCAACCACGGCATCAGCCCGCCTGCGTTAATCATATCCAGCAGAAATTCCGGTAATGGCTCCACCTGATATTTCATGCCTGTCGTGCGATTCTCGATTGTTCCGGCGACGGGGTCGACCTGTAACTCATCACCCTTGCTGATTTCGCCGTACTGCGGGAACTTAAGTAGCGGCACACCGAAGTTAAGGGCGTTGCGGTAGAAAATTCGTCCGTAAGAACCGGCCAGAATGACGCCAACCTTGTGATAGGCAAAGGCCATGGCCGCTTGCTCGCGCGCTGAACCAACACCGAAGTTTTCTGCACCAACTACTACATCGCCCGGCTGCACATTCGGTGCAAATTCAGGATCGATAGCTTCGAGGCAATGCGCCGCCATCACATCCATCGAGTCTTTAAAGTACAAACCCGGCGCCATCACATCGGTGTTGACGTTATCGCCGTAGACCCAGGCTTTGCCCGTCGTGCTGTTCATGACAACAGTTCTCTGGGATCAATAATTTCGCCGGCAACGGCAGCAGCAGCCACGCTGTAGGGCGAGCCCAGGTAAACGCTGGCCTCATTCGAGCCCATGCGGCCTTTGAAATTGCGATTGGTGGTCGAGATACAGACTTCACCGTCGGCCAGCACTCCGGCGCCGAGTGCCGCGCAGGCACCACAGCCTGTCGGCAGCATGATCGCACCCGCCTCGGTAATTGCCGCCAGCGTGCCGTCTGCAGCTGCCTCGGTCATTACCCTGTTCGATGCCGGAGCAACCATTAAACGT
>Ga0070729_10007767_pt1 | contig 10192 bp, 8 predicted proteins | sample tdDd472_FD_66725 | JGI IMG/M metagenome (GOLD analysis project Ga0070729, IMG submission 66725) | Marine sediment microbial communities from the Atlantic coast under amendment with organic carbon and nitrate - tdDd47.2 | ecosystem: Environmental > Aquatic > Marine > Coastal > Sediment | place...
GCGGCACCAGGCAGGTGGCCAGCAGCGTCGCATCGGAGGCATAGCCGAGCACGCATTCATGGTGTTCGAAGTCGGCGGGCAGGGGATGGCGGGTGCGGGCCCAATAACGCTCGAACGGCGGGCCGGGTTCCGGGTGCACGGGGTCCTTGGGCTCGACCGGGCGGATTTCGATGGCGCGGTCGGCCATGAAACGCTTGCGGCCGGCTTCCGGAATGCGCTCCAGGAGCGCTTCGCGACGGCTCTGTTCGTCCGGCAGCGTCTCGGGGTCGGGGACGTCCGGCATGGGAAGCTGATGCTCGATGCCGTCCTCCGCCACCTGCAGCGAGACCGCCATGTGGTAAATGGCGCGCCCGTGCTGGCGGGCGACGACGTGGCGCGAGGTGAAGCTGCGCCCGTCGCGGATGCAATCCACGTCATAGATGATCGGCACCTTGGGATCGCCCGGGCGCAGGAAATAGGCATGCAGGGAATGCGGCTTGCGGCCCTCGGCGGTGCGCATGGCGGCAACCAGCGCCTGGCCGATGACGTGGCCGCCGAAGACCCGCTGGCGGTCCTCCTTTGGCGCGTGCCCTCGAAACAGGTCCGATTCCAGGGTTTCCAGGTCCAAAAGATCGAGCAGGTTCTGTAACGTACCGGACATGGGTCCATCTTCTTGTTGCGGTTGTCCCTGTGACTTTTTAACCCAAGCCATGGGACGGAACACGCGCTACTTGGCACCTGGGCGTGGTGACATTGTCACCGACCGGGACCGTCATTGCCGCTATACAGCGCATCGATCCCCCGCGCCGCCGGCGCCCATCAGCAGGAGTTCGTCTCGATGAGTATCGATCGTATCGTTTTCGCCTTCGCCGGCCTGTTCATCCTGGCCAGCCTGGCACTCGCGCACTACCACAATCCCAACTGGCTTTGGTTCACCGCCTTCGTCGGCGCCAACCTGTTCCAGTCCGCCTTTACCGGGTTCTGCCCGCTGGCGATGATCCTGAAGAAACTGGGCGCGCGGCCCGGCAACGCCTTCAGCTAAAGCCGGCCTTCTTCCTTCAGCATGCCGATCGCGGCGGCGAGCGCATCGGCGCTCGCGTCGAGGTCGGCATCCGTGTGTGCGGCGGAAACGATGGCGCCCGGCTTCGACGACAGATCGACCCCGTTCACCAGCATCGCCAGCCGGAACAGCGACGCCGCCGGGTGCCCGCCGCCCTGGGCGAGCACATCTTGCGCCAGCGCGAAGGGATCGAACGCCTCCGGATCGATATCGAGGCCGCCCGGATTAGTGAAGACGTAGAGGCTGGACCCCAGTCCATAGGCGGCCCAAGGCACGTCTTCGCTGGCGAAGACCGCGTTCCAGCGCGCTTTCAGCTTGTCGCCCTGTTCATTGGCGCGCGCCGTCACGTCATCCTCGGCGACGCGGCTCAGCATGGCGACGCCGGCCGCCGCCGACAGCGGGTTGGCATTGTAGGTGCCCTGGTGGGGAATCTTCTCGAAGCCTTTCGCCTCGGCCACCTCGAAATCGAGCCGCTCGAGAATATCCTTGCGCCCCACGACGGCGCCGCCCGGCAGACCGCCGGCCAGGATCTTCGCCAGCCCCGTCAGGTCCGGCAGGATGCCCCAATGCGCCTGCGCACCGCCCGGCGAGACACGGAACCCGGTCACCACTTCGTCGAAAATCAGCACGATGCCGCGCGCGTCCGTCACCTGACGCAGCATCTTGGCGAAGTCGCGCCCGAGCGGAATCTGCCCCGACCCGGCGCCGGTGGGCTCCACGATCACGGCGGCGATGTCGTCGTCGGTCTCAAGGGTCTGTTTAACCGCATCGGGATCGGCCGGGTCGGCAACGATCACCGCATCGACGATGCCGGGGACAATACCCGGCACGTCGCGCGTCCCCGAATGGAACTTGGAACCGAATGCGACGTGATCTTGCCAACCATGAAAATGATTCTTGAAACGCATCAGCTTGGTGCGCCCGGTAAAGGCGCGCGCCAGGCGAATGGCCAACAGGTTCGCCTCGGTACCCGATGACGTGAACCGCAGGCGCTCCGCCGTCGGGATCAGTTGCCGCACCAACTCGCCCCAGGTGAGCTCCAGTTCGTGGCAGGCGGCGGGGTGGGTGCCGAGCGCGATCTGGCGGTTGACGGCGTCGACCAGGCTCGGATGGGCATGCCCCATCAGGAGCGAGCCGTGGCCGCCGTAGAAATCGATCAATTCGTTGCCGTCGGCATCCCATTTGCGCGACCCCAGGGCGTGCTCCACATAGAGCGGATAGGGCCACATGTGACGCGAATCGTGCACCACGCCGGACGGAAACAGTTCCAGGCCGCGCTGATGGCGGGCCCTGGACTTGCGCGTCTTTTGCTCGAAAGCGGCGACGATATGGGAATTGGTTAACGGCGTGGTGTCCATGATCTGCCCGTCCAGCGAATACGTTTCGATGGCGGCCATGATAAGCCGCCGCCTTCTGAAACAAAACGCCGAAACGGGCCGATCAGGCGGTTACGACGCCGGCTTGTCCTTCAGCATGTCGGCGACGCGCCGGGTCAGGCGGGTCGCCTTGAACCCCGGCAGCTTGTAGACCCAGCCCTCGACACGCTTGTTGATCTCGTCGGCGCGTTTCCGGGCTTCGGGTTTGGCGTCGGCCATGGTGCCGGCCTTGAGCCTGGCCCAGGTGCTGTCGTCTTTGCTCACCGCGTCGATGGTCAGGCTGAGCCCGTCGCGGGTCTCGAAGGTGGCCTGGATGGTCTCGCCGTCGGGAAACGCGATGGCGCCGGCCTTGCGCGCGTCCTCCAGGTTGAGCTGGTCGGGCACCGCCGCGAGGTTATTGGGGTCGGTGTCGTATTTCAGTTGCTTGCCTTCGGGAATGCCGGCCAGGGTGAAATTTCGCGCTTCGGGGTCGGGTTTCGACACTTCGACCACTTCGCCGTCCGGATGGCGGACGACGGCACGCGCGATCTCCTTCTCGCCGATATCGACGATCCCTTCCACCAGCCATTCGCCGGGCCGGACTTCGACGTTGAGTTCCCCGGCCGCCAGCCAAGTCTGCGGATTTTCCGGCTTGCGGATGTAGACGCCCTCCTTGCGCGCGCCGACCAGATTGTAGCGCTTGCGCCCGGCCACCAGGTCGGCCAGCACCTTGCCTTCGGCGTCGAACAGGCGGATGCGCCGCCCTTCGGATTCCTCGCCCTTCGGGTCTTCCACGTGCAGGCGATCGTAAAGCTCGGGCTTTTTGGTCTTCATTTCATAGAAGTTGAGGTCGGCCAACTGCACCACCACCTTCTCGGCGTTTTTCGGCGCCACCGCGTAGCCGTCGGCCTCGGCCATGGACCAGCCGTCCTTGCCGCGCGAAATGGTGAGCGTCTTGTCGCGGTGATCGATCAACACCTTGGTGACGTCGTTGACCTTGTCGATCAGGCCCGGAAACACCGCGCCGGACACCGCCGTGCTGATGGCGGTCGGGCTTGAGGACAGGGAATAAGCCGCCGCGCCGACGGCGGCCACGGTGGCGAGACCCAGAACCATTACGCTTTTCGGTGTCATATCTTCGTCCCTCCGCTCAACCGGTTTCCACCACGCCGCCACGGCGCCTGAGGCGCCGGGCCAGCACGAAGACCAATGTGCCGAGCCCCAAAAGCAGCGGAATGGCGGCGATGTTCAAGAACTTGAGCCAGCTATCGAGATTGTCGATGTCCTTGCGCAACTCGTGCTGAACGTTCCTGAGATCCTTGCGCAGCGCCACCATCTTGGTGCGCGCCTCGTCGATCTTGGCCCGGTCCTCGGGACGCAGGATCAACTCGCCGCCGGCCTGGATGTTTTCGCGCCGGATCATCTTGTTGAGCTCCGCGCGCACGCCGTCGAGCTGCTTTTGCAGTTCCTCTTCCTTGTCGCGGAAGCGGCGCTCGGCGGCCTGGCGGATTTCCCGCACCAGATGGAACGGCCGGTTCGAGACCGTGCGTCCGCGCAGTTCGTTCAGCGACGCGCCGCCGGCCAGGTTTTCCAGCGCGCTGATGACGAAGTCGCCGTTGTTGGCGAACGGCACCAGGAGACGCTGGCCCAACAGATCCTGCACGTCGACCCAAAGCTGGTCGTGCAGCATGTCCACATCACCCACGACGATGGCCTGCAGGTCGGATTTCGACTGCGCCAGGTGGTTCGGCTTGAGCTTGCCGTCCGGATCCTCGGGCGGGCCGTCGGGAAAGGCGCTCTTCACCGGGCCGGTGATGCGCGCCGCCAGGGTCAGCGGCTCCGAACCTGCCTTGAACGAGCGGAACAGGCCGATGACGTCGGGCTGGCCGGCGAACTTGCCGGCATCGATGGCCATGGAGCGCATGCCGGTGCGAATCAGCGGCGTCACCTTTGTGGTAGCGTCTTTCACCGTATCCAGGACACCGGCGGTGCCGACGTTGATCATCTGCAGGTCCGCCATGGCTCCGTCTTCGCGGTCGAAATTGCCGGGCCGCAGCGACAGCCAACCGACGTAGTCGGCGATGGCGACCTGGCTGCCGGCGCGGATATTGACCCGGCGCGCCGTATCGAGATCGCCGGCGACCTTGTCTTTGCGTAGTTCCACGCCCCAGGTTTTCAGCACGTCGGCCAGGTCGGACCGCCCCGGCGGCTGCATGCCGCGCGGCGGCTTGTCCACCTCGGAAGCGGGATCGACGAAGGCCAGCACCTTGCCGCCGCGCATGGCGAACTGGTCGATGGCGTATTGGGTTTTCGCCGGCAGGTTCTTGGGATGCACCAGCATCAGGATCGACACGTCGTCACCGATCACCGGCACGTCGGGGGCGATCGGCTGCACCTCGAAGAACTCGTTGATCTGTTCGATGACGGTCCAGCGCGGGCGCTGGCCGGCACCGGGCAGGAAGCCGCCGTTGATCGGCAGCGTGCTCAACACGCCGACCACGGGCTTCTTCGCCGTCGCCAGCGCCAGCACCAGCTTGGTGAGATCGTATTCAAGGAACGATTCCCGTTCCGGCGTGAAGAACGGAATGGTCTCATGGTCGTCGGTGGAGTTCGATGCCGCCAGCCCGAAATAGCCGAGATCGCCCGAATCGTTCACCGGGATGCCCGTCAGGCCGTAGGAGACGGCGCTGTCCTCGTCGTCGGAGAAGGGCTCGGGATTGAAAAGCTGTAGATGGAACCGACCCCCGGTCAGGTTGGAATACTGCTCCAAGAGCTCCCGCACACGCTCAAAATAGCGCGCGTGCGGCGGGCTCTGTTCGCCCAGGAAGCGGCTGAAATAGAGCCGCGCGGTGATCGGCTCGTCGACCTTCGCCAGCACGCTTCGGGTGGCGTCGGACAGCGTGTAGAGGTGGCCCTCCGTCAGGTCCAGTTGCTTGGCCCGGAAAGTGGCATTGGAGAAGATATTGACGGCGAGGAACAGGATGGCGCCCAGCACCACCGCAACGACCGCCAGTTTATGCCGGTTGGCCGAGCTTGAGGATTGAGTGGTCATGGTCTCAGGCTCCCTTCTTGGCATCGACGGCGACGACGTTGGCGAACAGGAAGAAGGCGATCAGCGATGCGAAAAAGACGACGTCGCGGAAATCGATCACGCCCTTGGCGATGGCCCGGAAGTGGGTCAGGAAGCTCATCGAGGCGACAGTCTCGATCAGCACGTCCGGCGCCCACAGCCGGAAGAAATTGAGCACCAGTTCGAGCCCGCTCATGGTGAATAGGAAGCACACCGTGGCGGCGACGATGAAGGCAATCACCTGGTTCTTGGTCAGCGCTGAAATGCACGACCCGATGGCGAGGAACGCACCGGCCATGACCAGCGATCCGATGTAGCTGGCGACGATGACGCCGTTGTCGGGATCGCCGAGCACGTTGACGGTGATCCACATGGGAAACGTCAGCGCCAGCGCGATGCCGGCAAAGGCCCAGGCGGCCAGGAACTTGCCGAGCACCGCCTCGGTGGTGGAGACCGGCAGGGTCATCAACAGTTCGATGGTGCCGGTCTTGCGCTCCTCCGCCCACAGCCGCATGGAGATCGCCGGAATCAGCAACAGGTAAAGCCACGGGTGATAGAAGAAGAACGAAACGAGGTTCGCCTGGTTGGAGGTGAAGAAACCGCCGACGTAGAACGCCAGCGCCCCCATCAGGGCGAGGAAGATGACGATGAAGACATAAGCGACGGGCGTGGCGAAGTAGCTCATCAGCTCGCGCTTGAACAGGGTCGTGACGTTACGCATTGGCCGCACCCCCGTTGCTTTGCGTGGTGATCTGGCGGAACACGTCGTCCAATTGACCACGTTCCACGTACAACTCGCGGATGTCGATGTTGACTTCGCGCAGCGCCTCGCTCACCGGCTGCACGACGTTGCGGCCGGGCTGCGGCAGCACTCGGAAGCGTACCAGTTCACCTGCCTTTTCGATGTGGTCGACACCCTTGACGCCGTCGACGCGGATCGCCGTTTCGGCGAATTTCTGCACGTCCGCTTCGCCGACCGCCATCACCAGGGTGTTGTGATTGGGCGACATCGCCATCAGGGCGTCCGGCGTGCCGTCGGCGAGTAGCTTGCCGTGGGCGATGACCACGGCGCGGCTACAGACGGCCTCGACCTCTTCCAGGATGTGGGTGGAGACGATGATCGCCTTCTGCGGTGCCATCTCGCGGATCAGTTCGCGTACATGATGTTTCTGGTTCGGGTCGAGGCCGTCGGTGGGCTCGTCCAGGATCAACACGTCCGGATCGTGCAAGATCGCCTGGGCCAGGCCGACGCGGCGCTTGAAGCCCTTCGACAGCGTCTCGATGGGCTGATCCAGGACACTCTGCAAGATCACCTTTTCAACCACTTCGGCAATGCGGCGCTTGCGTTCGGCGCCGTCGAAACCGCGGATTTCGGCGATGAAATCCAGGAACCGGCGCGGCGTCATATCGCCGTAGGTCGGCGCACCTTCCGGCAGGTAGCCGATGCAGCGCTTGACGCCGACGGGATCGTCGGTGACGTCGATGCCGCCAACGCTGGCGCTGCCCAGCGTGGGCTCCAGGAAGCCGGCGATCATTTTCATGGTGGTCGATTTCCCCGCCCCGTTGGGCCCCAGGAAGCCGAGCACCTCGCCCTTCGCGACGCTCATGTTGATGCCATCGACGGCGACGAGGTCGCCGAAATGTTTACTCAAACCTTTAAGCTCGATCATTGCTGTCATGATCCGAAACCACCCGGTCAGTTTATTGTTGCATGAATCCCAGTTCCCGCCGCCCGCCAATGCGACGGCATGGACATACCTCCTCAGCCGCGCCTGTCAAGGGCGAAAGCCGGAAAGCGGATGATAAGTAATGGAAATTGAACGGTTTTCCACCGCACCTTGGAGTCTCGATCTGGCCAATCGCCATCTCTCACAGTCTCCCCTGTTGCGAAAGAACTCCAGCGATGTCCCCCACACGGCCCGCTTCATCGGCAAGCCCGGGTTCCGGTGTTTTTGTTGTGCAAGGATTTATCTCGGCACCGGCGGCATGCAAGCCCCCGCCGATAGATTTTTCCGACCGACGCCGAACCTTGCCCCCTGGCGCGGTAATGCGTAGAACCTGCACGATCGGAAACCGATCGGGATTGGAACGCCGCCATGGCCGCAAGCGGATCGCGGAAGGTCGTCATCGCCGCGCTCTTGGGCAACGGGGCGATCGCCGTGACCAAGTTCTTCGCCGCCGCCTATACCGGCTCGTCGGCGATGCTCAGCGAAGCCGTGCACTCCGTGGTCGACACCGGCAACCAGGCGCTGATCCTGTACGGACTGAAACGTGCGGCAAAACCGGCCGACGAAACCCACCCCTTCGGCTACGGCATGGAGCTCTACTTCTGGTCCTTCGTCGTTGCCATCCTGATCTTCGGCGTCGGCGCCGGGGTCTCGATCTTCGAGGGCATCGCCAAAATCCGTGAGCCGCACCCGGTGGCCAGCGTCCACATCAACTACTTCGTGCTCGCCGCCGCCATGGTGTTCGAGGGCGGTGCCTGGTGGGTGGCGCTGAAGGAGTTCCGCAAGCGCAAGGGCGAGTTCGGTTATTTCGCGGCCCTACGGCGCTCCAAGGACCCGGCGGTGTTCACGGTGCTGTTCGAAGACACCGCCGCCATGCTCGGGCTGATGGTCGCCATGGCCGGCATCGCCGCCGCCGAGTTCTTCGACATGCCGATACTGGATGGGGTCGCGTCAGTGATTATCGGCATCATCTTGGCGGTGGTGGCGGTGCTGCTTGCCTACGAGTGCAAGGGGCTTTTGGTCGGCGAGGCCGCCAGGCAGCCCGTCGTCCGGGGCATCCGCGACATCGCCGCCGCCAAGGCCGGTGTCAGCGCCGTCAACGAACTGTTGACCATGCACCTGGGACCGGCCGACATCCTGGTCAACCTGAGCCTCGATTTCGCCGACGAACTGCCGTCCCAGGATTTGGAAGCGGCGATCAGCGAACTGGAAACCGAGATCAAGGCCGCGTTTCCGGAGGTGAGGCGCATTTTCATCGAGGCCCAAAGCCTGCGCGCTCACCTGCAGGCGATTTCCGCTGCTGGGAACAGTGGCGAATGAGGGTCGGCACCGGGCGCACCGTTTGACATGTATCAAGGCACCCTGGCGGGAAATGCGGTTGATTGTGTCCGTCCCGGTTTTTGGCTAGGGTAGCGCGCTTCGCCGGAGCGCCCTTGCCGACGGCCGGTGCGGCAATCAAAATTAAGCCACTGTCGAGTGCAGTTAACGGGAAGTGCGAACGATGGATTACGAGAGTTTCTTCAAAAAATCCGTGGACCAGATCAAGAGCGAGGGCCGCTATCGGGTTTTCGCCGATTTGCAACGCCATGCCGGCAATTTCCCGCATGCGACCAACCGCCGCCCAGACACCACCGAGGAAGTGGTGGTCTGGTGTTCCAACGATTATCTCGGCATGGGCCAGAACCCGATCGTCCGCGATGCGCTGATTGAAATCGCCCAGACCTATGGCTGCGGTTCCGGCGGCACCCGCAACATCGCCGGCACCACGCACCTGCACGTGGTCCTGGAACGCGAGCTGGCCGACCTGCACGGCAAGGAAGCGGCACTGCTGTTCACATCGGGCTACGTCTCCAACGACGCCGGCATTTCCACCATCGCCCAGTTGATGCCCGATTGCGTGATCTTTTCCGATGCCTGGAACCACGCCTCGATGATCGCCGGCGTGCGCAATTCCGGCTGCGAGAAGAAGATCTACAACCACTGCGACCTCGAACACCTGGAGAGCCTGCTCAAGCAGGTCGACATCGACCGCCCGAAGCTGATCGTTTTCGAATCGGTCTATTCCATGGACGGCGACGTTTCGCCCATCGCCGAGATCTGCGACCTGGCCGACAAGTACAACGCCATGACCTACATCGACGAAGTGCACGCCGTCGGCCTCTATGGCGAGAAGGGCGGCGGCATCACCGAGCGCGAGGGCCTGGCCCACCGCCTGACGGTCATTGAAGGAACGCTTGCCAAGGGCTTCGGGCTTTGCGGCGGCTATATTACCGGTTCCGCGGCGCTGATCGATGCGGTTCGCTGCAATGCGCCGGGCTTCATTTTCTCCACCACCATGGCGCCGCCGATCATTGGCGCCGCCATCGCGTCGGTGCGCTACGTGCGTGAACACAACGAACTGCGCGTCCGCCACCAGGAGCGCTCCAACAAGTTGAAGCAGATGATCCGCGACGCCGGCCTGCCCTTGATGGAGGATTCCGTTACCCATGTGGTGCCGGTGCTGGTCGGTGACCCGGTGCTGTGCAAGCAGGCCACCGACATGTTGCTGGAGGACTACAACATCTATATCCAGCCCATCAACTACCCGACCGTGCCCAAGGGAACGGAGCGCTTGCGCATTACCCCGACGCCCCTGCACACCGACGAACTGATGGAACATCTGGTGCAGTCCCTGGTCGCGGTCTGGAATCGCCTGGAGTTGAAACAGGCGGCCTGAACCCCCACTTTGCTTGACTTTGAGAGGAGCGGTCGCTAGATCGTTGCGCATCGAATTCGGGGGAACCGCATGTTTTTGCGCCCGCCCTCACAAACGGAGACACCGCTCCTGGACGAGGCGCCAGGAGACCACATCTGAGGAGTGAACTGCCATGCAATTTCGTATCGTGACGCTCGCCGCCGCGGCACTCGCCGTCCTGATGACCGTCGGCACCGCCCAGGCCGGTGACGCCGCCAAGGGCAAGAAGGTTTTCGCCAAGTGCAAGGCCTGCCACACCGTCGATAA
>Ga0070729_10007771_pt1 | contig 10185 bp, 8 predicted proteins | sample tdDd472_FD_66725 | JGI IMG/M metagenome (GOLD analysis project Ga0070729, IMG submission 66725) | Marine sediment microbial communities from the Atlantic coast under amendment with organic carbon and nitrate - tdDd47.2 | ecosystem: Environmental > Aquatic > Marine > Coastal > Sediment | place...
ATGCAGTCAAACCATGTCCCACCGCAATCATCATCAGGAAGGTGACGATCGGGATTGCGGCGTCGACAAAGGGTTCCATCGCCGACCATTCTGCGTCATTGCAGGTGGTTGATGCAACGAAAGACTGGGTTTGTTTCGGTGTTACACTTCGCGGCGTGCGATCGGCGGCGATGGGATCGCAGGAGGTTGGAACGAATGTACCCGGTCATGTTGGATGTCACCGATCGCTTGTGCCTGGTCGTGGGCGGCGGAGGTATCGCCCTGAGAAAGGCTCAAGGTCTGGTGGAGGAAGGTGCGCGGGTGACCGTTGTGGCGCCCGAGGTCGTCGATCCTCTGGCAAAGATGGCTCAAGAAGGCCGGCTCCGCCTTGAACGGCGATCGTACGAACCCGGCGAATCCGTGACCTATGCCCTGGTCTTTGCCGCCACCGATGACCGCGAGGTCAACGCACGGGTCTTTGCGGACGCCGATGATGCGGGTGTTTGGGTCAACGTGGCGGATGATCCGGAACTGTGTTCTTTCCACCTCCCGGGGCGGGTCAGGCGGGGTCCGCTCCAGATCGCCATAGCTTCGGCCGGAGAGGCTCCGTTTGCCGTTCGTCGTCTTCGCCAAATCTTGGAGCGTCGTTTCGGCGCAGAATGGGCCGAGTGGGTCGCAGCTGCGAGCCGGTTCCGCAACCGGGTCTACTCGCTGGGGGTCGCACCCGCCGATCAGGAGGCGCTCTTCGACCGATTCTTCTCCTCGACGGTTGACGCTGAGAATTGGAAAGCCCGGGTTCCGACCGCTGCCGAAGAGGCCGAGTGGATTTCGGCCCCGGTGGACCATCTCGACGAAGCCGCCGCCGCCGAAGGCGCCTGCCGCGAAGGTGACTCCAACCGAGGATTCGTTTCCCTGGTCGGCTCCGGACCGGGTTGCCCGGGATTGCTCACGGTCCGCGGCCGACAGCGTCTCTTCGAAGCCGACACCGTGGTCTATGACCGACTCGCGGCCCCGGCTCTTCCGTGCGGTCTCGGACCCGAGGTCGAACTCCATCCGGTCGGCAAAGAGGCCGGGGTCCACCCCATGCCGCAGGAGGAAATCAACGCCCTTCTGGTGCGTCTCGCCAGGCAGGGCCAACGGGTGGTTCGACTCAAGGGTGGAGATCCCTATGTTTTTGGCCGGGGTGGAGAAGAGGGCGAGGTCCTCGAAGCCGAAGGCATCGCCTTCGAGGTCATCCCAGGGGTCACCTCAGGGGTCGCGGCCATGGCGTGGGCGGGGATCCCGGTGACCCACCGGCGTGAGGCGGTGCGATTGACCCTCCTGACCGCCCACGAGGCGGTGAAATCAGACGGACCGCAGGTCCGCTGGGATCTTCTTGCGCAGGACAAGAACGCGACGATCATCGGGTATATGGGGGTGACCGCACTGCCCGAGGTGGTGCACCAGCTCCTCGGTGGTGGGATGGACCCGTCGACCCCGGCCGCCATGGTCGAGCAGGGCACCACGGCATCACAAAAGAAGGTGATTTCGACTCTCGCCGGGCTGCCCGACGCCATCGTCGAGGCCGGGCTTCGACCGCCCGCACTCTTCGCGATCGGGCCCACAATCGGCCACTCTGACAACCTGGATTGGTTCAGTCGCCTGCCGCTGGCCGGTGAAAGACTGGTGGTCCCGGACGCTGCCGAGGTGGTCGCGCGTCGGCTCGAAGCGGCCGGCGCCGAGGTTGTGCCGGTGCCGTTCCCGGTGACACCGGCAGCGCGGGTTGTCATGGCGGCGCTACCCGTGACCGGCTGCGTCGTGACCAGTCCGGCGGAGATCGATTGGATCCACGACGAACGCGGCGGTCCCGGTTGGATCGATGATGCGCCGAGTTGGTGTGTGGGAGAAGAGACCGCGGCCCGTGCGCGGCAGCGGGGTTGGCGGAGAGTGCACGAGTTGTCGACAGGATTGGATTGCAGCGATCTGGTGGCGGAAATTGCCGAAATCCGTCGCTGACGACCGAACCCGCCGCGTGGTCGGCTCTTGGATGGAGATCGCGGCCGGAACGGTGGTTTTCGGGAAGGCCCGATGATCCGCCTCGGTCTCCGCGCCCGCTTCTTTCTCTACTCGAACTCGCTGATCGCGGCCACCATGACCATCGTGACCCTCTTCGCCATGGTTCACGAGCGGAATTCGCAGCACGAGGCCATCGACCAGCGTGGTCGGAGCATTGCCGATGCCATGGCGATTCTCATCACCGAAGCCCTGGTCCAGGAAGAGCTGGGAAATGTCGATGATCGGGACTATATCGACAACAGTATCTCGCAGATCCTGGTTCGGAATCAGGACCTGATGCGCTACGTGGTGGTCTGTGACCCTGCCGGGCGCGTTTTCCACGCTACGGACCGGCCGCTTATCGGTGGATTCTTCCCACGGGCGCTCGGGCCTGAAGCCGTCGCCGTTTCCCCGGTGACCGGTTTTCGTCTCGGGGCCGGTGGTGATCGGATCCTCGAGGTTCGCGCAACCCTCGGCACGACACCTGATTTTCGGGGTTCCCTGGCAATCGGGTTCTCGCTCGAACCCGTTGAGCGTCGGGTGGCCGATCTCGCGAGGCGGGCCATTTTCGCAGCGATCATCCTCATGTTGGTCAATTCGGTCCTGACCGCCGTGTATGTCGAAACCCTGATCCGTCCGATCCTCAGCCTGAACCGGACGATGAAACGCGCCGCGCTCGGTAATCTCGGTGTTCGTGCATCGGCGCGGACGGGCGATGAGGTGGGCGAGCTGGCCGAAGCCTTCAATCGGATGATGGACGAACTCGAGGCCGCGGGCGATCGGGAAAAGGTCCAGCGCGCTCAGCTTGCCCATACTGAAAAGATGGCTGCGGTCGGGACCCTCGCCGCCGGTGTGGCGCACGAGGTGAACAATCCACTGGCCGGGATTCTCGCCTGCATCGAGAACATGAAGGCGGATCCCGAGGATGCCGAGACCAGGGACCGATACCTCGAACTCATCATCGACGGGCTCAATCGGATCGAACGGACGATCACGACCCTGCTCAATTTCTCGCGTCAGCGCGAAATGACGCTCGAGGAGACCTCGCTCAACCACAACCTCAAACACGTCGTGGAACTGGTAGGCTATCAATTGCGCCGTGCCGGCATCGAAGTGCGGTTCGACCTCGATTCGAGCGGTGCGGTCGTCATGGCCGATCACTTCCAGATGGAGCAGCTATTTCTCAACCTCGTTCTGAATGCGGTTCAGTCCATGCCACGGGGGGGTGAGCTCGTGCTCCGCACCCGGGTGAGCGAGGAGGCGGTCGTGGCCGAAGTACGCGACAGCGGCAGCGGCATACCCGAAGAGATCCGTGATCGGATCTTCGATCCGTTCTTCACGACCCGCGAAGTCGGCGAGGGAACAGGGCTCGGTCTCTCGGTGAGTGACAGCATCACCGCCGCCCACGGTGGGACCATCGAGGTCAAGTCCACGCTCGGTGTCGGGACCATCTTCAGGGTGGAACTTCCGCTACCTCCCGAGGACGGACCCAGAGGAGAAGTCTCGTGAAGATCGGTGGTCACCGTCTTTTGATCGTCGAGGATGAGCCGCTGCTCAGAATCACCATGGCCGACGCTCTGCGTAAGGAGGGTTGGACGGTTGATGTGGCAGAGGACGGTGTCAAGGGGGTGGCGCTCTTCGAGCAGCACCTCCATGACACGGTCCTTTCCGATCTCGTCATGCCGAAACTCGGCGGGATGGACCTGCTCAAGAGAATCAAGGCCCTCCAACCCGAGACCACGGTGGTCATCATCACCGCCCACGGCACGGTTGATCGCGCGGTGGAAGCCATGCGCGAGGGGGCATCGGATTTCATCACCAAACCGTTCTCCATGGCGCAGGTGGTGGTCCGGATCGCCAATGTCTGCTCTGTACGCCTGCTCCGCGAGCAGAATGTCCGTCTTCAGGAGCAGCTGGAACAAAGGCACTCCTTCTCGTCGATCATCGGGCGCTCCAAGGCCATGCACGAGGTTTTCGACCTCATCCGACTGGTGGCCGACTCCGATGCCTCGGTGCTCATCCACGGCGAGAGTGGAACCGGTAAGGAGTTGGTGGCCTCCGCGATCCACTTCAACTCCGGACGTCGGGCCAAGCCTTATATTCGGGTCAGTTGCGCATCCCTTCCGGAGTCGCTCATCGAGTCCGAGCTTTTCGGTTACGAGAAGGGCGCTTTCACGGGCGCGAACGAGCGCCGGATCGGTCGATTCGAGGCGGCATCGAGCGGCACCCTTTTTCTCGACGAGATTGGTGAGCTCCCGCTGAGTTTTCAGGTCAAACTGCTCCGGGTGCTCCAGGAGCGCCAGATCGAGCGTCTCGGATCCAATCGGCCCATCGATGTCGATGTCCGATTCGTCTCTGCTTCCTTGCGTCCTCTGGAAGAAGAAATCAAGGTGAACCGTTTTCGGGAGGATCTCTATTTCAGGGTCAATACCGTGGCGATTCATCTGCCCCCGCTGCGGGAGCGGAGGGAAGACATCTCTCTCCTGGCCCAGGCATTTCTGGTGGAGTTCTCGCGCGAGAGGGAACGCGATATCGAAGGATTCTCGGACGAGGTGATCGGTCTTTTCGAGGCCCACTCATGGCCCGGCAACGTCCGTGAGCTACGTAACGTCGTCGAGCGGGCGGTGCTCTTCTGTCGTGGTCGCGTGATCACGGCCGAGGAACTGCCCATTGCCCTTCGCGGCGGGGACCCAAAGGCCTCGCGCCCCACTCAGGGCCGGGTCGAGCCGCTCCAGATGGCGGTCGAGCGAGCCGAGATCGCGGCGATCCAGGCGGCGCTGCAATCGACCGACGGGCGGCGGGCCGAGGCGGCCGAGCTTCTCGGCATCTCGCGCAAGACTCTGTGGGAGAAGATCAAGAATCTCGATATCTCCGTAGACTTCTGAATCGCAGCCAATCCTTGTGAAATTCGAGACAAGGCTGGATATACTGTGCCGGTGAGGGGCGTCATGCGGTTTTGTCTGGTATTTCCACTCGTCGTCTTGATGGTGTCTTCGGGTTTTGTTCAGCCGGTGACGGCCGAAGAGGGTGACGAGGAGAAGGCACCCAACTCCATCCTCGCCAAGTACGACAAGGGCTTCCGATTTTCAACCAAGGACAACGCATACGCCCTGCGGATCAATGGCGGCATCCAGATCCGCTACACCTATGTCGACTACGACCCGGCGATTCGATACAACCAGGAGGATTACTCCAACTTCTTCGTCCGCCGCGCACGGCTCTACTTCTCAGGTCATGTCGGCAGCACGAAGTTCGCCTATCTCCTCCACATCCAGCTCGAACCGAACCAGGGTCTCAACGCCAACGATCTCTGGGTTGAATACGAATTCTCGGACTGGTTCCGGCTCGGCGCCGGTCGCAACAAGATCTCGTACGGACTCGAGATGCTCAACTCCGGTTCTGCGCTCGGGTTGGTGGAGCGTTCCGTGATGTACGGCGAGACCGACATCGATCTTGGAAACGCCAGCGAGCCCGGGCCCAAGTACCCTGGCGGAGGCACCAATCGTTTCGGCCTCAGCTCATCCGCCTACGGCACCGGCTTCGCCACCGGTGGACTCAACCTCTATCGATCCCAGGGTATCCAGCTCCGGGGCAATAAGGGCTCGGCCACGACCTCGACCTTCGAGTACCAACTCGGACTCTGGCAGGGCCGTTCGACCAACTCGCTGGCCAATTCCGGCAGTGACCACCTAATGTCGTTGAGGGTGGGTTACCACCCCTGGGGTTTTGTCGACTGGAAGGTCGTCGGCGATGTCGAGGGCAGCGAGCATTTCAAGATCGGCATTCTCGGGTCGATCTATACCAACCGGTCCGATGACCCGGAAAAATACAAAGAGGGCGGGACCAACCTGGCGCTGATGGCTCGCTGGCATGGCTGGTCGGCTGACATTGAATGGGCCCGTGAGTCGTTTGATTACGAAGACTCCGCCGTTCCCTTTGACCGTGAGGGCTGGCGATTGAGTCTGGGCTGGTATGTAGTTCCTGAAAAATGGGAGATTCGGGCGCGGTATGCCGAGAACCAACGACTGAAGGACCCGAGCTATTATGCGGCCGTCAACTCCGGTCTCTTGACCCCGGAGGTCTGGGACGGCGAGGACTGGGCTACGGCGCTCGAGGCCAAGATCTCAGAGCTGAGCATCGGCGCGAGTGTCCGGATCCTAGGGTGGCGGAACAAACTCGTTTTCGATCTGTCGCGTCTGACGCGCGAGTTTGCCGCAGACCCGGATGCCGTCATCGGCGGTGAATCCGCGCCCATCGCCAAGGCGCCCAATCAGGTCGACCACCGAGTCCGCGCCATGGTGCAGCTCGTTTTCTAATTCTTAGATTTGATTTTTTGATTCTTAATTACACCGCACACGAATCCAACCACGCTTCTGAGCGGTTGCGATGGATAACTAGAAACTAAAAACTAAAAACTATGAACTTCGTTGCGAAAGGCCCAGCCTTTCGCCCGCGTAGCGATCGGCCGTGACCTCATCGCACCAGCCCTGATTGGCGAGATACCACTCGACCGTGGCTCGCAAACCCCCGTCGAAGTCATGGTCCGGGGTCCAGCCGAGCTCGGTCTCGATCCTTGATGCGTCGATGGCGTAGCGCTGATCGTGACCCGGCCGATCGGTCACGAAACCAACGAGATCGCGGCGGGAGGAGCCGTCGTCTCTCGGCACGAGTTCGTCCACCAGATCGCAGATCGCGTGGACGACCTCGAGATTTGTCTTTTCGTTGTGGCCGCCGATGTTGTAGGTCCGGCCGTCCCGCCCGCGGCGAACGATGAGGTCGATGGCCCGGCAGTGGTCTTCGACATAGAGCCAGTCGCGGATGTTGGAGCCGTCACCATAGACCGGCAGCGGACGATTCGCGACGGCATTGGCGATGATGAGCGGGATGAGCTTTTCCGGGAACTGGTACGGACCATAGTTGTTCGAACAGTTGCTGATCGTAATCGGCAGCCCGTAGGTTCGCTGCCAGGCGCGGACCAGGTGGTCGGAGGCCGCCTTGGACGCCGAGTAGGGGCTCGATGGGTCGTAAGGGGTGGCTTCGGTGAAATACCCGTCGGCGCCGAGCGAGCCGAAAACCTCATCGGTGGAAATGTGGTGGAATCGAACATCGTGGCGGTCACCCCAGTGTGCCCGGGCGGCCTCGAGAAGATTGGCGGTGCCGCGGATATTGGTGTCGATGAAGTCCAGGGGGCCGTCAATGGAACGATCAACGTGGCTCTCGGCGGCAAAATGGACAACCGTATCGATGGCGTGATCCGAGAAGATGCGGCGTACGGTCTCGGTATCGCGGATGTCGCCCTCGATCAGGGCGTAGCGTTCACCAAAGGTCTCCACCACCCGCCGCAGGCTTGCCGGGTGACCGGCATAGGTCAGGGCGTCGAGATTGACAATCCGGAGTTCGGGGTCCGCCGCAAGAGCGATGGGGAGGTAATTGCAGCCGATGAAACCGGCGCCACCGGTGACGAGCATGGAATGTGGGGAGTGGGTCATGACCGGGTCCTCGGAAGATCGTTTTCGGAGACGTTTTCGAGGTGGGGCCAGACGAGATCACGATCCGACAACACGGGATCGAGACCGCCCAGAGGCCAGTCGATGGCGATGGATGGATCATCCCAACGGATCCCCCGTTCCTCTTCAGGAGCGTAGAAATCCGAACACTTGTACTGGAACTCGGCGATCTCGGACAGGACGAAGAATCCGTGTCCGAAGCCGGCCGGGGCATACAGCATCCGCCGGTTCTCTTCGCTGAGTTCAGCGCCCACCCAGCGCCCGAACGACGAGCTGCCGCTGCGGAGGTCAACCACCACGTCAAAGACCCGACCTCGGGTCGCACGGACGAGCTTGGCCTGGGGCCGGCCGAGTTGATAGTGCAGTCCGCGAAGCACGCCGGAGCGTGATCGCGAGTGATTGTCCTGGACAAAATCGTGCTTGATGCCGATTTCGGCAAAGCGATCCCTGTGATAGCTCTCCATGAAGAAGCCACGGTGGTCGCCGTGGACAACCGGTTCGATCAGGCAGACGTCGTCGATAGCCGTGTCGATCCGTCGCATTCAGCTCTCCGCGCGTTTGAGGACTTCTCTGAGATAGTCGCCATAGCTCGATTTGCCCGCCGCGATGGCTTCGCTTCGGAACTCGTCGGTGGTGATCCATCGGTTGGACCACGCGATTTCCTGGAGACAACCGACTTTGAGGCCCTGTCGTTCCTCGATGGCCTGAATAAAGCTCGATGCTTCGATGAGGCTCTTGTGGGTGCCGGCGTCGAGCCAGGCATAGCCGCGGCCTAGCATTTCGACCTCGAGCTCGCCGCGTTCAAGATAGAGTCGGTTCAAATCGGTGATCTCGAGCTCGCCCCTGGGGCTCGGCTTGAGATCGGCCGCGAGGGCGCAGACATCGGGACCATAGAAGTAGAGACCGGGCACGGCGTAGTTGCTCCGTGGTTCCGCGGGCTTTTCCTCGAGTGACAGGGCGTGGCCGCGATCGTCGAACTCGACCACCCCATAGCTTCGTGGATCGCGGACCCAATAGCCGAAGACCCGCGCGCCGCTTGTCAGTTCGGCGGATCGCTGGAGCATCTCTGAAAGTCCGTGTCCATAGAGAACATTGTCTCCGAGAACCAGGCAAGCGGTGCCGCCGTCGAGGAAGTCCCGGCCGAGGATAAAGGCCTGGGCGAGTCCCTCAGGGCGTGGTTGTTCGCAGTAGTCGAGCGTCATCCCGAAACGAGAACCGTCACCGAGCAGTTCACGATAATCGGGGAGGTCTCTCGGGGTGGAGATGATGAGAACTTCACGAATTCCGGCGAGCATGAGAAGACTCAGCGGGTAATAGATCATTGGTTTGTCGTAAACAGGCAATAGCTGCTTGCTGACCACGCGGGTGACCGGATGAAGCCGGGTGCCGGAGCCGCCGGCCAGGACAATGCCCTTCATGCAATCCTCCATCAAGGCGCTGGCCTGTCGGTCCGGTTCTGCGGTTCGAGGTGCAGAACGATGGCAGCGCTTTCTCGATCGGCTCGTCTGCCGTACCGCCATATGCGGGGGGCGACCTCGGAGTCTAGCATGATCTTATTGCCGTTTCGGAGTGAGCCGGATGCTGTCGCGCAGACGTGGGGAGGGTGTAAGATCGGACCTTGGTGTACCAGGTAGCTGGTACCATGAATATGAGGGGGAGATGAGCGAAAGTCGCGGAACCGTACTGGCAGTGGACGACGACCCGGGCGCATTGTCCGCTCTTGCCGATGCTCTCGGAACATTGGGTTTTGATGTCGTGCAGGCGGCAGATGGGGCGACCGCTCTCGAGGTCGCAAAAGAGCGGCAGCCCGACGTGGTTCTCCTCGATGTTCAGATGCCCGGGATGGACGGATTCGAGGTCTGTCGCCGGCTCAAGGCTCAGCCGGAGCTTCTCCTCGTGCCGGTGGTATTTCTTACCGGACACGGATCGCGCCGGGCGAGGCTCGAAGGACTCGAAGCCGGCGCGACCGATTTTCTCAACAAACCATGTGATCTTGTCGAGCTTGAGGTCCGGGTGCGGAATCTCGTCAATTTTCGCCGTCTCACCACCGAGCTCGACTCGGCCGAGCAGATGGTTTTCTCCATCGCCAGGGTGGTGGAGGCGAGAGACCAGGACACCGGCGATCACTGTGAGCGGTTGACCCGGTTGGGCGTCGGTTTGGGCGAGCGGATCGGGCTTGACACCGAGTTGATCACGGCGCTCAGGCGTGGTGGATATCTCCATGATCTGGGCAAGATCGGCATTCCCGATGAAGTCCTGCTCAAACCGGGTAAGTTGACCTCCGACGAGTGGGCGATCATGAAACGGCATGTGGAGATCGGTGTCGAGATCTGCTCGCCGTTGCGCAGCCTCAAACCGGTGTTGCCGCTGATCCGCCACCACCATGAGCGTTTTGACGGATCGGGTTATCCCGATGGGCTGTCGGGGAACGAGATCCCCCTCCTGGCCAGGGTCTTCCAGGTGGTCGATGTCTACGATGCTCTGACGGTGGATCGCTGCTACCGCGCCGCCATGTCGGTCGAAGAGGCGGTTGCGATTGTCAGGGATGAAACCGAAAAGGGCTTCTGGGACCGGGAAATCGTCGACGAGTTCTTCGCCATGCTCGAGGAAAGCGACGATACGCCGCCGTCGTAAAGAATCGCGCGGGTTTGCACCAGGGACGCAA
>Ga0070729_10007776_pt1 | contig 10183 bp, 8 predicted proteins | sample tdDd472_FD_66725 | JGI IMG/M metagenome (GOLD analysis project Ga0070729, IMG submission 66725) | Marine sediment microbial communities from the Atlantic coast under amendment with organic carbon and nitrate - tdDd47.2 | ecosystem: Environmental > Aquatic > Marine > Coastal > Sediment | place...
CGATGACGCTGGAGCCCGAGCTCAAGTGCCTCAAAGCCCTGTCGTCACCGACCACCGGCATCCTCGACACGCACGCCTACATGCTCAGCCTGCAGGGCGAGATCGAGGCCCACGGCGGCTGGGTCGCGCTGAACAGCCCGCTGGAGCATGCGCAGGTGACAAAAGATGGCTTGCTATTGACTGTCGGCGGGGCGGAGCCGATGGAGGTGCTGGCCGGGACCGTGATCAATTCCGCCGGGCTCGATGCGCAAGGCGTGGCGGCGCGCATCAACGGCCTGGATGCGGCGCACATACCGCCGCGCTATCTGTGCAAGGGCAATTACTTCACGCTTTCCGGCAAAGCGCCGTTCCAGCGCCTGATCTATCCGGTGCCGGGCGCGGCGTCGCTGGGCTGTCATTACACCCGCGACCTGGGCGGCCAAGGGCGCTTCGGCCCCGACGCCGAATGGGTCGAGACCATCGATTACGAGGTCGATCCTGCACGCGGCGACAGCTTTTATGCGCAAATCCGGTGCTATTGGCCGGGGCTCAAGGACGGCGCGCTGAGCCCGGCGTATTCCGGCATGCGGCCCAAACTGCAAGCGCCCGGCGAGACGGCGCACGATTTCCGCATCGACGGACCCACGGTCCACGGCGTCAAAGGCTTGGTCAATTTGTTCGGCATCGAATCGCCGGGTCTGACCTCGTCGCTGGCCATCGGCGCATATGTCGCCGATCTGCTCGGCTGATCCGTTACTCGCTTTCCACGTAGCTGGGATTGAACGTGGTCTTGATGCGTTCGCGCAAGCGGTACGGATCGATGGGTTTCAAGACGAAGCCGTCACAGCCCAGTTGGTCGGCACGCTCCATCAACTCAGGCTTTTTGTGCGCCGTCAAAAACAGCACCTTGGCCGTCAACTTGGGAAAGTCCGTGCGGATCTTTTGCAAAAGATCGAGGCCGTTGATGCCCGACATCTGCACGTCCAGGATCAACATGTCCGGGGTGTGCTCTTTCAACATCTCCAAACACCGTTCGCCGCTCGATGCGCTGAGCAGCTTGGACCCCAGATTTTCGACGACGACGCCGACGAGCTTCAAGATCATCTCGTCGTCATCGACGGCCATGATGGTTTTGGTTTTCAACGCGGCGCCTCACTTTTGAACCCATCCCCACAACACCCACATGCTACGAGGATCGCGCCCCCCCTGACAAGCGCGCTATGACGCGGCGATGGTCTCATCGTCCGCGATGGGGTCGCCCTTGGCGGTGCCGATGGCATGCAGCAACGCCTTGCGTAGGCCCCGGATCTTGGTATCGGAATCGATCTTCAAACCGAACACATCGCGCACATAAAACACATCGACGACGCGCTCACCATAGGTCGAAATATGCGCCGACGTGATCTGCAACCCGTAATCCGTGAGCGCGCGCGTGACATCGTGCAGGAAGCCCTGGCGGTTGCGGCCGTTGACCTCGATCACCGTGGCCGATTGCGAGGCTTCGTTGTTGACCAGAACGCGCGGCGGCACTTCGAACACGCGGGTGCGCGACGGCATTTGGCGATCGCGTTCTTCGGCCAAGGCGCGCTCGGGGCGGATCTGTCCGGTCAGGGCGGCCTCGATGCGGTCTTTCAGGCGTTTCTGTTTTTCCGTGCCGGAGAACGCGTGGTTTTCGCTGTCCTGGACCCAGAAGGTATCCAGCGCCATGCCGTTGCCGAGCGTCGTGATGCCCGCGTTGACGATGCTCGCCCCGGACAAGGACATCGCCCCCGCGATGGACGCGAACAGTCCCGGATGGTCCAGCGTGTGGATCAGGACTTCGGTGGCGTCGATATTTTCCACGGGGCGCGTTTCCAAGATCAGCTTATCGCCGGTCTTGTGTGCGTTGATGACGATCTCCGCATGATGCGCCAGGTCTTCGGGCTCGTAGGACAGAAAGTAGTTGGGATGGCCTTGGGCCAAGAACCAATCGACGTCTTCGCTGGGCAGATGATCGAGTTTTTCGAGCAGGCGTTTGCGCGCCCGATCCGCGCGCGCTTCGCGGCGTTGGGCCGGCAGGCCGCCGGTCATCAGTTCCTGTACATTGTAATACAGCTCACGCAGCAACGACGCCTTCCAGGCGTTCCACACGCTTGGCCCGACGGCGCGGGTGTCGGCGACGGTCAAAATCAAAAGCAGCCGCAGACGTTCGGGCGACTGCACCAGCTCGACAAAGTCGCGAATGGTTTTGGGATCGTCGAGATCGCGCTTATAGGCACAGCGGTTCATGTCCAGATGATGCAGCACCAGCCAGGAGACGGTTTCGGTTTCCCATTCGTTGAGACCCAGGCGCGGACATACGCGCTTGGCCAACTCGGCGCCCAGGACCGAGTGATCGCCGCCACGCCCCTTGGCGATGTCGTGCAGCAAGACCGCAACATACAGGACACGGCGCGATTCGATGTCCTTGATGACTTCGCTCGACAACGGGTGATCGTCGACCAACATGCCTTGTTCGATTTGCCACAGGATATCGATCGCACGGATGGTGTGCTCGTCCACCGTGAAGACGTGATACATGTCGTACTGCATCTGCGCGACGACGCGTCCGAAGTCGGGCACGAAGCGGCCCAACACACCCGCCTCGTTCATACGCAGCAACGGCCGTTTCGGCCCCTTGGTCCACGTCAGCAAATCCATGAACAAGGCGTTGGCTTGCGGATCCTTGCGCATCTTATTCTTGATGAGCTTCAGATCGCGCGTCACCTGGCGCAACGCATCGGGATGGATGTCGAGATCGTATTTTTCCGCATCATGAAACAGACGCAAGATGTTGATGGGATCGTCCTTGAACACGTTTGCGGTCTCGATGTTCAAGCGTCCGCCATCGACCTTGAAGCCGGGAATTTTGGCGCGGCGGAAATTGAACGACGGAAACGACAGCAGCGATTTCTTGGCGTGCTGATTTTCCAGCACCGCGCAGATCACGCGGGTCAGGTCGCCGACGTCCTTGGCGACGAGAAAATAGTGCTTCATGAACCGTTCCACCGCGCTGATGCCTTCGCGGTCGGTATAGTCCATGCGGGTCGCCAGGTCGTTTTGCAGATTGAAGCTGATGGTCTCGTCCGGGCGGCCGGTGAGGTAATGCAGATGACAACGCACCGTCCACAAGAACGTTTGCGCCTTGTTGAAGCGCCGCGCATCGGCCTTGTCCAATACGCCCTTGTCGACGAGTTCCGCAATGCTATCGACGCGATACAAAAACTTCGCAATCCAGAACAACGTCTGCAAATCGCGCAACCCGCCTTTGCCGTCTTTGAGGTTCGGCTCCAACACATAGCGGGTATCGCCCATGCGTTCATGACGCTGGTCGCGCTCATCCAGCTTGGCCTTGACGAAGTCGGATTCGTTGCCGGAGATCACATCCTTTTCGAAGCGCTTTTCAAATTCATCGAACAGCGCACGGTTGCCGCACAGCCACCGCGATTCCAACAGGCTGGTGGAGATGGTGATGTCGGACTTCGCCATCTTCACGGTTTCATCGACGGTGCGCGTGGCATGACCGACCTTGAGGCCCAAATCCCACAGCATATAAAGCATCCATTCCACCGCATCGTTGATGTCGGCGCGCACCTTGATCGGCAGCAGGAACATCACGTCCAGATCCGACTGCGGCGAGATTTCGGCGCGCCCATAGCCGCCGGTGGCGACGATGCACATATCGTCGTTGTCCATCGGATAGACCTGGGTGATGGTGAATTCGTGCAGCGCCAAGATCACTTGGTCCAGCAAGAAGGCGCCTGCGCGCAAGGTGGCGGGGCCGGCGGCTTCGCCCTCTTCGAAGCGGCGCTGGATTTCCTTGTGGCCCGCCGCCAAGGCCTCTTTAAACGCCTTCAAGACCCGGCCGCGGGCGCGCGGCTTGGTGACGTCGACGGCCTTGCCGCCTTCATCCACGGACAGCTCTTTCAGGCTCGCAATGAATTCCTTGCGATGAAAAACGCCCCGCGGATTTTTGATCTTCAATAGCATATGTATTCCCAGTGCCGCTCAGATTCCCCAACCGTCGCGACGTACCCTTGGGTATAGAGGATTTCACCGCGTGAAACGAGGGCCAATTCCCAAACCCTCCAACATCGGGGGAACGGCTTGTTTTCACGCCACAATTTCGGTCTAATGGCGGGCGTGAGCGTTCCTTCAATATGTAAGACGATTTCGATGCCTTCCCAGCCCTGTTTGGCCGAATTTGAACATCTACAGCGGTTAGCCGACGCCATGGTCGAAACCGCGTCGGCGCTCGGCAGCGGCTGGATCGCGCCGTGGCGCAAGCGCGCCGATAAACTGCGCGAAACCCTGGACCTGGAAAGCCGCGATGGGGAACGCGCCCTGGACGCCTTGGCGTTCGACCTGCGCCGCGTGTGGCTGCAGCAATCCCACGCCCACTCGACCGGCTATCTGATGTCGCCGCCGCAAGGTCAAGCCAAGCACCTGCCCGATGGCAAACGCATCGGCTACCCCTACGACCGCTGGATCAAGCCCGCGCACCTGACGGCGCGCCTGGATGTCCTGAACCCCGCCCCGCCGGGATGGCATGGACAGTCCTTGATGTTCGCCAACGGCATGTCGGCCTTGACTACGTTTTTGCAGGTCTATCGCGCGTTCGCCGATCGCTGGCTGCAACGGCCCAAGGGTCATCTGTCGCTGCACTGGTTCGGCGGGTACTTCGAAATCGTCAAGGCCATGCAGTTGATCTGCGACGACCATCTGCACGGCCGCAAACACGCCAACCAGCACAATTTCCGCACCGCCGTGGAAAAGGGCATCGCCGATCTGGTGCTGATCGAACCGGTCGCCGCCGAGTTGACGCTCGACATGTTCGATCTGGAAGCCTTCATCGCCGCCTGGAAACGGCGCAAAACCAAGCGCCCGTGCGTGGTACTGGTCGATTCGACGCTCAGCGGCGACACCTTCCCGCTGGCGCACCTGGCCGAAGCACTGAGCCCCAATCCACCGGCGCTGATCGTCGAGGTGCGCTCGGGCCTGAAGCTCGACCAGCAGGGTTTGGAGCTGTCCAACGCCGGTATGATGTCGCTGTGGGCGCCGGACACCGAAGAAGCCCATGCGCGCCTCAAACTCATCACGCATTCGACCCGCGTGGCGCGCACCACGCTCGGCGGCGGCTTGTCGCAAAACGAATATGCCGCGCTCACCGTGCCGTTCTTTTTGGACCGTGCACAGTTGCACAGCCACGCCGATGCGGTGTTCGAGCACAACAAGCTTTTTGCCCGCCGTCTGGCCGAGACGCTCCAGCCCGGCAGCGGCCTGTTCGCCGACGTTTTCCATCCGTCGTTGAGTGCGGCGCGCGGCAAACTGTGGGCCAAGGCGCCCTACGTCAACGTCAGCTACCGCCCCGACGACGACAGCGCGCGGGCCTTTTTGCGCGCCATCCTGGAGTTCGAGGCCGAGGCGCGGAAGCTCACCTTCGTGCCCGGTTCCAGCTTCGGCTTTCGCGGTCATCGCTTCGAAATGGGCTTTGCCCGCGGGCTCAAACATTCGACTTTGCGCATCGCCATGGGCGCACGCGCGGGCCCGTCCGTCGAGGGCGTGATCGAGCTGTTCGAAGACCTGGCGGCGTTCGAAGACTTCCCGGCGTTGCGCGCAGCCTATCCGGAGATCGCCAAGCGTCATCCCATCGACCGCACGGACGAAGAGACATAGGCACCGCACTTAAAAGCTTGAGCCGCGCCCGAGCCGCCCTAAATGAAGGGCATGATCGCCCAACTGCCGATCCTTTACAGCTTTCGCCGCTGCCCGTACGCCATGCGTGCGCGTCTGGCGCTGCACGCCAGCGGCCAACCATATGTGCTGCGCGAAGTGGTGCTGAAGGACAAGCCCGCGGACATGCTGGAACTGTCGCCCAAGGGCACGGTGCCGGTGCTGCATTTGCCCGACCGTTACGTCATCGACGAAAGTTTGGATATCATGCTATGGGCTTTGGGCAACGCCGATCCCGAAGGCTGGCTTGACGACTTCGATACCGACCTGCTGGCCGCGTGCGACGGCGATTTCAAGGGCCATCTGGACCGCTACAAATACGCCACGCGCTATCCCGACGCCGACCCGCTGGCGCACCGCGCCGCCGGTGAGGTGTTCATCGCCGGTTTGGAGACGCGGCTGAGACGGGGCGCTCATCTCATGGGATTGCGCTTTTCCATCATGGACGCGGCGATCTTGCCGTTCGTGCGCCAGTTTGCGCTGGCCGATTGGGACTGGTTTTTCGCAACCCCGTATCCCAACGTCCAGCGCTGGCTCGACGCCTTCATCGCGTCGCCGCGCTTTCAGGCCGTCATGGCGAAGCACCCGCAATGGCAAGCCGGTGACGACGGCGTCCTGATGCGGGCGTCCTGATGCGGGCGTCCTGATGCGGGCGGAGCGCTTAATCGTAGCTTGAAAACAGCTTGTAGCCTTGCGGGCCGAACAGCACCACGTCGTAGGGATCTTTGGCGCCGTCCTGTTCCATGCCGGGCGAACCCATGGGCATGCCGGGCACCGAAATGCCGGCGGCCTGGGGGCGTTCCTTGAGCAAGCGTTTGATGTCGTTGGCGGGCACATGACCCTCGACCACGTAGCCGTCGATCATCGCGGTGTGGCACGACTGCATGTCACCCGGCACGCCCATTTTCGCCTTGATGGGGTCGAGGTCGTAGGCTTCGCGCACGTCCACGGAAATGCCGTTGGCCTTGACGTGTTCGATCCACGCCGCGCAACACCCGCAGGTGGGCGATTTGTAGACCACCATGTCGGCGGCTTCGGCGGGTTGCTGACCGCTCATCACCCAAGCCCCCAGACCGACACCCGCGGCCACCACGGCAACGGACATCATTTTCATGCGATTGGAAATCCCCATAGCGACACTCCTTTTCAAGTCATTCCCCTCAGTTGCAGCTCAGCACCAAACTGTGGTGAGAACATGGCCGATTATGTTCAAGCCACCGCCGGACACTGTCCACGATGTCCGCTCTCCCTGCATTTGTAAATATTTAGCAACTGAATAGATCAGGGTATAAACAAATTCAGACACGATTGACTAAGTGACCTCTCAATCGAAATTCTTTGGCACTATCCGACAGGCACCGTGGTTTCGTTTTTTTTAAAGGCGTATCGCTATATGATGGTTTTTGACACAAAGCGATGTGACGTTGCCCTTCATTAATGGCCGTATGGAGCAATCGATGTTGAAAATAATTGGCGCACGTTTGCTCGTAGTTTTGAGCTTATCTGTTTTTTTGCCCCCCCTTCCGTCCCGGGCAGTTGAGCGAACCACATCAGATACCTCAAAAACCTGGGGAAGTTCTGGCGTTACTGAGATTGCTCAAATGATGGGAAAAAAAGGAAAAAAGGGGAAAATGCTGCAACGCGCGGCCAAACAACCTTATAGCTATTATGAAGCCAAGGGCTTGTTTGAAACAGGGCTGCGCCCGGTTTTCCCTGACAGCGTCGAATGCCCTCCGGTCTCATCCCCATATGGCGCTCAAACCCGCTATGATGGAAGCCAGCGCAACAACTCGTGGTACAACTATCATAACGGTATGGACATTTCCCTGGAGCCGGGAACACCGCTGCTCGCGGTTGCAGATGGCACCGTGATTCATTCAGGTTCCGGAGCGCAATTGGTTGGGAATTTCATTTGGTTGCATTTAACCCCCGAAGCAACTGGATTGCCGTTGCATGTTTTTGCCAGATACCAACACCTTGATGATCAATCTCCATTGAAAACGGGCGATCGCGTCAAGGCGGGCGATCCAATTGGTTCTGGTGGCGCAACGGGCACCACGGGGGGGCACTTTGGCCAGAACGGTTACGCTCACCTGCATTTGGTATTGTACACGGGCCCCTCTGATGACGTAGCGCCGAAAGGGGCGATGCTTTCACCCGACACACTCAATTACCTCGATCCTTTGGGGCTTTATCTTGACGCCTCAGTCGGTGCGGTGACGAATGCTGCGCTACGTGACCTGCCCAATGACAAGAAATCTGTACCTGTTGCCGTACGCACAGATAAAGGGGAAACCATCCCAAAAGGCGCAAAAGTCGTGTGGCCATTGACGTGTCGCTGATGGAAATCTCAACAACGGCCCCCAATGTTTGAAATGGGGCATTTTCGGACCGTCAAGGTGACGCAAAAAATGGCGCACGGCTTAGAGCCGGTCCGGAAATTAACTTAAAAGCCGTCGCCCCCGCGCAGGCGGGGGTCCATGGGCGGTGCGGCTATCGGCAAGGTCGGCGGGATTCCCGCCTTCGCGGGAATGACGGACGGAAGACATGTTTATTCGTCCATAGCTTTGAGGCGATAGAGAAAATCCAGGGCTTCGCGGGGTGTCATTTCGTCGGGCAGCGCGGCCCGCTGTGCGGCACCGGTTGGGCGGGGGAGAACAGCGGCAGATCATCGGCGAGCCTGATGACGGAGCCGATTGCTCGGCCTCTTCCAGGGACTTTGACCGTCATATGCAGCACGCTATGTTTGGCGCATGCCTATTTTCGTCTAAAGTACACATCATGCGCATTCGCATCACACTTCAGTTGCCGGATTACCAAGAACAAAGTCTGGGCAAGCGCAAAACCGAACAAGCCGCAGGCGTGTTTGAGGGTGTCGATTGGGAAGGTTTGTGCAATCAGGCCCGCCAGATGCGCCGCGCTGGTGAGGATTTTTGCCCGCCGGGAATGTATCTGGAGTTTCAAAATATTTACGGTCACACGATCCGCTTACATGTCTATGTTGCGGATATCGACAGCGAAACCTTTGATAGCCTGGAAACGGAAATGTTTTCTTCTGCGTTACGGGCCAAAGCTCCGCGCTCAGAAGCCCCCGACATTTATAAATCTGGACTGGGTCGGGAACGTGCTGCAAACGCAATTGTAGACTTTGTGCAAAACCTCGCACATAAAGGCCTGCGCATTACCGGCGATCAACATTTTTATTTTGCCGTTCCCTACAGTGATTTTCGCTCCGGACTGGCAACACTTTTCGCCCTGAGCTTCATCTTTTTCACGGCGGCATGCATACTATTGTACTTGTTGCTTCTAAAATATCCGTCTATCCAGCCGGACTGGTTTAAAGAATTCATGGCCTGGTTTTGATACGCATTGGTCGCTTTCAGCCAGAAGCAGACACTGCCAATATATTTGTGTTATAGAAAATTATAATAACAATTGCTCAATTCAGGGGGGTGAGATGAGCATCCGCACCAAACTTATCTCTGTCCTTCTGTTCATCTCCATGGTTCCGGTTGTCTTTCTGTCGATCATCGGCCTGCAAATGGCCGCGAAATCGTTAACGAAGGAAATTGGAGCCAAGTTTGAGAATATCGCAATTGAAAAATCGCGTGCCATCGAGGCCATCCTCAATGCCAAAATTGAAGAAGCGGTCATTCTTTCAAAAGTCAGCTGATTATCGACACCCTGCGCAAAGCCAATAAGCGCTACACGGGATTGTCCGATGGCGCTGCGCTCGAAGAGATCCTTGCCACAGATCATGAATGGGTATCTCAAAAGGGCAAGACACCGACGGCCTTTTCCGTTTCCGCAAATCCCCTGTCCACCTTTTTCGGGCATTATCAAAACCGCGATGAGAAAAAGTACGGCGAAATATTCGTCACCGACAAAAAGGGCGCCACCGTCGCAATGACCAAGCCCTTGTCCGACTATTACCAAGCCGACGAATCCTGGTGGAAGGAAAGTTATTCCGATGGCACGGGGGCCGTGTTCATCGATGATCGGGGATACGATGAAAGTGTCGGTTCTTTCGTCGTCGGTGCTGTCGCACCGGTTTTGGACGGCAAAGACGTCATCGGCATTCTCAAAATCAACTACAAACTTTCCGACATCATCCATGTGGTCAATACTTCTCATGATGAAGGGGCTGTTATAACGATTGCGCGCAACTCGGGCTCCCTGGTGATCACTCCGGGTGAGGAAAGACCGCGCATGACCACCGGTCCGGAAAATACAATTTTGCAACAAGGTAAGGCTGGCTGGATTCCCGATACACATGACGGTATCAAGACCATCATGGGTTATGCGCCCATTTCGGTTCCCATATACTCGCGCATTCTTCCCGCCGGGGCGGAGAAAGGCGTTAAAGGGGAAAAGTGGCACAAGACGGTCTGGTACACGCTCTTGGACCAAAATTACGACACCGCCTTTGCCCCTGTCGCAAAGATGACCAGGG
>Ga0070729_10007782_pt1 | contig 10179 bp, 6 predicted proteins | sample tdDd472_FD_66725 | JGI IMG/M metagenome (GOLD analysis project Ga0070729, IMG submission 66725) | Marine sediment microbial communities from the Atlantic coast under amendment with organic carbon and nitrate - tdDd47.2 | ecosystem: Environmental > Aquatic > Marine > Coastal > Sediment | place...
TCCACTGCGGGGTTCCACCACGGATCGAGCAGGAAGACGTGGTCGGCGGCCGTGAGGTTGAGGCCGACGCCGCCGGCCTTGAGGCTGATCAGGAACAGTGAGATCCCCGCGTCCTCCTGAAAGCGTTCGACAATGCGATTCCGCTGGCGGCTCTTGCCATCGAGGTAGGCGTACGTGATTCCCTCGGCGTCGAGTCGCTCCTTCAGGATCGCAAGCAGAGACGTGAACTGTGAGAAGACGAGCGCCTTGCTGCCCGCCTCGGCGACCTCCTCGAGGCGCGGGAGTAACGCATCGAACTTCGCGGAAGGTTGCTCCGTCCGTTCCCCATCCAGCAGCCCGGGGTGGCACGCCGCCTGGCGCAGTCGTAGCAACGCCTCGAGCACGTGCATCTTCGATCGCGCGATGCCCTCGGTCTCGATCCGGTTCAGGAGCAGCGTGCGGTAGTGGTCACGCAGTTCGTTGTAGCACCGCGCCTGCTTCGGACCCATCTCGCAGTGCAGCAGCGTCTCCTGCCGAGGCGGGAGGTCCTGGAGTACCTCCTCCTTCGTCCTGCGCAGCATCACCGGCCGGACGATTCTCGCGATGTGCTCGCGTCGCTCGACGCTGGCGATCCTGGCCCAGTCCCGGTGCGTGGTCCGGCGGCCGAGCATGCCGGGATTCAGAAAGTCCATGATCGCCCAGAGATCGCCGAGATGGTTCTCGACCGGCGTGCCGGTCAACGCCAGACGATGGTCCGCCTGCAGCACGCGTGCCGCTTTCCAGGCCTGGCTGGCGGGGTTCTTGATTGCCTGCGCCTCGTCGAGAATGACGTAGCTGAATGCGATGTCGCGCAGCGCGTCGGCGTCACGGCGCAGGACTCCGTAGGTGGTGACGGCGACGTCGTAGTCGGCTATCGCGGCAGGGGATCGTTGGGACGCCGGGCCGCTGAAGTCGAGCACCTTGAGCGCCGGCGCGAAGCGCTGTGCCTCCGTGATCCAGTTCCAGACGAGTGACTTCGGCGCGACGACGAGCGCCGGCTTGCGATCCGTCGGCTTCGTCGCGCGGCGGTGGTGCAGCAGGTGGGCGAGCACCATGACCGTCTTGCCGAGTCCCATGTCGTCGGCAAGGCAGCCTCCGAGTTCCATTGTTTGCAGGAAGCGCAGCCAGCCGAGCGCGTCGCACTGGTACGGGCGCAGTTCTCCTTTGAACTGGCTGCTCGGCTGCCTCGGCTTGATTCCGTCGAAGCTACGCGCACGCTGACGGATCTTGCTGAACTTCGAATCCGCGGTGTAGTCCTCGTCGAGCTCGGCGAGCAGTGCGTCGAGCACCCAGCCCTGGTTCTTCTCGAAGCGCAGCGCACCCTGCTTGCCACTGGAGAGATCCACGACCAAGCCGAGCCGGTCCGCCATGTCGTCGGGCAGGATCCCGCGCGACCCGTCCTTCAGCTCGATGGTCCCCTGGTTCTCGCGCAGTGCGCGCAGGATCTCCGGAAGCGCGATCACCTCTTCGCCGAACTGTACGTCGCCCTCCACGTCGAACCAGTCGATGCCAGTCGAAACGCGCACGGATAGCGAGTCGGGGTCGCTCCACGTTTGACCGTCCGTCGTGACCTGCCAACCTTCGCGGCGCAAGGTGGTCGCGATGCGGATCGCCTGGCGCCGGGGCAGCTCGGTGGTGTGCACGTCGTCTTGCCGCGTGGGGGTCGCGCCCAGCTCCAGCAGGCGGGCGAGAAGCGCGCGCTCCGTCTCGAAGTCGCGCGGAATCAGCTCGCCGGTCTCAGGATCGATGCATGAGTGCGTCGGGTCGATGGCGTCCACCCACGCCTTGCCGTAGTGGAACTCTACCGTGCCGGTGACCGGCCCCTGAGCCGGCGCGTCACGATCGAGGGCGCCTCCATACACGGCATCGACCGTGAACAGGTGCAACGCTCCTTGGGGCGGCACGGGCTCGGCGGCGGGACGAGGCCCGGGAATCGGGCCCTCGAGCGGCAGCGGGGCGCCGTGATCGAGCAGGCGCTGCACGAGCGTGGGGTAGGCCTCGATGGGGACGTGAATCGGACCCGTGCGCCGCAACCCGTCGGCCCACTCGCAGGCGCCGCCGTAGTCGACCTCCACGAGCGCTCCGGCGTGAACCATTCGGTCGCACGCGAGCAAAAGCCGCGGCTCCTTGAGTGGAATCCGTCTCGTACCGCGCACGAAGTCGGCGTTGAGGACCGCGCCCGTCTTTTGCTCTACGTCGAGCCGCAACACGAATCGGAACGGGCCGTCCTCATCGAACGTGAGCGGCTCTTCTTCGGGCCGGCCCGTCGTGCGGCCAAGGTGCAGGACGCCGTTTCGGGCGAGTTCGGTGAGCACCTCGGGCGCCGTGCGACCTTGCAGAATGAACTGGTCGACGCGATCCCAGGAGTTCGAGGGGCGATTGGGCTGGCCGTTGGCGTCGAGACCGAGGCCCATCAAGCTGGCGTAGAGGCGTGCTCCCTCCGCATCGAAGCGCGGGAGGTTTCCGGTCTGCGGCAGATCCTTGGGGATCGAGAATTCGCCGCTGCGCAACAGGCGGCGCACCATGACGCGCAGGTGCGCTTGGCTCCACGGCTCGGGTGAGTCTTCGCAGAGCACCATCAGCGGGCGCGTGGTCGCGCCTTCCACGGTGGACCATGGGTCGCGAATGGGAGGGGGGCCGAGTCGCTGGAGCTGCCGTTCCCACTCCGGGATGGACGGGCGTCGCGGGGGGGGCGTGGCGGCTTCCCCCCCGGTGCGCCGGGGCTCGCGGGCTGTCAGATCCGCCATGTCGCGCGCTTGCTGCTCGACCTCAAGCAGCGTTGCGAACATGTGCTTGCACGGCGCCCGCAGTGCGGCCGGGCAGGTGCAGCTGTAACGGAAGTCATCCGGCGACGGCGCGAGGCGGATCTTCACGTCGTATGGCTGGGTGCCCTGCACGACTGCAGTGCACTGCGCCGCGTCGACGGTGCGGATCCGGACGCGGGAGTTCAAGAGATACTGCCGGCCGCGCGCGGCAATCGCTTCGGAGAAGTGCGGTTCCGCGTCGGCCGCGGCGTGAGCCCAGATCGATTGCATACCAGCAGCTGAAGGACGCGCATGGCCTGCGCGCCGAGACGACCGATGGTACGGCCTCGTGCGCCCGTTGTCGCGCTCCGGGTTGGACAGCACCTGCGCGGAGATCGGTTGGTGAAAGTGGGACAACGGCGCCAGGCGCCGTTGTCCCCGATTGATCTGTCCGGGTCCGTTCGGTGGGCAGGGCAGGCGGCTGTTCCCATCTGACGCCCGCCGCTTGCGCCAGTGCGATCAATAGGTGAACGACGGTGCCAGGCACCGTCGTTCACCTATTCGCTGACGCGGGGGGAGGGAAGCCCGGCGGCTACTCGCCGTCGACGGCGGGCGCGACCTCAGCCGGCTTCTGCTGGGAGGCAGCCATGAGCTTCGTGGCTTCGGCCAGCGACTCCTTGGTCGGGAACCAGCGCTTGCGCAGTATCCGGATCGGGAGCGTGAACACGATCGCCGCCGCTACCCCCGGCAACATCAGGTAGGCGGCGAAGATCCTGCCGCCCTCGTGGTTCTCGTAGAGGAGCCATCCCCCAAGGAGGCCGACAACGCAGGCCCCGACGATGGCTCCCACCGTGAGCAGCAAGAGCTTCTTGTAGCGGGCGAGTGTGAGTTGCGCAGCGTTGTCCATGTCCGTGTCTCCCCGGGCACCTTCGGAGGGATCGTCCGAGCACTTGAGTTCCGGGGAAGAGGCGCTGTCCTCTACAGGGACATCCACGCGGGATCCGGGCAGCGGGACTGCGCTACGCGTCGCGGAGCGCGGTCTCATCCACGAGCCACAAGTCGAAGGGTTCTTCCCCCTGGACCGTGACGCGCCAGATGTACATCCAGCATCGCCGTTGCGCCGGGGAGGCGTCCTTGCGCGGGCCGTCGCCCTGGCGGATGCGGTACTTGTGTCCCGCCTGTGCGAGGAAGGTGAACCGCTGCGAACCGTACGATGAGGGCACCGGACGCTTCCCGCTGACGGCGTTGAAGCTGCCAGGGTTGAGAAGGCTGAGCATGCCGATGGCAATCTCGGATGCGGCCACGGCCGCACTGGATTCCTCGCCCCAGGCGGACACCCACATCACCGTGCCCCAGTGGCGCCCCGGCAATACCTCCACCGTGTACGACGACCACGGGTGCGGCATCTTGCCGGATGCGGTTCGTTCGTGGCCGTCGACCGCGACCAGCACGACCCTGCCGCAGCCGCTGTCGGTGAGGATCGCCACTTCGTCGCGGGAGCGCCGGTCGCCCTCGTAGATGCGCGCCGAGTCGATGCAGGCGCACAGGCACGCAACGAGAACGAAGGCAACGGTGACGCGTGTCGCACGCAGTCGGCGGCGACCGGAGTGGTCCCGCGTGGGCTTGGCTACTCGTTCGACCAACACCCGCGCCCGATTTCGGCGCCGAGTCGAACTCACAGTATTCAGTGTCCTCCCGGGTGGTGGGAGTGCAACTGGAATCGGGGGAAGTGTGTGGTCGACTGGTCGGAACGGCCTGCGCACCCTTCCCCGGGCCCCATCCCAATCTGTTTTACGGGGACTACTGCGGAAACTCGGTGGCCGTGCCCAGCCCCGCGAGCCGGTAGTTGTTCTGGAACACTTCGCGGAAGATTTGGAAGCCGAGGTGGCCCGTGCAGTGGGCGGGTGCGACGACTTTCACGCCGAGTTCGTCGCGCATGGTCGCGGCGATGGCGTCGATTTCCTCGCGGCCGTAGGGCAGCAGGTGGAAGCCGCCCGTCACCATCGAGATCGGTCGATTGAGGTGCTCCTTGGCGGTCCGTGTGATCGTGTGCACGAGGCTGTGTGAGCAACCGACCACGACCACTTCGCCCTGCGGTGTCGAGAGGCAGAGCGACAGCTCGGGAAGTTGCATCGTCTTCGTCTTGTCGTCGGCTTTCTCCAGCACCTTCGCGAAGCCGGCGGCGCCGACGGTCGGGTAGCGGCTGAAGTAGCCGAGGAACGGGGAGCGTGTCAGGACGAGGTTGATGCCGGGTTCGATCTCGAGGTGCTGGTCGACGTACTGGATGTTGGCCTTCCAGAATCGTCCGGTCGACTTGAAAGTGAACTTCGTGTCGCCGCCGTCGAAGTATTGCTGCTCCTCGGGAAGTGCGTCCTTGGCGGCAGCGTCGCGACCGGTCGCGTCGAAGGGAAGCGGCGCACCCCAGAAGGGATCGGGCGGGAAGTAGATCTTCAGCTTCGGGTTGACCTTCAGCACATGGTCGAAGCCGCTGATGTGATCGAAGTGCGTGTGCGAGAGCACGGCGAAATCGATGTCGCGCAAGTCGATGCCGAGCGCCTCGACGTTGGTCTTCAGGATGTCGGCGTTTGTGCCGGAGTCGAACAGGATCGTCTTGCCGCGAAAGCGGATCAGCGCGGAGAAACCGAAGTCCTTCACGGTGCCCGCCACTTCGGGCCCGAACGCGTCGTACAGGTTGAGAATGTAGTCCCCGCTCGGTAGCGCGATGGGGGAGGTGCGCTTGCGCTCGGACTCGCCGCAGAAGACTGCGAACAACAGCGTGGTGACGAGGACTCGGCGGAGCGTCGCGGTTCGTTTCACGCCGCGACTTTATCAGGTGGGCGGACGGGACTGTCTTCTGGCAGCCTATGGGGATGCCGTTTCGCACTCTTGCCGCCGTTCTGCTGGCCGCTTCGCTGGCCCTCGCGCTTTCCAAGAACATCGAGAAGATCTACGAGCGCAAGAGCGGCTTCTGGGACAACGGCGCCAGGCGCCGTTGTCCCACTTGCGGAGGATTAGTGAACGACGGTGCCAGGCACCGTCGTTCACTAATCGCAGAGCCAGCGCATCCAGGCTTCGGCGCCGATGCGGCGGTTGGGGCCGATGGCACGGAGGGCGTAGTAGCACACGACCATGAACAGCAGCGCGAGTGCGATGGAGACGCTGGCCGGCATGGCCTTCATCCAGAACTCGGTGGGCTTGTTGCCAGTCGCCATGCCGTAGATCCACAGCGGCCACAGATGCACGACGTGATGCAGCAGGTAGATCGTGAACGAGTGGCGGCTGAGCAGCGTGGCGACGCCGAGTGCCCGTTCGTGTTTCGCGGACGCAGGGTTCAGGTCGACGGTCTTGTGCAGGACGCCCAGGAGCAGCAGTGAAATGCCCAGTGTGCCCAGTACGTATTCGATCGTCGCGGGGTACATCGTCCAGCCGCGCAAGAGGTGCTTCGAGAGATCGCCCGGTTGCTCGGGGCGAACCGCAAGCAGGAGGAGCGAGGCCGCGAGTAGGCCGGCGCCGGTGAGTGCGGTGCGTTTGTAGGCCTGGTCGTTGGAACCGAAGAGGTAGCCGCCGGTCACGTACCCCACGATCGAGAACGCGATCCAAGGGAAGAGAGGGAAGTACCCGGTGACCGAGAACCCAAGCAGGATGTCGGACAGGGTCAGGTCGCCGTCGAAGTACCCGTTGACCCAGTAGAGGTCGTACTCGGCCATGGCGCGGAAGACGGGACTCAGGAACAGGGCGACAGCGGCCACGGTCAGGGACACCGACGCGGGGAAACGGCGCAGGTAATTCAGAATGAGCAGCGCCACACCAATCAGCGTGAGTACGTCCCAGTTGAACGTGTCCTCGGGGAGCCAAACGAGAATGTTGAACGCGAACCCCACTCCGAGCACGAACAGTCCGCGCCGAATCGAGACCTTGGAGATGTGCTCTTCGCTCGCCTCGCGCCTGTGCTGTCCCCGCAGCCAGAGGCTGTAGCCGACGCCGGATAGCAACGCGAACAGCGGCGCACCGAATCCGGCCACGGGCACCTTGTACCCGGCCAGGTTCTCCCCGAAGTGGACGAGCACCATCACGAAGATGGCGAGCGTCCGCAGGATGTCGATCGACGCGTAGCGCAAGGGCGCGATTCTACGACCCGAGGGTCGTCAGGATCTCGAAGACCCAGAACATCAGTTGCGCGAGCAGCAGCACGATGATGATGCGCTCGAGGTTGTGGCCCTTGGTGGCGAGCGAGAAGTCGCTGGCGCGCTGACCGCACATCTCGTAGACGCTCTCGAAGACCTCGACCTGATCGCCGACCAGTTCGTGGCGATGCGCCATCTGGGTGCGCTCCCGCAGCCGCTCGTTGACCTGGCTCGCGAGCGTGGGCGGATGGAGGTGGGGGCAGTGGACCTGCGGGCCGATCCGAGCGAGCCGGGCGCTCAGCAGCATCGTGCGCTGGAACCGGGCTGCGAGCTCCTGGCGCTGCGGCTCGGGCAGCGCGTCGAACTCGAACGCATTGGGGATGTCCGCCTCCATCTGCGGCCACATCTCGCCGAGCGCCACCTCGATGGAATGGAGCTCGGCTTCGTAGTAGGTCGCCTCCGCCAGCGCGGCCGCGACCAGCCGGAGCCGGTCCGGGGTCGCCAGCACGGCAAAACGCCGGCGCGTCCAGAAGACGCGCACTCCCTGCAACGTCGTCATCATGGCGGTCGGGCGCTCATACGGCGCGTCGACCCACTCCCGCACGAGCGCGAGATTCGATTCCTCGTCCTGCTGGACGCCGGCGTCGCTCGCCATCGGAACCTGCAGCACGAGGATGTTGTCGTCGGGGATCGACTTCTCGGGGGCCGGATCGCGGGCGACGATTACGGCGCGCACGTTCAGGGCATCGGGCAGCTCGGTGAGCACCTCGTCGTTGGGGGGGCGCTCGGTTGTAAACGCGATCTGCTCGATCACGGATCCGGCGGGGAGGCCGCCGGGGCCCTGCTGCGCGTTCGCTTGGGAGTCGTCTTGGGGGGGCATGCGTGGTTCTCGATCAGGAGTGCGGCGATCCAGGCTGCGACGTATTCCGCCGAGTCCAAGACGCCGTTGAGAGTCGTGTCGAAAAGATAGTCGCCGACCGCGAACAAGTGCGGGTGCTCGACGGGTTCGGGCCGATGGCGGACGTCGAGATTGTGCGACTGAAGGCCGCCCGGCATCGCGTTTACCGAGTCGATCCAACGATGCACTACCCCTTCAAGGAAGTGCTCGCGGCCGTGGGCGAGGAAGTCGGGCAGCGAGTCCAGGGCGGCCTCGATCAGCTCGTCGTCGCTCTTGTCGGTCCACGTGTGCGCCGCGTCGCCGCCGAGGAGCCAGCCGAGCACCCCGTGCTTGCACCCGGGAGTGCGGGACGACTCGTCGTACAAACAACAGCCGCCGAGCTGGTCGAGCATCCAGTACGAATCGGTGAACGCGTTCTTCCAGAACGGCTTGTCGAACAGCGCGCTGATGCGCAGGTAGTGCGCCGGGAAGTTGTAGTGCTCGATGTGCTGCACCATCGCGGTTGCGAGCCGGGCCCCGGGATAGGCCACCGAGCGCAGGTGATTGTGGGGCAGGGCGATCACGACGAAGTCGAACTCGTCGATGTGCACTTCGCCGTCCGCGACGGAATGGACGCCGAGTTTTCCGTCCGGCCTCCGCTCGATCGCGCGTGCCGGTTGCTCCAGCCTCATTGTCGCGTCGAGGCGCTTGGCGATCTCCTGCGGGAGCCGCTCATTGCCCCCCTCGATCCCGTACAGCTCCATGTACCGCGAGTCGTTCATGACGTAGTTCTGCAACCCGTACTTCGGGCTCGTGGACCCCGGCTCGGTGGCGAGATCGCTGTGGATGAGCGTCTCGATGTAACGGCGCGCCTCGGGATCCCGGATGCTCTCGAGCACGGAGTCGAATCGAAGGCGCTCGGGCGGAGCCGTCGAACCCTCGCCGCCGTCCCCTACGTAGAACTCGGCGCTCGTGATGCGGTCCTTGGCGAGGCGGTCGAACTCGACGATGGCGCGGTGGACGTCCGGGCCCAGCCGGTCGCGGATGTCGTCGAGGTTCGCGAGGATGCGCTGGTCCATGACCACGGCGGGGCCACCCATGCGCCGGATCGGCAGGCCGAGCTCGGCGATGAGGTCCTTGAGCGGATCGTGGCCGGTCGCGGCGTAGTCGTAGAACTCCGCGGCTCCCGCCTCGTACCGGATGGGGGCGGTGCGGAAGGCGGGCGTGAGGATCTTGCCGCCCACGCGCGAGCTCGCTTCGAACAGCGTTACGCGAATGGGGTGATCGGCCAGTCGCTGGAGCGCGTAGGCGGTCATCAGGCCGCCCGGGCCTCCGCCCACGATTCCCACGTCAAAGATGCGCACCATGTTGTGTATTCGGTTAGCCGCGCGGTCGCGTCCAGATGTGATCTGTTCTAAACCCCCGCGGGCGCAGGGAGTTCCGGCGGGTGCGGACTTTTCTTTCGGGGCCGTCGCTACACTCGGGGAACGATGACCAACAAGACCAACACCCTCTCGTTCTCCAACGGCGACACGATGCCGGCACTCGGGCTCGGCACATGGAAGTCGGAGCCGGGGGAAGTGGGGCGCGCGCTGCATGCCGCACTCGAGATCGGCTACCGCCACATCGACTGCGCCGCGATCTACGGGAACGAGCCGGAGATCGGCCAGGCGCTGTTCCGCGCGATCGATAGCGGGGAAGTGGCGCGCGGCGACCTGTGGATCACGTCGAAGCTCTGGAACAGCGAGCACGCGCCCGAGGACGTGCGGCCGGCACTGGAGCAGACTCTGTCGGACCTCCGCCTTGAGTCGCTCGACCTGTACCTGATGCACTGGCCGATCGCGTTGAAGAAGGGCGCGATGATTCCGGAGTCGGCCGATGATTTCCTGTCGCTTTCGGAGCGGCCGTTGGCGGACACGTGGGCGGCGATGGAGGAGTGCGTGGACGCGGGCCTCTGCCGCCACATCGGAGTCTCGAACTTCAGCGTGCGGCGCCTCGAGGAGCTGCGGCCGGACGCGCGCATCCAGCCGGTCATGAACCAGGTCGAGATGCACCCGTACCTGCAGCAGCCGGGGCTCTTCGACTACTGCGGCGCACACGGGATCCATCTCACCGCGTACGCACCGCTCGGTTCGGGCGACCGGCCCGGGCGCCTGCGCGACGAGGATGAGCTGGTGCTGCTCGACGATCCGGTTGTGGCTGGAGTCGCTTCGCGGATCGGGTGCACGCCGGCTCAGGTGCTTATCCGCTGGGCGATCGAGCGCGGCATTTCCGTCATCCCCAAGTCGGTCAATCCCAAACGGCTGGCCGAGAACTTCGCGGCGGGCGACCTGGAGCTGTCGGAAGAGGACATGAACTCGCTGGCCGCACTCGACCGTGACCACCGCTTCATCGATGGCACTTTCTGGGTGCACGA
>Ga0070729_10007783_pt1 | contig 10177 bp, 6 predicted proteins | sample tdDd472_FD_66725 | JGI IMG/M metagenome (GOLD analysis project Ga0070729, IMG submission 66725) | Marine sediment microbial communities from the Atlantic coast under amendment with organic carbon and nitrate - tdDd47.2 | ecosystem: Environmental > Aquatic > Marine > Coastal > Sediment | place...
AACGAAGTTGGCGGTGGCAGCCATGAGGCACAGCACGGCGCCGGAGCGCGAGAACCAATCGTCCGTGCCGCGAAATGACACAATCAGTGACAGGGCTGTGAAGAGCCAGGCTGCCGCGAGACCGAGACCGACTTGGATGTAGGTGTCCTTCAGCTTCATTGGCGGTATCTCCAACCATCAAAGGATTGATGAAAACAGTACCACGCAGCCGGATTCCGGTGCCGACTCAGAGCTGGGATTCGATGGGCAGCCACTTGAGAATGCCGACGGTGAGCTTCTGCATGGTGGTCGCGTAGGGCTCCTCCTCCATGACCACATCGGGGCCGCCCTGACCACCGGTCCAATGCATGTTCTCGCGCCCGCCTTCTCGGGAGAAGCTGACCTCGAACGCAACCTTGTTCACGTTCTCTTCGAAGCGCTTCGCGGCATCGCCGGCGGTCGCCGGATCGTGGAAGACCAGACCGATCTCGTTGTTGATGTAGAGCGACCGTTTGTCGAAGTTGAACGACCCGACAAACATGATCTCCCCATCGAAAACCATGGTTTTGGCGTGCAGGCTGGATTTCGCCAGACCCGGCAGCCAGGTGAACATCTTGCCCTCGCGGTCTTTGAGGGATTCGTCCAACTCGAAGAGCCGGACCCCGCAGCGCAGCAGCTTGCGCCGGTACTTCGCATAACCGGCGTGGACCGCCGAGACGTCGTTGGATGCCAGCGAGTTGGTCAGGATGCGCACATCGACGCCGTCCCGGCTCAGCTTGCACAGAGCCTCGGTGGCCTTGTCGCCGGGCACGAAGTAGGGCGACACGATGTTGACGCTCTTCTTGGCGCTGGTGATGAATGGGGCGAGTTGAGAGATGAGCAGCTCTTCGTGGCCGGCCTTCTTCAGATCCTCCTTCTGCGGTGAGTCGTGAATCACCCTGGCCTCCGACCAGCTGAAGGCGAGGGAACCATCCTTGAGTCCCGTGGCCAGATCCGAATCGTCCAGCGCCTGGACATAGTCGGAGGTCGCCTGCTTATTGTGGAAGGCGTCTTTCTCCGATCGCAGTGCGTCCAGATCCTTTGCCGTTCCCGGGCGCACCAGGATGTCGACCGGGAAGGCGTGTTCGGCATTCCAATACGAGTCGAACTCGCTGGAGACCTCGCGCACGGGCGGTCCGATGGACAGCACATCGATGTCGGCGAAGGCGACATCCTTGTCCGCGTCGAAGTACTCGTCACCGATGTTCCGGCCGCCGAGGATGGCCGCCTGGTTGTCCGCCGTGAAGGACTTGGCGTGCATCCGGTAGTCGATCTGGGCGGCGCGAAATACCGACTGGATCATCCGCCCTGCTTTACCGCCGCCCCGTTTCCACGGGTTCCACATCCGGACCTCGATGTTTTCGTGGGCGTTCAATGCCACCCAGACATTCTCGTCCTGGTTGCCGTAGATGTCGTCGATGAGCATGCGCACCCGGACCCCGCGATCGGCGGCCCTGAGCACCTCATAGGTCAGCAACCCGCCCACCGTGTCCTGGTGGTACATGTAGTACTGAATGTCGAGGCTCTTCTCCGCCAGGCGGGCGAGCAGAGCTCGGGCCGCAAAGGCGTCACGGCCGCGCTGGAGGAGGAGGGTGCCGGTCTCTCCGGGGTGTTCGGTCACCTGAGGGCCGAACTGTTGGCCCAGTTTGGTGGCGTGTCCGTCATCGATCATGTACGACCGTTGACGGGTGGAAATATCCGGTAAGCGATAGAAAAGACCCATGATGAAATACCCCACAATCAGAACGACAACACACAGTCCGAAACGTTTGAGCCAGCGCTTTTTCTTGTCGGTCATAGCCATATCGCATCCTCCGGACGCTCGAGCTTATCCCAATTCAACCGGGTCGATGGATGGTTCCTCTAGGGCAGCCTGTTCTGCAGCCCTGGGTAGTAGTCCCTCTTCGTGAACAGGTCCGGGGCCGGTGTATACCAGATCGGCGATGTCCAGGCCCGCTCCTGGATGGTCGCCGGCACATCGGTCCGAGGCGCCATGCCAAGGGCCTTGGCGTCGTAGGTGGACCACCGGGGCGTCGGGATCTCGATCACCCGCACGTAGTAGAACGCGTGGAGGGAAGGATCAAAATCCGGGTCGGACCACACCGTGAAGAGCTGGCTGTCACCGATGGTGTTGGTGTAGCTCGCATCGGCAACGTCCACCGTGTTGCCGACTGGAGGGATCTTACCTGTGTCGGGGTCGGGTACGCGCCCATCCGACAGGGCCACATCGTAGATCTTCTCCCAGGGTTGGCCGTCCTTGCCATACCAGCCCTTGACGATCTGAACGCGATCGAGGTTGCCGCTCTGTGGGTCCTTCATGGCCCACACAACGAAAGCCGGCGCCGAGGCCTGATCGAGCAGTTCTGGGAGATCACCACCCATGGGCACGCCGTTCGCGTAGCCCTGAGAGATCCAGTCGGCACTCTTCAGCGTTTCCTCCGTGAAGTTCCAACCGCCGAAAAAACGCACCCGAATCAGCGGTCCGGAGGTGCCGAAGGTTTCCTTTGCCTTGATTCCGTCGAAGATCGCCGCGCGGGTGTTCTCGGGCGCCCACACCCCGGTGGCGCCGCCGGTGCTGAAGTTCTTCGGCGCTTCGCCGGCCACCGTCACCGGGGCCGTCATCCTGATCTCCGGAGTCTTGTCTGTGTTGCCATGGACCCCGGTGTAATTGAACTCCTCGTTGATCGAGGCCGCGTTGTGCGAGTCGGAGCCGGCGACGATCCCGAACTTGTAGGGGTTGGCGCCGAACATCTCCTGGAAACCGACGCCGTTGATCAGCGCCTGCCGGACATAGCTGTGGTCGATCTTGCTGACGACCCCGCCGGAGCCCAGACAATGGACGAAGCCCTGCTCGAACCCCGCGAACTCGTCGTTGGGTGAGAGCCGCGGGTGGGTTTCGGACGCACCCTTGGTTTGGACAATCTCGGTCGCCACGGTGTTGCGCGTTGCACGCTGGGCCCAGGTCTTATCGATGGGCGTGCCGTACGAGGTGAAGGGCGGGTACATCAGGCTGTTGGACACGTTGCCGTTGTGTGGGATCGAGAAGTTTTCGTGACCGAGCCTGCGCTGCACCTCCTGGTAGGTCCAGAGGTCCTCCCTCTTGACGGAATCGAACGACGAGAACACGACGTCGGGCCCCTCGTCATCCCGGAAAAAGACATTGTGGTGCAGGTTGGCGGAGTTGGGCTGGGAGGACCATTCGTAGGCGATCAGCGTGGTGAAGACCCCTGGCTCGTTGTGCTTGTTGGCCGCTGCTTTCTGCGCCTCCCACGCCGTGGCCATGACCTTTGGGTCTGCCAGGTACGGGATCATCTCACCAATGGTGGCCGAGGTGATGATCTGCTGGAACGCCGCTTCGCCCTCGCCGGCGGCCATCAGCTTGCCGATCTCGGTTTCCCGCAGCGGACTGTCCGGATCAAGAAGCAGCGGCATCATCCCGAGGTACTCGGAATGATCTGTCACCGCACACCAATCGTAGGGCGTGGCTTTCTGGATCACCTCGCCGCTGGTGGCCTTGGTGATCGCCTCGCCCTTGCAGAACCGGTAGGCTTCGTCGGGCGAGTTACGGGTGCCGAAGGCGAAGGCGTCCGGCGAGTTCACGGTGTGCAGGTGCTGCTCGCCGAAGTACACGTTTTTGAGCGGGTTGGGGTCGTTTCCACCCCGCCCCGGCTCGCCGGAGGCACCCTGTGCCGACACCACCGGCACCACCAGAACACCACACGCAAGCAGGACAATCAATGATCGAACCATCGTCCTATTCATCGCGGGCCTCCTCCTCATTTTTCATTTTTCACTATTCACTTCCCCGGCGTGTACCAGATCGGCGACGACCACGCACGCTCTTGGATGGTCGGCGACACGACTGTCGGAGGATCGATACCGAGCTTCATTGCGTCGTAGGTTGACCAACGCGGGGTCGGAATTTCGAGGACCCGGACGTAGTATGCGGCCGAATTGGTCGGGTCGAAATCGGGATCGGTCCAAACCGCCGCCAACTCGACGTCGCCGATATCGTTGGTGTAGGTCGCCTCGGCGATGTCGACCGAATTACCTATCGGTGGGAGCATGCCCGCTTCGTCGAGCGTCCGGGTGTCGGCATCGCCCCAGGCGATGTTGTAGATCTTCTCCATCGGCAGACCGTTGGCGGGATTTGGCCAGACCTTGATGATCTGCAACCGGTCGAGATTCCCGCTCTCAGGGTCTTTCATCGCCCAGACCGCAAAGGTCGGGGCACTGGCTCCTGCCGGCGTTTCGGGCAGATCGCCGCCCATGGGCACGCCGCCGTCATAGCCTTTTTGGACAAAATCGGGGTCCGACGCGACGTCGTCGGAATAGCTCCAGCCGCCGAAGAACCGCAACCGGATCATGGTCCCCGAAGTTCCGTAGGTCTCCTTTGACATCATTCCCGCGAAGATTCCCTCGCGGGTGTTCTCCTCGGCCCAGACCGCCGTCGTTCCGGCGGAGCTGATCAGAGCCGTCACCTCCCCGGTCAGACCGGGAGTGGGGCTGAGGCGTTTCTCGGCGGTGTCGTCGCCGTTGCCGTGCGAGCCGTTAAAGTTGAACTCCTCATTAGCCTGATAGCCGGAGTGCACATCGGCGCCGGCCGTCGCACCCATCTTGTACGGGTTGGACCCGAGCTCCTTCTCCAGCCGCATGCCGACGGCCAGCCCGGTTCGGTAGAACCCCCCTTTGCCCTTGTCCGACATGATGGGCAGGTTGATGAGGTTGTCAAAGAGCTCGAAACCGGCGAACTCGTCGGTGGGCGACAGGGCCGGGTGAGTCTCGGACTGACCCTTGGTCTGGGCCATCTCGAAAAGGGGCTCGTTAGCGGCCTGCCGGGCAGCGTACCGTTTGGTCATCGGGCCGCCGCGGAACTCGTAGTCCGAGAACATCCAGCCGTTCGACACGTTGGAGTTGTGTGGAATCGCGAAGACATCGATACCCTGTGCCCGTTGGATTTCCATATAGGTCCACAGGTCCTCGGGTTGGAGGGAGTCGAAGGCCGAGTAGGCGAACGCGGGCGGCGTGTCCTTGAAGAAGACGTTGCGGTGCATATTCGAACCGTTCGGGATCGAGGTCCACTCATAGGCGTACAGCGTGGTGAACTTGCCCGGTTCATAGTGACTGTCCGCCGTCTCCACATAGGTCTGCCACATGGAGGTGCGGAGTTCGGTGGTTGCGTACTCGGGGATCGGTTGGCTCGCAAATAGGCTGGCGAGCAGCTTGGCGAGCGAATCTCCCCCCGCGGCGGGATTTGTTTGCCCCGCGACGATGGCCTTGGCGAAATCCGATTGCGAAAGGGGGCTGTCCGGATTGCCGAACTCCTTCAGCACCCCGAAGTATTCGGCGTGATCGGTGATGGCCACGAAATCATAGGGTGTCCGTTTCTTAATCTTTTCGCCGCTCGTCGAGAGCGTGACCTCCTCGCCCTTGGCATACCGATAGGCCTGGTCCCACGTCTGGTTGACCCCAACGGTGAAGGCGTCGAAGGAGTTCCGTGTGTGCATATGCTCTTCGCCGAAGTAGACGTTCTTGAGCGGGTTCGGCTCGCCCGACCCGCGTCCGGGTTCGCCGTCAATGCTCTGGGCGACCACTGGTAGGGAGATGGCAATCGCGATGCCGACCAGAGCGGCAGTCGTGACAGTGGTGATGGGTTGTCTTCTAGACATTGATTCCTCCTAGCCCTTTTCGGGAAACTGAAGTTGAGCCGAAAACAAACGAAGATTCATTTGGGGCCTGGCGGCCCGAATACACAGATCATTGTTTCCCAATCGAGGGTCCACGCTGCGAAGATAATACTGTAGGGAAGGGGAGTTCCGGTCATTTCGCGCCAGATCCAATGGAATCGAGGCCAGAGTACAATAAGGCGCAATTCGACAACCTTTCAATCCAATCGCTTCGTGGCGCGAAATGACCGGAATCGACCGGCGGCATTTCCCACGATGGTTCTCGAGCGTGGAGTCGAGAGAAGAACGAAAAAGGTGATCACGAACACGATCGGAAGGGGAGAGGTCATGAACAAAACATTAACTCTGAAAAAAGCAGGTCTCGCGCTGTGTGCGGCACTGGTGCTCGTCGCGCCGATTGCTGTGCAGGCTGAGGATGCGTTTCCCCTCACAGCCGAGTATTACGAAAAGCACTTGAGGGGTCCTGACGCCACGTGGCCGGACGATCCGGCGGTCCCCGATCTGCCGCCGCTGCCGGAGACGGATGATCCGGGCCTGAACCCGGACGCGTTTTTGACCACCCACTACTCCAACGCCCTCTATCCGGCGAAGATACCGGGGCCGCCTCCGGCTCTTCAGGATCTAGTCAACGGCAAAAACCCGCTCAAGCTCGATGTCCACTGGTCGATGCGCAGCCCCTACAGCTATCTGTCGATGAACCGACTGCTGTGGTTGCATTCTAACTACAACGTGGACATCACCATTCGCTTCGTGATGCCGATCGCGGTCCGCTCGACAAAGGGGGGCAGCGGCAAGGCCACCGGGGGCATGTTCGGCATTACCTACAAGGTGCCCGACTTGATGTATGACACCGTTCGCCAGGGGAAATATTTGGGGGTTCCATTCAGATATGCGGTCCCCGACCCCGTCTGGCAGGACCTGTACCCGCCGTTTGAGGGAACCTATCAGTTCGTTCACCAGCCTGACAAACAGCCCTACATCAAATGGATCACGCGCCTGGGCTGCTATGCCCAGCAGCGGGGGAAGTCGCTTCACTACGTTTCCAAGATTTCACACAGTATCTGGAGCGGCGAGTACGAGCACTGGCCGGCGAACGTGAAGGAGCTCTTCAACGAGATCGATGGGCTTGATTACGACACGGCGATCAAGTTCATCCAGGACAACCCGGAAGAGGTCGACGCCTGCTGGCTTGAGAACTCCGATCTCATGGCGATGACGGGCCATGGCGGCGTCCCGCTGATGGTCTTCCAGAACGAGCCCTTCTTTGGTGGGGACCGCTTCGACCAGATGGTCTGGCGGCTGCGCCAGAGCGGTCTGACAAGGCGCCTCGAGCCGGTCGCACCGTTCGTCGCCAAGCCGTTGCGCTGGCCGGCAGGCGAGTAGCGACCGCCCGAGACAATCGGAAAATTCGACTGATCTCATCCCGGCCAGTGACAATGTCGCTGGCCGGGTTTTCGTCAGCGCTGATCTGGCCACAGGTCCAGACCTCTTGGACGAGAGGAATTTCAGGCCGGGAGTTTGAACATGAGCCTCGCGACACGAGTACTGATCGGGTTCGTCCTGGGTGTCGGCTGCGGGATTTTCTTTGGCGAGATCATCGCTCCGGTGGGTGTTATTGGAGACGCCTTCATCCGATTGCTCCAGATGACGGTGCTGCCCTATGTCGTGGTGTCGTTGATGCTCGGTCTCGGCAGGTTGGGCTCCCGGGATGCGGGCAGGCTCCTGGGTCGCGCGGGTCTGCTGATCGCCGTCGTCTGGGTCGCGGCTCTGACCATCGTCCTGCTCATGCCGCTCGCCTACCCGGACTGGGATTCGGCCTCGTTCTTCAGCACCTCGCTTGTCGAGCCGACACCCACCATCGACTTTGTCGAGCTCTTCATCCCGGCCAACCCGTTCAACTCCCTCGCCTTCGGCAAGGTCCCCGCCATCGTCCTGTTCTCGCTCGCGCTCGGCGCGGCGCTGATGGGGATCGCTGACAAGGGGCGGGTGCTCGATGCCCTCGAGGTTGTGTCGGAAGCGCTGTCGCGGGTGGCGAAGGCCATCGTCCGCTTTGCGCCGATCGGGGTCTTCGCCATCACCGCCCGCGCCGCCGGCACCCTGGACGTCGGCCAGTTTCAGGCCCTCGAACTCTATCTCGCCACCTATCTGGTGTGCTGGGCGGTGATCGCTCTGTGGTTCCTTCCCGCCCTGACCGCTGCCGTCACGCCTTTGACCTACCGCGAAATCATGGGCCCGGCCAGAGACGCCTTCGTGACGGCGTTCGCCACGGGAAGCGTCTTCGTGGTGCTGCCGATCCTCGCCGATCACTGCAAGAGGCTCGTCGGCAAGTGCGCCCCGGAGTCGGAGGAAGCGGTTGACTCGGTCGATGTCCTGATCCCGCTGGCCTTTGTTTTTCCAGGCGCCGGCACGCTGCTCATTCTTGGTTTCGTGCTTTTCGCCGGTTGGCTCGCGGGTTCCGCCGTGACCATCGGTCAGATTCCCGGTTTCCTGGTCTCGGGCGTCCTGACCCTGTTCGGCAGCACCATGGTGGCGATTCCGTTCCTGTTGGACCTGTTGCGCATTCCCGCTGATCTGTTCCAGCTCTATGTCGTCAGCGATGTCTTCACCGGGCGCTTCGGCATGCTGGCTTCGGCGATCTTCACCCTGGTGTGGAGCACCATGGCCGCCTGCGCCGTCGCGGGTGCGGCGCGCGTCGACCGGCGTCGTCTGATCCGGACGGCGGTGGTGACGGTCGTTCTTGCTGTCGTCGGACTGCTCGGCGTCAACGCACTCTTTACCTACGTGGTGCCGCACGAGTATGCCGGTGCCCAGAGGTTTGCGAGCCTGGAGCTCACCGGTCCCCACGTGGAGGTGACGGTAATCGATCAGGATGACCTCGAGCCGCGGGCCGAGGACGTTTCCTCCACCCTGGATCGCATCCGTGCCCGCGGCGCCATCCGGATCGGCTATCGCGAGGACATGCTGCCATTCTCGTTCCCCGGATCAACCGGTGAGCTGATCGGTCACGACATCGATCTGGCCCATACCCTGGCGCACGATCTCGGCGTCGGGCTCGAGCTCGTGGCGGTTGAGGATGCGGATGTGCCCGAACTGCTGAATACGGGCGCCATCGATATGGCCATGTCGGGATTCGCGGTCACGACGGAACGGGCTTCGCAGGTGGAGTTTTCTCAGCCCTATATGGATGAGACCCTGGCATTCGTGGTGCCGGATCACCGTCGCAACGAGTTCTCGAGCCAGCAGTCGGTCCGGGCACTGACCGATCTCACCGTCGGCGTGCCGAATCTGCCGGGGCTCGTTTCACGGGTCCGTGAGTACCTGCCGGCGGCACAGGTGGTGGTGCTCGAGTCGCCGCGAGATTTCTTCGATCAACCGGACGTTGCGGTCGACGCACTCGTCTACTCGGCCGAGGCGGGATCGGCGTGGAGCCTCCTGTACCCACAGTTTTCGGTCGTGGTGCCGCAGCCGGATGTGGTCCGCCTGCCCATCGCCTTTCCCCTCGCCCCGGGGGATGACCGGATGCGTCTGTTCGTCAATACATGGATCGAGCTGAAGCGAGGCGACGGGACATTGAGTCGGGTCTTTGACTACTGGTTCCTCGGTCGCGAGCCGGAATCCTCATCACACCGGTGGTCGGTGATTCGTGACGTTTTGGGGTGGGTAAAGTAGCCGCCTGGAAGTTTGGTCGCACTACGAACATCACAAGGCCCCGCGTGCCCTCGAAACGACCGTAGGGGTGGGGCTGATCCCCACCCCTTAGTACCCTCGACGGCCACCGATGAACCGCGGCGCCTCCCGAGCAGCCCTTTCCCTGTTACGCTTTGCCCGTGCCAAACCACCCTCCGCGCCGAAAGCAACCGCGCCTCGATCCGAGGGTCTACTCCCAAGCCGGGGTCATCTGTCATCTGACAGCCTGCACACCCAACAAGACTCCTCACTTCAGCAGCCGGGATTGCGCCGGGCTGCTACTCGATGAAATACGAAACCTCCACGGTGATTCATGGCGTGTCCTTGGTTTCTCGGTCATGCCGAACCACATGCATCTTCTCGTGCTCAACGTGGGTGGATCACTCATCGATTTCATGCGCTTGCTGAAAGGAAGATCATCGAAATCTCTCCGCCAATATGTGGAGGGACCGGTATGGCAACGGAGTTTCCACGACCACATCCTTCGAAGGAACGAAGACATCACCGCTGTGCTTCGGTATCTCCTCGAAAACCCGGTCCGAGCCGGATTGACCAACGACTGGGCGACATATCCCTGGTGTGGTTCACTCGAATGGCCGAATATCGACCCGGAATTCTTCGCCATCAATCCTTCGGATGTGATGTGGGGGGAGATATTTGCGATCGGCAGTTCCCGCGGGGACCCCGACGCCTCTGAGGGGCGGGAGTAAATCCCGCCCCTACGAACATCGCAGCACGATACGACCGTAGGGGTGGGGTTGATCCCCACCCCTCAGTACCCTCGA
>Ga0070729_10007785_pt1 | contig 10177 bp, 5 predicted proteins | sample tdDd472_FD_66725 | JGI IMG/M metagenome (GOLD analysis project Ga0070729, IMG submission 66725) | Marine sediment microbial communities from the Atlantic coast under amendment with organic carbon and nitrate - tdDd47.2 | ecosystem: Environmental > Aquatic > Marine > Coastal > Sediment | place...
GACTGTGTCAGTGCTGAGAATGGCTTTGTCTTGCTCGCCAATAATGCGCCACTCTTCATTGTTTTGTTCTAACGATAACGCTTCACTTTCCAATTTTAGGGTAATAAGCGGGTGGTCCAGTAGCCGTTCGCAGAGGAGGGTGGGTTTAATCCAGCCGCCTTTGGGAAAAAATACTGCTGGATGTTGTAGTTTGATACCAGCCAGGTCACTGGCAGATTGGATGTCGTGAAACTGAACAAGATCTTGGTGCTCGGAAAATGCTTGTTGCAAATGGCTTAACTGTGTTTGCCATTTATCGGTATAGGCCAGTTGCAGCATACCGCAGAAATTATAATCCCCTGGTTTTAAACACCCTTGCTGGGCTAGCTGTTGGTAAAAGCGGGCAGCAAATAAGTAGCTGTGCAGGGTAAACAGATTGAGCATGCCTGTCTGGTGCGACAGTTTAGTGAACAGAATACCTTGTGGGTTGCCAGAAGCTTCAGAGGCTACTTTTTTATGGCGCTCAATAACGGTGACTTTCCAGCCTCGTTCTGCCATGGCGTAGGCGGCAGTTGCGCCCGCTAATCCGGCACCGATAATGGCTACGGTTTTTTGTTGTTTTTCGCGCAGTTTTAAAACTGGAGGCAAATACCAGGGGGCTTTTCCCCCTTTTTTCTTAAACGGTTTATCCGTGTTGGGGAATTTGTCGAAGCTGCCGCAGAGCATTTCCCGTTTGCTGCCATAGCCGGGTACTTTTTGCATTGAAAAGCCAGCGGTGATTAAGCCACGACGGACATTACCGGCGGCAGTAAAGGTTGAACAGCTGGTTTTGGTTTTGCTCAGTTGGCCAATTAAACGGAAGAGGTCGTCGCACCACATGGCGGGGTTTTTAGCTGGAGCAAAGCCATCCAGAAACCATGCGTCGACTTTGGGGCCATGGTTGGCAGCAAAGCTTGGGTGGTCGGTATCCAAAAATTGGTTAAAGCCCTCAACCGCATCGCCTAAAAATAATTGCAGAGTGATTTGGCCAAAATTAAGGCAGTGGTGCCCGGGTATCAGGGTTGGGTAGTTTGCTAGTAATGCACCGGCCTGAGGTTTTAGTTCGGGCCAGCTGCTTAGTGCCCGCTGCAGGTCATCAAGACGAATAGGGTGTTTTTCAACGCTGATAAAGTGCAGTCGCCAATTGCTTGGTGCAATCTGCTGCCATAGTTGGCACGCTGCTAAAAAATTTAGCCCCGTGCCAAAACCGGTTTCAGCAATGGTGAATACGCCCGGCTGGTTTTTATCTAATGCTTGCCAGCGTGCGCTGAGCTGATTTTGTTCAAGAAAAACATAGCGGGTTTCTTCCAGGCCATGCTGGCGTGAAAAATAAATATCATCAAAGTCTGTTGCTTCGGGGGTGCCGTTATCCAGCCAATTGAGCTTTGCAGTGTTTAATGCATAAGGAGAGGGTTGGTCAGGCATTGGTGGGTTCAAATCTAAGAATAGAAGCAAAGCCCATAGCTCTCCTGTTAGAAGAGCTATGGGGGATGAAAATTAACCCACAGTGATAATGGGTAGGGCTGGTGCTGAAATGGATACTTTTTCCGAAGGTGCAAGTACCTGGGCTTCGCCTTTGACTACCGCTTTACCTTTTTGATTGGTGGCAACGCAGCTCATGGTAACGAACTTTTTGTCGTCCTGTTTAGCGGTGACTTCCAGTGTAATAGTGATGGTGTCACCCAGGAAAACCGGTGCGCGGAAAGACAGGTTTTGTCCCAGGTAAATAGTGCCAGGGCCGGGCAGTTCTAGAGCGATGGCTGCGGAAATCAAGCCGCCTGTCCACATCCCGTGGGCAATACGTTGTTTGAAGAGGGAGTCGGCTGCAAAGGCTTCGTCTAGGTGGACAGGGTTTACATCGCCAGAAGTGGCAGCAAATAAAGCGATGTCCTCTTCAGTCAGTGTTTTGCTATAGGTGGCGGTTTGGCCAATTTCAATTTCGTCAAAGGTAAAGTTAGTCAAAGTGGTCACGTGTATTCCCCTGTATCAAGACGGTGGTAATGTGTTTCACATCACCGGCAAAGATCGCAATTGTATATGATTTGGCGGCTAGGTATAACTCAATGAATGGTGCATTCCCGGCTATACTTAAGGCTACATCAAAAAATAATCAGAATAATATGGATATGAAAACAAGTCTTCAGAACTTTGGTATCGCTGATGAAGTGGATGTACAGGCCTATGATCATTTATTGGCCATGTTTTTTGCCAGCGTAGATCGCTATGGTGATAAAACGGCTTATACCTGTTTAGGTCATAGCATCAGCTATATTGAGCTCAAACAATTGGCTGAGCAGTTTGCCTGTTATTTGCAGCACCATACGTCGCTACAGCCGGGTGACCGTATTGCGATTCAATTGCCTAATATTCTGCAATATCCGGTGGTTCTATATGGTGCTTGGATGGTGGGATTAGTGGTGGTCAATACTAATCCGCTATACACGCCACCGGAACTAAAACATCAGCTAAATGATGCGGGTGCAAAAGCCATTGTGGTGCTGGCTAATGTGGCGAAGGCCTTGGAGCAAGTGATTTCGGACACGCCTATTGAGCAGGTGATTGTGACGGAGCTGGCGGATCTGCATCCGATGCCAAAGCGTTTTCTGATTAATGCTGTTGTTAAATATGTAAAGAGAATGGTGCCGCGAACCCGTTTCGCCAATAAGGTGAAGCTGTTGGAGGTTTTACGGCAAGGGGAGGGGCAGACCTGCCAAGCCCCGGAGCTGGACTCGAAAAGTTTAGCGGTATTGCAATATACCGGCGGTACTACCGGTGTTGCCAAGGGGGCGATGCTGAGTCATGGCAATCTGGTTGCCAATACTTTGCAATGCATGGAAATATTTAAAACCTATGGCTTGCAGGAAGGTAAAGAAGTCCTAGTCATGCCTTTGCCGCTTTACCATATCTATTCGTTTTTGGTCAGCATGATTCTGTTCAATAAAGGTAACCAAATTGTTTTGGTGCCAGACCCGAGGAATATTCCTGAATTAATTGACGTGGCAAAAAACACGGGTATGACAGTGTTTTGCGGCATCAACACTTTGTTTGTAGCCATGTGTCATCACAAAAACTTTAGCCAGATTGATTTTGAAAAACTGCACTTAACCCTGTCTGGGGGTATGGCGCTGACCCAGGATGTAGCGACACAGTGGCATGAACTGACGGGTACAGAAATTTACCAAGGTTATGGGTTAACAGAAACTTCACCGGTCGTTGCCGTTAATCCTGGTGGTGGTAACCAGATGGGTACTATTGGTTTGCCTGTGCCCAATACCCAAATCCGATTAATGGGGCATGAGGGTGAAGCCGCAGCTGAAGGTGAGCCGGGAGAGCTCTGCGTCAAAGGCCCGCAGGTGATGCAGGGTTACTGGAATATGCCCGACGAAACCGCAAAGGTTATCAATGGTGATGGCTGGTTACATACCGGTGATGTAGCCGTGCAGACCGAGACGGGTTACTTGCGCATTGTTGATCGTATCAAGGATATGATTGTTGTCTCCGGCTTTAAGGTCTACCCCAATGAGGTGGAGGATGTTGTTAGTAGCCATCCATTGGTCGTGGAGTGTGCGGTGATAGGGGTGCCCGATGAACACAGCGGTGAGGCCGTTAAATTGTTTGTGGTGCCGGAATCGAAAGCGATTACTGAACGAGAGTTAATTGATTTTTGTAAGAAGCGCCTGACGGGTTATAAAGTACCGAAAGCTGTAGAGTTTAGGGACAATTTGCCCAAATCCAATGTGGGTAAAATTCTTAGAAAGGAACTGCGCGAAAGTTGATGATATAGCTCATAACAATTAGGGGTTTGGTTAAGAGATTCTTTATAATACCTGCCTCAAATTGATAGCCAGCTTGATGCTATATAGGAAACCGTGTCGCAAACCCCGTTAAAACAGCTCTCTCAGTCGATTGACCACTGTATGTTGGTTGACCAGTTCCCTTTGCGGCGCAAATGGCAGACACTAAAAAAACGCTTACAGGAAAACAAACCCAGTGAGCGTTTAAGTGATGAGTTGCAAAAGCGTATTGAGGCCTCCACTCAGCGTGTTGAACAGCGCCAGCGGGCGGTTCAACCAATTACCTACCCGGAAATTTTACCGGTTTCATCAAAGCGTGATGAAATTGCCAAGGCCATTACCGACAATCAGGTCATTATCTTGGCGGGTGAAACCGGTTCCGGTAAAACAACACAGTTGCCTAAGATTTGTTTGGAGCTAGGCCGGGGTATTAAAGGCATTATTGGCCATACTCAACCCCGTCGTTTGGCCGCGCGCACGGTTGCTCAGCGTATTGCCGACGAGCTTAATACCCCGCTGGGTGAAGGGGTGGGCTATCAAGTCCGTTTTACGGATAACACTTCTCCGCTGAGTCATATCAAATTGATGACTGACGGTGTGTTGCTGGCTGAAATCCAGAATGACCGTTTTCTTAATCGCTACGATACGATTATTGTCGATGAAGCCCACGAACGCAGCCTGAATATTGATTTTTTGCTGGGGTATTTAAAGCGACTGTTGCCTAAGCGCCCCGATCTTAAAGTGATCATTACTTCCGCGACCATCGATGTTGAGCGTTTCTCAAAACATTTTGCCTCTGATGATGGAAAACAAGCTCCGATTATTGAGGTGTCTGGACGAACGTATCCGGTAGAGGTTTTATATCAACCCCTACAGGCGCTTGATGAAGAAGGGGATTTACCCAGGGCGATTGAGCGAGTTGTCGAGCAGGAAGTGCTTTCTAATCGTCAAAAACAGGGTGATGTGCTGGTTTTTCTGCCTGGCGAAAACGATATCCGGCAGGTGGCCAAACACCTACGCCATTGTCAGTGGCCAGGGTGTGAAGTTTTACCTTTGTATGCCCGCTTGAGCGTTGCGGAACAAAATAAAGTTTTCAATAGTGATAAGCGTCGTGGTACGCGAATAGTTCTAGCCACCAATGTGGCAGAAACCTCCTTAACCGTGCCAGGCATTCGCTATGTGATCGACCCGGGTTATGCACGTATTAGTCGATATAGCTTTCGCACCAAGGTACAGCGTTTACCGATTGAGCCGGTTTCCCAAGCCAGTGCCAATCAGCGTATGGGGCGTTGTGGACGTGTAGCAGAAGGGGTTTGTATTCGACTTTATGAGGAGGAGGATTTTCTCAGTCGCCCTGAATTTACAGACCCGGAAATCCAACGTACGAATCTAGCTTCAGTTATTTTACAGATGCTGTCCCTGCGCCTGGGTGATATTGAGCTGTTCCCCTTCGTTGATGCCCCTGATAAACGGATGATCAATGATGGCTTTAAGTTGCTGGAAGAGCTTGGCGCGGTAGATAAAAAACGTCAGTTAACGCAGATCGGTAAAATCTTATCGCGATTCCCTGTTGACCCACGTATTGGGCGAATGCTGATTGCAGCCAATGAACAGGGTAGTTTGAAAGAGGTGATGATTATTGCCTGTGCCTTGAGTATCCAGGACCCAAGAGAGCGCCCGGCGGAAAAACGGCAATCGGCGGATGAGAAGCATCGACGCTGTTGGCATAAAGAGTCGGACTTTCTTAGCTATGTTAATTTGTGGGATGCGTTTGAAGAACAGCGCCAGACTTTAAGCCAGAACCAGTTACGCAAATACTGCCTGCGAGAATTTTTATCTTATATGCGTATGCGCGAATGGCGCGAAATTCACTACCAGCTAACGTTACTTTGCAAAGAACTAAAGTTTAAGCAAAATCAGCAACCCGCAGATTACACCAGTGTTCACCGTGCATTGTTAGCAGGCCTAATGAGCCATGTTGCCAATTATGATGAAGAGCGAATTTATCTAGGCGCGCGTAACCGCAAACTGTCTATTTTCCCGGGTTCAGCATTATTTAAACGTTCACCAAAATGGTTGATGGCTGCTGAAATTGCTGAGACCACTAAAACCTATGCCCGGTGTTGTGCTCGTATTGAGCCGGAGTGGTTGTTGGGCATTAATGATGCCTTATTTAAACGCAGTTATAGCGAGCCTCACTGGCAGCAAAAAACGGGTCGGGTGATGGCGTTTGAGAAGCTTAGTCTGTACGGGCTAGTGATTCGGGATCGACAGCGAGTACATTACGGCACCATAGACCCAGTAGTATCGCGAGAAGTTTTTATTCGAGGTGCCTTAGTAGAGGGCCGGTTTAAAACGTCGGCCCCGTTCTTTGCTCACAACCAGCAGCTACAACAAGCTGTTCATGAGTTGGAAGAAAAATCCCGGCGGCGCGATATCTTGGTGGACGACCAAAAACTCTATCAGTTTTACGATGAGCGATTGCCTGCCGATATGACGACGGCAAGGCGCTTTGAACAGTGGCATAAGGACATTGTAAAAACACAGCCTAAACTATTATTTATCAGTCAATCCCAGCTAATGCAGCAGACAGCTGGGCATGTGACCGAAGCGCAGTTTCCTGACAGCTTGCAAACTGGGGACATGATGCTGTCCCTGAGCTATCGCTTTGAGCCCGGTCAGGTTGATGATGGTGTGACGGTTAATGTTCCTGTGGCATTGCTGAATCGTTTGCCGCGACACCGTTTTGAATGGCTGGTACCCGGTATGTTGCGGGATAAATGCATTGCCCTGATTAAAACTCTTCCGAAGCAACTGCGTAAACAGCTAGTGCCTGTGCCGGAGTTTGTTGATAAGGCCCTGGCTAATATCAAGGCCTGCAATGATCCTTTGATGGATGTTTTGGGACAGCAAATTAAAGCTTTGGCGGGTGTCTCAGTTGAGCTTGATGACTGGCAGCCACAACAGTTAGATGATTTTTATCGGATGAACTTCCGTATTGTGGATGCTGATGGTCAATTGTTAGCGCAGTCGCGTTGGCTCGATCAATTGATGGAGCAGTTTAAAGGTCAGGTGACGGAAACATTTAAAGCGGAAGTCGACCATCACTTTCAAAAGGCTGATATTCGTCAGTGGGATTTTGGTCAATTGCCCGAAACGTTTCAGTTTGAGCAGGCCGGTGTCACGGTCACCAGTTATCCTGCTCTGGTAGATTGCAAAGACAGTGTTGCTATTGAGCTAAAGGACTTTTCTGAAGAAGCTGTGCAAAGCAGTCAGCGGGGTGTGGCTAGGCTGTTTATGTTGCAGTTGCCACAACAGATGAAATCCTTGCGCAAAGACTTGCTTAAGGGCAATACCATCAGTTTGCAACTGGCGGGTGTTTCACAAAACCGGAATCAATGGTTGGATGACTTATTGTTTACTGCTGTTGATCGTGCTTTTATGCAGGGGCGAGAGATTCCACGTGATGAACAGTCTTTTTCAAAAAGGCTGAAGGATAATAAGGCTGCTTTTGTTGAAACGGCTTATAGTTTGAACGAGTTGCTGGAAAAAATTGCCGGTCACTATAGTGAGGTACGCAAGGCCCTGAAAGCGGCTAATCAGTTAGCCTGGGCGTTTTCAGTTGCTGATGTACAACAACAAATTGAAGGCTTGTTTCCGCTGGGGTTTATCGCTGACACGCCAGCCGATTGGTTGCAGCAGTACCCGCGTTACTTACAGGCTATTACCAAGCGGCTTGAAAAACTGCGTGGAAATTTTCAGCGGGATAAACAATTAATGATAGCTTTAACGTCTTTAAACGAGCCTTTGCAGGAAGTATGGCATAGCAATCGCCAAGCAGCATCAGTCAGTGAGTCACTGCTGCAGTACCGTTGGATGTTGGAAGAATTTCGCGTGTCGCTGTTTGCGCAGCAGTTGGGTACGGTACAACCGGTATCTGAAAAGCGCTTACGTGAGCAATGGAAAGTGATTAAAAATGAACTGGCTGACTGGTCAGCTTGATTGGGTGACTAACGGGTTCAGTAATGAAAGACTTAATCAAGTTTGAATCTATCAGGGTCAATGTTCCCACCCATAAACCGGGTCAAACCGGCTACGAAGAAATTGCGTTAACTCGTTATTATAAAAACCTTCAACAGCTCGCTGCCCCAGTCCTGATGGTGCATGGTGTTGCACAAGACGGGCGGACTTTTTACAACGATCAAGGAGAGGGGTTGGCGGCTTTTCTTGCTCGTCAGGGCTTTGATGTTTATGTGGCCGATTTGCGTGGAAGGGGTAATGGCTGGCCTCAAATTTCTTCTCGGTCAGAATTTGGCCTTCATCACTGGATAACACAGGATATTCCAGCCTGTGTGAAGGCTTTGATTAAAAAGCGTGGAGACATTCCGCAAATCTGGATAGGGCATGGTTGGGGAGGTGTTGCTTTAACGGCCGCTTATTGTCGTTTTGGTCAGCAATGGCCAGTAAAAAAGATCGCTTATTTGGGGTGTCGTCGAAAACGGTCAGTTTCATCCTGGTCTTGCCGTTTGAGCACCCTGGCTGTTCCGTTATCTTACTTGTTTGGCTATCTGCCAACAGGGCGTGTCACTTCAACACTGAGTAATGAGTCAAAACAATTGTTACGCGAACAAGAACAATGGAGTCGATCAGAGGGTTGGATTGATCCGGTTGATGGTTTTGACTACGGTGAAGCCTCAGCCAAAATAACTTTCCCTCCAAGTTTTTATATCGCTTCAGATAAAGACGGTTTTAGTCACCCGGATGATGTGCGTGCTTTTATGCAAACGTTAGGTAAACATGATGGTCGTATGTTGCTGCTCAGTAAAACCAATGGAAACTTAAGAAATTATGATCACCGTGCTATGCTGCTAAACGCTGATTGCGAGCAGGACCACTTTCAGGATCTGATTGATTGGTTTAATATCAATTAGGTTGTTGGTTAAGAAGCAAAAACAAGCATAATGGCTTCACAATAGCGACAGTAATAAAATAATAAAAACCACAAAAAGTTACATAAAATTCCCCAGCCGCCAAATGAACTTGTCACATAGAGCTCTGTCATAGCTAACACAACAATTCAGACAAGACATTGATTAACGTCATCTTTGTTGTTAATTTTTCAATTCAACTCATAGTTAAAGGTAAAATAACCATGGCTATTAAAACAAAAAAACCTCTGGCAGCGGCACTGGGTGCTGCGTTTCTGGCAAGCACTATCGCACCGGTTGTTTCGGCAGACGTTAACCCGTTTGCTGCAAATCCCTTAACTTCGGGTTATGACTTGGCGAATTTCGGCAAGCATGGCGAAGGGAAGTGCGGTGAAGGCAAATGTGGTGGCGACAAGGCTGACAAAGAAGGCAAATGTGGCGAAGGCAAGTGCGGTGGCGACAAGGCTGACAAAGAAGGCAAATGTGGCGAAGGCAAATGCGGTGGCGACAAAGCTGGTAAAGAAGGCAAGTGTGGCGAAGGCAAGTGCGGTGGCGACAAAAAAGCGGCTAAAGAAGGCAAATGTGGCGAAGGTAAGTGTGGCGGTGACAAAAAAGCTGCTAAAGAAGGTAAATGTGGTGAAGGCAAATGCGGTGGTGATAAGTAACCGGTTGCTGACATCATGAAAAAAATCGATGTATCTACTGACCCAAGGCTGCCCAAGGCAGCTGCAGGGTTGGGCTTGCGGCGGACCCTGTTGGGTCCGCTTGCCGATTTAGCTGATGGCGAACTGGATTTTATGGAGGTGGCTCCTGAAAATTGGATCGGTGTTGGCGGTCGTTTTGGCAAGCAATTTGCCGCCTACGCAGAGCGCTACCCGATTATTCTACATGGACTGTCCCTCAATATTGGCGGTGAAGCGGAGCTGGACAAAGAGCTAGTACTTTCCATCAAACAGTTTATGAAGACCTTTAATTGCCCTCTATACAGTGAACACTTGAGTTATTGTGGTGACCAAGGGCAGCTTTACGATTTGATGCCAATCCCTTTTACGGAAGAAGCCGTACATTATGTTTCAAACCGCATTAAACAGGTGCAGGATTGGTTGGGTCAGCAATTAGTTTTGGAAAATGCGTCTTATTACTACACACCCAGTCAGGAAATGACTGAGCTAGAGTTTATTAACGCAGTGATGGACGAGTCTGACTGTGGATTTTTACTGGATGTGAACAACATCTATGTTAACAGCATTAATCATCGCTACGACCCTGAAAAGTTCTTGTTGGGTTTGCCACTGCACCGTGCTCAATATATTCATGTGGCGGGGCATTTTGAAGAAGCTGAAGACTTACGTGTCGATACCCACGGCGCTGACGTTATTGACCCCGTCTGGAAACTATTACAACTGGCCTATGAACATTGCGGCACTTTGCCGACTT
>Ga0070729_10007789_pt1 | contig 10174 bp, 4 predicted proteins | sample tdDd472_FD_66725 | JGI IMG/M metagenome (GOLD analysis project Ga0070729, IMG submission 66725) | Marine sediment microbial communities from the Atlantic coast under amendment with organic carbon and nitrate - tdDd47.2 | ecosystem: Environmental > Aquatic > Marine > Coastal > Sediment | place...
GCAGGCTCACGAGCGCGTGCTGCGGGTCGTCGAGCCGCTCGTCCCAGATCGACGCGAGCTCGAGGTGCGCGTCGCGAAGCACCGCGCGGTCGGGCGCGAGCGAGACCACCTTGGCGAGGAGATCCGTCGCCTCGGTCCACCGCCGCTGCCGGCCGTGCAGGTTCGCCATCGTGCGCAGCGTCGGCACGTGGTTGGGCGCCTCGCGCAGCACGCGCGACAGCGACGAGATCGCGGCCGGCACGTTGTCGAGCAGGTCGGCCTGCAGGCGGGCGACCTCCATCCACAGCGCCGCGACGCGGTCGGCGGACTTGGCGGAGCCGGCCGCCCGCGCGAGCCGGTCGGCGGCGCGCGCGGCCTGGCCCGCGCTCAAGAGCAGCTCGGTCATGCCGGCCGCCGCGTCGGCGTCGTCGGGCCACAGCTCGAGCGCGCGCGCGAAGTCGGAGAGCGCGGCGCGCCCATCGCGCAAGTCGCGCTGCGCCACCTGACCGGCGCGCACGAGCAGGCGCGCGGCCCGCTTGGGCTCGGGGGTCACCGCGGCTTCGCGCCGCGCCGCCTCGACGAGCGCCTGCGGGTCCTGCCGCTGCAGGGCGACGCGGGCGAGCCCCTTCGCCGCGGCGACGTTCTCGGGGTCACTGTCGAGCGCCGCGCGGTACGCGTCGATGGCGGACTTGTCGCCCGCGATCTCGAGCGACTCGGCCAGCCGGGTCTGATAGGCGGACATGACCTTGACGTCGCCGGCCTTCGCCACGAGCCGCTGGTCGACGCTCGCGAGCAGCCCGCGGTCGTCCGCCGCGAGCGCGAGCGCCTCGAGCGCCTCGAGCGCGCCGGGGTCGTCGGGCGCGAGGCCGAGGATCGCCTCGTAGACGGGGCGCGCCTCCTGCGGGCCGCCGTCGCTCTTGGCGGCGATGCGGGCCAGCTCGCGCAGCGCCGCGATGCGGGCGCCCGGGTCGGTGAGCACGCGCGCGAGCGTGCTGTAGACCTGCGCGAGCGCCTCGTGGCGGTTGAGCCGGCGGTACAGCTGCTCGAGCGAGAGCAGCGCCTCGAGGTGCGTGGGCGCCACCGACAGCGCGCGCTCGTAGCTGACCACCGAGCGGCGCGGGTCGTCGAGCACGAGGTTGCGGATCTCGCCCGCGCGCACGAGCTTGGCGACGCGCGTGGGATCGTCGGCCGCCTCGGTGGCCTCCTCCTCGAGCTGCTCGACGAGGCGGCGCCAGGCGCCCTGGTGCGCGCGCAGCCGCGCGAGCGCGTCGCGCGCCGGCGGGTAGCCCGGCACGGCGACGAGCGCGGTCTCGTAGGCGGCCGCCGCGCGGTCCGGCGCCTCGAGGTGCTCCTCTTGCACCTGCCCGAGGCGGTACGCGGTGCGGGCCCGGGCTTCGGCGTCGCCGGTCCCCTCGAGCCAGACCTCGAGCACGCCGACGAGCGCCTGGTGCTCGCCGCGGGCGGTGAGCTTGCGCGCGAGCGCCGACAGGGAAGGGCGGTGCGTCGGGTCGGCCTCGAGCGCGCGCTGATAGCAGTCGATCGCGCGCAGCTCGTCGCCGATCCGCTCCTCGCACAGCTGCCCCATCTTGTGCAGCAGGGCGGCCGCGGTCGGGCCCTTCGGCTCGAGCAGCAGCTCGCGCTCGTACAGATCGAGCAGGTCGTCCCAGCGCCCGGCGCGGTGGTAGATGCGCCCCAGCCCCGCGAGCGCCGGCTCGTAGCGCGCGTCGATCTCGAGGATGCGCTGGTAGCGGGCCATCGCGCCCTCGGGGTCGCCGAGCCGCTCGTCGAGGATCTCGGCCGCGCGGTGCAGCAGGTCCACGACCTGCACGTCCTCGTCGCGCAGCTCGGCCTCGCGCTCGAGCGCCTCGACGAGCTCGTCGTGCCGGCCCGCGCGCTCGGTCGCGCGCTGCAGCGCGTGCAGCGCGCCGAGCTGCTCGCCGTCGAGCTCGAGGATCCGCCGGTAGCTGTGCGCCGCCTGGTCGTGCTCGCCGAGGGTGTCCTCGTAGATCGCGCCCACCTTGAACAGGTGCGTGATCGCGGCGCCGGGATCATCGGCCTGCTCGATCGCCCGCTCGTACAGCTCGATCAGCGCGCGGTGTCGGCCCGCGTCGGCGTACAGCCGGGTGAGCGCCTTGAACGAGGCCGCGTAGCCCGGGTGCAGGCTCAGCGCGCGGGCGTGGTGCGCCATCGCCTCGTCGCGCGCCTGCTTGTGCGTCTCGAGCACCTCGGCGACCCGCGCGTGCGCGGCGGCGCGGCGGCGCGGCTCGTTCGCCTGCTCGGCCTCCGCGAGGTGCATCGCGATCAGCGCGTCCCACGCCTCGGCCGCGACGTAGATCCGGCTGAGCGCCTGCAGGGTGGGGACGTGCGTCGGGTTGGCGGCCAGCGCCCGCTCGTACGCCTCGCGCGCCTGCTCGGGGCGGTCGAGCCGCTCGTCGAGCAGGTTGCCGACGCGGTGCCACAGCGACAGCTGCTCGCGGTCGTCCGAGCTGACGATGGTGAGGCGCGACAGCACCTCGACGAGGCGCTCCCAGCGCTCGGAGCGCTCGAGCAGCGCCGACAGCTCCTCGAGCACGAGCGGGTCGTCCGGCGTCTCGCGCGCCGCGCCCTCGAGCGCCTCGATCGCCTCGTCTCGGTTGCCGAGCCGCTCGAAGTGCAGGCGCCCGATCCGGTACAGCGCCATCGCGCGCTCGGACGCGTCCGCCGCCTGGTCGGCCTTGCGGCCCAGCACGCCGATCACGTCCCGCCAGCGCCGCTGCTGATGGCACAGCCGCTCGAGCGCCTCGAGCGCGCCGCTGGCGTGCGGATCGATGCGCAGCGCGGTCTCGTACAGCTCGATCGCCGCGTCGATCCGCTGCTCGCGATGCTCGCGCAGTCGCGCGCGCTCGACGATCAGCGCCGCGCGGTGCCGGTCGTCGCTGCCGACCGCGTTGGCCTCGCGCTCGATCACGCGCGCGAGATCCGCCCAGCTCTGCTCCTCGCGGTCGCGCTGCTCGAGCGCCTTGAGGATCGACGGGTCGGAGCGGTCGAGCTCCCCGGCCGTGCGGTAGGCCTTCCGCGCCGCGTCGTGGTCGCCGAGGTTGTCCTCGAGGACGCGCCCCTTCGCGTACAGCAGCGCGGCCTTGCGGCGCGAGTCGGCGGTGACCCTCGCCTCGGCGTCGAAGTAGGGGAGGGCGTCGCGGTGGCTCTTGATCGCGAGCGCGCAGCGCCGGGCGCCGCGCAGGCTCGGGATGTGATCGCGCCAGTGCTCCAGCGCCTTCTCGTAGTGGGTCAGCGCCTTCTTGGGCGCGCGCAGCGGGCCCTCGTACAGCCGCGCCACCTCGTACGACAGCCGCGCCATGCGGGCGGGGTCGTCGGTCGCCTGGACCTCGTCGGTCCAGGCGTCGACCAGGCCCTGCGCCGCCTCCGCGAGGGACCCGGCGATCGAGCCCTTGTGGTGCCGCATCGTCTTGTGCTGCGGCTCGTGATCGGGGTCCGGGGACGGCAGCCCACGCGCGGTGGGCGAGCTCGGCGTGGGCGGGGGCATCGAGGCGGGGCGCCCGATCCCCGGCGAGCGGCGGTCCGACTCGGTCGGCGGGCGCCGGCTGCGACGCTCGAGGGGCCGGCTCGGCGGGGGCGGCGGCGCGGACGCGCGCGCGGGCTGCGCCGAAGGAGGCGGAGGCGGTGGGGCCGACGCGCGCGACGGCGCGGCTCCGGGGCGCGGCGGGGGCGCGGCGCGGACGGCGGTAGGGCCGCCGCTCCGCCCGGGCGGGGGCGCCGGGGGCGGCCCGCTCCCGCGCGGCGGCAGCGGCGGTGGGATCGACGACACCGGCGACGTCCTCGCGGGCGGCGCGTCGCCGTCCACCTCGTCCTCGAGCTCGCCCAACAGGCGGTCGAGCGTGCTGTCGGCGCGGGGCGCGGCGTCCTCGAGCTCATCGACCTCGACGTCCATCGTCGCGTCGCCGCGTTCGCCCTTGGATCGGTCCGCCATCCGAGGAGTCCGACCTTACGACAGTCGACGCGACAACAGTAGCGGGATTCCCCGCCGCGGCTCCCAGAACGCGGACGCGCCCGACCTCGTGTGGCGAGGCCGGGCGCGCGGGGAGAGCGGTGGTCTGGATCAGGCGGCGTGGAGCTCGAGGTGCTGCAGCTTCTTCTTGAGCTTCTTCTTGGCGCGCGCCTCGAGCTGGCGCGCCCTCTCGCGGGAGACCCCGAGCTCGCGGCCGAGCGCCGCGAGCGAGACCTGGTCGTCGCCCATGTAGCGCTGCTGCACGATGTAGCGCTCGCGGTCGTCGAGGCCCTTCAGCGCGCTCGAGAGGTGCTCCTCGAGCAGCTTCTGCCGCTCCTCTCCCATCAGCTGCGTCTCCTGGTCGATGCCGTCGGCGAGCAGCGAGTCCTGCATGGTCGCGCCAGAGTCGTCGAACATCGGCACGTTCAGCGACACGTCGCGCGAGTCCAGCCGGCGGAGCATCTTCTCCATCTTCTCCGGCGTGGTGTCGAAGCGGTCCGCGAGCAGCTCGAGCCGCTTCCACGGGTCCGACGACAGCCCCTCGACCTTCGCCCGCTCGCGGCGCAGCCGGAAGAACAGCTTGCTCCGCAGCGGGCCGCTGCCGGCGCCGACCATGGTGGTCGAGCGCACGACCCGGTCGAGCACGTAGGCCCGGATCCAGTAGCCCGCGTAGGTCACGAAGCGGGTGCCCCGCTCGGGGTCGAACTTGTCGACCGCCATCATCAGCCCGAGGTTGCCCTCGGCCAGCAGCTCCGAGAGCGGGATCCGGTACCGCCGGTACTGCAGCGCCACCGCGACCACGAAGCGGAGGTTCGCCTCGACCAGCTTGTCGGCCGCGTCCTTGTCCCCGGCGCGCACCTTCGTCGCGAGCGCGTACTCGTCCTCGCGGCTGAGGCGCGGGATCTTGCGAACCCGCTCGATGTATCGCTGCATGGGACCGTCGTCGATGCTCTTCGCCATGGTTCTCCCTCGCCCGCCACCTTACCTAACGTTACGTAACGTTATTTGTGAAAAAGGTCAAAACGACCAATCGGTTGGGGTGGCGGCTCGAGTTTCAGCATAACGACGCGGTTCGCGGGCGTCAGTGAAGTAGTGTGAAGGGTTCCTTCACGAATGCGAAGCTCCAAAACGACCAACGCCCCGAGCCCTCAAAACAAGGGTCCGGGGCGCCGTGGCGACCAAAACGTCCGAGGACGTTTTTTACGCGCTGAAGCTCGATCCGCAGCCGCAGGTGGACTTCGCGGCCGGGTTGAGGAACTTGAAACCCGCGCCATGCAGCCCCTCGACGTAGTCGATGACGGTCCCGTCGAGGTACTGGAGGCTCATCATGTCCACGTAGAGCGGGACGCCCTCGGACTCGAACTGCGAGTCGAGCTCGGTCGTCTCGTCCTCGAAGAACAGATCGTAGGTGAAGCCGGAGCACCCGCCCCCGATGACGCGGACCCGCAGGCCCTGCTCACTCAGACCGGGCTCGGAGGTGCGGATTTCCTTGACCTTGTCGGCGGCTTTGGGAGTTAGCGAAAGCATGGTGTTTTCTAGACCTCTCGAGCGATGACTATAGGGCCGGCGACCGAGAATCGCCACCCAAGACCTCACGTACCGTCATGGTACCAGCCGGGGTCTCGAGCGCCAACCCGACGACGGCGTGCTTGCGCTTCACCAGCGCGAGAATCCAAGCTTTTCCGTCTTCCGGGTCGAGGGCGCCCGAGCGCACCGACCCGACCGCTGCGCCGTCCACGAGGACCTCGGCGCCGGGCTCGGGGAGCGCGTCCGCGCGGGCCTGCACGAGCCGTCGCCGCAGCTGGCCCCGGCTCTCGAGCATGCAGACGACCTCCTGCCCGACGTAGCAGCCCTTGGAGAAGGACACGGCGAGATCGCGAAGCCCCGCCTCTTGCGGGAGGGTCTTGTCGTCGAAGTCCACGCCGATCGCCGGACGCCCGGCCCGCAGGCGCGCGAGCTCCCAGGCCTCCGCGCTCACCTCGCCCCCGCCAAGCGCCTCGGCCGCCTCGACCGCGGCCGCGAGGTCCCCGTCGACGACGTCGGTGCCGCCGGCGCCGAGCCGATCGCACTCGAAGCCCTCGAGCCCGAGCTCGGCGTGGCGTGGGCCCTGGGCCGAGACCACCGTGACCGCGCGCCCCTCGAGGTCCACGTCCTCCATGACGACGTACTTGTCGAGGTGGGCGAGCAGCGGCGCGAGGCGGTCTGCCGGTACCACGAGCTCGAAGCCCTCGTCGCCGCGATCGAGCGCCCACAGATCCGACGCGATCTTGCCCTTGGTGTCGACGGCCAGCGCGTAGACCGCGTCGCCGGCCTCGGTGCGGCTCACGTCGTTGGTGATCTGCCCGTTGAGCCAGCTCCGCGCGTCCTCTCCGGTGACCCGGATCGCCGCCATCGCGAGCGCTCGGACGCCCACCGTCTCGCGCAGCCAACGCGCCTGCTCTGCCGTGTCGCCCATGCCCCGGTTCTGGATTCCGAGCCGGCGCGGCGCAACCCGGTCACGAGCGAGGTGTGAACGGAGGTTCTCGGACGCCCCACGATCGCGGGTGTGCGCTCGCCGCCAGCGCGTGGCTCGGGCATTGCTTAGAGTTACAGACGCTCATGTTGCGATCGCACAGCCTCCCCCTCTGTCTCTTCGCGCTGCTGCTGGCGCCGGGTCTCGCCTCCGCGCAGGACTTCGACACCGCCGGCGAGGCGCAGATGCTCGCGCGCATCAACGCGATGCGCGCCGCGCAGAACCGGGCGCCGCTCGCGCGGCATCCGTCGCTGGACGCGGCGGCCCGCGGGCACACGGCGGACATGGCCCGCCAGCAGGCGCTGACCCACGTGTCCGAGACGAGCGGCACGCCGGCCGATCGCGTCCGCGCCGCCGGGGTGAGCGCGGACTCGGTGAGCGAGAACGTCGCGCTGCACCGCTCGGCCGCCAGCGCGCACGAGGCGCTGATCGGCTCGGACGCGCATCGGGGCAACATGCTCGACGGCGACATGACGCACATCGGGCTCGCCGCGCTCCCGACCGAAGCGGGCGTCTACGTCACGCAGGTGTTCGCCCAGATCGTGCCGGAGGCCGAGGCCGAGGCCGAGCCGGCGCCCCCCGCGCCCGCTCCGCCCGCCGAGGCGCAGCAGGCCGAGGCGGCGCCGCCTCCGCCCCCGAGCCCGCCGTCGGGCGGCGACGCGGCGCCGGAAGCCACCGACGATCCCGCCCCCGGCGGCGGCACCCTCGCGGTCCAGCCGGGCTCCAACGGGACGGTCGTCGTCCATCGCAACGACCAGGGCCGCGTCCTGGCGTACTGGGTCTTCGGCTCCGGTCGCTGGTGGTACTACCCGTTCCCGCCCGGGGCGCGGCCCGGCCAGCGGCTGCAGGTCGACCCGAGCGTGCAGGGCCCGCCGCCCGGCTTCGCGGACGGGCGCCCGGCGCCGCCCGATCACCCCGCGGTGCGGGCGCCCGGCGCCGCGACGCAGGCGCCCCCGCCGCAGCAGGCGCAGGCTCGCCCGATCCCGCCGGAGCGTGGCGGCGGCGCCGGCGTGACCATCGCGCCGTTCCGGGGCCGCATCGAGGTGCGACCCGGCGCGCCGTTCTACGGCACGCCGCCGCCGCCCATGGGCGGCCGGCCGACGCCGGGTTGGCGGCGCGCCTATCGCGGCTGGCTCCGTCAGTACCGCCGCTGGCAGCGCCGTCAGGAGCGCCTGCGCCGCCGCGCGCTGTAGGCGAGCGCCAGCAGCGCCAGCGCCACGAGCCCCGGCCCCGACCGGTCGCCCGCCACGCCACACCCGCCGCCCTCGGCGGGCCGAGGTCGAGCGGGCGTCGTCGCGTCGAACCCGTAGACGTCCTCGTCGAGCTCGCGCAGGAACGCCTCGAGCCGCGCGAGGTCGGCCTCGTCGAGCGAACGCGCCTCGCCGTGGCCCTCGATCATCAGCGCATCGCGGAGCGTGGCGGCCGACCCGTCGTGCAGATATGGCGCGGTCCGCCCGAGGCCGCGCACCGTCGGCGTGTCGAACCCCGTGAGCGCCTCGCCCCGCCGCATGCCCGACGTCTCGCGCCCGGTGCCGACGTCGTGCAGCACGCCGACCGCGCTGTCGGTGAACGCCGGCCCCGAGTGGCAGGTCCGACAGCCCAGGGCCTCGAAGATCGCGTGCCCCTGCTCGGCCGCGTCCGACATCGACCCGTCGGGCTGCCGGTATGGGCTGCGCGCGAACCGATCGAGCGAGCCGACGTACGCCGCGAGCGCGTCGAGCCGCTCGCTCTGCCCCGCCTTCGGCGCGCCGAGCGGGTCGCGCGCGTCCCCCTCGAACGCCTCGTCGGGCATCAGCCCGCTGCCGCCGAAGTGCAGCCGCATGTCGTTCTCGAAGTCCTGGATCTCGTCGAAGTTGCCGGTCCAGTGCACCGGCCCGTGGTCGGTGCCGCCGCGCCCGCGCAGGTCGATGGTGAGCCGCAGGCCCTCGCCGCGATCGGTGAAGTCCCACACGCGGCCGTCGGACCCGCCGTCGAGGTGGCAGGTCGCGCACGACAGGTAGCCGTCCTGGCTCATCTGCGCGTTGTCCGCGTTGTAGAAGATCTGCTTGCCGAGCAGGACGGTCGCGGCGAGCCGCTCGACCGCCTGCGTCTGGATCCGGGCGATCGGCGCGAGGGCGCCGCCGACGCCCGCGATGACGTCGGACGCGTCGAACACCGACAGCGTGCGCGACATGAAGTCCTGGACGAACAGCCGCCCGTCGCTCGACAGCCGCAGCCCCTGCGGCGCGAGCCCCGTCGACACGGCGGAGACGAGGCGACCGGTGTACGCGTCGAGCACGTCGACGCGGTTGGTCCCCTGGCTCGCCACGAACACGAGCGCCCCGCGCGGGCCGTACTCGGCCGCGAACGCCACGTCGTGGTCGTCCAGATCGACGCGCGCCTCGAGCCGCTCGCTCATCGTGGTCAGGTCCAGCGTCGAGACGATCGTGCGGACCGTGTTGTCGGGATCGAGCGGCTGACCGTCGCGCGCGAGCCCGCGCTCGGTGTTGTCCTTCTTCGACGGGATCGACGCGCGCGTCCCGTCCGGGCTGATCGCGACGCGGTTGAGGTAGTTCGGCACGCCGCGCCCCGAGTCGCCGGTGTCCGGCCCCGGATCGATCGCGAGCTCGATCGTGGACTCGACGGTCCACTCGGCGAGATCGACGACGTAGACCTCGCCCCGGTCGGCCGGCGAGACCGACCGCGTGACGAGGGCGCGCGCGCCGTCGTGAGTCACCGCGATCCCGCGGACCACGCCGCGCGGTCCCGGGCCGAGATCGAGCACGTCCTCGAGCGTGCGCGTCGCGAGGTCCACGCGCGCGAGCTGTCCGGTTCCGGCGAGCGTGACCAGCGCGGTCGATCCGTCGGGCGTCACCGCGACGCCGTGCGGCGAGGCGCCGTAGCGCAGCTGCAGCGTGTCTCGCAGATCCCCATCGGGCCCGACGAAGGCCAGGGTGTCCTCGGCCTCGCACGTCACCACCGCGCCGCCGCCGGGGTCGAGCGCCACGGTGCGCGGGTGCTCACCGGGCCGCACCTCGAAGCGGACCTCGAGCGTCTCGAGGTCCACCGCGGTCACGGTGTTGCCGTCCGGGTTGACCGTCCACACCTGCCCGCGGGTCTCGTCGATCGCGAGGGTGCTCGCGCGCGTCGGCGCGTTCGGGGTCAGCGGCCGGTGCACGATCTGGGTCGCGGAGCACCGGCGTGTCCCGTCCGGGGTCGTGACGGTGAGCGTGACCGGGTAGCGGCCGGGCGCGGCGTAGGCGTGCTCCGCGGTCAGCGCGTCGGTGGGCGGCGTGTCGGTCTCGTCGCCGTGCGCCCACGCGTAGGTCGCGCCTGGGCCCGCGTCGACGGCGGTGAGCGTCGCCGCGGCGCCGACCTCGACCGGCGCGGCGGGCGCGATCGCGCAGACGGGCGCCCGCACGTCGTCGCCCGTCGAGAAGGTGACGCGCGTCTCCTCCGAGATCGCGTTGCCGACGAGATCGGTGACGCCGCCGGCGGGGAGCACGACCTCGTAGGTCGTGTCCGGATCGAGCGGCGCGGTGGGGCTGAAGTGGATCAGGGTCTGCTGGTGTCCGAGCGTCCCCGCGATCGGCGCGCCCCCGACCGGCCGCACGATCAACGTCTCGGCCGTCACGCTGCGCAGATCGATCTGGTCGCTGAACGACAGCCCGATCCGCGTGGTCGGCGCCTGGCCGACCGCGCCGTCGGCGGGGTTGCTG
>Ga0070729_10007791_pt1 | contig 10173 bp, 9 predicted proteins | sample tdDd472_FD_66725 | JGI IMG/M metagenome (GOLD analysis project Ga0070729, IMG submission 66725) | Marine sediment microbial communities from the Atlantic coast under amendment with organic carbon and nitrate - tdDd47.2 | ecosystem: Environmental > Aquatic > Marine > Coastal > Sediment | place...
CGTTACTGTCCATCACCGCCACGGGCGGCAACGTCCATCGTGATGCGTATGGCGAGCCCGGCGTGCTCTACTACTCCACCGCCACCCAGTACGCCATGGACACGTGCACCTTGTGGCGTGACGGGTTGGGGACCGCGACGAGCTGGGATGGTTCGATCTACACGTCCTTCGTCATCCTGCTGTACCCCTGACGTGTCGGGAGACGAAAAAGGGCCGGCTGGTCTGCTGACCGGCCGGCCCTATTCATTCAGGCACAGCGCCTCGTCGGCGGCCCGCTACCGCTCCACCAGCATGCTCACCCCCATACCACCGCCCACACACAGCGTCGCCAGACCGCGCTTGTCGTCGCGCCGGGCCATGCCGTGCAGGAGGGTGGTGAGGATGCGCGCACCACTGGCGCCGATGGGGTGCCCCAGGGCGATGGCGCCGCCCCAGACGTTGACCCGTTTCAGATCCCATTCCAGGTCACGGGTGACGGCCAGCGACTGGGCGGCGAAGGCCTCGTTGGCCTCCACCAGGTCCACGCTGCCCAGGTCCCAGCCGGCCATGGCCAGCGCCTTCCTGGTGGCCGGCACCGGGCCAATGCCCATGATGGCCGGGTCCACCCCCGCAACGCCCCAGCCCTTGATGGACGCGAGCACGGGCAGACCATTGGCCGCCGCGTACTCGGCGCTGGTCACCACCACGGCGGCCGCGCCGTCGTTGATGGACGAGGCGTTGCCCGCCGTCACGGTGCCCTCCTTCTTGAAGGCCGGCCGCAGCTTGCTCAGCCCCGCGGCCGTGACGCCCGGGCGCGGGTTCTCATCGGTGTCCACCACCAGCGAGTCGGCTTTGCGCTGAGGAATCTCCACCGGCACGATCTCGCCGGCGAACACTCCGTCCTTCAGAGCCTGCTCGGCCTTCTGCTGGCTGGTGGCCGCGAAGTCGTCCTGCTCCTCGCGGGTGAGCCTGTACTTCTCGGCCAGGTTCTCCGCGGTGATGCCCATGTGGTAGTCGTTGAAGACATCCCACAGGCCGTCACGGATCATGCTGTCCTCCAGCTCCCAGCCGCCCATCTTGCGGCCGTTGCGAGAGCTGGGCAGCAGGTGCGGCGCCCGGGACATGTTCTCCTGACCACCGGCCACCACCACCTCCGACTCGCCCAGGGCCACCATGCGCGCGGCGTCGATGACGGCCTGCAGGCCGCTTCCGCACAGGCGGTTGAGGCCCATGGCGGGCACGCTGTCGGGCAAGCCGGCGGCCATGGCGGCCTGGCGCGCCGGGCCCTGACCACAACCGGCGGTGAGGATCTGACCCATGAGCACCTCGCTCACGGCATCAGGAGTCACCCCGGCGTCGGCCAGAGCTTGCTTGATGACCACGGCCCCCAGCTGGTGGGCCGGCAACTTGGCCAACCCGCCGCCGAAGGTGCCGATGGCGGTGCGGCGGGCAGCCGCGATGACGACGTCGCGCATGATGTGTCTCCTCACAACTCGCCCACGAAGGAGCGCACGGCGGCGTTCACCTCGTCGGACTTCTCGAACATGGTCATGTGGCCGCAGTCGGGCAGCATGATGAGCTCGCTGCCGTCGATGGCCTGGTGCCCCGCCTCGGCCACCGGCCGGGTGAACCCGGCGTGGAGGTACGGGTTTGGGATGAGGCCGTCGTGCTCGCCGAACATGATGAGCGTGGGCTGGGTGATGTCGCCCAGACGATCGAGCACCGGGGCGTCGAGCATGCCGGCCACGTTGCGCCACACGGCGTAGCAGTAGTCGTCGAAGTCGCTGGCGCCGCGGATCTGGATGCGGTCGGTGATGAAGAACTCGGCCTCCGGCGGCGTGTTCTGGAAGTTCAGATGCAGACTGCGCGCGATGCCCCGGATAGTCGATTCCTTCACGAACTTGGGCGTGACGGCGCCGATCATCCAGTCGCCTTCGCCCTCGGTGAACTTCTCGAACCCGGCGGGGCTCAGCAGCACCAGGCCGGCCACGCGGTCCGGCGAATTCAGGGCCGCGGTCAGGCTGATCTGCCCGCCCATGCTGTGGCCCATCCACACGGCGCGGTCGACTTCCAGGGCATCCAGCAGGCCCGCGCACGTCTGGGCGTGGAAGGCCATGGAATAGGGGAACGCGCCCTTGGACGACATGCCGTACCCCGGCAGGTCGACGGCGATGACGCGGGCATCACGGCTCAGGGCCGGGATGTTCCGCTGCCAGCCCTTGGCGTTGGTGCCCAGACCGTGGATGAGCAGGATGACGTTCTCGCCCCGACCCTCGTCGATGTAGGCGATGTCCATGCCGTCCACCTGGGCGTGGTGCACCTGGAAGCCGTAGTCCACCTGGTCGAACTCCAGAACCGGCAGGTGATACCACTGTGAGGTGGAGCTGCATCCGTTGAGACTCATGGCCAGGACAGCTCCCAGCAGAATGGTGATGATGCGTTTCATGGCGGCCTCCTAGAACATGATCCACTTGATGTCAGCGAACACGGTGAACGGGTCGAGGGGGCGCTCGTCGAGCCCGCCGTTGACCTCGTCCCAGTCGTAGAAGTCGCCCACGCTGAGGTACGCCGCGTGCAGTTCCACGTCGAGGAACACCTTGGGTGTCCATACCACGCCGAGATTGGCTTCCCAGCCGATGAAGCTGCCCACACCGTTGGGCACGGCGGAGGCCCAGCCGGCGCCGGTGGCGCCCTCTATGCGCAGCTTGTTGGGGATGAGCTCGTGCTTGGCGGTGAGGATGCCCGCGGTGAGGCCGTGGCCGATGTTCTGGATGTCGGTGACCGCGGCGTTCCAGCGGTTCACCACCGTGCCGTGGGGCAGCAGCAGGTAGAGGCCGTGGCCGATGAACACAGCGCCCGGCGAGGTCCAGTTGTTGCCCGTCAGGACACCGCTGTACGTACCATCAGAGATGTTGTCGTCGTCACCGGTGGTGTAGATGGCCTCCACGGTGATCTGGTCGCGCTTGGCCGAGCCGTAGCGCCAGGCCGTGCGGAGATTGGCACCCACGCCGGCGATGTTCACGCTCCGGTGATCGGTGCGAGCCTCGCCGAAGTTGCCCATGACGAAGCCGCCATAGCCGAAATTGCCCTGCTGCAGCAACGGGTCGTGATGGAACTGCAGGCCGGTCCAGAAGATGTCGGCGGTGTGGCGATCGTTGCCGAAATCGAAATTGAAGACGCCGTTGTAGTTACTCAGGCCCGAATTGAGGCCCTGGCCCAGGATGGACACGCCGCCCTCGCCGTTGCCGTGGTCGCGGCAGTAGTACAGCGCCAGGCCGGCGGTGGTCTTGATGCCCAGGTCCTTCTCGATCTGCAGTTCGAGGAGTTGCACGTCGTCGTCCTGCTCAGCGTTGTTCTCGTAGAGCTGCCACGCGGCGGCCTTAATGCGCGTGTCGGTGTCCTCGAAGTAGTGGGCGCACACTCCGGTGGCATCGCTGCCGAAGTAGGCCAGACGGAAGCCCTGTTGCAGCAGGTAGTCGGTGAAGGTGTACCAGGGCACGCCGGTGTTGTCGTAGATCCGCTGCAGACCCACGTTGATGTACCACTGGCGGTTGGGGTTGAACTCCATGAAGAGATTCTGGGTCTGCATGTTGGCGAAATCGGCACCGTAGGCGCCTCCGAAGTTGCCGCCGGCGCCGTAATTGGCGTCACCCCAGGTCCAGTCGAACTCGAAGCTCATGCGCATCTTGGCCCAGCCGTCGAAGAGGCGGGGCGTGTAGGTGATCATGGGCAGGAATCGCTGCTCGGTGAACCGGGTACGGCCGGCGCCGGTGGCGGTGGTGTTGCCGCCGAAGAGGCGCCCCACCACCTGACCCTTCAGGAATTCGTTGGTGGCGTAGACGTTAGACACCTCGCTGCGGGTGAGGAAGTATCCGATGAAGTCGAACTCGCTGGGTTCGGGGCGCAGCTTGCGTGACGGGGCATCCGCCGCGGTCTGGGCCAAGGCCGTGACGGCCACCAGCATGAGGACGACGACGAGAGCGCATCTCTTCATGACAGACCTCGAGGGGCTGGGAAGGGGCGGCGCGCCTGGGCCGCCGCCCCCTCGCGGTGGGTTCTACTGCTCGCGGACGTAGGTCTGGATATTGGCGTCACCAAGGGTGGCGTCGGAACCGAAGCCGGTCTCGGGAGTGCGGGGCACTGCGCCGATGTCGGGAATGGTCTGGACGGCCTCGAGACGCAGCACGTCGGGGGTACCCTCGGTGACGTCGATGATGCCCTCCTGGGAGAAGGCGGGGTAGATGAGCTCGATGGCGTGGACGTTGCCGGTGGCGCTCTCGGTCACCACGTAGGTGCCGTTGGTGGTGGTCCAGGCGCCGCCGTCGATATGGGTGTCAAGGCGGACGGTCTGATCGTCGTTCAGCCAGACGCGGACGCTGTCATAGTTGAACACGGTCACCAGGATGGGAGCCACGTTGGCGCCCTCGCTGAGCCACTGGCCCACCCAGGCGTCGGCCTCGGGCGGCGTGGTGCCACCGTCACCGTCGTCATCATCATCATCGCTACAAGCGACGAAGCTCATCATGGCCACCATGGCCAGCAGGATCAGAAAGAGTTTGAGAGCGTTACGCATTGGACTTTCCTCCATTACGGGGTTCAATCCAGCTCCGCGAGCTGGCGGCGATCGATCTTGCCGGCCTGGTTCAAGGGCAGTTCCGGCAAGACACGGACATGCTTGGGAATCTTGTAGCGGGCCAGTCTGTCACGGCAGTGGGCCTGGAGATCGGAGAGGTCGAAGGTGCAGCCCTCGTGCAGGCTGACGAACACCTTGCCCACCTCCCCCCACTGCGAATCAGGCACGCCGATGACGGCGGCCTCGCGCACCGAGGCATGATCCTCGATGGCATGTTCCACCTCGGCGGGGTACACGTTCTCGCCCCCGGAGATGAACATGTTCTTCTTGCGGTCCATGACGAAGTGGAAGCCCTCGGCGTCGCGGCGCACCACGTCGCCGGTGCGGAACCAGCCGTCACACATGGCGGCGGCCGTCTCCTCGGGCTTGTTCCAGTACCCCGGCGTCACCACCTCGCTCCGCAACCATAGCTCACCGGGCTCGTCGGTGGCGCAATCGGCTCCGGCGGCGTCCACCACCCGGGCCTCGATGTAGAAATTGGGCTGACCGATGCTGCCGCGCTTGCGGATGGCCTCATCCTGATGCAGCGAGAAGCAGTTGGGCCCCACCTCGGTCATGCCGTAGCCCTGGCGGATGGGCACACCCTTGTCGTGCCAGGTGTTGATGAGCGGAATGGGCATGGGCGCGCCGCCCACGATGGCGTAGCGGCAGGCCTCCAGGTCGGCCGACGTGAAGGCCTCGGTCTCGCTGAGCATGCGCATCATGGTGGGCACGCCGAAGAGCAGCGTCACCCGTTCACGCGCCATCAACTCCATGATGAGGTCGGCATCGAAGCGTTCGAGGATGGTGGTGCTGGCGCCGTGGTGCAGGAACGGTGTCAGCAGCACGTGCCAGCCGCCGGTGTGGAAGAACGGCGCGTAGCCCAGGGTGTGGTCCTCGCTGGTGATGTCCAGACGTAAAGCGGTGTTGACGGCGTTCCAAAGCATCATGCGGTGCGTGATGACCGCGCCCTTGGGCAGCCCGGTGGAGCCGGCGGTGTAGAGGATCATGGCCGCATGGTCGAGGTCGGACGGGGCGTCCATCACAGCGGACGGCGCCACGTCGTCCATGAGGAACGGCGTGAGTGTCGAGATCGGCTGGCGATCGGGCACCGGCGCCATGAGAGCGTCGGCCACGGCCTTCTCCTGGTCGCCCACCAGCATCAGGTTCGGCGTGCAGTCGGCCACCAGCCGGTCCAGCTCGTTCTGGGTGAGCCGGAAATTCAAGGGCACCAGCACCGCGCCCAGCTTCACGCAGGCGAAGAACAGGAACACCGTCTCGGTGCAATTCTGGGCCAGCACAGCCACGCGGTCGCCCCGGCCAATGCCCAGAGCTCCGTTGAGATGGTGAGCCAGGGCCGTGGCTCGCCGATCGGCTTCGGCGTAGGTCCACTGACGGTCGCGGGCGTGATCACGCAACACCCGGGCGGTGGGTGTGTATTCGGCCCATTTTCGCAGCCAGTCCACCTGGGGCTGGATCATGACGCACGCCTCCGGGAAACGAGGTCCACCCCGAGGCCCACCAGCACCGAGGCCACGATGGCCACGGCGGCCGCCACGCCTGGGTTCCGGCCCGAGGCCAGGGTGCCCGGCACGGTCAGATCGAGGTAGTGCATGGGAAAGTGCACGGCGATGGCCGTGAGCGAGGCCGCCACCACGGCTCGGCGCGCGGCCCGGGGCCGGAACATGCCGAACAGGATGGGCACGAAGGCCGCCGCGAAGTAGGCGTACACGCCGTTCTGCGCGAAGATGGCCACGCTCAGCTTGGGATGCACCAGCTGGTCCATGGACAGCAGGCCGGCCACCACGGCCAGAAGAGTGATGGCGCCGCGATTGATGCGGAGCAGGATGCGGTCGCGCGCCGGCCCCTCACAGGGCAGACGGCGACCGGCCAGCGGCGCCACCAGGTCGGCGGTGATGGTGGTGCCCAGGGACTGGATCAAGCCCTCCAGCGTGCTCAGCCCGGCGGAGATGAGCCCCAGCACCACCAGCAGCCCCATCCACACCGGGAACTCGGCCACGACGTAGGCGGGAATGATGTCGTCCATGGCCAGATTCTGCCCGCCGGCCAGCAAGTCGGGGAACGCCAGGCGCGCATACAGCCCGGCGATCACCACGGCGAAGAACAGCATCTCGACGATGACGCCCACCGTGAGGTAGCGGTTGACGTCGCGGTCGGTCTTCAGCAGCAGACTCTTGGTGATGATGTGGGGCTGGCAGACGATGGCCACGCCCACGATGACCTGGGCCACGCCGATCTCGAACCAGTCGCGGAACAGGAAGCTGCCCGGGTTGGGCACCGAGGCAAGGGCTGGGTCCACGGCGCGGAGCTGGTCGAGGAAACCGGCGATGCCGGCGGCGAAGCGGTCATGCCCGGAGGTCAGCAGCACCACGGCGACGATGATCATCAGGCAGGCCTGCACCGTGTTGGTGTAGACCATGCTGTTGGCGCCGCCGAACATCATGTATCCGAAGACGAAGAGCACCAGCGACCACAGCACCAGCATCTGCGGCGCGGCCAGGGCGGCGGCCAGCACCTTGGTGAGGCCGACGACGATGAGCACCACGAAGGTCACCAGCAGCAGGCTCAGCACCGCGAAGAACAGGGCGTAGCCGCGGCTCTCCCAGCGCGTGCCCATCCACTGGGCCAGGCTGAGGGCCTTCACCGTCTGGCCATGCTTGCGGAAGCCCTTGGTCAGCACCACCAGCGAGACCATGGCCGCCAGGGGCATGATCAGGGCGTAGCTCACCACGCCGGACACCCCATAGAGGGCGATGAAGCCGGGGTTGATGATGAAGGTCGCCGCACTGGTCATGCTCGCGGCCAGGGCCAGGCCCACGGCCACCGGCGAGAAGGCCACCGTGCCCAGGGCGTAGTCGTCCACCGAGCGCGTGCGGCGGGCGCCGCGCACGACGATCACCAGGATGACCGCCACCAGCACCGCCACCAGTGACCAGGCCGCCAGCACCATGTCCCGTGAAGCAAGGCTCGTCACGTCGTCACATCTCCTACAGACGGAAGGCGCAGCAGGCAAAGGCCAGCCCGCCCCCCGAGCCCATGAACACCACCAGGTCGCCGGGCTTGACCTTGCCCAGTTCCCAGGCCTCGGCCAGGCACATGGGGATGCAGGCCGACCCGGTGTAGCCGTATCGATCCATCACGCAGTGGGTGCGGTCCTCACCCAGCCCCAGGTTCTCCAGGGTGGCGCGGATGGAATGGATGTTGATCTGGGTGAACAGCACCCGGTCCACCTGCTCGATGGTGGCGCCGGCGTCGGCCACCACCTCGCGGACCATGCGGGTCCAGGTTTCGGGGTTGATCTCCGGCGGGAACTTCTTCACGAACTTCAGCTTGTGGTCGCCGGCCGCCACCGATTCGGGCGTCAGAGGCGCCTTGGCGCCGCCGCTGTAGATGCCCATCCACTCGGCGAACTGGCCCTCGGTGTGCAGGCGCGCACCCAACCAGCCGAGGCCCGGCTCTTCGGTGGCCGTCAGCAGCACGCCGGCCGCCCCGTCGGCGAACAGGTTGGCCGTCTTCTTGTCGTCCACCTTGAGGTGCTTGCTCATGGCATAGGCGCCGATGACCAGCACGTGCCCATAGCGCGGGTCGGCCTGGATATACTTGGCGCCAATGTCCAGGGCGGTCACAAACCCCGCACAGGCGGTGTTCACGTCGAAGGTTCCGCAACTGGCGATGCCCAGCCGGTGCTGCACCGCGGCGGCCGTGGACGGTGAGATCCACTCCGGCGTGTCGGTGGCCACGATGAGCAGGTCCACCGCGTCGGCGTTCAGGCCGGCATTGTCCAGGATGGTGTGGGCCGCTCGCTCGACGAGGTCGGCGGTGCTCTCGTCCTCGTCGCACCAGCGGCGCTCGGTGATGGTGAGGTACTCTCGGAGCCAGGTGTCGACGTCTTCGCCCAGCACCTCGTTGAAGAAGGTGTTGGGAACGACCCGATCAGGGACGGCCATGCCGACGGACAGGATCTTGGCGTTGCGCGTCATGCTCGCTCCTAGAGGGTGAGTCCGCCGTCCACCGACAGCACGGCGCCGTTGACGAACGACGCGGCGTCGGAGGCCAGGAAAAGGTAGGCGTCAGCGATCTCGTCGGGCTGCCCCAGACGCTGCATGGGCGCGCCGCCGGCCATCATGTCGCGCACCTTCTCGGGCATGGCCATGACCATGTCGGTGGCGATGAAGCCGGGCGCCACGGCATTGACCCGCACACCCTTACGGCCCAGCTCACGGGCCCACACCTTGGTCATACCGATGACGCCGCTCTTGGTGGCCACGTAGTTGGTCTGGCCGAAGTTGCCGTACAGGGCCACCACGCTGCTGGTGTTGACGATGACTCCGGACTTCTGCTCCACCATCACCCGGGCCGCCGCCCGACCGCAGTGGAAGACACCCTTGAGGTTGACGTCCATGACCTGCTCGAACTGGGCGTCCTCCATCTTGAGCAGCGTCGAGTCGCGGGTGATGCCGGCATTATTCACCAGCACGTCCAGACGACCGTGTTCCGTCACGACGGCGGCCACCGCGGCGTCTACGGCCGCACTTTCGGCCACGTTCACGTGGCGATAGGTCACGCGCTCCAGTTCCGCGGCCAGGGCTTCGCCGGCCTCATCGGCCAGATCCCAGCACTCCACCACCGCACCGGCGGCGGCGAATTTGCGCACGGCAGCGGCGCCCAGGCCGGCAGCGCCACCGGTGATCACCACGATCTTGTCCAGCAGATTCATCATGAACGGTCCTCGCATTCGTCGACGGAGTGTTCGGCCACCAGATCGCGGCGGCGTCGGCTCCATTCCAGCTTGAAGGCTTCCTGGTATTCGAGCATGAGCTCGTAGAAGGCGGTCATTTCATGCACGCGTTGCCGGAAGTACTCGGGTGCATCGTCGCCGGCGGCCTCCAGGCGCTCCTGGTACTTGTGAGCCAGGGCCAGATTCTTGGCCTGCTTGCCGGCGTGGTTGGCGTAGGCCTGTCCGAAGATGTCTTCGACGGCGGCGTAGTGGTCACGCCGGCTGCCGCTGACGGGCACTCGCTCGATGAGGTTGTTGTCGGCCAACCGGCGGGTGATCTGGCTCACCGGCCCCTTGCTCACCGCGAGGTTCTCGGTGATCTCGGTGAGACTGCAGGGCCCTTCCTCGCTCAGGAGGAGGCCGACGATCTGCCCCATGAGGCGCGACAAACCGAAGACCTGATAGCTCTCGCCGAAGTCCTGGACGAAACCGGATTGGGCTGGTTCGAAGGGCATGGCGGGGTCCTCATTGTCGGCGTTTGAATCGTTTCAAACAATTCAAACATTTCCTCCCGACCCTGTCAACGGTGAAATGCGGCATGATGTAACCTTTCACCGCCGAGCCGCGTCTATGCCCCGAACACCACACCGGAGGCAATCCCCATGCAGCGACTCTTCGCCCTCGCCCTCGTGCTGACCCTCGCCGCCACCTCCGTCCTGGCCGGCGGGCTCGGCATCCCCAACTCCCGCGGCGTCCTCGGCTTCGGCAACCTCACCGAGTTCACCGGGCTGCGCATCAACTGGCAGGACGAAGACGTGGAACGGGTCGATGGCATCAACGTCAC
>Ga0070729_10007792_pt1 | contig 10172 bp, 9 predicted proteins | sample tdDd472_FD_66725 | JGI IMG/M metagenome (GOLD analysis project Ga0070729, IMG submission 66725) | Marine sediment microbial communities from the Atlantic coast under amendment with organic carbon and nitrate - tdDd47.2 | ecosystem: Environmental > Aquatic > Marine > Coastal > Sediment | place...
ATTTCCTTTCTCATCACCCATAGCTTCTTCCCTTTACTGATCGTCCACTTGGCATTCTCAGGGATTTTATTCTTTCTTTTTGCCCACTTTTTCGGACACTCCCCGGGCACACTTCTCCTGAAACGCATGCGCAAAGATCACACAACTGGCAACTGACATAAAAGCATAGGAGGCAACATGAACCAATCAGGCCCATTCGCAACGGGTGCCTGTACATGCGGGGAAATCCAATTTGAATTAACCGACCGCCCACTTTTTGTGCACTGTTGTCATTGCACATGGTGTCAACGTGAAACGGGTTCGGCCTTTGCCGTGAATGCATTAATCGAGTCGGATCGCGTAAAAGTGGTCAAAGGACAATTAGAATCCACCTACCTTCCCAGTGCGAGTGGTAAAGGGCAAACCTTGTGGCGTTGCCCACAATGTAAGGTGGTCGCCTGGAGCAACTATGCCGGGGCGGGCGAAAAAATGCGATTTATACGAGTTGGCACAATCAATAATCACGATATTCGTCCTGATGTTCATATTTTCACTTCAACAAAGCGGCCCTGGGTCCTCCTGGAGCCCAACATCCCCTGCTTCCCCGAATATTATCAACCCAAAACACTATGGCCTGATGAAAGCCAGGAACGCTGGCGCGCATTGATGACTAAAGAATGAACGATTCATGTCTGAAGAAATGAATCAAACGCCAGCGCTTCAGCGCTATTTGCCTGATGTCTCACTGCCTGCATCGTCATATGTCCCTGGTATCAGTCCTCCCACTGCAAAAGAAGATTACACCATTCCCAACGCATTAGGGCAGCCGGTCTTTGTACCCCAGGCAAAATGGCAGAACCAGTCCTACTACCTGTACGGCATTGATCTCTTCAACGACGACAAGTATTGGGAAGCACATGAAGTTTGGGGAGCCGTATTGAAGGCGACCAAAGGTTTTGATGACGATCAGACCCTGTTCTTTCAAGCCTTAATCCAGTTCAGCGCTGCACGGCTTCATTCACACTGTGACCGCTGGCGGCAGGCCAAGTTTCAAGCTGGCCGAGCCATTCAGAAATTCCAAACGCTAAGCCATTCCCATCAGATATTTATGGGTCTGGACCTCACAGGAGCCATCTCAAAGCTGAATAAACTCCTAACTGATGCACCAGGGAAACCCACGGAACATCAGCTTCAGCTTTTATCCTGAACCACTGCAAAACACAGTAGCTTACACGATCTTTTACTTGCCGCAATGGTCGGTGTGCGTTACGATAAGATGAAAAGTCGCCTGAAAAGAGAAAGCATGGAAATCGATGAACTTTTGAAAATGATGGTCGAAATGGGTGGATCGGATCTTCATTTGAAGCCTATGCGGCCCCCGCTATTGCGCAAAGATGGCGCACTACGGCCTTTGCGTGTCGAAGTATTCAAACCCGACAAGATTGAAAAGGTGATTTCACCCCTACTCAATGAGCGGCAATGGGCCGATCTAAGAAGCACGCAGTCCGTAGACACGGGCTACTCTGTTCCGGGCGTATCACGTTTTCGCGTCAATATTTTTGTCCAACGCGGAACATATGGTGCGGTCTTCAGAAGGATCCCCATCAACATTCCCTCCATTCGCGACTGGGGCCTGCCAGGTATCATCTACGAATTTGCAAAATTAGATCAAGGGCTCTGCCTCGTTACCGGGCCAACCGGATCGGGAAAGTCGTCTACGCTTGCCGGAATGATTCGCGAAATCAATGAAACTCGCCTGAAACACATCATTACCATTGAGGACCCCATTGAATTCCTATTTCGCGACGAACGGTCCGCGATTTCTCAACGGGAAGTAGGAATGGACACCCCATCCTTTCAACAGGCCCTACGCAACGCTCTGCGCCAAGATCCCGACATCATTATGGTCGGTGAAATGCGTGACCTGCCCACCATTGAAACCGCCATCACTGCGTCTGAAACTGGGCACCTCGTCCTTTCGACCCTGCACACCAATAACGCACCCCAATCCATCGATCGGATCTTGGATGCTTTCCCTGCTAACCAACAAAAGCAGGTCCGCATGCAACTCGCCCAGGTACTCCAGGCTATTCTATCGCTGAAATTAGTACCTCGAAAAGACGGTAAGGGCCTTGTCAGTGCTGTGGAAATTTGCCGTAACTCCCCCATGATCATGAAAATGATTGAGGAGAACCGAATCGGTGAGATCGTCGAGGAGATGGAGAAATCGGTTTCCTATTACAAAATGCAAACGATGAACCAGAGCCTGGTCGCTCTGGTCGTGAACAATGTCATCACCTACGACACAGCTCTTCAGGCTTCCGCATACCCGGAAGACCTGGACCTGACCCTCAGGAAAATATTCTTCGGTGAAAAACAAAATCAAGGAGGCAATATGGATGGAAGTATGGCAGATTATTCAATTATTGAAGATCTGCTCGAAGCAAAACGCCACTATACCGATTTACAGGAAAAATTCAAATTTGAAATCAACAATCGCGATGATCGAATCTCAGAACTCCAAACCGACTTGAATGCCTCGGAAGACCGCTTACAGCAGGCATTCCAACAGCTGGACCGCTTGTTGAAAGAAAAGGACATGATTGCCCAGGAAAAAGACAAGATGCGCGAACAGTATGAGAAGAAAATCTACCAGGTTCGCAAACAGTACGAACAGATGATCCAGCAAGGCCAGAAAAGACGTTAAACCATGACTGCAAAAACGTTCGCCATGAAAGGAAACTTTTAAGACTTGTCCAAGAGTGCCTGTGTTAGACTTAGGCACATGAGATGGTTGCCGTTTTTGGTCATATTCGTCACGAGTTGCGGATACCACTTTATTTCGTGGAATAACCCGAATTATAAGACGATCTTTATCCGACCTGTTCAAACCCCGACAATTTTTCAACCCCATGCGGCTCTGTTCCAACATGCCTTAGCGGATCGCTGCCTGGCCATTTCCGGTTTGGATCTAGCCTCGGAAGATCTGGCCAGCCTCGTTCTTCAAACAACTCTTCATCAAATCGATGAAACCATCATTGCTACCGATGTAGACAGAAGGGTCAAACAGGTCCAATTCAGCGTACAATGTAGCTTTCAACTCCAAGATAAGTCGGGAGTTACGCTCTGGAAAATGGACAATTACCGATTTTCGGATCAGTATGAAGTTAGTGTGTTGGGTGCCACCTACCAAAACGATGCGGCAGCATCACTGGACAAAGCCTTCCGCAGCATTGCCGAGATGGCGGTCACTCATTTCTCAATTTCGCTGAATCGCATGGAGCAAAACGGTGAGTGAACACCTGCAGTCCCTGAAACTGGCCGTCGAGAAGGACCGTGTCGCACCGGTTTACATTGTGAGTGGCCAGGAGAATTGGGCCAAACGCCAGGCCATTCAACTACTGAAAGATGCATTGGTCCCTGAAGGAAGCGAAGATTTTTGCTTCGAACACTACTATGCCACAGACATGGGACCAGTAGAGATTATGGACAGCGCACTCACACTATCCATGATGGCACCGAGGAAGTTGATCCTCGTAGAGCAATGCCAGAAATGGGATGCAAAACAGCGTAAGAAGCTAGTGTCCTACGCTCAGGACCCAAGCCTGGACACGTGTCTGGTCCTTGATTTCGATCTCGAGAAAACGGGAAAAATGGGCACACTCTTCACCATAAAAACGGACCATGTTCGCTACCTTGCCTTTCCATCGCCATCCCCATGGGACCTGGATCCTTATATCCAAAAGGTCGTCCATTCTACGGGCCTTAAAATGGATCGCGAGGCGAGGGATATTTTGGCCGATTACTGCGGTGACGACTTCGAATTAATGTGTCGGGAACTGGAAAAACTGAAACTCTTCAACCCCGATAGTGAGACCATTCCGGCCGAGTCGGTGGCCGCACTTACAGGACGAACCCGTTTGGTCAGCCGCTTCGAACTGCAAAGCCTCATGGCACGCAGGGATCTTTCGGGCACACTTATGAAAATCCAGGACATCCTCGACTCCGGCGACACGCCAATTGGCATGCTCTCTGTCCTGGCGCGCTACGCAGGCCAACTTCTAAAAACCAAAGCTCTGGTTGCCGAAGGAATCACCGACAAATTCAATCTCGCCAAGTACCTGGGTCTCCCCGCGAATATTGCAGGCGCCATGGCTCAGGAACAGCGTGCATTCAGTGGAACCGAACTGAAACGGGCCTTAAAACTCGTCAGCATCTCAGATGACATGCTGAAAGGCTCAAGGCTCGAAGGCCGCTCTATCCTCGATCGCCTGGCATGCTCTTTCCTCGAAAAATCGACCTGGTCCCCTTGAAAACCGGTTTTTCGGACCTACAAAAAGCTTTAGAGGGACCTCTTCCTTAGTTGAAGCCCCTCCCGCAAAACTAGATAAATGCAAATCCTACAGGCAACGCAAAGACAAATAGGCTAGCCCGGATTTTTCTAAAACGTGTAGATCAATCGACCCGAATCGAGGTCAATTCAACTGGAAGGGAACCCGTTGGAAAGGGAGTTGTCGCAGTTGCATTGCTTGTTTCACCATCCAGCGCATTGGCTCCACTGAACGACCAATTCGCTTGAACGAAGGTGGTTCCGTCTGGACCGGTACCGCCTACACGGTAAGCCCAACCATCCTGATAACTCCACGCGGCACCAACGGAGCTGATATCGCCAAACACATCGACAACGGCACCATTCATGAACAGCTCAATTGCATCATCGCCATTGATACCAGCTGCCGAATCGGTATAATCGGGCGCGAAGCCAAACCAAGTCTGAAACCCAGTTGCTTCACTGGCTACATAAATAAAATCACCGGCGGAAGCTGAAACGGCTGGGAAGGAAAACTCTTCACCATCACTGCCGCCACCGTTATTGGCTGAACCAAAGCCATATATGCTGAGGTCCGGAATATTCTCCGTTACTTTAAACTCAATGACTTTTGGAATCCCACCGGACAGTGGTCCATCCATCACACCGCTGATCTTCATAGCGCTCTGAGCAAACAGATGCGCAGGTAGTAAAATAGTAGTTAGCACAATAAGTACTTTTAATGCAGATTTCATGATAGTGTCTCCCCCTAAAATTCATACATCGACCTGTGAATTTACCCAGAATTTACGGTTTGGTCAAGGCAAAGATGACTCTAATTGCCTTATCTAACGATAATTAAATAAACATATTCACATCTCGAAATTTTGTGGAAGGAAATACCAAGGCCCCAGTTCCCTTTTCTCGTTTTTTAGGCTCGAACGCTCAAATTGGGTTGTTTCCGATTAGTACATTTGTTACGGTGACGGCGGAGGGAGAGCCCATGCCGTTATGCCAAAAAAGAAATCTCCTGTTCATCCACATTCCGAAATGTGCGGGTACTTCGATTGAGGTTGCCTGCGGGTGGAGCAGCTCATACCCGCGAATCGGCTTGGAACCAACTCAAACAACTCCCCATTTTCCCTCCCTTTTCGGTGGTGGGTTGCAACACCTCACAGTTCGTGAAATCCGCGAAAACTACCTCCGCGACGAAATTGAACGTTACTTTTGTTTCACGGTTCTACGCGATCCTTTCCACAGGCTTGTATCTCATTTTCTCTGGAGATTCTTTCGCTTCCAGGAACGAATTCCCCCCAAGGATGAATTGATTGAAACATTTCAAACATTTGTAGATCGCTTAGACCTCCTCTATGGCCAAACGCCCATTTTTCACTCGCCCCAGGAGGGATTTTCATTTAACGGCATTGAGTTGGATCTTCAATTCGCACCCAATTCGATAGACCGGCATCTATTGCCACAGACAAGCTTTATCTTCGACAGAGGCTCACTCCGCACCAACCTGCTTTGCTCGCACGAAAACCTCGAACATGATTTTGAAAAAATCGCAAATCGCTTTTGTAACATCAACCCACTGGAACGGCGAATGGAAGGAGCCTGTACGGCTCCTTACATGGAGTTTTACCATGAGAAGTCATTGAAGGTTGTTAAAGACCTGTACCGCCACGACATATCATTATTCAATGGTATCCAGACAAAAAATGAGAGGGAGGTCTTCCGATCCCACCATGCGCGGTCCAAACCATCGGGCCTCCTAAGTAGGATAAGACATTTCTTTATTAACACCTCACGATCAACTAAGCCTTCTCCTTCGGACTCGACTATTTGTCAGTCGCGCAATCAAGATACGGTGATCCCAAAATCCCTGTATTTGCTCTGGTACCAGGGTTGGGACCAGGCACCGCCCATCGTAAAAAAGTGCTTGACAACCTGGCAGACAAAAAACCCGAATTGGAACATTCATTTGCTCGATGCGTCCAACCTTTCTCATTACATAAACTTACCGAGGGATTTCCTTCAGTACGAGGGTCTGCCGCTTTGTGCGCTCTCAGATGTAATCCGGATTCATCTATTAGCCAGGTACGGTGGGGTTTGGGCAGATGCAACGTTATGGTGCCATGTGCCCTTGGATCGATGGCTGCACCAGGTCACTGAAAGTGGTTTTTTTGCCTTTAACAAACCAGGTCCCGACAGACCGCTGTCCTCATGGTTCCTCGCCGCCGAAAAGGGGCATTATTTGACCAGGATTTGGCTTGATAAGACCCTTGAACTGTGGCTTGAGAACGATTTCTTTAACAGCTCCAAACCCATGTGGACTCAATGGACCTCAAAACTACCGATGTATTTTTGGTTCCATTCTCTATTTCAAAAAATCCTTGATGAGGACCAAAAAGCCCGGAACATTTGGGCAGCTACTCCAAAAATCAGCGCGGATGGTCCCCATCAAATTCAATTTTCAAAATCCCAGAGACATCCAGATAAGGATTTAATGGGTCACATTTCAAACCGGCTATCCCCTGTCTTCAAATTGAACTTCAGGACGCAATTGTGCCCACAGAAGATGACAGGTCTGGATTTTTTACTTGAAGCCTACGGCCCAGGCCATGACAGCGCGATCCCACTTATGGTCATCACCAAATACCTGCAAGCATCAAGGTGCCTGATTTGAGTTACATGGCTCCCCTTAATGAATATTTTCCCTTTTCTTGGGTTTGGATTTGATCGTAGGTGAAAAACGTTCCTTTTGGCCAGACATGGATATGCTTTCAATATAGTAAAAATAGATGACCCCTTCCTCGATTTGATCGTCCACAAATTCATAGTCGTGGGGTTCATCACTGGTACCTGCCCCCGCAATGGGTTTTGTGTTTATCTGGACAAAAGGCCCCTGCTCGCTTTCTGAGCGATAGACATTAAAACCAAAATTCTCCAATTCGCTAGCGGTGGACCATTTGATCGAATTTTGCAGCGGACGCCCTTTCTGATCAACCTGCTCCTGAATGGGAGTGCCTGCAAGGAAAACACACGACAGGAGCACCCACACGACACCAAACTTCTTTTTTTTCATAACTCTCTCCTTGAATTCTTGTCATTAGCAGGAACGCTGCCAGCTGAATCATCCACTTCCAGAACACCCATGGCTTCCTTCCCCATTTCCTCATTCCACAAATAAACAACCAGCCTGTTCGCTTGTAGGGTCTTTTTCATTTTCAATGAAAATAGGCCCTTTTCAAAATTAAATGAATCAGAATGAACGGTAGGACCGTCCGCAGCGCTGACCTGAACAATACCATTACCGCTCCACAATCGGTCGTCATGTCGCCCCTCAATTATGTATTCACCTGCTTCCAGATCTTCCCTGCAAGACAAGGAAACACTTAAACTCGGAATCAAAATTGGCACAGCTGGGTCACCAAGCAGACAGTAAGTCTCCACGATGATGGGATCCTTTATGCTCTTTTTGGCAATGGACAACGCTTCACCCAAAGTGCCAGGCTTGGAATATGCCTCCATAAATGCCCGATTCATAACCATAGTTGGTGTGTTTCGCCAGGAAGCACCGATAAAGCCCACCGCGCCTGCATTAGGAATTCTTAAAAATTTCTCTCCAATCGAATCGGCACCTGGATGATCGAACGGAGAGGAATAGCAGGTAAAACTCATAACAACGGCAAGTTTATCGACATTTTCCAATTCATCCAAGTGGTCCAGGGTAAACAGATCGCGCTTCTTATGGAAGTCAGGCCGTCCTGTTCTCCAAATATAACGCCCCCCGTGGCCGTAAAAGTAGACCAGCCTGCGTCCCTCATTCAGTGAGTCAATGATACTCCGAGAATGGACCTCGAAGTCAGCCTCAACAGGTTTCAGGTATAGTTTATCCGCCATGAACCCTTGCTTTCCCAAGTCCTGTGCCAACACCTCGGTATTGTTTACGAACCCGCGATTTGCTGCGGTGATAAAGAGATTGGTCACTCGCCACGGCCCGACCTTAAGCTCGGACACATGACGAACCGTTTTCTCCACAATGCCCCTGAGTTCAGTTGGTGTTGTCACCGGGAACCGGCCAATGGCCATGTCTGGGTACATGTCGTCGCCCTCCACGCAGACGAAATAATTGTCACTCGCGGCATGGCCGTCTGCCATAAAGAAAGTTGATGAAGGGATCAGATTTCGATTGTTTTCAACGGCCCCATTATAAAAGGAGCTTCCGTTCTTAATAAACCGTGTTTTATGGTGCAAATAGTAAGACCAATCCGGGTACTTTTCATCCTCGATTTTCTGGTTCTTGGTGTCCCAACTCGCATCCCCTACAAGAAGAACAAAGCGAGGCGAAGGACGGTCCCATTCGTGATAGGCATAGGAAAGAAACGCCTTAATGGCCTTCGGATGCATAATGCCATGGTTGAACGCATTGTATATGTCGAACACATCAACCACCTTAACCGACAATCCCCGATCGAGGTGTAATTGCACTAAAGGTAGAATCTCGTCTCGCAAGGTAGGATGGGTGATAACCAAATAGTCCGCCCGTTGTCTCGCTTTCAGATCATTTTTTGGTATCTCGCCTATCCCCAGAATCGTCTTGAAACTCTGTGGCCCAGTAACAAAAAAAGCCGATTCCTTTTGCTGAAACACTAATCCCGGTCTTCCAGCTCTGCTCTTTGAACCTCCATCAACCCGCCATCGGGATCCATTCTGGCCGAATGCCAACACACCTTCGTTGAGGTGCGTTCGCAGACAGGCGACGCCGTGATGGCTATCGACAGGCATGAATCGGCTTTGAGCATGGGCGCTGGCTACCGAGCTTTTTGGATATTTGATTTCCAACCAATTTAACAAACTAACATCGATTAGCACGCCGCCTGTTTCCGCATCCTTTCGATAGGGGACCTCTAAACGAATCTTGTTTTTGCCCCGGCTCAACATGGAAACTGGAAGTTCCGTGAACCCATGCTGGTATTCCGATGCCCCATCCCATGACAAATCTTCCAGCCGGTTTCCATTAAGGGACACATGAACCACATGATCGAGTTTATCGGAAAATTGCGGAGGCAATTGAGACCAACCTCTCAATCCGATCCTGAGCTCAAACTCCCCGGATTCATTCAGGTCCGGGAGATCAAACTCCTGCTCAAAGGGCGATTGATCCGTGCACGTCAATTTGTGCCAAAACCACAATTCATGTGGCTGGTTCTTCTCAACCCTGAACCGTCCAAGCAGCGAATCAATTTCCATACGGAAAACACCCCGAAAACACAAGTCATGGTCTTCATCAATCCCTTGACTGGGATCACCAGAAAGGGAAAATGGTTGCATCCTTTGTGGTTGCTCTTCTTCAAACGAAAGAATAAAGACATTGACACTTGAGTATTCGTGAAAAAAGCTGTGCTCGCCATGTAGCACGTCCGCCTGAAACTCGAACCAGTCCCCAGGTCCGAAAGTCCCATCCCCACCATCCTCAAGCCAAATAGGAACAGGTTTCCCTTCATTGAAAAGCCCAATCCTGGAGCTTTGCAATGGACGATTAGCATCATGATTCAAATTGAGCTCCTCAAAGTGAACCTTATAGACACCAGGCTCGTGTGTGAAAATTTTCAGCATGGGAAGATCGCCTGACGGGGCTGTTGCCATGAGGCAACCGAGGGTGAAGAAGAAGTGAAATCCAATCATGGCAGGAATTCTATCCAAATCTCCCAATGAAGAAAACAGATTATGGCCATTCAAGTGATTGTTCCAAAAACGCGGGCAGTCATAACCCAACGAATTGGGGCTTTAAACCTTGATATTCACTAAGGTCGGGTTCAGCTCAAGCCGGCACCCGACTATTGTGTATCGTGGGAAGGTTCAGTCATCCTACTTTCATAAC